>Ga0075423_10007410_pt1 | contig 10357 bp, 10 predicted proteins | sample SoiMethybrSBSTD2_FD_80114 | JGI IMG/M metagenome (GOLD analysis project Ga0075423, IMG submission 80114) | Bulk soil microbial communities from a Populus tree surrounding site in Tennessee, USA - Soil MetaG P. TD hybrid SBSTD2 | ecosystem: Environmental > Terrestrial > Soil > Tree plantation...
CGTCGCCGTTCATGTCGCCGGCGGCGAGCGACGATGGGGAGGACCCGCCCGTCGAGACCGGCGTGCCCACGGCGGGTGTGAACCCGGCCGCCCCGTTGCCGCTCAGCACGGACAGATCTCCCGTGCCGGCGTTTGCGACTGCGAGGTCGAGATTGCCGTCACGGTCGAGGTCCGTGACCACCATCGACGAAGGAGCGACACCCGCGGCGAGCGGCGCCGATCCCGGCGGAAACGGGGTGAGCGCGCCGGTGCCGGAACCGGCCAGGAGGCTGATCGTGCCGGTCTTGTTCGCGACCGCGACGTCGAGCTTGCCGTCACCGTTGAAGTCCCCGGCGCCGATTGCGGCAGGCGAGAGGCCGAACGGTGAACCGGCGGCCCCCTTGAGGCCCCCGGCGCCGTTCCCGAGTAACACCGATATCTGGCCGCTGCCGTTTCCCACGGCCAGGTCGAGCTTGCCGTCACCATTGAAGTCCCCGGCGGCGAGCGGCCCCGAGTGATCCCCGCCCGTCTCCACCGGCGGGCCGGTGAGCGTCAATCCTCCAGCTCCGTCGGAGACCAGCACCGAAACGTCGGCGCTGCTGAAGTTCGCTACCGCCACGTCGGTCCGGCCGTCGCCATTGAAGTCGCCCGTCACGATCGAGACGGGGCGCGCGCTGTCGGTCAGGAACGGTGACTTCGGCGCGGGGGCAAGTCCGCCCGCGCCGTTTCCAAGCAGCAGCGAGACGTTGTGGCTTGTCTCGTTGGTGACGGCCGCGTCGAGGGTCCCGTCGCCGTCGAGATCCGCAAGCGCGACCGCGGAGGGCTTCGAGCCTCCCGTTGCAACCGAGCCGGCGGCGGTCAGTCCACCCCGGCCGTCCCCAAGTAGTAAGTCGACCTTTCCGGCCGTGGGATCGGCGACGACGGCGTCGAGGTTGCCATCACGATTCAGGTCGCCAAGCGCGATCGCGCCGGTGGCGCCCGAAACCGAGACGGGCGATCCGGCAGCCTGGTCGAACCCGGCAGCGTGCGCCGCCACTGCACCCCCCGCGAGCAGCCCGGCCAGAGCCACGATCGCGACCACCCCGGCACGGAGCCGGAAATTGATTCCCACACCCATCCTTGGGCCTCCCACCTTGCTCGATTCTGATACGGACGGGCGGGGTCCGTCAACCGCAATGCGGCGCTAGTCGAGCTTCGACCGCTGGGCGCCCGGCCCTTCGAACTGCGAGTCGCCCTTGATCGCGAACGTTTCGAGCACCTTCTTGCATCCCTGCCCCGCGAGCTCGGGCTCCTGGTCCACGACGCACACGATCACGAATGCGGTCCGTCCCACGAAGAAGGCGGTGCGGGATTGAAATGGGACTCCGGGCCGGCGCTGATAGTCGACCGTGAGCGCCTCGTGCCGGCGACAGTGCGCCGCTCGTCGTGCACGACGTGCACACCGCTGCCGGCGGTGTCGTGGAGCCACGCCAGCAGCGACTGCGGAGGCGCGATCGTCGCGAACACGATCACCCCGTTCCGCATGTTCCCGTCGCTGCGCTTGCTCACCTCCGCACCCAGTCCGGCACGAGGTGGAACCGCCACCTGCTCGGGGGACTCCGCGCTCCAGTACCCCGGATAGCTGAATGTGTAGGCAACCGACGGATCGGCGAAGTGCTTGTCGGCCGGCGCGCGCGGCTTGACCACCGCGCCGACCGCGGCGAAGACGGCCAGCAGTATCACGATGCCTAGGCAAACGGCGGCCGCGGGCCGGTCGGCGCCGCCTCGCCTGACGAGCCCTCGTACGACCGCAAAGGCCCCGCCCACGGTGAGGCAGGCGGCCATCGCGATCAGCTTCGGATCGGAAAGGCCGCCCCCGTCGAGCCTTCCCCACAGGTCGTCGGGCAGCCCGAGCGCGGCACGGACCAGGAATGCTGGCCCGCGCCGTCGAGCGCAACCGCGATCGGCAGCTGTAGCTGGTCCTCCATCGCCCCTTCCCACGACCGTTATCGCCCCCGGCGGCCGCTTCCGTTAGGTGATCTCGGGCCCCTCCTAAAATCACTCACATGAGCGCCGATGACCGGATTCGCATCGCCGGGGCGCGCGAGCACAACCTCAAGGACGTATCCCTTGAGCTTCCTCGCGACGCCCTGATCGTCATCACCGGCCTTTCCGGGTCCGGGAAGTCGAGCCTTGCGTTCGACACGATCTACGCCGAGGGCCAGCGGCGCTACGTCGAGTCGCTGTCGGCCTACGCCCGGCAGTTTCTGGGGCAGATGGACAAGCCCGACGTGGATTCGATCGAGGGCCTGTCGCCCGCGATCTCGATCGACCAGAAGACCACGTCGCGCAACCCGCGGTCGACCGTCGGGACCGTCACGGAGATCTACGACTACCTGCGGCTGCTGTGGGCGAGGGTCGGCCATCCCCATTGCTACAACTGCGGCGAGCCGATCGCCGGCCAGTCGATCGAGCAGATCGTCGACAACGTGATGACGCTCGACGAGGGCACGAGGTTCATGGTGCTGGCGCCGGTCGTGCGCGGGCGCAAGGGCGAGTACAAGGACCTGCTCGAGGAGATGCGGGCGGAGGGCTACACACGCGCGAAGGTCGACGGCGAGCTGCGACTGCTCGAGGAGGACATCGAGCTCGACAAGAAGTACAAGCACGACGTCGCGGTGGTCGTGGACCGGCTCGTGATGAAGGCGGACTCGCGGAAGCGCCTGGCGGACTCGGTCGAGACCGCGGTCGCGCTTGCCGAGGGCATCGTGGAGATCGAGCTGGTTGACGGATCCGGGGACGCCAGACCGCACTCGAGCGGCGCGCTGGCCGCACGGGACCGGAACACGCTGGTGTTCTCGGAGAGGTTCTCGTGCCTCAACTGCGGGATCTCGATGCCGGAGCTCGAGCCGCGCATCTTCTCCTTCAACTCTCCGCACGGCGCGTGTCCGCACTGCACCGGGCTCGGATCGCAGATGGAGATCGACCCGGACCTCGTGGTCGACCCCAGCCTCTCGATCAGCGAGGGCGCGATCCTGCCGTGGGGCTCCGGGGCCGACTACTACGAGCAGCTCGGGCAGGCGATCGCGGAGAAGTACGAGATCGATCTCGATACCCCGTGGGAGGACCTGTCGGAAGAGGACCAGGACCTGTTCCTGTACGGCGACGAGGGCGAGCGCGTGTACGTCTCCTATCGGAATCGGATGGGACGCCGGCGCTCCTACATGGCGCCGCTCGAGGGCGTGGTGCCCAACCTGGAGCGCCGCTACAAGGAGACCGACTCGGAGTACTCGCGCGAGCGCATCGAGGAATACATGTCGGTCCGCCCGTGCCCCGAATGTCACGGCGCCCGCCTGCGGCCGGAGAGCCTCGCGGTGAAGGTCGGCGGCATCGGGATCGACGAGTACACCCGCAAGTCGGCGCGCGAGGCGATGGTCTGGCTGGATCAGCTGGAGCTGAGCGAGTCCGAGCAGCAGATCGCCGCCCGGATCCTCAAGGAGATCACAGAGCGCCTTCGCTTCCTCGACGCGGTCGGGGTCGGCTACCTGACGCTCGAGCGCGCCTCGGCGACCCTCTCCGGCGGTGAGGCGCAGCGCATCCGGCTCGCGACCCAGATCGGCTCGAGCCTGGTGGGCGTGCTGTACATCCTCGACGAACCGTCGATCGGGCTCCACCAGCGCGACAACCACAAGCTGCTCGACATGCTGTCGAGGCTGCGTGACCTCGGCAACACCGTGATCGTGGTCGAGCACGACGAGGGCACGATGCGCGCGGCCGACCACATCGTGGACCTCGGTCCCGGGGCCGGCGAGCACGGCGGTCAGGTGGTCGCCGAGGGCCCGCCCGCCAAGGTGCAGAAGGTGTCCCAGTCGCTGACGGGCCAATTCCTCGCCGGCAAGCGGAGAATCGAGGTCCCGGCGGAACGGCGGTCGCCGAAGGCCACGATCGACGTCCTCGGCGCCTCGCAGCACAACCTGAAGGGGATCGACGTCCAGTTCCCGCTCGGCGTGTTCTGCTGCGTGACGGGCGTCTCGGGCTCGGGCAAGTCCACACTTGTGAACGAGATCCTCTTCCGCGCCGTCGCGAACCGCCTGCACCGGGCGAAGCTGCGCCCCGGCGCGCACCGGAAGATCAAGGGCGCGGACAAGATCGACAAGATCATCAACATCGACCAGTCCCCGATCGGGCGCACGCCACGATCGAACCCGGCGACGTACACGGGGGTGTTCGACCACATCCGTGAGCTGTACTCGCGCACGCCCGAGTCGCGTGCCAGGGGCTACAAGCCCGGCCGGTTCTCGTTCAACGTGAAGGGCGGGCGGTGCGAGGTCTGCCGGGGCGACGGCCAGATCAAGATCGAGATGCACTTCCTGCCGGACGTCTACGTGCCGTGCGAGCAGTGTCACGGCAAGCGGTACAACCGCGAGACGCTCGACATCCGCTTCAAGGGCAAGACGATCGCGGACGTGCTCGAGATGTCGGTCGAGGAGGCGCTCGAGTTCTTCAAGAACATCCCCAAGATCAAGCGCCGCCTTCAGACGCTGCACGACGTCGGGCTCGACTACATCCGGCTGGGGCAGCCGGCCACGCAGCTCTCCGGCGGCGAGGCGCAGCGCGTCAAGCTGTCCTCGGAGCTCTCCAAGGTGGCGACCGGCGACACGCTCTACATCCTCGATGAGCCCACCACCGGCCTGCACTTCGCGGACGTGCAGCGGCTGCTCGACGTGCTCGGGAAGCTCGTCGACATGGGCAACACGGTCGTGGTGATCGAGCACAACCTCGACGTGATCAAGACCGCCGACCGGATCATCGACCTCGGCCCGGAGGGCGGCGAGGGCGGGGGAGAGCTGGTCGCATCCGGCACGCCCGAGGAGGTGGCGGCCGTCGACGAGTCGTATACGGGACAGTTCCTGCGGGACATCCTCCCGGCGAAGCCGACCAGGACTCCCAGGCGTAAGGCAGCTTGACCGGTAGGGTGCGCGGCGCGGAAGCCGCGCTCGTCGCGATCGCGGCGGTCTGGGGCCTCACCTTCGTGATGGTCCAGAACGCGATCGAGCACCTGCCGCCGTTTGCCTTTCTCGCTTATCGCTTCATCCCCGCGGCCGCGATCGTGGCGGCGTTCTTCCGGCGGCCGCTGCGGCGGCTGCCGCCACAGGGCTGGCGGGCAGGACTCGTGATGGGGGCGTTCCTGACCGCCGGCTACGTGGCACAGACGCTCGGCCTCGAGCACACGACCGCCTCGAACGCCGGATTCATCACGGGGCTGTTCGTGGTCCTGACGCCGCTGTTCGGCATGGTCGTCTTCGGCCAGTACCTGCCGCGCGCGGCGTGGCTGGCGGCGGGCGTGTCGGCGGTCGGGCTCCTGCTCCTGTCGGGCGCGAGCGGCGACTTTGAGCTCTCGGGTGACGGAGTCGTCTTTCTGTGCGCGTGCGCGTTTGCATTCCACATTCTCATGACCGCGCGCGCGGTCGAGCGTTTCGACGTGGGCGCGCTGGTCGCCGTGCAACTCGGGGTATGTGGCCTGTTCTGCCTGCTCGTGGCCGCGATCGGCGGCGACCTGGAGGCGCCGCACGGGAGCACGGTGTGGAGCGCCCTGGTCGTCACCTCGCTGGTCGCGAGCGCGCTCGGCTTCCTCGTCCAGAGCTACGCGCAGCAGCACGCGCCACCCGCCCGCACAGCATTGATCCTGGCGGCCGAGCCGGCCTTCGCGGGACTTTTCGGCTACCTCCTCCAGGACGAGCGCCTGTCGGCGGTCGCGTGGCTCGGGGCCGCCCTGATCCTCGCCGCGGTCGTGCTGGTGGACGTCGTGCCGCGGCTTCGCCCCCCGCGCCCGCTGCCGGAGGGCTAGAGCCTCAGGCCTTCGGTCCGCTTCAGCCCGATGTCCTTGAAGGCCTCCTCGCGCGACGTGTAGGTCTGCAGCCTCGTCATCCTGCCGTCCCGGAACTCGACCACCCAGGTGGCCGGCTCGTTGTTGAGCTCAGCGCCGCTGACCTTTCCGCGGGCCCGCCAGCAGCCCAGCGCGATCACCATGTCGCCCCGCACGTGGAATTCCTGCCCGATCGGCTCGAACACGTCCCAGTGCGCGAACGGCTCGTCCAGCCACTGCCCGATGCCCTCGTGCCCGCAGTAGACGCGTCCCTCGAGCGCGGCCATGATCGGCACGTACTCGATGTCCGGCGATGCGATCTCGAGCAGCGTCGCGAGATCACGACGAGCCGTCGCCGCGAACCATCGGCGCAGCAGCTCAGTGTTCTCTTCTGACACCGGAACCAGTATCCCAGGCGTTCACTGGATAGAGTGAGGCGCGCGGATGGAAAGCGGGGTCAATCGCGAGATACGGCTGGCGGCGAGGCCCGTCGGCTTCCCGAAGGACAGCGACTTCGAGCTCGCCGAGACGCCGATCCCGGAGCCCGCCGATGGCGAGATCCTGGTCCGCAACGTCTACATCTCGGTCGACCCGTACATGCGGAGCCGGATGAACGACACGAAGTCCTACGTGCCGTCTTTCCAGATCGGTGAACCGATGACGGGCGGTGCCGTCGGGCAGGTGCTCGAGTCGCGGCACGACGCGGTGTCGCGCGGCGATTGGGTCAACACGATGATGGGCTGGCGCGAGTACTACGTCGCGGACGGCTCGGCCGTGATGAAGATAGACCCCGGTCTGGCGCCCGTCCAGAAGGCCCTTGGCGTGCTGGGCCTCACCGGCTGGACGGCCTACGTCGGCCTGCTCGACCTCGGCCGGCCGAAGCAGGGGGAGACGGTGTTCGTCTCGGCCGCGTGTGGAGCCGTCGGAAGCGTCGTGGGGCAGATCGCGAAGCTGAAGGGCTGCCGCGTGGTGGGCAGCGCCGGGTCGGCCGAGAAGGTCGCGAAGGCCCGTAGCGAGTTCGGCTATGACGAGGCGTTCAACTACAAGGAGGAAACGCCCGCGGAGGCCCTTGACCGGCTGTGTCCGGAGGGCATCGACGTATATTTCGAGAACGTGGGCGGCGATCATCTCGCGGCCGCCCTGCCGCGCATGAACACGTTCGGCCGGATCGCGCTGTGCGGAATGGTCTCCCAGTACAACGACACCGAGGTGCGCCCAGGGCCGAGCTGGGTGCCGCTGCTCACCAACCGGCTCTCGGTCCGCGGTTTCATCATCTCCGACCACTTCGACCGCCTGCCGGACTTCCTGCGCGACATGGGCGCCTGGATCCGGGAGGGAAAGATCAGGGACGAGGAGACCGTCGTCGCGGGCATCGAGAACGCCCCCACCGCCTTCATGGGCCTCCTCAGGGGCGAGAACCGCGGCAAGATGCTGGTGAAGGTCGGGCCCGACGCCCCGGTCGAGGCGTAGGGACGCCCGCTTCGCGCAGCCCTTCCTCGCGGTCCCAGAAGACCTGAAAGCGGACCACGAAGCCGTCGCTCAGGGTCCATAGGTGCGCGGTTGGTCGCGACTGGACCTCGATGCCGCTGGCCCGGCCCCGGCCTCGCTCGCGCGTCAACACCAGCACCCGCTCCCCCAGATCGAAGAACCCCTCCGGGATCACGCTGAACTCCGCCCAGGCATCCATGATCCGCCTCGCGTAGGCGCGAATTCCGTCGTGTCCCCGGTGCGGGCCGGCCAGGTCGGGGAAGACGGGCGGCCCGTGCCACTCGACGTCCCTCGCCTGCACACGAAGGATGCCGTCCATGTCGGCGCGGTTGATCGCCTCGTAGAGCCTTTCCAGGGTGACCACGTCTCCGTTCACGTACGTTGAACGGGCGCGAGCCGGCTTTTGTGAGTCAGTGCTCGAGCACCGCGTCGAGGAACTGGCGCGTGCGCTGCTCGCGCGGCTCCTCGAAGATCTGCTCCGGCGTGCCCTCCTCGGCGACGACCCCCTCGTCGAGAAAGATCACACGGTCGGCGACCTCGCCGGCGAACTTCATCTCGTGGGTGACGACGACCATCGTCATGCCCTCGGACGCCAGCTCGCGCATCGCGTCGAGCACTTCTCTGACGAGCTCCGGGTCGAGGGCGCTGGTGACCTCGTCGAACAGCATCACGTGCGGATCCATCGCGAGCGCGCGGGCGATCGCGACTCGCTGCTGCTGACCGCCCGACAGCCGCTCCGGATACTCGTCCATCTTGTCGGCGAGCCCCACCCGCTCGAGCAGGGCCTTCCCCTTCGCGATCGCCTCGTCCTTGGGGCGGTCGAGCACGGTCCGCTGCGCGATCGTCACGTTCTGGAGCGCCGTCTTGTGCGGGAACAGGTTGAACTGCTGGAAGACCATCCCGATGCGGCGCCGGACGAAGTTGAGCTCGGTGGTCCGCGCACGGGTGATCTCCTGGCCTTCGAGCACGATCCGGCCGCGCTCGGGGGGCTCGAGGAGGTTGATGCAGCGCAGGAGCGTGCTCTTGCCGGCCCCGCTCGGGCCGATCACGCAGACGACGTCGCCCCGGCTGACCGACATGTCGATGCCGCGCAGCACGTGGAGCTTCCCGAAGCTCTTGTGGACGTCCTCCAGCTCGAGCATTCCTACGCCGCGGCACGGCGCGTCTGTGCCTGCTGACGCGCGATCAGCCTGTCGACGAGGCGGGCGAGCGGGACCGTGAAGATCACGAACATGAGGGCGCCGAGGGTCAGCGCAGAGCTGTTGAAGGTCTCGGCCTGGACCTCTCGTCCGGCACGCACGACCTCGACGAAACCGATCACCTGGACCAGCGACGTGTCCTTCATCAGCGCGATGAAATCGTTCAGCATCGGCGGGATCACGCGCCGGATCGCCTGTGGCACGATCACATGGCGCATCGCCTGCATGTGGCTCATTCCGAGCGAGCGTGCGGCCTCCGTTTGCCCGTAGGGGACGCCCTCGAGGCCGGCGCGATACACCTCGGCGTAATACGCGCCATACGTGAGCGCGATCGCGGCCACGCCGAACCAGAAGATGTCGGGCTTGCCGAAGAAGTCGGGAGCGCGGAGCTTCTCGGGCAGGAAGTCCAGGAACGGGACGCTGCCGGACAGCAGCAGGATCACCAGCAGGAGCGGAATGCCGCGCATCACGTCGATGTAGCTGATGGCGAGCGCGCGCACGGGAAGCATCGGGCGCCCCGGGGACTGGCGCATCAGCGCCAGCACGAGGCCCCAGCTCATCGCAAGCGCCGCGCTCACGACCGAGAGCAGCAGGGTCTGGCCGAATCCCTCCAGCACGAAGCTGAAGTTGTGCCGGATGATGTCGAGGTCGAAGTACTGGTGGAAGAAGATGCTCATCGTCGCTCCCCGGTGGATTGGGCGCATGGTACGAGGGGCGCCGACAGCGCCCCTCGAAAGACCGGTTGTCAGCGTCGAGTCAGTGCAGCGCGCAGGGCTTCGGGCCCAGCCACTTGGCCGAGATCTTGGCCAGCTCCCCGCTGTCCTTGAGCTTCTTGAGCTGCCCGTTGACCGCCGTCCGAAGGCTGTCGGACCCCTTTCGGAACGCGAACCCGTAGAGCTCGTTGGTCTGTATCGCCTGCACCACGACAAGGTCCTTGTGCGCGCGCTCGGCGTACACCGAGACGGGGCAGTCGTTGATCACCGCCTTGACCTGGCCGGCTTCCAGGGCGTTGAACGCGTCGTCGATGAGGTCGTACGTCCGCACGCTGCTGGCCTTGGTCTTGTTCTTCGCGTAGTCGGCGCCCGTGGTGCCGAGCTGGGCGCCGATCACCTTGCCCGCGAGGTCGCCGACCGTCTTGATGTCGCTTCCCTTCTTCACCATCAACGACTGGTCCGCGGGGAAGTACGAATCGGAGAAGTCGACCTCCTTGGCGCGCTCGGGCGTGATCGTCGCCGCCGACGCCACCATGTCGAATTTGCTCTGGGCGAGGTCGCGGAAGATCGTGTCGAACGGCGTCTTCTTGAAGTTCGCCGTCGAGCCGAGCCCCTTCGCGATCGCGTTCACGACGTCGACGTCGAGGCCCTTGTAAGGCGGCTGTCCAAACTCGAACGGCGTGTACGGGATGTCGGACCCGACGGTGAGCGTCTTGGGCACGTTTGCTGTGCCGCCGCTCGTCTTGCCGTTGTTGTTGTTGTCGCCGCCCCCGCAGCCGGCCGCCGCGAGCACCGTCGCGGCGAGCACCAGTATCGAGAGCAGCAGCGGATATCTGAGCCTCGCGATCATCAGCTGCTCCTTTCCCGTAATCGGAAGATAACCAACCGCTCCGCGTCGCGAAGCGCGATCGGCCTGAGCCAGCCGGTTATGCCAGACGGCTCTCATACACTCGGGCCGATGGCGGATCCCTCATCGCAACGCGACGTCCCGTACCTCGATGCGCTTCGCGCATACGCCGGCCGCAACCCAGGGCGCTTCCACGTCCCCGGCCACAAGGGCGGCTCGGCCACCAATCCGGAGATGCTCGAGGCGTTCGGCGTGACCGTGCTGCGGCTCGACATCCCGGCGCTGA
>Ga0075423_10007413_pt1 | contig 10355 bp, 10 predicted proteins | sample SoiMethybrSBSTD2_FD_80114 | JGI IMG/M metagenome (GOLD analysis project Ga0075423, IMG submission 80114) | Bulk soil microbial communities from a Populus tree surrounding site in Tennessee, USA - Soil MetaG P. TD hybrid SBSTD2 | ecosystem: Environmental > Terrestrial > Soil > Tree plantation...
CAGAAACTCTCAAGTCCAAGCACCCAGCGAAAACAACAAACGTTCAATTGAATTTCACGTTGTTATCTGTTTGGTGTGTACAAGCAGGGCAGCGCTTCGGTAAAACTGTGAACCCGATGAACCGCAGAGACGCAGAGAACGCAGAGGAAGCGCAGAGAAAATTGAGTTCATGTTCACCAAGTTATCTGCTTGTTCACAAGCAGGGGCGCTCCGGAGTGAGCGCTCACTTTTCTAATTCGATAGGTTCGAAGAAGTCACATATCCAAGAACTTCGCTCGGTGTTGTGGTTCGGGAAGCATGCACGTCTCATATTTACCAAACACTCGATATCGATTACTTGCTACGAATCTGTAAAACAAATTCCTCAGCGGGCGTGGCACTAAGCGTCCGATGTTTGCAGCAAAACCCCACATCCCACCTAGCTCTCGACCAGCGCGAAGAATTGCATCGGAACGATTAAGCACCCGTTCGGTTGCCTGGTCGTAGTTTTCCACGACGTGAACCGTGTCCAGATCTTTAGGATCTATTCCATGACGACTCAGAACCTTCGACGCAAAGTCACTCTGCAACGATGCAAAACGCAGTCTGTCATGCCCGTCACGTTTCAATAGAAACTGAACGAGACGATTGCAGAGTCCACAGACACCATCGTAGAAGACAATCAATCGATCCACTTCTACTCCGGTATCAAGACAGGTTGATTCGCCGCTCGCAACTGTTCGTTCATTGACGGGACATCTTTGGTCTTCAGCTCGTTCCAATCAGCGAGCAGTTTTGTCAGAATCCGTTTCAACTCTGCTGCAGCGGTGACAGTGGCATCAGTGGGAGTCGCGTCGGCGCTCTGTAGATTTTCGAGCAACGACGAAAGACTGCCGTTGAGACTTGTCAGGTTGGGATTGCTGATGTCTAACGTGCCGCCGGGCAGCCCAGGTGAACTGACGTCAGCTCTTCCTTCGCCTCCAATAGCCGCCGCTTTCTTCTCCAGAGAGCTGAGTGAGTCATGAATAGTACCTTTGCCCGCTTTGTTGATAATGGCAGTCATTTGATCGCGCAGTTTCCTTATCTGGATCACAGTCTGGTACGACTGCTCCGTTCCCTTGTAAGCCTCATACGAGAGGTCGAATTGTCGAGTGAGTCCTGACAATCCGGTCTTAATGCGTGGATCCATCTTGACGGTCAACGGTTCACTGAAAGTCTTACCATCAACGGTTAACTTCACGGTGTACGTACCCGGTAGTACGGCCGGACCCAGTGGATAGAGTGGCGTGTCCTTATATATTGCGGAGATTGGGAAACCGTGACTGAACGCCGGGGGCGGTGCATACATCAAATCCCAGACAAACCGTTGAATTCCGGCTTTGGTCGCCAAAACTTGAGGAGGTCTGAACCAATACGCGGGAACCTGGAAAGGCTTCTCGTTGATTGGCTCTGCTCTGTCTGTGCTCGAGTAGCGCCGCACGAGTTGATTGCTGCTATCAAAAATTTCCAGTGTCACTGGCCCACGCGCGTCGGCGGGCAGGTAATAGTTGATGATTGCGCCGTCAGGTGGATTTTGTCCGACCGGTTCCTCCGGTGGCAATGGCGTGTCAGAGTTCACGTTGCGCTTCACTCGATAAGCGACCTGAGGCGCAAACAGATGTGCATTGGCTGACAACGATGAAAGCTGTCGAAGCGGCGTGATGTCATCGAGAATCCAAAACGATCGGCCGTGGGTGCCAACGACGACGTCGTCGTTATGTACGACGAGGTCACGAATCGATGTTGCCGGCATGTTGAGTCTTAGTGATTGCCAGCGATCGCCGTTGTCGAATGAAACAAACACTTCTGTTTCACTGCCGGCAAAGAGGAGCCCACGTTTCTGTGGATCTTCGCGAACAGTGTTGATGGGAGCTGTCGGTAGACCGCCTACGATTTTAGTCCATGTTGCTCCGGCATCAGTAGTTCGATAGATATGCGGTTTTTGATCGTCGAGTCGGATACGATTTACTGCGATGTATGCTGTTGAGGTGTCCCAATGACCGGCGTCGATTTGAGAGATCTTGCTCCATGAAGTAAGTCCGGGAGGCGTTACATTCTTCCAGGTCTTGCCGCCGTCCTTCGTAATGTGAACTAATCCATCATCCGTCCCCGCCCAGATTGTGTTGACGTCTTTTGGTGAAGGCGCAATCGCATAGATCACACCACGCCGAGGTTGAGTAGCCATTTCGGGACGTCGGAACACACCAATACTCTCCGGTACTTCTGGTCGTTCACGCGAAAGATCGGGACTGATGATCTCCCAACTCATCCCACCATTATTTATTTTGAACAAAACATTGCCGGCGAGATATAGAACATGGGGATCGACCGGCGAAAACATGATTGGCGCCGTGCGGAGGAATCGGTACTTGCCGCTTCTCAGGACTTCGGGTGCGACGTTCTGCACCTGTCCAGTTGTTGCATCAAACCGCGTCGCTTTGCCGCCGTAAATAATATTTGGATTTAGAGGATCGGGTGCGACGTATCCATACTCCTCGACACCAACTGTGCGCCAGTCTCGGAATGAGATCGCGCCATTATCACCACGGCTCTTCACACCCGCTGAACCACTCTCCTGCTGACCGCCATAGACCCAGTATGGGAACTGATTGTCAGTGATCACGTGATAGAACTGCGCAGTTGGTTGGTTGTACCAGGAACTCCACGTCTCACCGCCGTTCACTGTAATCACTGCACCTTGATCCACAGCCAGCAACATGATCTTGGGATTGTCAGGATTGATCCACATCGTGTGATAGTCATCGCCGCCCGGTGCACCTTTGAATCCCGTGAAGGTTTTGCCGCCGTCGGTTGATTTATAGACCTCAATGGCGGAGCAATAGACGATGTCTTTATTGGTGGGATCGACGTCGATTTCAGCGAAGTCGCTGCCGCGTGCCCAGACTCTTCTTTCGCCTGTAGCTTTTTCCCACGACTCGCCGGCATCATCAGATCGATAGATGCCACCTGCTGGTCCTGAATCCACTGTCGCGTAGACACGATTCGGATCACTGGGAGCTACTGCGATTCCTATTCGTCCAAGCCCCTGCTCGAACGTCGGAAGTCCCTTCGTTAGTTGTTTCCAGTTGTCACCGCCGTCCGTACTTTTGTACAAACCACTGCCAGGACCTTGCCACGCGCCGTTTTCCCATGGACCCTGACGCGCCGACCAGAGATCTGCATAGATTACTTTTGAGTTTGAAGGGTCGAAGGCGAGCGCGATGGCGCCTGTGTCCACGTCCTTATATAGAATCTTTTGCCAGTGCTCCCCGCCGTCAGTTGAACGAAAGACGCCGCGCTCCTCATTGGGACCATAGGGATGACCGAGAGCGGCGACGTAGATCAGATTGGGATCTTTAGGATCGACGAGTATCGCCGCAATTTGTTGAGCATCACGAAGGCCCAAGTGGCGCCACGTCTTACCACCATCAATGGACTTATAGATTCCGTCACCCGTCGAAAGGTCAGGTCGCTGCAACCCTTCTCCACTGCCGACGTAAATGATGTCTGGATTCGAAGGCGCGATTGCGAGAGCGCCAATCGAGCCAGTTGGTTGGTCGTCGAAGATGGGTTTCCAGGTATGCCCGTAGTCGGTAGTCTTCCAGACACCTCCGTTGTTTACGCCGATGTAGAAGAGATTCGGTTGCCCCGGCACACCGGTCGCACCAACAGTACGGCCACCGCGAAATGGGCCGATCATCCGCCACTTCATACCTTTTATTTGATTGGTAGATGGCTGTTGCGCGTGAGCTCCGATTGTAATTAAGGAGCAAAGAAGACAGACGACGATGCAGATCGAACGAAGGTTCATGGTGTTGAGCCTCGAGAGCAAGTTGAGTAACCGGTTGCTTGGTTGCTTGCAGGAAAGCGGAGGCATTCTAACCATTTCGTGCGTTAGAACGAAGAGCAATCGTGGTCAATGGTCAGTGGTCAGTAGTCAGTAGCTCAACTCGTGGCCAACTGTTGCTCTCCATCCAAGCTTTTCCGCTTTTTTCTCAAGATACCGGCTGACACTATGGTCACGATGATTCCGACGGGAAGTGGCTCAGCGAAGACAAGAAGGACGTTCCAGAATGGATTGTCAAAGTAAGTGACTTTGAAACTCTTCATGCTTTCGACCTGTTTCGCAACCTCTGCGGCAGATGCGCCCGAATTTCTGGTCTTCTCCACAACGTAATTCGTGTACTTTTCCCAGAAATCAGGCATGAAGTTGAAATACACGATTTCCCAGGCGATCACGTAACAAACGCATGAAATCAGTGTAATCAAAATGCCCACGGAAAAAGCGCGACCAAAACTGATGTAGCCGTCCGCAACGTTATCGCGATAAGAGCGAATCCCGAAAAAGACGAGGAGAAACGAAAGCACCATCGCCGAGTATCCGACATACGCTCCCTTGTCGAACCCGATCTTGTCCATAAACGGCAAAGTAGCGAACATCAAGCCGGCAGAAATCGCACCGGAGATAAGACCGAACGTTAAGACTACCTTTTTCATTTTTGTTTCTCCTGACTACGAAGTTTGGAATTGCGTTCGGCCAGCAAACTAGCGCCGCACCCGCGGAATTGCGTCATCCTTTGGAGTGATTTATAGAAAAATCATGCTTTCGGGTGATACTTTGGAGTGCGATGGCCTGCCATCGCTTTGTAACAGCGGACCAAAATTCTCTTGAAGCACCCTGTAACAAAGCGATGGCAGGCCATCGCACTCCAAAGTATCATCTAATCAGTCCCATCTCCTTCGCTATCTGAACTGCTTGAGTTCTCCGTTTAGCGCTAAGCTTATCCAGCAACCGACTCGAATGAGTTTTGACGGTGTTCTCGCTAACGAAGAGCTTTTCAGCGATCTCGCGATTGCTCATCCCCTTCGCGATTAACTCCAGGATCTCTAGTTCACGTTTCGTGATGCCCAGGTCGCGAACGCGAGACTCATTAATTACGAATGGTTGCGAGACAGGCACCGGCACTTCTTTGACGACGACAACTTCCTTCTTTCCGGTCAGCTTCAGTCCCAACCAGATCCCCACGCCAGCAAAGATAATTGCAGTCAACCCCCCGTAAATCTCAATCGAGTGTTCGATAATGATGAAACGGTATTCAATGTATTTGAGAAACGCGATCAGCAGGCCTCCGCAAAGCCCGTAGATGATGCAGTAGATGATTGTTCGTCTGTTCATTTTGCGACTGCGGATTCTACAACGAACACCGTTCAATAAGTCCTATTCGACCAATAGGACCTATTAATCGAGTCTCCTAAAAAATTAGTTGACAGCCCTCAACCTCATCTCTATACTCCTAAAACCTTAGGAGACCAATCGAACGTATGGCGCGGAGTAAATCTGAACAACTGACGCCCCTGGAGCTGGAGATAATGCACGTTCTCTGGGAGACCGGCTCGGCAAACGTGCAGACCGTCCAACAGAAACTTAAACGCGACCTGGCCTACACAACTGTCCAGACGATGCTCAACATCCTGCACAAAAAGGGAAAGGTCAAACGAACTCTGAAAGACCGGGCCTACTTCTACAAGCCCGCAGTCAGTCGGAAGCAGGTGGTAAGTAAACACGTTATTGATGTAGTTGACCGGCTCTTTGGCGGATCAGCCGAGAGTCTGGTGATGAGTCTGCTCGAAACTAAACATCTAACGCCGGCCAAGCTCGCCAGATTGCAGAAGCTCGTCGCGGAAGTGGAGGAGAAACTCGATGAGAACGATTAGTCAGCTTCTGCTCACTTTCCTGCTAAACAGCGTGTGGCAGGTGGCGTTGATTGCGAGCATGGCTTCCATTTCTGCCTGGCTCTTACGAAATTCAGCGGCTCGTTATCGTCACTGGATTTGGGTGGCTGCGCTACTGTTGTCGGTTGCAGTTCCCTCAATCACGTCCTCCCAGATTCTTACTTCTGTGTTTTCGAGACCGCAGCCAGTTGAAACTGCAGCTAATCTTCAACCTACGATACCGCCGGTTGCGATTGGAAATACCCGAGTTTTTGAATTCAGCGCGGCAACAGTTCCCTCAGATACCTTTCTTCTCAACACCTCAATAGCTATAGGTCTGACGGTAGCGTACTTGCTTGTTCTGTTGTATGGCTCAGTCCGGTTGTTTCGGGCTTTCTATCTGACGCGAAAGCTTAGATTGAATGCGGTTGAAGCTGAGGAAAACGAGCAGCTTTCAACTCTCATCAGAAAATGCTCCCGCGCAATCTCCGAAGATTCGACTGTGGCTAAGGTTTGTTTCTCTGAACTAGTTCCGGTGCCGATTACGATTGGGGTCTTCACTCCAGTAATCATCGTCCCCGCAACGTTACTCGAGGAGACCAACGAAGAATTACTGATCTCTGCAATCGGTCACGAGTTGATTCACGTCCAGCGACGCGATTACGCGTTGAATCTCGTCTATGAATTTCTCTTTTTGCTGTTCTCGTTTCATCCAGCTGCCGTGTTGATTCGTCGTCGCATCAGACAGACGCGCGAGCTCTCCTGTGACGAACTGGTAGCTGAGCGAATTCTCAATGCGGAGATCTACGCTCGCTCTCTGGTACAGCTGGCCAGCTCAGCTCCAACTCTCCGTCGTCTCTCCGTTACGACAACCGTAGGCATCGCGGATGCCGACATCCTGGAGGTTCGTGTCATGTCTCTTTTGAAAAGGCAAAACCAGAATTCCCGTTGGAAGAAGTCATTGCTCGGCTTAGTTTCTTTATTACTCCTCATCCCTTCGCTTGCAGCAGCTTCGCTCGCAACAAAATTTGATGTTGAGCAGGCCGGCACCAGTCAGGATCAAGAGCAAAAGGAGAAAGAGCAGAAGGAAAAAGAGAAGACGAAGGAACGAAAAGAATCAAAGGAGTATCAGATCGGATATGCACTCGGCCAGGTCGAGCGAGAAAGCAAGACTGAAATGCAAGAGGGCGAGCTTGTGACGATGCGACGTCGTCACGAAGAAGAGGAACTGAAAGCTCGCGACATCATGCAGGCCACCTTGGTTCGTCTCGCACGTGTGCCAATGGATCAGGCGATTCAAATTGCGACCAGTCAGAGTCCGGGCAAGGTTTTGGAGTGCAGTTTGAATGGCGAACACTGGGAAGAGCCAGGGAAGCTCGCCAAGGACGGAGTTATTTTTTACCACGTCGTAATTCTATCGACCGATGAGAGCGAACCGGTGACCAATCACGTGCTGGTGAACGCAATCGACGGAACGATAATCAAATCAGAAAAAGAATTGCCCAGAAAGATGAGAAGAGCAGAAAGGCCTTGATTGAGCCCCATCGTGCTGGGAGCGCAGGCGTCCCCGCCTGCCCGCGTAACCAACACGAGTCATTGTAGACGACGCGGGCAGGCGAGGACGCCTGCGCTCCCAGTACAACCGTTCTCATAAAAAGATTGAGGAGGTCGTTTTTATGCAAAACAGATTGAAAAGATGGCTGGTGCCCTCGATAGCCGCGGCAGCGGTGCTGACAGGGATCGTTGTCGTTGCTTCAGGGATGCGTCTCAATAGCTTCAGCCCGGGTGCTGCATCAATTCAGGAGAAACAAAGGTTCGATCGGGAAGCGCGGGAAAAGGTCGAGCGAGAAATCAAGGAAATAACTGAGGGTCTGGAGAAGGAAACAAATCCCGAAGTTCGCGAGAAACTGTCGCGAATGCTCGAGGAGCGGAAGCGTCTCTTAGAATATGGCGGAGACACATATTTCTTCATCCGATCAAATCGAGGCGCGGGATTAGACGCAGCCAAGTGGGCCAAGATCAACATGGATCAGGCCGTGCAGATTGCGACGAGCCAATTTCCGGGTACCGCCCTTCAGTGCAACTTGTTTGGTGAGCGAGAAGACAAGGTGTATTACCACGTGATGATTCTCTCCGGTGAAGAAGGCAATGCGACTATGACTCACGTTATGGTGAACGCGATTGATGGAACGATCGCTAAGACTGAGAAGGAGCTCCCGAAAAAGCAACGCAGTCCGGAGTGAGTCAAAGCACTGCCGATTTGCCTCGGCCAGAATCGAACAAGTGAGGAAGGGCGGTTTACCCCCGCTGGTTACAAAGAGCCTCATCGTTTGAGTTGGGAACCAGCGGGGGTAAACCGCCCTTCCTCACTTGTTCGATTCTGGCGCAGGCTTCTTCTTTACTGGTCAATTCTCCGTAAAAGCAGGGTATGTCTATGCAGCCTTCACGTCTCGCACCGGTTTTCGTCCCAACTCATTCATCAATGTCTCGAAGCCCGGAAGATCCAGTGACTGTGGACCATCAGAAAGCGCTCTCTCTGGGCAAGGATGAACTTCAATAATCAACCCATCTGCCCCCGCTGCGACTGACGCTTTGGACATCGGTGTGATTAGACTTCGCAAGCCTGTGCCGTGTGAAGGATCAGCCAGTACCGGCAAATGCGATAACTCTTTGACAAGGGCCACTGCGGCAAGATCCAAAGTGTTCCGCGTAGCAGTTTCGAAAGTCTTGATGCCGCGTTCGCACAAAACTACGTCGTGATTACCGCCAGCGAGCAAATACTCTGCAGCTAATAGCCATTCTTTGACAGTTGCCGATGGACCGCGCTTCAAGAGAATCGGCTTTTTCACAGTCGCGAGTTTTCGCAGCAACGAAAAGTTTTGCATATTGCGAGCGCCGACTTGAAGCATATGTGCATATTCAGCGACGACTTCCACATCAGCTTCGCTCATTACTTCTGTAACTATCGGTAGCCCCGTTTCTTTGCTTGCCTCCTCGAGGAATCGCAGGGCTTCCACACCGAGTCCCTGAAAATCGTAAGGTGAAGTTCGCGGTTTGTACGCACCACCTCGAAGCATGTCCGCTCCTGATGCTTTCACCGCGCGTGCAGTTTCGAGAAGTTGGTCGCGTGACTCGACTGAGCATGGACCTGCAATCACGACCAGATTGCCGTCGCCAATCTTTTTGTTGCCCACGTCAACGACCGTGTGTTCCTTGCGCAGTTGCCGGCTGACAAGTTTGAACGGATGCGAAATCTGAATGACTTCGGCAACGCCGGGGGCGGCGCGCAAAGCTTCAATTTCGGATCGGCGACCGCTGCTGCCAACGGCGCCAATGATTGTTCGTTCTTCGCCGCGAACTACGTGCGCTTGAAATCCGCATTCTTTGATTCGATCGATTACGTGATTGATCTCTTCCTCAGTAGCGGCTCTTTTCATGTTGACTATCATGACTTGAATTCCTTTTCAGTTGTCTTGGAAAGCAGAAGAAACCGTGTGAAGTTGTCGGGTGTGTCCTGGATGTTTGCGCGAATAATGACGCCACCGTAGAGCTGGGCCGCGCGCTTGCTGCCTATTGCTGCACGATTGCGATCGCGCCGCTGCAGAACTTCAGCAACACTTCCAGCGGTGTCGTCACTAACGATTTGCTTTAGTTGGGGATGCTGTTGGAAAAAACGAGAACATTGAGCCAGTGCCATCGGGTGGGACTGGACTTCTTGAATCTCCTCAAAGTTTACTCCGGGACACGCGATCAAGTTCTGTCCTACCGGGATAGTTACTTCGTCGATGATTTCAAGTTGACTCTCTTTGAGAAGCTCAACCGATGGATGAACGGCTCCCGCGATACTGTTCTCAACCGGGGCCAGCAGATAATCCGCAACACCTTCATGCAGGCTGGCGAACAAAGCGTTGAATGTGCGCCGGGGAATCAGTTGGATCGAGTCGCCTAGAAGCTTTACTGCCGCCTCTTCGCTGAAAGCTCCGCGTTCTCCCTGAAATGCCACACGAGTGTTGTTACCGAGCGTGTTCATTGGTTCTCACTTAGAGTTGGTGCCCGTTCTCAACCATCCCTGATTCGACGCGCCGCGACTCGCGAATGATTCGGCGAAAGAGTTTGCCGATTGCTTGTTTATCCAACGGACCATCGTTCAGATCCTGCAGACGATCGAGAACATTGCGCTCCCGCTCAGGGTCACAGAATGGCAATTCGGCGGCCTTTTTCAGTGCTCCGACCTTGATCGCGAGGCGGGCGCGCATATTCAAAAGACGTAGAAGCTCCTTGTCGATTTCGTCGATTTCCCGTCGCCAGTGTTCGATGTCCATAGCAATGCTCCCGGCTTTTCAAAGTAAAAAAGCCAGCCGCGACTTTTGGGAATCGCGGCTGGCTCGTTTGAAAGGTTGTGCTTCAGTTCAGCTCGTCAGCACATCTTTTTCACGTATCGCCAATCCGCTCTTCCTAAAAAAGAAGGAGCGGTACGTAAAGGCGAAGTAGAAAAATGTGCGAGCGCTAATCATTGCGAGGTTCACTATAGGGGGCGGACGAAAAATCTGTCAAGATCGAAGGTAAGAGATTTATAGGACCTATAAGACTATATGCGAAGTATATGGCCTTTCTTGGCTTTGCAA
>Ga0075423_10007414_pt1 | contig 10355 bp, 8 predicted proteins | sample SoiMethybrSBSTD2_FD_80114 | JGI IMG/M metagenome (GOLD analysis project Ga0075423, IMG submission 80114) | Bulk soil microbial communities from a Populus tree surrounding site in Tennessee, USA - Soil MetaG P. TD hybrid SBSTD2 | ecosystem: Environmental > Terrestrial > Soil > Tree plantation...
CGTCATCTCGGCGCCGATGAACAAGCTCGGCTGGCGTGCGTCGGACACGCGCGAGCTGAGCTTCCAGGGGGCACGCGTTCCCGAGCGGAATCTGCTCGGCCCGCGTGGGGAGGGCTTCCAGCAGTTCCTCGAGATCCTCGACGGCGGCCGTATCTCCGTCACCGCGATGGGCGTGGGCCTAGCGCAGGGCTGCTACGACCTCGCGTATGCGTACGCGAAGGAACGCGAGCAGTTCGGCCGGCCGATCTCGAAGTTCCAGTCGGTACAGGAGAAGCTCGTCGACATCGCGACGGAGATCGAGGCTGCGCGCGGGCTCGTCTACAAGGCGGCGTGGGAGAAGGACAAGGGACGCGACTTCGGGCGAACGGCCGCGATGGCGAAGCTCTACTCCGGCGAGCTGTCCCATCGCGCCGCGAACTGGGGCCTCCAGATCCACGGCGGCTACGGTTTCATGGACGAGTATCCAATCTCGCGCCTGTACCGCGACCAGAAGATCCTCGAGATCGGCGAGGGGACGAATGAGGTCCAGCGCATGGTGATCGCCCGCCACCTTGGCCTGTAGGCTCGGCCTCTACACGCTCTCGGCGGTGGGACTCCTGGTGCTCGCAACCCCGGCCGGGGCCACCGGGCACCTCTCGATCAATCCGTCGCAGGTGCACACGGGCGCGCTCGTCGACCTCGACTTCTCGGTTCCGAACATCGACGACCCGATCGGCGTCGACCACGTGACGCTCGGCATCCCGCAGGACTTCGAGCTCGACGACGTCGAGGCGAAGCCCACGTGGACGCAGTCGCGGACGGGTCAGGCGGTCACGTGGTCGGGCGGGATGATCCCCAAAGGAACGTTCGCCCGATTTGCAATTCGCGGCACCGCGCCTCCGAGGCCGGAAACCGTGCTCTTCAACGTGCTCGTCGGCGACCGGACGGGGAAGTCGATCACGTATCGCGTCGCACTCGACGTGACGGCGAGCGGCAACGAGGACAAGGGAGCGCGCTCGCTGGGCCGCGGCGCGCTCGGCGTCGCGATCGTCGCAGCGGTGCTCGCGCTCGGCGCGCTCTTCCTCGGCCTGTACCTCTGGTTGCGGCCGCCCCCGCCGTAGCCCCTGTTAGCCTGACGACCCGTGCTGCTCTTTCGGCAGTTCGTGAACGGGGACCTCGGGTGTGCCTCGTATCTCGTGGGTGACACCGACGCGGCGGTCGCCGTCGTCGTCGACCCGTCGTTCGAGATCGAGCAATACCTCGCCGCATCGGAGGAGGAAGGCGTGCGCATCGAGCGCGTGCTCGAGACGCACACGCACGCAGACCATGTATCGGGCCACGGCCGGTTCGCGCTCGAGCACGGGCTGGCGGTCGCGATCAGCTCGATCGCCGCGCCGGACTATCCGTTCGAGCCGCTCGCCGACGGCGATGTCGTCTCGGTGGGCTCGGTGCGCGTTCGCGTACTGCACACGCCGGGGCACCGGCCCGAGCACTGCGCGTTCGTGGTCGACGACGAGCTCGCGCTCACGGGCGACTCGCTCTTCGTCGGCGCCGCTGCCCGTCCCGACCTCGCCGTCGCGGCGCGCGAAGGCGCGGAGGAGCTCTTCGCATCCCTGAGGCGGCTCGTCGAGCTCGGCGACGGCGTCCAGGTCTATCCCGGGCACGTCGCGGGGTCGCTCTGCGGCGGAGGCATGAGCACCGAGTGGTCGTCGACGATCGCGAAGGAGCGGCTCACGAACGACGCGCTGCAGTTCGGCGACGTGCAGGAGTTCGTGCTCGTGTCGGCGTCGGTCTCCACGCCGCGCCCGCCGACGACGGAGCGCGTCGTCGCGCTCAACCGCGGCCCCTGGGTGCCGCGCCCCGCGGCGCCCGAGGAGCTCGACGAGCCCGGCGGCGCGACAGTGCTCGACGTGCGTCCGTTCGCGGCGTACACCGAAGGTCACATACCGGGCGCGATCAGCGTCCCGCTCGACGGCGGCCAGTTCGGGACGAAGGCGGGGTTCGTGCTCGACCCCGCCGAGCAGATCGTGCTGCACGCGGCGTCGCGGCAGCAGGCCGACGAGGCGGCCCGGAGGCTGTGGGCGGTCGGTCTCCTCGACATCGTCGGGTACGTGACGGCACCGCACGCCACCGCGACGCTCGCCACGCTCGACGTCGGCGAGCTCAGGCGGATGCTGGCGTCGCCGGAGCTGCAGCTCGTCGACGTCCGCGAGACGACCGAGCGCGACGGCGGCTACATCCCCGGCTCGCAGAACGTGCCGTATCGGCTCCTTCGTAAGCTCGGTTGCGGCGCGCTCGACCGCTCGCGGCCGGTCGTCACCGTGTGCGAGAGCGGCCCGCGCGCTGCGATCGCCGCATCGCTGCTACAGCGCGAAGGTTTCGACGTCCGCGCCGTCGCCGACGGCGGCATTGCGGACTTCGCCGACACGGTCGCCTTCCGCCGCTGCGGCACGTAGCGGAACCTGGTTCGCGCAGCGAACCAGGTTCACGCGTTTCCTCGGCAGGCGGTCGTCTAGGCCAGGCGATCGACGGTGTAGCCGCGCGACTCGAGCGCAGTGACGAGCTGTCCGCAGTGCGCCGAGTCGCGGGTGATGACCGTCAGCGACACCTCCGTCTCGACGACGTCGATCTCCATCCCTTCACGGTGGTGCTCGACCGAGACGACGTTGCCGCGCTCCGCAGCGATGAGCTCGAGCAGCTCGACGAGCGAGCCCGGGCGATCGGCGATACGCGTCCGGAAGACGAGGTAGCGCCCGGCGAGCGTCAGCCCGTGCCGCATCACCGAGATGAGCATCGTCGGGTCGATGTTGCCGCCGGAGAGGAGGACGCAGACGTCGCCGCTGCCGCCGACGATGCCGTCGAGCAACGCGGCGGTCGAGGCGGCGCCTGCGCCTTCGACGACGAGCTTCGCCCGCTCGAGGAGGATCGTGATCGCCTCGGCGATCGACTCGTCCTCGACGTGGACGAGGTCGTCGAGCAGGTCGTCGAGGATCGACATCGTCAACGTCCCTGGATGCTTCACGGCGATGCCGTCGGCGATCGTGCTGCCACGGGTCTTGCCCGCCTGCACGCCGACGATCCTGACGCTCGGTCGTAGCGCGCGCAGCGCGATCGCGATCCCCGCGGCGAGCCCGCCGCCGCCGACGGGCAGCACGAACGTGCCGACGTGACGCAGCTCGTCCGCGAGCTCGAGGCCGATCGTCCCCTGCCCGGCGATGATCGCCTCGTCCTCGAACGCGTGCACGAACGTCGCGGACGTCTCCCGCGCGCGGTCGGTCGCTGCCGCGAGCGCCTCGTCGAACCCGGCGCCGGTGAGCACCGTGTGCGCGCCATAGTTGCGCGTCGCCTCGACCTTCGCCATCGGCGCGTCCTGCGGCATGAACACGGTCGCCGTGATCCCGAGCTCGCGGGCGGCCCACGCGACTGCCTGACCGTGGTTGCCTGCGCTTGCGGCGATCACGCCCGCACGGCGTTCCTCTGGACCGAGTAGCGAGAGCCTGTTGACCGCGCCGCGCACCTTGAACGAGCCCGTGCGCTGCAGGTTCTCGGCCTTCAGCCAGACCTTGCGGCCGGCGCGCCGCGACAGCGTCTCCGATCCGTAGACCGGCGTCACGCGCGCGTGGTCGAGGATCCGGCCGCGGGCGGCCTCGACGTCAGCGAGTGTGGGTGCGGTCTGCGTCGCCAATGTGGAAGACCTGCTCCAGAATCTCACGCACGGCTGTGAGCGGATCGAGCTTCCGCTCCTGTACCTCGTCGAGGAGCCGTCGTAACTCGGTGTCGTCCTGCACCGCCCGCTCGATGTGACGGCGCGCCCGCGCTGAGGCGACCTGGAAGACCTCGCGCGCGAGGTTGCGGCGCCGACGCTCTTCCAGCTCCCCCTCGGCCTCGAGCCAACTGCGATGCTCGTCGATCTTGGCGGCGAGCGTCTCGAGGCCCTCGCCGCGCATCGCCTCGGTGAGCACGATCGGCGGCCGCCAGCCCTCGCGCGGCCCGAGCGCCAGCACCTGGCGCACTTCGTTCAGCATCGTCTTCGCCATCGGGTGATCCATCTTGTTGATGGCGATGACATCGGGGATCTCCATGATCCCGGCCTTGAGCGCCTGAATCGAGTCGCCTGAACCGGGCATCAGCGCGAGGACGACGGTGTCCGCGATCGCGAGCACGCCGACCTCGCTCTGCCCGGTGCCGACGGTCTCGAGGAACACGACGTCCTTCTGCGCCGCATCGAGCACGAGCAGCGCCTGCAGCGTCGTCTCGGCGAGGCCGCCGAGGTGCCCGCGCGTGCCCATCGAGCGGATGAACACGGCGGGGTCCAGGAAGTGCTCTGTGAGTCGGATCCGGTCGCCGAGCAACGCGCCCTGCGTGAACGGGCTGGACGGATCGACCGAGATCACTCCGACGGTGCGATCCCGCTCCCGCATGATCCGAATCAGCCCCGAGATGAGGCTCGACTTGCCGACGCCGGGGGGGCCGGTCACCCCGACCGCGTACGCGCGCCCGGTCTCGGGGTAGAGGTCGTGCACGACCTCGTAGGAGAGCGGGTCGCCGTTCTCGACGAGCGTGATGGCGCGCGCCAGTGCGCGCCGGTCGCCGGCGCGCACGGCCTGTACGAGCGTCTCGCGCGTCCACTCACGCCGGTCGGCCACGGCTGCGAATGCTACGTCGCCGGCTCGTCGCCGATGGCCGCCGGCGCCGGCGCCGTGCGGAGGAGCGCGAACGCCGTGGCGGCGCCGACCAGCAGCGCGGCAGCAGCGAGGACGTAGGTCCAGCGCGGGCCGGCGTGCACGAGGAGGGCTCCCGCCGAGACCATCGCGACCCCGAGGATCGCGTTGTGCACGCTGATGATCACCGTGAACGCGCGGCCACGGACGCGGTCCGACGTGTTGCGCTGCACGATCACCACGGTCATCGGGAACGTCAGCCCGTTCCCGAACCCGGCGACGACCATGGCGACGGCGGCGAACCAGATGGTCGGCGCGACGCCGGCGCCGAAGAGGCCGACGGCCCACGGGAGGAAAACGAGCGGGTAGACGCTGCGGACCTCATGCCGCTCGAGCAGCGAACCGCTGACGAGGCTACCCGCGACGAGGCCGATGCCTGTCGCCGTCCACAGGAGGCCGTAGCCGAACGCACCGCGGTGGAGCGCACGCTCGGCGAGGAAGATCTCGGCGACGTTGTTGAGGCCGGCCGCGATCATCGCGAACCCGAAGGCGAGCAACGCCGTCAGCAGCGCCGGCGAGGCGCGGAACGGCGCGAACCCGTCGGCGAGGTCGCGCCAGTGCCCGCGTGTGATCGCCCGCTCGCTCTGCAGCAGCCGCGCCGGGATGCGCATGATCAGCAACGCCGAGAACAGGAACGTCGCGGCGTTGATCCAGTAGACGACGTCGACGCCCCAGACGCTGACGATCGCGCCGCCGACGACCGGGCCGAGGGCTGCAGCCGCCCAGTCCGTCGCCTGGAGGAGCGACGTCCCGTGCGCGAGATCCTTCTCCTCGACGAGATTCGGGACGCCGGCGAGCACCGCCGGCCTGAAGAACGAGTTCGCGAATCCCGCGACGGCCGCGAGCAAGACGAGCGCGGGCGCGCTGTCGACGAAGACGAGCGCGACGAAGACGGCGAGCCGTGCGAGATCGGCGTTGACGATCAGCCGCTTCCGCGACAGGCGATCGACGAGAGGCCCGGCGACGAGCCCGACGACGACCGAGGGCAGGAACGTGACGATGAAGAGCGCGCTCACCCACCATGGGGAGTGCGTGCGCGCGGTGAGGTCGGCGGTCAGCGCGATCGTCGCCATCCACGTGCCGACGCCCGAGCCGAGGGTCGCGACGAACAGCAGGCGGAAGCTGCGGGCGCTCTTCAGGAGCGCGAGCTGGCGGCGGAGCGACGACTGCACGCGGCGCGCAGCGTACGAGATCAGGCGCGCTGGAGGACGCGGGCGAGTGCGTCCGCGAGCACGTCGATCTCCTCGGGCGTCCCGACGGAGATGCGAATCGCTGTCGGGGAGCCGAAACCGGCGAGCGGCCGCACGATCACCCCTTCGCGCAGCAGGCGCTCGAACAGCTCGTTCGCGTCGGCGCCCGTCTCGACATAGAGGAAGTTGCCGACCGACGGCACGGGGTCGAGCCCCTGTTCGCGCAAGATCCCCTCGAGTCGCAGCAGTCCCTGCGAGTTGACGGCGCGGCGGCGCGCGAGCTCCGCATCGTCGTCCATGCTGGCAACGGCCGCGACCTGCGCGGTCGTCGTGATGTCGAACGGGCGCCGGACCTTCGCCATCGATGCGCACACCGAGCGGGGCCCGACGGCGTACCCGACGCGGAGACCTGCGAGGCCGTAGATCTTCGAGAACGTCCGCAGCACGACGGCCCGCAGACCCTGCTTCAGGTAGCGCTCGACGGCATCCGGATAGTCGGGCCGGTCGATGTACTCGAAGTACGCCTGGTCGATCACGGTGAGCACGTGCTCCGGGACGCGCGCGAAGTAGGCATCGAGCTCGTCGACGGTGTTCATCGTGCCGGTCGGGTTGTTCGGATGGCAGATGTAGACGAGCTTGGTGCGCGGCGTGACCGCGGCGAGGAGCGCGTCGAGGTCGTAGCGTTGGTCGACGAGTGGGACGAGCGTCGTCTCGGCGCCCTGCTTGCGCGCGTAGATGACGTAGCTCGGGAACGACGGCCAGCCACACACGATCGCGTGCCCGGGGTCGAGGATCGCCTGGCTCAGCATGTCGATGCACCCGTCCGCGCCGGCGCCGACGCAGATTGCGTCGAGCGGCACGCCGTGCCGGGCGGCGAGCGCCTCGTGGAGGCGGTAGGCACCGCCGTCCGGGTAGCGGTTGAGCTCGCCCGCCGCGCGCGCCATCGCGTCGAGCGCCGCCGGGAACGGCCCGAACGGGCCCTCGTTCGACGCGAGCTTGATCACCCGCTCGAGCCCGAGCTCGCGCTGGACGTCCTCGACCGGCTTCCCCGGTTGGTAGGGCGTCAACCCGTCGACGCTCGGGCGGAAGAAGCCGTCAGCGACATCGGAGAACCCGCTGCTCACGGCCCTGACCCTACCCGCGAGACGTGGCTCCGGCTCCCGTGGCCGGTTTGTGGCGCCAGGTGTTCCCGGCCTCCTCCCCACCGCGAGCCTAACGTCGAACCTGTGACGAAGGTGTGTCTCGAGCGTGCCGATACTGCGCTTTCTCAGGCTCGAGCGGCGTCGGGGCGTTGGTGGCCTTCGACGGGGCCGAGCGGAGTCCGTAGGCTCCAGCCGTGCCAGAGCTCGGGCTCTTCCCGCTGCCGATCGTGCTCGTTCCGACCGAGCGCATCCCGTTGCACATCTTCGAGCCGCGCTACCGCGAGCTGATCGACGACTGCGTCGAGAACGGCGAGGAGTTCGGGCTGGTGCTCTCGACGGGCGACGGCGCCGTGCACGAGATCGGGACGCGCGCTGCGGTCGCGCAGGTGCTCGAGGTGCTCGAGGACGGAAGCATGAACATCGTCGTCGAGGGTGGCGAGCGCTTTCGACTGCTCGAGCTCACGTCCGGCCGCTCCTTCACGACCGGCGTCGTCGAGGCGGTCGAGGACGATGACGAGCCGCCGTTCGACGGCGACGTCGAGCGCGCGACAGAGGTGTTCCGCGAGCTGGCGACGGCTGCCGAGAGCGACGTCGACCTGCCCGACCCGTCGTCACCGCGCTACGACTTCGAGCTTGCGGCGCGCGTCGACTTCGCCGTCGACGCGAAGCAGGAGCTCCTCGCGATGACCTCTCCTCGCGCGCGCATGCAGGCGCTCGTGCGGCTACTCGAGACCGCGCTCGAGGCGGTGCGGCTCGAGCACACGCTGCGCGAGCGTGCGGGGCGGAACGGGAAGGTCGCGCCGCTCGATCCGGACAGCGCGTAGAGGCTCACGAACGCCGGCGCTGGTTCACCGCCTATGAGGAGACGACGACGCCTGCGCCGCCGCGGCGCTCGTCGCCGGCGGCTGCGAGGTCGCCCATCTCCTCCACCTCGACGGCGTTCGCGCCGCCGAAGAAGAGGTTGCGCCGGCGCCACCTGACGACGTCGTAGCCGGCGGCCTCGACGTGATCGAGCTCTCCGGCGTCGAAGCCGCCTTCACAGTGCACATGGGGCTCGTCGACGTGGACCCGCGGGAAGTGGATCGCGTCGGCGACGCTCATACCGTGCGCGAGAACGTTCGCGATCACCTGCATGATCGCGCCGCGCAGCCGCACCGAGCCGGCGCTCCCGACGACCAGTCGCGGCCCGTCGCCGCCGACGGCGATGGTGGGCGCCATCATGCTCGTGAGCCGCCTCCCCGGGAGGGCGGGGCCGCCGGCGACGAGGTCGTACTCGCCGAGCATGTTGTTCAGGTGGATGCCGGTGCCCGGCACGATCACGCCGGAGCCCGATCCGGTCGACGACGAGAGCGAGGCGGCGTTCCCATCGGTGTCGACGGCCGAGACATGGGTCGTCCCGGCGGGTGCCGGCTCCGGCGCGCCCGGGAGCGACGTCGCGATCCGCGCGACGCCGGCCGCGATGCCCTCTTCCGAGAGCAGGCGGCGTGCGAGGCCGCCGCGGTGGAGCGCAGCGGTGAAGCCCGCCTCACGAACGCGCGTCTGCTCGCGCATCACCTCGGCGAGGGCGATGATCGAGCCCGCCGTTCCCGGTTCGGCGCGGCCGACCCGTTCGAGGAGCGCGAGGCCGTAGGCGATCAGGATGCCGCCGGACGACGGAGGCGGGTTCGAGACGACCTCGTGCCCGTGAAACCGGGCGTGGACCGGTCGCCGCCAGACGATGCGATAGGTCTCGAGGTCTTTCTTCGTGATCGCACCCTCGCCGTCCATGGTCTCGACGACTGCGCGGCCGAGGTCGCCGTGATAGAGAGCGGCCGAGCCTTCTTCGGCGAGTTGCTCGAGCGTCCCGCCGAGGTCGGGCAGGGCGAGCAAGTCGCCGGGCATGAGCCGGCTGCCGTCTGTCCGGCTGTAGATCCGGCGGCCCTCGTCGGAGTGCCGCAGGATCAGGTCGAGGATCGCGTGGAGGTGCGCCTGCTGCTTCGACATGGCGAGACCGCCGTACGCAAGCTCGATCGCGGGTCGGAGGAGCTCACGCCACGGGAGCCGGCCGTAGCGGGCGTGCACCGCTTCGAGCCCCAGGGCGGCGCCTGGGACGGCGCAGGAGGCCTCGCCGATGTTGAAGACCTGGGTCGTCTCGCTGTCGCCGCCGAAGCCGACGTCGATGGCCTCCATCTCGGCGCCGGGCGGCACGGGGCGGCCGAGACCGGGGGTGGCGACAAAGAAGTCGGCCACCCGGGCGGGGCGGCCGTCGGCGGGCAGGACGAGGGCGAAGCCGCCGGCGCCCGGCCCCGTCAGCGGGCTCTCGGCGACCCACGCGGCGAAGGAGGCGGCCACGCAGGCGTCGACGGCGTTTCCGCCCTCCTCGAGGACGCGGGCGCCCGCCGCGGCGGTGAGCGCGTGGCCGGCCGCTACGGCGCCCTTCACTTTCCGGCGCCTCCGGCCGATGTACATGGCAATGCCGCAGTCATTCCCAAATCTTCACCCTTTCCGCACTAACCAGACGCGAGGTAGTGCGTCACGAGTAGTGAACGCTTGGCCATGAACCTCTCGCGCACCCAGATCATCGCCTCGACGCTCGCTCTTGCCGCCGTCGCAGGCCTCGCGCTGTCGCCGCAGCTGCTCGGGAGCCGGGTCGCGGACGCCTTCGACGTCCTCGGCAGCGCCGACCGCGGCTGGCTGCTCGCGGCGAGCTTCAGCTTCGTCGCGGCGTTCGCCTGCACGGTCGGCGCCTGGCGTGCCGGCTTCGCCGCCGCCGGCGGCGGGATCTCGCCGCGGCGGGCTGCCTCCGGCCTGGGTGTTGGCGCCCTCGTCAACGCGTTCGCCCCGGCGAAGCTCGGCGACGCGGTCAAGGTCGCCCTCTGCTCCTGCGCGATCGAAGGCCCCGGGCGCATCTGGACGGCGGGCGGGGTGTACGCGGCGCTCGCCGCGGCGCGCTCGCTCGCACTCGCCCTCCTGGTCGTCGTCGCGTCGATCACCGGCGCGGTCCCGGTCTGGCCGGTCTTCGCGCTCTGCGCGATCGTGGCCGTCCTCGCCGCCGTCGGGGCGCTGTCGGGCCGCGTCCGGCGGCATCCGCGCATCGCCCAGGTGCTCGAGGGCTTCGCGGCGCTCGAGCGCTCCCCGCGAGCGCTTGCGATCGTGCTCGGCTGGACGGTCGGGATGGTCGCGTGCCGCCTCGCGGGCACGGTCGCGGTCGCGGCCGCGCTCGGGTTGCCCCAGCCCCTCATCGCTGCACTCCTCATCCTCCCCGCGCTGGACGTCGCGTCGGCGTTCCCGATCACCCCGGGGAGCATCGGGATCGGCACGGGCGCGGTCGCGGTCGCGCTCGC
>Ga0075423_10007415_pt1 | contig 10355 bp, 7 predicted proteins | sample SoiMethybrSBSTD2_FD_80114 | JGI IMG/M metagenome (GOLD analysis project Ga0075423, IMG submission 80114) | Bulk soil microbial communities from a Populus tree surrounding site in Tennessee, USA - Soil MetaG P. TD hybrid SBSTD2 | ecosystem: Environmental > Terrestrial > Soil > Tree plantation...
GAGCTCCGCGTCGACGAGGACATCGGCTGTCTCGCTGCCGAAGGCTCCCGCGTTGCCGTGCACGGCACCGCCGACCGTACCGGGAACGGTCGCCATCCATTCGAGGCCCTCGATGCCGGAGCGGGCGGCGACGGCGGCGACGTGCGCGAGCTCGGTCCCGGAGGAGGCGGTGACGACCTCGCCGTCGACACTCGACTCCCGCCATCCGTTCTGCAGCACAACGCCGCGAATTCCGCCGTCGGCGACCAGGAGATTCGTGCCGCCGCCAAGGAGGAACACCGGGAGCTCGTTCATCCGCGCCACCTGGATCGCGTCGAGGAGATCCTTCTCGCTCGCGACACGGAGGAAGAAATCAGCGGGACCGCCGATCCGCAGGGAGGTATGCGGCGCGAGCGGCTGGTCGCGCGCGCCGAACGTCGCCATCGTCATACCGTGGCGCGCTCGCGCAGGAGGTCCAGGAGCCGGACGCCGGCGGGACGGATGTCTCCGGCGCCGAGCACGAGCACGAGATCGCCCGGGCGCACGCGGTCCGCGAGCACGCGCGCCGCACTCTCCGCGTCCACGACATAGTCGCCGCCGGCACGCGATGCGAGCTCCTTCGCGCCCGCGCGGCTGTCCGCCGACTCGCGGGCGGACGCGAACGTCTCCGCGACGACGCGATCGTCGGCGGTCCGAAGAGCCGCGGCGAAATCGTCGAAGAAGGCGCGAAGCCGGCTCGGCGTGTGAGGCTGGAACAGCACGATCACGCGGCCTTTCGTGCGTGCGCGCACCGCCTCGATGGACGCGCGGATCTCGGTGGGGTGATGCGCGTAGTCGTCGACGACCGTGATCCCTCTCGCCGAGCCGAGCTCCTCGAGGCGCCGCTCAGTCCCGTTGAAGGTTGCGAACGACTTGGCCGCGGCGGTCGCGGGAACGCCCAGGGCGTCCGCCGCCGCGAGGACGCCGGCCGCATTCCGAGCGTTGTGCGCGCCCGCAAGGCGCAGCGACACCGGAATGTGCGACTCGAACGGCCCGACGAGATCGAAGGACACTCCGTCCGCGCGTTGCAGGAGCTCGACCACGCGATATCCGGCCTCGGGTGCCATTCCGTACGTCGCGATCTGACGCCCGGCGAGGTCGTCATTGCCTCGTGCCGCCAGCGCGGCGGCGCCCGGATCGTCGGCGCAGGCCACGAGCCACCCACCCAGCACGATCCCCGATGCGAAGCGCGCGAAGGCCTGCGTCACATCGTCGGGGGTCGGAAAGACGTCGATGTGATCGTGCTCGATGTTCGTCACGATCGCGACCTCGGGCTCGAGCGAGAGGAACGCGCGGTCGTACTCGTCGGCCTCGATCACGAGAATGTCGCCCTTTCCCCAATGCGCGTTCGTGCCGAGGTCGCGAAGTACGGCGCCGCAGATGAGCGACGGGTCAAGCCCACCGGCGCGAAGCGCGGTCCAGGCGAGCGCGGTGGTGGTGCTCTTTCCGTGCGTGCCCGCGACGGCCAGGACGCGCTTTCCGCGGGCGAGCTCGCGCCACGCGTCCTCGCGCTTCCACACCGGTACTCCAGCCGCGCGTGCGGCCGCGATCTCGGGATTGGCGTCGCCATACGCGCTGGAGCGGACGACGACGTCAGCGCCCGCCACATTCTTCGCATCGAACGCGGTCGCGACCGCGGCACCGTCCTCCGCGAGTGCCTGCGCGAGCGGCCACTCGCCCGTATCGGAGCCGCTCACGGTGTCGCCCCGTGCCAGCAGCAGACGCGCGACCGCGGACATGCCCATGCCCCCGATCCCAACGATGTGAAACCTGGTCCGAGTCAATCTCTGGCCAGGGGGCAGGGGCCCCCGGACGCGAAGCGGAGCCGGGAGACACGCTCAAGGCTGTAGGTCTCGCTCCTTACGGCAAAGCCGCTTGTCGCTCGCCTTTTCATGAGCAACCCCCGAGCTTGCGCAGCTCGCCCGCGATCGCGATCGCCGCGTCGGGCCGGCCCACGGCACGCGCGGCCTTGCCCATGCGGGCAAGGCGGGCGGGGTCATCGAGTAGCCCGGTGACCTGCGCGACCAGCCGATCCGCGTCGAGCTGGCTTTCGCGAATGACGAGCGCGGCCCCGCGCTCGGCGATGTCCTGGGCGTTCGCCGTTTGATGCGCCTCGGCCGAGGCCGCGAAGGGTACGAGGATGAGCGGCACGCCGAACGCGAGCGGCTCCGCGATCGAGGACGAGCTCGCGCGTCCGACGACGAGGTCCGCCGCGGCGAGCGCCGCGCCCATCTCCTCGTGGAGGAACCCGTAGACGTGATACCGCTCGCGAACATCGGCCGGCAGCGTGTCGCGCTTGGCCGACACCTGCGCGAGGTGCGCGGTGCCGGTGTGGTGGATCACGGTCGCGCGGCGAAGAAGCCGCGTGAGCGCTCCGGAGACGGCATGGTTGATCGCGGCCGAGCCCTGGCTGCCTCCGGTCACGAAAATCACCGGACCTTCCGCGGGGATGCCGAGCTTGGCGCGGCCCGACTCCCGCGTCCAGGTGAGGAGCGAGCGGCGGATTGGATTGCCGTCCACGAATGTGCGGCCGCGGGGCAGCACCTGCAGCGATGCCTCGAACGTCGCGCCGATCCGCTGCGACCACCCGGCGAGCAGACGGTTCACTCGACCGGGGACAGCGTTGCCCTCCCAGATATAGATCGGCACGCGCGCAACCCGCGCGGCGAGTGCGGCCGGCAGTGAGGCAAGTCCGCCGGATGTGCAGCAGACGTCCGGACGGAATCGGAGGATCTGCACGAACGCGTCGACGCTCGCGATCGGCATCAATGCGGCGCGCGTGACCAAGGAGAAGCGCGAGTCCGGATCCCGCAGGGACGGCATCACGGTCGCGTGGAAGGGAATACCGGAGCCCGACACGAGCTCAGCCTCGTGGCCGCGACGACCACCGATGAATAGGAACCTGACGTCGGGATCCGTTTCGCGAAGGGCTTCCGCGACCGCGAGGAGCGGGCTCACGTGTCCGCCCGTCCCGCCACCGACGAGAAGTACGCGACACGCTCGTCCGCTGCGTGGTTCGGGCTCGGCCAACGTTCAGGAGGATACCCACGGCGATGAGCCCGACACAGAGCGAGCTCCCGCCATAGGAGATGAACGGGAGGGTGATGCCGGTCATCGGCACGAGACTCGCGACGACTGCCATGTTCACCCAGGCCTGGAAGCAGAGCCACATCGTTACGCCTGTCGCGAGAAGCGCCCCCGTCGCATCTTCCGCGCGGAGCGCGATGCGCACGCCGCGGAACGCGAGACCGAGGAAGAGCAGAACGATGACCAGCGTTCCGGCCAGACCGAGCTCGTCGCCGAGCACGGCGAAGATGGAGTCGGTGTATGGGTGCGGCAGGTAACCGAACTTCTCCTTGCCCGCCCCGAGGCCCTCGCCGAACGGGCCGCCGAGGCCCAGCGCATAGAGCATCTGGATGGTCTGGAACCCGAACTTCTGCGGATCGGACCACGGATCGAGAAATGTCACGAGCCTTTGAAGGCGGTACGGCTGCGCAACCGCGAGAGCGAGGACGACGACACCGGCGAGGCCCCCGAGCGCCGCGAACTCGCGCAAACGTGCGCCGGCAGCGAAGTACATGGCGAGGGCGACGACCACGACGACGATCGCGGTACCCAGATCGGGCTCGGCCACGACGAGTCCGACCACGAGTGTCGTGACGAGGATGAACGGCACCGTGATCCGCCAGGAGCCGATCTGATCGCGCTTGCCGCCGAGCCACGTCGCGAGGTAAACGATGATCGCGAGCTTCGCGAGCTCCGCGGGCTGCAGCCCGAAGCTGCCGCCGAAACGCAGCCAGCGCGTCGCGCCACCGGCGCTCACGCCGACCCCCGGGATGAGGACGGCGCCGAGCAAAAGAACAGCCAGCACGAGAAGCGGCACCGCCACGAACCGCAACAGTCGGTAATCGACCCTGGACGCAATGAACATCGCCGCAATGCCGAGCGCGGCCCACGCCGATTGCTGCGCGAGGAACGTGCCTGGGTCGTCGTTCGCGTCGAGCGCCGTGATGCCGCTCGCGCTGTACACCATGGCGAGCCCGAGGAACAGAAGCACCAGAACGATCGCGACGAGCGGCAGGTCGTACGTCGTCGTGCGCGACAGGCCGAGCCTCATGACGTGAACGACCGCACGATCGCAGCGAATTTCTCGCCCCGCTCGTCGGCGGAGGAGAACATGTCGAACGATGCGTTCGCGGGCGAGAGCAGCACGACATCGCCGGGCCGAGCCATGTGACGCGCGACGGCCACCGCTTCATCGAGCGTCGCCGCGCGGCGCACCTCGACGGCGCCACTCGGGTCGGCGACGCCGATCGCAGACGCGATCTCGTCGGCGGCGCGACCGATCAGCACGACTCCGTGCGCTCGCCGCGCGAGCACGCGTGCGAGCTCGCCGAAGTCCGCGCCTTTGGAGACGCCGCCGAGGATCGCGACTGCCGGCCGCTCGTAGGCGGCGAGCGCCGACATCGTCGCGGCCGGCGTTGTTGCGGCGGAGTCGTTCACCCAGAGCACGCCGTCTTTTTCTGCGATCGTCTCCAGGCGCCGCGGCACGCCCTGGAACTCGCGGAGGACGCGACCGATGTCGTCGGCAGGGATGTCGAATACGTCCCCGACGATCGCGGCGGCGAGCGCGTTCGCGACGTTATGCCGACCGGGGACGCGAAGATCGGTCGCCTTGCACAGAGCGGTCCGGCGGTCACCGTGCACGAGCACGAGGTCGCCGTTCTGGTCGAGGTACGCGCCGCGCTTCGGTCGCAGCGAGAGCGAAAAACCGCGCACCTCCGAGGCCGCGCCCGTATGCAAGGCCACGGTGGCCGGATCGTCGAGGTTCAGGACGGCGATGTCCCGCGGCCCCTGCCACGCGACGATGTTCCTTTTCGCCGCGATGTACGCGTCACGAGTCCCGTGGTGGTCGATGTGATCCTCGAGGACGTTCGTCACCACAGCGACCTGCGGGCTGTGCCCGAGCGTTTCGAGCTGAAAGCTCGAGAGCTCGAGAACGACGATGTCCTCGCGTCCAAGGTTGTCGACCTCCTGGATGATCGCGGTGCCGATATTCCCGCCCACCACGACCTTGCGCGAGCCCGTTCCGAGGACCCGCTCGACGAGCGTCGTCGTCGTGGTCTTGCCCTTCGTGCCGGTGATGCCGACGATCGTGGCGCGGCAGAGCCGGAAGAAGAGGGCCATCTCGGTCAGCACCGGGACGCCGCGGTTCAGTGCCCTAAGGATGGTCGGCGAGCGCGGCCGTATCCCCGGGATCACGAAGACAAAGTCCGGCTCGGCGAGCGCGGTCTCGTCGGTCGATGGACCGAGGATCAGCTTGACCTTTTCGGCAATGTCGCCAAGTCGCGCGATCCCGTCGACGAGCTCCTCGCGCGGCTTCGGATCCGCGATGGTGACGTTCGCGCCCTTCCCGACGAGGAAGCGCGCGAGACCCGCCGTCGTGCGTCCCTTGCCGAGGCCGATGATCGTGACGCGCCGCCCGCGGAATTCCTCCGCAGTGACCTCCGGGTCGAACGTGACCGTCATGCGGGGCCCCGACCCCGGCTTCCGATGAAGGCGAGCTGGGTGCCGTAGCGCCCGGCGGTGTCGCGGCCGCGGTACGACCACAGGTCGTGCCCACCGCTCAGCGTGCAGATTCGCGACACCTCGATCGATTCGACGCCGAGGTCGCGGAGCTGCGCGACATTCGCCGACCAGAGGTCGAACGCGACCGTGCCATCGGCACCGCGGCGGAGGTGCGCGCCTTGGCCGCTCGCGCCGATGAGCTTCGCCCGACCCTCGTCGATCGTGTAGCAGCACGGACCGATCGAGGGTCCGATCGACGCGACGAGCGCCGACCCGCGAGAACCCGCGCCGACGAGCGCGCGGACGAGGGCCTGCGCGACGCGCAGGCGCGTGCCCTGCCACCCGGCGTGTGCGGCGCCGATGCGGCCGGACGCCGGGTCGACGACCAGGATCGGGACACAGTCGGCGGCCGCGACGCCGAGCAGGACTCCTGCGCGGTCCGTCCAAAGCGCGTCGGCTTCCGGCCACGGCTCAACGGGCCGATCGAGGCGGACCACTGTGTTGCCGTGGACCTGGCGCACGCGCGCGACCGCGTCGAACCCGAGCCGTCGGGCGAGCGCGGCGCGGCTACGGTCCTGCTCGTCGAGCGGGAATACCGATCCGGCCATGCTTCCCTGCGCGCGCGTGGTGAAGCCCGCGAGGACGCCATAGCGCTCGAGGAGCGGCGACCAGAGAAGACCGTCGCGCTCGACCCACGTCGAGCTGATCACGCTCATCGCGTCGGGGTCGCGAACGCGAGGATCGCCGCGACGATCCCGGCGAGCGCGCCAATGAGCCAGAACCGGATCGTCACCTTCACCTCAGGCCACTCAAATTGGTTGTGCAGCGGCGCCATGCGGAAGATTCGCTTCCCGCGCAATTTGAAGCTGCCGACCTGGAGGATGACCGAGAGAGTTTCGGCGACGAAGATCAACCCGGCGACAGGCAGAAGCAGAACGAACCCGGTCGTCAGAGCGCAGGCCGCCAGCGTCGCGCCAATCGCGAGCGCTCCGGTATCGCCCATGATGACTTCGGCCGGGTGCACATTGAACCAGAGAAACGCGAGGAGCGCGCCGACCATCGCGGCGCAAAACACGACGAGCCATGGGTAGCCACGGAACGCGGCGATGAACGCGAACGACAGGAACGCGAAGACGCTCGTGCCGCCGGCGAGGCCATCCATGCCGTCGGTGAGGTTCACGCCGTTCGAGGTCCCGACGATGGCGACGACGGCGATGATGCCGAACACGACCGCGCCCACCACCCACTCGCCGGCGAGCGGAACGAAGATCCCGTTCACGGCGAAGTGTTTCTGGATGTAGATCGCCGCCGCGATCGCAACGATGGTCTGCCAGACGAGCTTGTGTCGCCCGCGGATCCCGAAGCCGTACTTCACATTCACGAAGTCGTCGATCGCACCGAGGGCGCCGACACCGACGAGCGCGCCGATCGGGACGATCGTCTGGGGGATGAAGTCCGAGCGCTCTGAGTCGGGCATCAGGAAGACGACGAACGCCCAGAGGAACGCCACGACCGCAATGAAGAGGCCGCCGCCCATGGTCGGTATGCCCTGTTTGGCGAAGTCTCGCGTAGGGCCCTCGCGCCGAATGTTCTGGCCGATGCCGAAGCGCCGCAGGAGACGGATATAGGGGCCGCCGAACACAAGGCCGAGAAGGAAGGCCGAGAGCATGACGCCAAGCGCGAGGATCGTGCTTTGCATCAGGCCTTCGCCACCGTCTGAACAAGCGCGTCCGCGAGTTGGTCGAGCGCGAGCGAGTGCGATCCCTTCACGAGGACCGTGTCGCCGCGCCTCACGATGCGCCGGAGGAGCATCAGCGCTTCGGCGCCGTCCGCTACCTGGTACGTCTCGCGGAGGCCGCCCTCGCGCGCGGCGCCCACCATCGTCCGCGCGAGCTCGCCGACGCCGACGAGAATGTCGGTCTGCTTCGCGGCTTCGCGGCCCGCGGCCTCATGCGCATCCGCGGACAGCGTCCCGAGCTCTAGCATGTCGCCGATCACTGCCACGCGCCGCGTCGGTACCGATCCGAGCACCGCGAGAGCGGCCATGACCGCAGCCGGGCTCGCGTTATACGAGTCGTCGATCACCACGAACTCCGGCGTGCGACGAACGTTCATGCGGTGCGCCGGCGCGTCCATCGCCGACAGGGCGATCGCCGCTTCGTCGAGAGGAACGCCGAGAGCGGTCGCCGCACCGAGCGCGGCGAGCGCCGACCCGACGAGATGCCGCCCGGGCAGCGGAAGCGCCACCTCGACCGTGCGCGCGCCGTCGTGCGCCACGAAGCGCAGGCCGTCGATCCCGTGCGCGACCACGTCGGTGGCACGGAGCGTCGCGTCCGCGGACTCGCCGAAGAGAACGACGCGAGCTTTCGTCCGCGGCGCGAGCGCGCGGACCCTCACGTCGTCGGCGTTCAGGAGGGCGACGCCGCTCGCGGGCAGAGATTCGATGAGCTCGGCCTTCCCCATCGCGATCGCGTCGACGCTGGGCGTCCGCGAGTAGTGGACCGGCACCTCGGGGATGCGGGTGATGATGCCGACCTGCGGACGAACGAGGCGGCAGAGATCGGCGATCTCGCCCGGTACGTAGAAGCCCATCTCGATCACCGCGACCTGGTGGCTCGGCTCGATCGCGAGGAACGTCAGCGGGACGCCGATCTCGTTGTTGAACGATGACTCGGTGCGCAGCACGCGGTAACGCGCGCCCAGCGCCGCGGCGGTCGCCTCTTTCGTGGTCGTCTTGCCGACATTTCCCGTGATACCAACGGCCGGGATGGGATGCGCGTCGCGCAGCGCCTCGGCGAGACGCCGGAGGGCGTGCTGCGTGTTGGCGACCTCCACGACGAGCGCGCCGTCAGGAAGACCATGGATGGGACGCTCCACGACCGCCGCACGGGCACCGTGCGCAAACGCGTCCGCCACGAACTCGTGGCCGTCACGCTGGTCGCGCAGGGCGAAGAAGACGCTGCCCGGTTCGGCGATGCGCGAGTCGAACGCACCCCCGACGAACCGTTCGTTCCCGCTCGGAGCACCGTGGATGACCCGTCCACCCGTCGCGCGAAGCATCTGGTCGAGGGTGAACACGTTTGTTCGAATGGTACCGAGCGTCAGGGCCGATCCGGCTGAACGCGCGCGTAGCGGAGCGCGTCCGTCGCGATCGCCTTGAACGTGTTCATGGCCGGCACGGTGCCGAGTAGCTTCGACTGCGGCTTTTCCAGGACCACGACCACCACCATGCGCGGGTCGATCGCGGGCACGAAGCCAGCGAACGATGAGATGTAGGCGTCGTCGACGTAGCTCCCGTCGTCGCTCGGGATCTGCGCCGTGCCCGTCTTCCCCGCGACGCTGTAGCCCTTGAGCGACGCCGCGTTCGCGATCCCGTTGTCGACGGTCGTCGTGAGCATCGTGACCAGCGCCGCGGAGGTCTCTTCCGAGATCACCCGGCGGACCGCGACCGGCGCGGTGCGGTGCTCCCCATCCGCATCGCGCCGGCTTGCGACCACGTACGGCCGGTAAAGGGTCCCTCCGTTCGCGATGGCCGCGTAGGCCGCCGCGAGCTGGAGCGGCGTGACCGAGAGGCCCTGACCGAAGCTGATCGTACCGAGGTCGACCGGGTACCACTCCGCGAGCGGGCGCACGATGCCCGTGGTCTCGGCCGAGAGATCGACGGCAGTGCGCTGGCCGAATCCGAATGCGTGGAGGTACGCGTTCAGGTCGCCCGCACCGAGCTTGCTCGCCACGAACACGGCGCCCGCGTTCTGCGACCGCGCGAGGATCTGCGTGATCGTCGTCGGCCCGTACACCTTGCATTGCGCGTTGCAGAGCTTGCGTCCGCCGATGACGGCATAGCCGACATCCTGATAGCTCGTAGTCGGAGTGACGACACCCTTGTCCAGAGCGGCCGCAATGGTGATCGGCTTCATCGTCGACCCAGGCTCGTAGGTCCACGAGATCGCTCGGTTACGGAGTGCCTCCGCGTCCGCGCTTCCAACCCGTGCCGGGTCGTATGTCGGCGACGACGCGATCGCGAGCACGGCACCGTCCTTCGGGTCCAGGACGACGATCGCACCCCCGGAGGCCTTCTCGCGTTCGACGACCGCCGCGAGCTCGCGCTCGACCGCGTTCTGGACGGCCAGATCGATCGTGAGCGAAAGGTCGTCGCCGTTTCTCGCGGGCACCGCGGTGCGAAGGCCGAGCGCGAGCTCGCGGTTCGCGGGATCCCGCGCGACGACGAGACGCCCAGGCGTGCCGCTTAGCTCAGCGGCATACCGGCCTTCGACGCCGTACTGACCGACGCCATCATCGTTCACGAAGCCGAGAACCTGGGCGCCCACCGTTCCGTTCGGATACAGCCGCTTGGGCTCCATCTCGAACCCGAGCCCCGCGAGGCGCAGAGCGGCGATACGCACCGCCGTCTCTTCGGGAAGCCGTCGCCGGACGAATAGCCACTCAGCGCCGCTCTCGAACGCGGCGCGCAGGACCTCGGGCCGTTCGCCGAGTATCGGCGCCAGCGCCGCCGCGGTGGCCGGCTTCAGGTCGTGGCCGTCGCGGTCGGTCATCAGCGCGGGGATCGCGTACAGCGAGCGAAGCTCGACGGTGGTCGCGAGGATCGCGCCGTTTCGGTCGCGGATGACGCCGCGCTGCGCGGCGACGACGAGGTCGCTGTGGACCTGGTCGGTCGCGCGGCTCAGAAGGTCGGCACGGCCGGCCGTTTGCCAGTACGCGAGCCGGGCCGAAAGGACGAGCGACGCGACGGTGAAGAATGCGAACAGGAC
>Ga0075423_10007416_pt1 | contig 10355 bp, 8 predicted proteins | sample SoiMethybrSBSTD2_FD_80114 | JGI IMG/M metagenome (GOLD analysis project Ga0075423, IMG submission 80114) | Bulk soil microbial communities from a Populus tree surrounding site in Tennessee, USA - Soil MetaG P. TD hybrid SBSTD2 | ecosystem: Environmental > Terrestrial > Soil > Tree plantation...
AGGTAAAATTTTATCCTCCTTCCTGCGCGGTCGCGGCGATCGTGGCTTCGGGCGGAAGCGGAATCTTGGCCAGCGACCACTGCGAGACGCTGGGCATCGATCTTCCCGAGCTTTCCCAAAACACGCAATCAGCTCTCTCTTCTTTAGTTCCTGAAGCGGGGTCCTGCCGCAATCCGGTCGACGTCACGGCCCAAGTGCCGCACAACCAGCTCGAGAAGCTGTCTTCCATTATAGATATTGTCTGCAACGAGGAGCAGATCGGAGTTGTTCTTCTCAGTATTTCGAACGTCCATCTGGAGCGCTGCTGGCGACAGGTGCTCGAACGCGTCGAGGCTGCAAGAAAATTCCTGGCGGTCGGCAGCTCAGGAGGTCTATCGGAGTCGACTACCCGGGAACTGACGGAGACGGGGAGGGCGATCGTCGGAGAGGACGTTTGGGATGCACTAGAGAAAGTCGCCTTCTTAAATCAACGGGAAAAATTGATGCGCGATCGACCCCGGCTTACCACGGCCAATGCCTGTACCAGGCACGGAAGCCATACGCTTCGGCTACCGCCGCAGGATGAGCTCACGGAACATCAGGCGAAAAGCCTTTTAGCGCCATTTATTCCCATACCCAAAGGAGCGCTCGTCTCTAACAAAGACGAGGCGCTGCTTGCCGCCTCAGGGATTGGCTACCCCGTCGTCATGAAGCTTATGGCTCCCGGGCTTCTGCACAAAACCGAGGCCGGCGCAGTGAAGCTCCATCTGGATTCGCCGGAAAAATTGGTGCGCGAGTACGATGATTTGAAGGAAAAAGGCGGCGCCGCAACCCAGCGGATAGAAGGCGTGTTAGTGGAAGAGGAAGTCAATAAAGGAACGGAGGTCGTCGTAGGATTTCTGCGCAACCCGGACCTGGGGCCGTTAGTGATGTTTGGATCAGGAGGCATTTTGGTCGAGCTGCTGCGGGATGTAAGCTACCGATCTTTGCCCGCCACCGCGGACGATTTGAAAAGCATGGTGCGCGACACGCTCTGCTACAAGCTTCTGCAGGGATTTCGCAACCACCCGCCAGCGGATGTAAAGAGTCTTGTCGAGCTGATATCGGAGGCCGCCGCTGTTTTCCTTGCCAACCCATGGATGAAAGAGCTGGAGTTCAACCCAATCTCGGTTTTACCCAAGGACCAAGGCGGCGTCCGTGTCCTCGACGTGGCGTTGACCGTGTCAAAGGGAGCCGATTGACTGTCGAGCGAATTCGGATTTCAAGGAGAGAGAATGTTTAGGCCGTTTGAGTTGGTTCAGCCCGCGTCCGTAGCCGAAGCCATCACGTGTTTAGAAGCGTATCCGGATGACGCGAGGATTTATGCCGGCGGTAGTGAACTGCTGCTGGTGATGAGGCTCGGACTGCTGCATCCAAAGCTGCTCGTGAATATCAAAAACATACCGGGAATGGATCGATTGGTAGTCGAAAATGGAGATCTCAGCATAGGTTCCTTGGTGACGCATCGCGCGTTGGAAGTCTCTCCGTTGATCAGAGAAAAGTTTCCGCTAATCGCCGACATGGAAAGTAAAGTTGCGAACATCAGGGTAAGAAATGTCGGCACGCTTGGGGGAAACCTGGCTTTTGCAGAGCCCCATTCCGATCCGGCCACGCTTTTTCTGATTTACGAAGCGCGGGTGATCGTGCAGTCGAGTAGAGGAACCAGGAGAGTGCCGCTCGATAAATTCTTCGTGGGCGCATACGAGACGGTGATGGAGCCGAACGAGATATTAACCGAGATTCAAGTCCCGGCATTGCCGGTAGGAATGAACGGCGCTTACATACGCTGGGGCATCCTTGAGCGACCGACGTTGAATGTCGCGGTCGCAGTTAAGAAGGGGCAGAACGGGTTACTGGAGTCGGCGCGCATCGCCATCGGGTCGGTGGGGACCGTGCCGATGCGCATGCCGGAATTGGAGGGCTCTCTTCGCGGCATGGCAATCGCAGCCGCGTGCGCGCATGTGGGGATCTCAGGACCCTCGCTTCGGGAGCGCTTGGCGCCAGTGAGCGACCTCCACGGTTCGGAGGAATACAAGATCTACATGACCAAGACGCTGTTGCAGCGAGCTTTACGCGAAGCCGCCGGGGAGGTTGTGCAATGAATAACGGGTTAAAAGGCGTTCGAACCGTCCCCCTACAAGTTAGCGTTAATCGGACTCCATGGTCGGGCGAAGTGAACGTCGAGCAAACTCTGCTTAGTTTCGTGCGTGATCGACTCGGTCTCAAAGGCACCAAACGATCCTGCGAATCGCAAGTGTGTGGGGCATGTACGATGTTGGTCGCGAATCAAGCGGTCAGTTCCTGTTCGTATTTTGCTTGGGAAGCGGCGGGCAAAGAGATTCTTACCATCGAAGGACTTGCGCAAGAGGAGACTTTGGATCCGGTGCAGGAGGCTTTCGTAAAATATGGCGCGATTCAATGCGGCTATTGCACGCCCGGAATGGTCATGATGGTCAAAGCCCTGTTAAACGAAAATCCCCACCCGTCGCGCCAAGAAATCAGGAGCTGGCTCAACGGTTCGCTGTGTCGCTGCAGCGCGTACGTTTCCATCGAACAGGCGGTGCTTGATCTCGCCGGGAGAAAGTAAAAATTAAGAACTCGTTGAAGCAAAACCAATGGCGGCCAATTTTAAAAACATTCTCCTGACGAGCGAATCCAGCGTCGCAACTCTAACGATCAATAGGCCCGCGCGGCTCAATGTCCTCTCAGTTGAAACGCTCCGCGAATTGAAACAGGCGGTGGACGAAATTCTTGAGCGCGAAGACATCCGGGTCGCGATCATCACTGGGGCGGGGGAGAAAGCCTTCGTTGCAGGCGCGGATATCTCCGAATTTGCAAGGCTGAGTCCGCTTGAGGCAACGTCATTCGCATCGTTGGGCCAGAGCATCTTTGCTCGGATCGAGAGCGGCGGTAAACCGTTCATTGCCGCAATCAACGGTTATGCTCTCGGCGGAGGTTGCGAGCTGGCACTGGCTTGCGGGCTTCGTATCGCCTCGCAGAATGCCCGGCTGGGACAACCGGAAATAAAACTGGGAATCATCACGGGGTTTGGCGGTAGCCAGCGTTTGCTCCGCATCGTCGGAAAAACCAGGGCTCTGGAACTTTGTCTCACCGGCGAACCGATCGATGCCAACACCGCCCTGCAATGGGGCATCCTCAATAAGGTGGTCGCACCGGAGCGCTTAATCGAGGAGGCCAACATCCTAGCGCAAAAACTCGCCGGCTATTCGCCGCTCGCGCTCAAGCACACGCTAGAGGTCATCAATATGGGACCGGAAGTGCCGCTGAACGAAGCGCTAGCGCACGAAGCTAATCTGTTTGGGTTGTCCTTTGCCACCGAGGATATGAAAGAAGGCACATCGGCTTTTTTGCAGAAGCGGAAAGCGGAATTTAAGGGAAGGTAGAAACTCGCCCGTATTCGAAGATGAAGCCCAACTCCGGTCTAATGACAGCGCTTGCGGTTTTGCTCCTTGCATCGGCAGGCGTGAGCGTCACGGAGAGCGCCGTGCCCGATTGGTGGATAGGCCCTCCCGCCGAATTTGAAACGATGCTCGCCGGCGCGCAACGCGAGGGCGAAGCCGTGTTTTGGGGCAGCAGCTCAGCCCAGGAAAAGGCGATCCATGCTGCATGGCCCAAGTCATGGCGCACGAAGGTCACTTTTGTGGAAGTGGATCAGGAGGAGCAAATTACCAGGGTGCTCACGGAGGCCCGTGCGGGACTGCACACCGTGGACGTCCTCAATACCAGCGTCGTCGGCGTTCACTTGCTGCATCAGCGCAGTGTTCTGGCCGCGGTGGCGCCTGAGAACATGCGCGTGTTGAAGGACATTCCAAAGTTAGTGACAAAGGTCGGTGGTGTTTCCGTGGGATGGAATCCCCGGTATGGAGTTCGGGTTTTCACGTACAATACCAATGCCATAAAAGAGCCGCCGAAGGACTGGGGTGATTTACTGAGCCCGAGATTCAAGGGCCGCATCGCGTTTGACATGGACATGCGGCAGGTCCTGCCTTTAGCGTGCCCGGAAGGTGAGAGTGCCGGATGGGGCTTTGAGAAGGTGAGGAATTTTTTGCGCCAGCTTGCGAAGCAAGAACCTCAGTACAGCAGTCAAGGGAGAGTGATGGCGACATGGGTCGCGTCGGGAAAAGTGGACGTGCTGGCGGGCGCTGCGCTATCGTCAGCGCTCGACTTACGCAAGAAGGGGGCTCCCGTGGATGCTGTGCTGCCGAGGGTTATCACCAGATCCGAAACGCTCATGGCTTTGCCGGCAAAGGCGCCGCATCCGCATGCCGCCCGTCTGCTGATGTACTGGATTATGAGTCCGGAGAGTCTGCGGTCGCTCTGGGATATCGGCTTTTACGGGAATATTTTGATACCCCCTCAATACTACGGCGATCCTGAGTACAGCTTCTACTATGACTTAGGGAAAGGAAAGACGGTCGTGGACTTTTCGGTTGACTGCGTGCAGCGGGCCGAGAAGGAGAAATGGGTCGGAATGTTCCGGAAGGACATTGGCTTTGAATAAGGAAGAGCGCGTCGGATTCGACGACGGCGTACGCCTCACGGAGAGCTAAACGCTTCCGACCCGCACCGTTCGGATATGAAAAAATTTCTGTCTTTTCTGGTCGTCGCGGCCTCGAGCGTTCTGATGCTTTTTTCGGCAAGCGCCGGCGCTGCCGCGCCTGATTGGTGGACCGGTTCTCCGGGGGAATTCCAGAAGATTTTCGACGGCGCGCAAAAAGAAGCGGAGGTTGTATTCTGGGGCAGCAGCTCGGCACAAGGAAACTCTCTTCGTGCGGCGTGGCCGAAGGACTGGCCGATAAAAGTTAACTTCCTCGAGGTTGCCCATGAAGAGCAAGTCACTCGCATGCTTACGGAATCACGCGCCGGCTTGCACACCGTCGATGTGCTGAATCCCAGCCTCGTCGGAGTTCACCTGCTTTATCAGCGCGGTGTTCTGGCACATTTGGCGCCGGAAAACATGCGTATACTGCGCGACATCCCCGGGCTACTGACCAAAATAAACGGTGTCACCGTCGGATGGAATCCAAGATTTGGCGGTCGCGTCTTCATGTACAATACCGATAAGGTTAAAGACCCACCTAAAGACTGGCCGGATCTGCTCGATCCCAAGTGGAAAGGACGCCTGGGCTTCGATATGGACATGTTGCATATCCTGCCTCTAGCGTGCCCCGAAGGAGAGCACGTTGGTTGGGGAATGGAGAAAGTGAGAAACTTTCTGCGCCAGCTCGCAAAGCAGAAGCCGCAATACCACAACCAGGGACGATTGATGGCGACATGGGTCGCATCGGGAAAAGTTGATGTCTTGGTGGGCGGTTTTATCTCCCACGTTCTCGCTTTGCGCAAGCAAGGCGCGCCGCTCAACGGGGTCTTCCCAAAATTCCTCGGTATGGCGGAGAACCTCTACGCGGTGGCGGCCAAGGCTCCCCATCCGAATGCCGCCCGGTTATTAATCTATTGGATGATGAGCCCTGAGAGCTTGCGAGCGCTCTGGAACGTCGGTTTTTACGGGCACATCCTTATCCCGACCGAATACTACAATGATCCGTCCTACAACTATTACTATGAGCTGGCGAAGGGGAAGACCGTCGTTCCGGCGTCGATTGCTTGTGTCGAGCGGGCGGAGAAAGAAAACTGGGTGGCGACTTTCCGTAAAGATATCGGATTTGATTGAGAACCCTCCTAACTCTTGTCGCTCCGCAATGGACCATTTGGAGAAGAGTACCAAAAGAGAGGGGCTGGCATGCGGCATCTGACTGCGCGAAAGAACCCGTAGGCGATGAAAAGCAGCACATTTTACGGACCGCTTAGACTGGCGATTCGCGAGCGCCCGCGCCTCGACGCGCCGCAGGTTTTTGCTGCGGGCATTATGACGCTCCTGGTGTTCCTGATCTGCGCGCCGCTCGCTATCATGCTCTGGGCCAGCGTCAATCCGACCTGGCTATTCGACGGCAAGACCGAGGTCACGGTCGCCAACTATGCGGAGCTCCTGAGCGAGCCCCTGCTTTTCCAGGCGCTGCTCAATACTTTTGTCTACGGCTTGATCGCGAGTATCCTCGGTGTTGTTTTGGGCGCGACGTTCGCCTGGCTCCTGGAACGCACCGACCTTCCATTCAAGACAGTGATCTTTCTCTTGCTACTTTTGCCGAGCGCCATTCCCGGATTGATCTATGCCATAGCCTTCGTGCTTCTTTTTGACACGCACATTGGGGCCGTGAACATTTTTCTCGCTTCGTTGCCGGGCGCCCGGTCTTGGCAATTTAACATCAGCAGCATTGTCGGGATGGGAATCGTCGAAGGACTGCGCTTCGTTCCGGGAAGCTTTTTGATGATTGCCGCCGTGCTGCGGCGGATGAATCCGGATCTCGAAGCGGCCGCAAACATGGCGGGAGCGGGGGTGGGAGCGACGGTGCGCCGGGTTACGCTGCCTCTGGCGATGCCTGGCGTTCTGGGAGCGTACATCTACTATTTCATCACATCGATCGAATCGTTTGAGATTCCCGCCATCCTCGGCGTTCCCGTCGGCATCCAGGTGTTCGCAACGCGCCTGTTTTTTGCAGCAAAACCGATCGGCGGTCTGCCGCGGCTCGACATCGCGGCGACGTGGGGAATGGTTTTTTTGTTGGTGAGCGGCGTGCTGGTTTTCATCTATGCTCGGGTTGTACGCCGGCGCGAAAGCTTCACAAGTATCACCGGCAAGGGCTTTCGCCCACGGGTTATGGCGCTGGGAAGATGGCGGTACGCCGCGCTCGCGTTTGCTGGTTGTTATTTTGCCGTGGCTATTTTGTTTCCGCTGCTCATCTTGCTTTGGGCCAGTGTGCAGCCGTACATGCGACCGCCTTCCATCGCGGCGCTCAATAGCATCACCTTTTCTTCGTATCTGACGGTGTGGAGTTTGCCTAATTTCGCCTTTGCGCTGGGGAACACCCTTATTCTAATTATTGTCTCTTCGACAGTGACCATGGTCCTAGCCTTTGCGGTTGCTTGGGTGGTAGTGCGCTCGAATGTTCGCGCACGCGCTTTAGTCGATTTCTTGTCCTTCACACCGCACGCCATTCCGACCATCGTGATGGGCGTCGGCCTAATGATCCTGTTCATTTTCTTGGTCGATAGCCTCCCGATTTACGGAACGTTGTGGATTTTAGTCGTCGGCATGGTGGTCAAGCGCATCAGCTACGCGAGCCGCGTCATGGTGGCTTCGATGTACCAAATCCATCGAGAGCTCGAGCAGGCGGCGGCGGTTTGTGGAGCCAATATGTTCAAGACCTTTTGGTATGTCACGTCGCGACTGGTTGCTCCCGCCCTGCAAAACGGTTGGCTCTATACGGCGATCAACGTGAACAGCGCGCTGACGATTCCTCTGCTGCTGCACACGCAAAAGAATACGGTCTTGCCGATTCTGATTTGGTCGCAGTGGCAGGATGCCAATGCGGCCATGGCAACGACGCTGAGCGTCATCACGATCCTGCTGACTTTCGTCCTCATAGGTTTCTTGTACCGAGTCGTCCAGCGCGTGGAAAGGCGCGTAGGATTAGAGATCGCGTAAAGGCAGAGCATGCTAAGGGTCGTCGATTTGAAAAAGGACTTTACAGCCGGCGGCCGTCTCGTTCAGGCGGTTCGTGGAGTGAGTTTTGATGTTCCTGAGGGCGAATTCTACACGCTGCTAGGGCCGAGCGGATGCGGCAAGACCACGAGCTTGAATTGCATCGCGGGGCTGGAAAGGCCCGATGGGGGAGAAATCACCGTTGATTACCAGACGGTCTACTCCAGTCGCGACCGCATTGTGGTGCCCGCGCACCGTCGCGGTATCGGCATGGTGTTTCAAAGCTACGCGATTTGGCCGCACATGACCGTCTTTGATAACGTGGCATTCCCGCTGGTTCACCGTCGCGAGAGCCTGCGCAAGGCGGAGGTTGGGGAACGTGTCAAGGCGGCGTTGAGTTTGGTTCGTCTTGAGGAGTTTGCCCAACGACCGGCGCCATTTCTGAGTGGCGGCCAGCAGCAAAGGGTCGCGCTGGCGCGAGCTCTCGTCCAGGAACCGAAGCTCCTGCTGTTGGATGAGCCGTTGTCCAATCTGGATGCGAAGCTTAGAGAGGAGATGCGTCTTGAGCTGCGCCAACTGGTGAAGCGTCTTAATATCACGACCATCTATGTGACTCACGATCAGGTAGAGGCGCTCTCCATGTCGGACCGAATCGCGCTTCTGCTTGACGGCTCGATTGTCCAGGAAGGCGCGCCGCGCGAGCTCTATGGCTCTCCTAAAAACACTTTCGTTGCCGGTTTCATCGGCAAAATAAACTTTATGCAAGGTCGCGTCGTGAAGGCGAGCGCGAACGGGGAATTGGCCAAGGTGGAGACGGCGATCGGAACCTTGAGTTGTCATACGGTGAAAGCTGACGCGGGAGAAGACGTGCTGTTGGCGATCCGACCCGAGAATATTTCCGTGCGACGAGAGCGCTTTGAGCGGGAGAACGAACTGGAGGCGGTGGTCGAAGTCGTCGCCTTTATGGGGGATTGCATGGAGTGCCTGATGCGCGTGCGCGGAGAAAGCCTGCGTGCCAAGATCAATCCCATGGACGACATTACGGCTCAAGGCTCTGTCTACCTGCATATACCGCCGCAGCACTGCATTGTGATGCCGAAAGTGAATTCCAAATCTAGCGTAAATGGAGGAAGCAATGGGAACGTTATTGATTGAAAACATAGGAAAAGTCGTCAGCGGGGATCTGAACGAACCAATATTAAACGCCGAGAGTTTGTTTATCGCCGATGGCGTGGTGAAGGAGATCAATACCCGCCTCAAGGCCGATTTAAAGATAGACGCGCGCGGATGCTCGGTCTTCCCCGGCCTCATCGATGCGCACCACCATCCCTATTTCGGCGATTTTCACCCGGTTGTAAACGCGGTCGGTTACACGGACCGCTACATGGAATCGGGGACAACCGGATTGGTCTCGTGCGGGCCCTACGCGCTTCCCGGCCACCCTTTGGGTCCAAAGGCAGGTGTGGCGTTAGGTATCCTGAGCGCGCAGTCGTTCATGAAAGTCCGCCCCTCAGGCATCAAGGTCTACGGCGAATGCATGATTGTCGAGGCGGGCATGACCGAAGAAGATTTTGCCGAGGCGGCGAAGGGAGGAGTCAGACGAATCAAATTTCTTCTGCCGGTGCCGACGGTCGACATGGCGCGCAACTACGTGAAATGGGCGCGCCAACGCGGAATGAAGGTTCTCACCCATTGCGGCGGCCGCAAGCTCGTCGGAGAGGCCGAATCGATCGGCCAGGCCTTGCAGATCATATCGCCGGATGTCGCCGCGCATCTAAACGGCGGACCGACACCGCCTTCATGGGAAGATGCTGAATGGCTGTTGGATAAAACCGCCTGCTCTACGGACGTTGTGCTCGGAGGCAATCTCATGCTCGCCGTGAAAATCGTGAAGAAACTCATGGCCAAGGGGCAACTGGATCGGCTGATGGTCGGCACGGATTCGCCGACGCCGGGCGGCACAGCCTCGGGCGGCGTAGCGAAATTCATGTCGTTTCTCGCTTCCACGACCGACCTCACGCCCGAGCAGGCGGTCTGTCTGTCAACCGGGACCACGGCGCGAGTGCACGGTCTATCTACCGGTTTCGTGAAAGTCGGCATGCCCGCAGACCTTCTTATAACGAGCGCGAAAGACGGCACTTCGGCGCCTGACGCGTTGGGCGAAATCAAAGATGGCAACGCGCCAGCAGTCTGCGCGGTCATAGTCGATGGCGAGCTGCTGCATCCGGCCGAGCATCGTCCGAGCGGCCGTTACGTCGGCCGGTCCAATCCGAAGCAGAGACCGGTGATTCCGGGAAGATAGAACTGGCCGTGTCACGATGAGAACTGAGACCGGAAGGAGCTCAACATGAGACCCGTCTCTTACGGATTTATGGTGTTCAGCAATCTGTCGGTGCCGAAGGTTGTGGAACAGGTGAAGGTTGGCGAGGAAGTCGGTTTCGACAGCGCGTGGTTGTTAGATTCTCAACTGGTGGGGCGGGAGGTCTTTGTTGCGCTGGCGGCGAGCGCGCTGGCGACTTCGCGCATACGACTCGGACCCGGCGTTACCCATACGGCAACGCGGCATCCGAGCGTGCTGGCGAGCGGATTTGCCAGCCTGGCGGAGATCGCGCCGGGGCGGATCAACTTGGCGATCGGCTATGGCGACAGCGCAATCCGCGGCTTGGGAGGAAAACCGGTCAAGCTGGCGCAGTATCGGGAGGACTTTGAGCTCATCGAGAACCTGCTGGCGGGGCGAAAGGTGCCTTACAAAAATCGCGAGATCAAGCTCGCATGG
>Ga0075423_10007418_pt1 | contig 10351 bp, 7 predicted proteins | sample SoiMethybrSBSTD2_FD_80114 | JGI IMG/M metagenome (GOLD analysis project Ga0075423, IMG submission 80114) | Bulk soil microbial communities from a Populus tree surrounding site in Tennessee, USA - Soil MetaG P. TD hybrid SBSTD2 | ecosystem: Environmental > Terrestrial > Soil > Tree plantation...
GCGCATGGGGAAGTCGGTCTTCGGTAGAAACAGAGTCTCGCTGTAGTCGCGGGCGGCGTCGGTCATGACCTTACCAGGGATGGAGGTGGCGCTTTAGGGGTTCGGCTATCCCGGTCCTCCGTTGACCGAATGGTCAGGCGGAGGCCGGGCTCATAATGGGCGCCGACCCGATCAGACCGAGAGCTGCAAGGCATGCCGTCATGGCAGCTTACTACCAGATTGCCGGTGCTGCGGAAAGGTCGCTTTCCCAACCATCGTCGGAAGGCCCTGTGGGTCTACGAGGCGATGGTCAGGGGCGGAGCGGCAATGCAAATCCAGAAAAAGGCAAACCGTCTGGCCCGCCCGAGCCACCAAGCTCAAGCCTCGGGAGCGCGCTTGCCATCTTCAGCGTACCGGGGCCAACTTGGCCCCGCCCCGATGGCGGGGTTTTTTTTGACACGATCGTTGCGCGACTCGTGATCACGAGGGCGTTGCTGCAGCAGCCGTTCACGAGCGCGTTGATCTTATTTCTTCACCTCGGTCGATCGCGTGTCATGCACGGCGACGGTATTACTTTGCGTGTTGCCCATTTGCGCCAGGTTACCAGAAGTTTTCGTCGCATCGACTGATTGGATGACGCCCGAGCGCAAATCAATCTGACACAAACGTGGCACTGTCGCGCACTTTTTGCGTCAACGCGATCGTTACGCGCTGGCAGAAGGGGGCAAATGCCATGTCAGTCGGTAACAGGCCACGGCATCGTCGCAAGGCTTCGCAACTGAGTCGTCATCTATTGCGTGCTTGCGACAGCGGCTCTGGTCACTGCCTGGTACGTGAAGAGAGACATTCCGGTGAGGGGCGTAGCGTGGGTCATGTATTGCGTTTTCTGACGCTCGGAGCTGCATTTGCGGTCTCGAGCACGGCTTCTGCACAAACGATCAATCAGTTCGTTGGCTTTGGTGACAGCACCATCGACTCGGGCTGGTACCGCAACAATATTGTCGGTGGCGTGCCATTCGCCGGTGGTGGTCCCAACTTCAATGCCCTGTTCCCGGACGCGGTCAAGGAGGGTGTCCTAGCCGGTACCGGTGTTGGGCGTGCGACCACCAGCCCCGGTCTGATGTCGAGCGAGTTGCTCGCGGGCCATTTCGGCACCACCGCCATTCCGTCCAATGATCCCAGCGGTCGCGGCACTAACTATGCAACCAGCGGCGCCCGCAACAATAAAGAGAATCATGACGGCGACGGCCTCTTTCTCGCGGCCGTGCCGACCGTCACTCAGATCAACAACTATCTGGCGGCCAACGGTGGCGTTGCGAACCCTAACGCGCTCTATTTAATCAGCTCTGGTGGCAACGACATCGACTTCGCGAAGGACAACCTGCCGGCCAACGAGCGGGTTGGCTATGTGATCCAGGCTGCCAAGGATGAGGTCGCGGCTGTCGTGAAGCTCAAAGCTGCGGGCGCGCGCTACATCATCATTCCGAACCTGTCTGCGGACCCACAAGGCCTGCGCGCAACGTATAACGAAACGCTTTGGAACGGATTGGCGACGGCCGGTGTCAATTTTATCCCAGCCGATTTCAACAGCCTGCGGCGGACAATCGTGGAAAACCCGGGGGCCTTCGGCTTCACAGACACCACTAATCCAGCTTGTGCGCCCGTCCTGGACGTGAATGCCGCTGCGCTGCTCTGTGCCTCCAGCAAGGCTCCTCTCGTTCCGACGAATCCGGGTCAGCCGACTGCGGATCAGACGCACTTGCTCGCCGACAAGGCGGGGCACTTCACGACCAAGGGTCAGAAGATCGTCGCCGACTACGAGTACAGCCTTGTCATCGCACCGAGCGAGATCTCGCTGCTCGCTGAGAACCCGGTCAAGAGCCGCAACGCCACCATCGATCTGATCATGAATCAGATTCCGATCTCGCAGCGTACGCGTGGGCCGCTCGGCTTCAACGTCTGGGCGTCCGGTGATGTGTCGCGGCTGAAGATCGACCGGCCGGTGGGTTTTGTCGGCGAAAGCGCGACTCCCACGCAGGTGACGGCTGGCATCGATACCATGACGAGTGGCGGCATCTTGCTGGGAATGGCCGTATCGGCAGGGACGAAGAAGGCAAGCTTCAGCCAGGGCGGCAGCTTTACGCAAGACGAATTCGCGGTGAGCGGCTACACCGCCGCGACGCTTGGGCCGCTCTGGCTCAACATGATTGGAACATTTGGTGCGCTCCACTACGACGTCAATCGCGTCGTGCCGCTCGGCCCGCTGCTGGAGCAGAACAACACGACCACGAATGGAACCAACATGTCGTTTTCGGTCCGCTCCGGCTACAACGCCGTTGTCGGTCCGCTCACCCACGGCCCGATCATTGGCCTTACGTTGCAGTCGATTCATATCGATGGCTTCGCTGAGAGCGGCAACGTCACCAGCCTCGCCTTCGGTGAGCAGTATCGCCATTCCTCGCTCGGTGTGCTCGGATATCAGGCAAGTTTCGACTTCGGCATGTTTCAGCCATTTGCGAAAGTGCTGTGGAACCACGAGTTCGTCGCGAACGACCGCCTGGTCACGGCGTCGCTGACCTCCACCGTGGCACCGAGCTATTCGCTGCCCGCCGTCAAACTGGGCAAGGACTGGGCGTCGGCGACTGCTGGCGTATCAGTAGGGATCGCAAAGGGAGTGACAGGGCTTGTGTCATTCACTGGCCAGCTCGGACAGGACAAGGCGACGATCTACGGCGGTCAGGTCGGCCTCAACGTCGCGTTCTGAGATCAGGCTGCATCGATCCTACGACCCGTCGTGGCGCAAGCCGCGGCGGGTCGTTGCCATTTGCGGGGAGGGCGGAGCCGATATGCATCTCGCTCGCAATTCGCTGTGCTCCTGCAAGTGTGCAGCCGGCACCTTGAAGGCGCGTTGACCGGGCCCCTGCGTCCAGGCAACATCCCCTGGTTGATAATGTCTCTTTCGCGCGATGGGGAGGAAAACCATGCAGCGAATTCTTGCCTTGCTGGCGATCGGCGTCTGCACCAACGCTTTCGTCAGCTTCTCGGCGGCCGCGCAAGGGGCGCCGGAAGTGACGCTCACCCGCTTCGAGTGCGGCACCAACCAGGCTCCGACGGAAGTCAATCTGCGCTTCTCCGATACGTATGCCTATGGCGGCCTGAAACTGCAGTTCGTGTTCAGCTGCTATCTAATCAAGCATGGCAATGAGTACATGATCTGGGACACTGGCCACTCGATGAGTGCCGGTGCGGTCGCTCCGAAGGTGAGCCTGGTGGACCTCCTGGGGCAGGTCAACGTGAAGCCCGATCAGATCAAGTATGTCGGCATCAGCCACTATCATGGCGACCACATTGGGCAGGTCGCTTCATTCCCGAAGGCGACGCTCCTGATCGGCAAGGGCGATTGGGATGCGCTGACCAGTGCAAAGCCGGGTCCCGGCGTGAACCCCGAGCCGTTCGCGAACTGGATCAAGGGCGAGGGCAAAGTTGAGCCGCTGCCCCTGGATAAGGATGTGTTTGGCGACGGCACCGTGATCGTGCTGAACACGCCCGGCCACACGCCTGGTCATCACAGTCTGTTGGTGAAGCTGCCGCAGACCGGCAATGTGCTGCTCACCGGCGATCTCGCTCACTTCCACGAGAACTACGAGAACAGCGGCGTGCCCTCCTTCAACGTCAGTCGCGCCGACACGGTGGCGTCGCTTGATCGCTTCAAGAAGATCGCGGCCAATTTGAAGGCAACCGTCATCATCCAGCACGATGCGCGCGACATCAGCAAGCTGCCGGCGTTCCCGGCCGCCGCGAAGTAGCGCTGTTGCACTGGTGACCGTGCGAATTGGAGGGCGCGCCCAGGCGCCCTCCATGCTTTTAGCGCCTCTCGCTCTAGGAGCGCCATGAACGATCGCTAAACATTGCTATCGTTCCCAATGACTGTCTCGATCGGTAGGCGCCCTAATGCGGATTGTTCGGATCATGGCCATGGCGGCGGCGCTGCTGGCACCGACCAGGCCCGCTCTGGCTCAGAGCTGGCCCACCCGGCCGATGACCCTGGTAGTTCCGTTTGCGGCCGGTGGCACATCGGATGTCATTGCGCGGCTGCTGGCCGAGGGTCTGCGGGCGCAGCTTGGGCAGCCGGTGCTGGTGGAGAACGTGGGCGGCGCCGGAGGCATGGTCGGCGGCAGCCGCGTCGCCAAATCGCCGCCGGACGGCTACCAGATGGTGCTCGGCAATGTCGGCACCCATGCGCAGAACCAGTCGCTCTACAAGAGGCCGCTCTACAACGTCGTAACCGACTTTGCTCCGGTCGCGCTCGTCACCGACCAGTCGCTCATGCTCGTCGCCCGCAAGGATTTTCCGGCCAGCAATCTGCGCGAATTCACGGCCTACGCAAAAGCCAATCAGGCGCAGCTGCAGTATGGCTCGGCTGGCACCGGCGGCTCCAATCACTTGGCCTGCGCGCTGCTCAACTCGGCGCTCGGAATCAACATCACCCACGTTCCGTATCGCAGTGGCGGTCAGGCGATGCAGGACATGCTGGCAGGACGCATCGACTACCAGTGCCCGAGCGCGCCCGTGGCGCTGCCGCAGATCGACGCCGGAACCGTGAAAGCGTATGCAATCTTGAGCCGGAATCGTTCGGCGAGCATGCCGAGCCTGCCGTCCGCTCACGAGCAGGGGCTGACCGATTTCGACATCCCGACCTGGTACGCGCTGTTCTTGCCCGCCGGTACCCCCAAGAGCATCGTGCAGCAGCTCAACCAGGCGACGGTCGCGACCCTTGCGAGTCCTTCGGTGCAACAGCGGCTCAAGGAGATCGGCTCCGATCTGGTCCCGCCCGAGCGCATGTCGCCCGATTATCTCGGCACGTTCGTCGCGACCGAAGTTGAAAAATGGTCGAAGATCATCAAGGCCAACGGCATCTCGCTGGAGTGACGGATTCGTCCCGCGAGAGCATGATCCCGAAAAAGCCTGCCCCGGACTCGATCCGAGGTGTAAGCCGGCTTTCGGAAAAGATCATGCTCCAACACAGCTAGATTTCGCCAAGCGTTGGAAACGCATCGCCTGAACGCGCGAGCGCGATGCGGGCGAGGCGGCTGTCCTCGTCCATGCGGCGGATCAGCTCCTCGATGGTGTCGAGCTTGAGCTCATGCCGGATCCAGTCGATGAAGGCGACGTCGATCGTCTGGCCATAGAGATCGCCGGAAAAATTGAACAGAAACACTTCGAGCAACACGGTGCCGACGTCGAACATCGGCCGGCGCCCGAAGTTCGCCACGCCGTCGTAGCGTTGGCCTCCGATGCCGACACGCACTGCGTAGATGCCATGGCGCAGCCCGCAGGACGGGTCGAGCCGCAGGTTGGCGGTCGGATAGCCGAGCTCACGGCCGCGCTTGTCGCCGTGCACGACCTCGCCGCTGACGAACCAGGGATAGCCAAGCGAGCGTGCCGCCTCCTTGACGTGGCCGGCCGCGAGCGCGGTGCGGATGGCGCCCGAGGAAATACGCTCGCCTTCGGGCGCGACTGCCGGCACGATATCGACGGCGAAATGCCGCCGCGCGCCTTCGGCGGCGAGCAGGTCGGGCGTGCCGGCGCGGTTCTTGCCGAAGCGGAAATCGTAGCCGACCGCGGCGCCCGCGATCCCGAGGCGATGCAGCAGCACGTCGTTCACGAAGTCCTCGGGCGCGGGCTCCGCGAGCGCGGCGTCGAACGTGAGCACGATTGCGCCGTCGAGTCCGGTGCCGGCGAACAGGCGCAGCTTGGCGCGCTCGTCGGTCAGGCGGAACAGCGGCTCCTGTGGCCGGAAGAAGCTGCGAGGATGCGGCTCGAAGGTCAGCGCCGCGGCCGGCCGACGGAGTGCACGCGCGCGACTGAGAGCCGCGGCGATCACGGCGCGGTGGCCGCGATGCACCCCGTCGAAATTTCCAATCGCGACAACGGCGCCTTTGAGGCTCGGGTCGGGCCGGCCGGTTCCACGCTGAACCACGAACGATGGGGTGGAGCTTGAGCTGGACCTGGACGTCATTGCGCGTACCTTCCCGGTCGCCGCGCAGCGACCCGATCGCAGCAATGTTCCATTATGGTCAAGAAATCGTTGGCTTGATGCAAGGACATCCCCCGCTGGCGCTCGCTACACCACAATTAACCGGATATTCAACGAGGTTTGCTAGGGGGCTAGGCGGGGCAGGAGTAGCTGCGGCCGGATGGCTGCGATGCTTCCGCCTGATGGAGCTTCCAGAAGCCTGCCGGCGCAAGGCGCGGCCATTTGAGTATGACCATGGCTATTGACCTGTCGATGCCCGTCCTCGTCGTCGATGACTACGCGACCATGATCCGCATCCTGCGCAATCTGCTTGGCCAGATCGGCTTTGTGCACATCGATGACGCGTCCGATGGTTCCGGAGCGCTGACCAAGATGCGCTCACGCAAATATGGGCTCGTGATCTCGGATTGGAACATGGAGCCGATGACCGGGTATGACCTGTTGCGCGAGGTGCGGTCAGACCCCGCGCTTGCCGGGACCCCGTTTATCATGGTCACGGCCGAATCCAAGACCGAGAACGTCATCGCGGCCAAGAAGGCCGGGGTCAACAACTATATCGTCAAGCCGTTCAATGCACAGACCCTGCAGCAAAAGATCGAGTCGGTGTTCGCGAGCGCGCCGTCAGCCGCCTAGTGCCGCCGATTTGGGGCACTAGCGGCATCGTCATCTGCCCGGCTACCATTCGAGGCGACGCATCACCGCGGTCGGAGAAACGCCGGCTGCCGCGAGGATATCGCGCAGTGCTGTCGGGTCGGGTTCGTCGCGTCCGCCCAGCTCCTGCGCGTGAATGCCCGCGATCACGAACAGGCTGTCGATGTTGAAGGCGGCGGCGCCCTTGAGATCCGTGCGCACGGAATCACCGATCGCCATGACGCGCGTATGGTCGACGGCGCGGCCGCGCAGCTCTTGCGCGCGCGCGATCGCCTGCTCGTAGATCGGCCGATAGGGCTTGCCTGCGTAGATCACGTCGCCGCCCGAATGGGCATAGAGATCCGCGATCGCGCCGGCGCAATAAACCAGATGGTCGCCGCGCTCGACCACGACGTCCGGATTGGCGCAGATCATCGCGAGCTTGCGCTTGTGCATCTCGTCGATCAGCTTCACATAATCCTGCGGCGTCTCGCGCGTGTCGTCGTAGAGGCCCGAGCAGACCGTGAAGTCGGCCCGCTCGATTGGCGCGAGCTCGACGTTGAGCCCATCGAAGATCGGCAGATCACGCTCGGGGCCGACATGAAACACGCGCTCGCCGGCGCGCTCGGCGACTAGCGCGCGGGTCACGTCGCCGGAGCTGACGATCGCATCATAGGCCTCGCGCGGCACCTTGAGGTTGTCGATGAACGTCTGCACGAAGTCGCCTGGCCGCGGTGCATTGGTGATCAGCACCACGGTGCCGCCCTGGCCGCGGAACCTGACCAGTGCTGCGCAGGATTCCACGGTCGCGGCGACACCGTTGTGGACCACGCCCCAGACGTCGCAAAGCAGCACGTCGTAGCGTGGCGCAAGCGTTGCGAAATGGGCCGTCAGGTGAGGCGTGGTGGCGGACATGAGAGGCGATAGGTGGGTGGTGGCGGGGCAGGATGCGAGGGGTTACAGGCAGCTGCGCCCGTCCATAGACGATCGAGGCGGCTGCATCAAATGCGCCGCGCGATCTGGCTCAGCCCGGAGGAGCGGCGCGCCGTCGCGGCCTCGCCAGGTACCGCGACTTGAGGTGCCGCGACTTGTGTGCGCGCCGGTGCCGCCGGCGGCAGCGATGCCGATGGAGCGGCCTCGGCCGGCCTGCCATTCTCCGCGATGCCCTGCAGGGCCTCGGCGCGGACCGGCCGCGGCGGTGAGAACACAAAGCCCTGGCCGAAGCGCACGCCGCATTCGAGCAGATCGACCACCGATCCCTCGCTCTCGATGCGCTCGGCGATGAGATCGATCCCGAAGCGGCGGAGCAGGTCGGCGAGGTCGGCCGGATCGATGTCGCTCGTGACCGGGACCCGCTTGAGCAGCACGTCGGCCCGCACCTTGACGTAACGGAAGCCGCGGGCGAGCAGGTCGCGCGGCTCGAACCGCAAATCGGTGACATTGTCGAGCGAAAACCGATAACCGCGCTCTGCGAGCGCCGAAAGGCTCTCGAGCTCGATCGGCCCGGCCGACATCAACGAGCTCTGTGGAAGCTCCAGCACGATCGAGGAGCAGATCGTGCGGTTGGCCTCGAGGAACTCGAGCAGCTGCGGGAATATGCTGCCGTCGGTCAGCGTCGAGCCCGAAATATTGCAGAACAAGCCAATCTCGCGGTTCTTGGAGAGCAGCCGTCGGACCACCTGCACACAGCGGAAGATCACGAGGTTGTCGATCTTGGGCATCAGGCCGTGCGTGTCGGCCGGGCCGAGGAAATCCGTTGCCAGCACCACGTCGCCCTTGTCAGAGCGAAGGCGCGACAGCGCCTCATAATAGCGGACTTTGCGCTGCGGCAGCGTCACCATCGGCTGCAGGTAGAGGTCGACGCGGTTTGCATCGATGGCGGAGCGGATGGTGGCTGCCATGGCGTCGCCGGCTGACACTTTCGGCGCTGGCGGTGGGACGAACGCGGCCGGCGCCGGAGCAGGCGGTGCTTCTGGCACCGGTGGAACGGACACGGTTTCCGCGATTGGTGGCACGACTGCCGATGCGGGAGGCGCCGGCGGTGCCGCCGGCTTGAGCCGAGCATGCGTGGCCTCGGCCCGCTCGATCTCCGCGAGTTCGATCTCGGTCAGCTTGCGCTCGTGGTCGGACAGCGTCTCGGCGAGCTGCCGGATCAGGGTGCCAAGCTCGCCGACCTCGGCGGCCAGCGGCTCCGTAGCCGCGCGTGTACGCTCGATCGCGCCGTCGACCCGCCGCTCGAGCGTCGCGAGGTCGCGCTCGACCTGGCCGACCTGGCGCGCCATGTCCTGCCGCAGCTCTTGCCGGATCTCGTGGCGCACCTCTTGGCGCAGCGTATCCTGGCGTGCTGCCTCCTGGCGCACGACGTCGGTGGTGATGCGCAGAAGATCACCGGGCTGATTCTGAGCAGGCGGGGGCTCTGCAACGCGCGCCGACACCAGATTGTAGACGACCAGGAGCACCAGCATCGCAATCGCCGTGAGCATGGCGGAGCCCGCGCCGAAGCCGAGCGCCGAATAGGCGACTGCTCCGGCGGAGCCGGCGATCAGGACCATGCACACGGAGACAAATACAAGGTCGAGGCGCATGGGATCTCCGGTAGCCGCGCCTGCGGGGCGAGGTGATTCGCCTAGCATTCAATGTTCACGAGGCCGCAGTCGGGCGCAAGCGTCCTTGCTGGCTCGCCACAACAAGCTTCAGCACTCAGGCGGTTGTCGAAGGCGTGCCGCAATGGCTATGGCCGGGGCGGCACGAAGACATAGAGAATTCGCACTGGCGCCACTCTCTTGTTCCAAGTCTGGCGCGCAAGCACGAGGGGTGGCTCGATGTTGAGCGGCCCAAAGGTCGCGCGCCACTCCTCGGGCCGCGCGCGTAGATGGCCTTCCTCCCACACTACAACTGCCCCGCGCCGGGCGAGGTCGCTCATGTCGACCCAGGGCGCGAGCTTTGGGTCGCCATGCGGCAGCACATGCGGCCGGTCGGGCGAATAGACCGCGAGATTGTTGACCGCGAACTCGGTGCCGCCGGCATAGACGAGCGGCGTTCCAAACCGTTCATGCCAGGTGCGGGTGATCACCTCGGCCATCGCCCGACCAGGAAACTGGGTCGCCTTCGGCCGGTCGCGCAGGAGCGGCTCGCCGACCTCGGTCACCAAGTAGATCAGCGGAAAGGCGATGAGCGTGGCGAGTGTGCCGGCCGCGAAATGGCGCAGCCGCCACGGCTGCTCGACGGGCCTCAGCCACAGCAGCACCGCAAGCGGTGCAAACGACCACAGCGGATAGCCCCACATTGCGATCGCGAGCCGCCCGAGCAAGGCCGCGACCACGGTCGTGACCAGGAACGGGCCAAGCGCCAGCATTGCGACATAGCGACGGTTGAACGCCGTGACCTCGTCGGCGGCGAATGCCGGGCGCTCGTCCCGGTGCCGATGGAGCAGCAAGAGCAGCGCCAGCGTCGGAAGTAGCGTCAGAAGTTGGCCGCCGGTCCATTGCAGCGGAAAGACGATGTATTGATACCAATGAGCCGCCGTGTGCGCGCGCTCGTCGACATACTGGAACGGCATGAAGCCGGTCTCGATCAGCCAGTTCACGTTGGGCGCGATCACAACCAGGAACGCAAGCGCCATCAGCCAGGGACCCGGCGTGACGAGCCTTCGCCGCGCTTGCGGATCGAACAGCATGAACAGGGCGATGCTGCCGGCGAGCGCGA
>Ga0075423_10007422_pt1 | contig 10348 bp, 1 predicted proteins | sample SoiMethybrSBSTD2_FD_80114 | JGI IMG/M metagenome (GOLD analysis project Ga0075423, IMG submission 80114) | Bulk soil microbial communities from a Populus tree surrounding site in Tennessee, USA - Soil MetaG P. TD hybrid SBSTD2 | ecosystem: Environmental > Terrestrial > Soil > Tree plantation...
AGCAGATCGAAGTCCGCCGGCTTGGTGTCGATGTCGAGCGGGCTGAGGATCAAGCCGGGCCATTCCACGGGCGGCAGCGGCTCCGGCCAGAAGACGAGCATCACCTGGAAGATCGAGGCGTAGCGCTGGTCGCGCTCGATCTGCAGCCTTTCCAGGATCTGCTCGAACGGCACATCTTGATGCGCATAGGCGCCCGCCGCCGTCTCGCGGACGCGGCCCAGCAGCTCTCGAAACGTCGGGTTGTCCGCGAGGTCGCTGCGCAGCGCCAGCAGGTTCGCGAAAAGCCCGATCAAGCCGTTCAGCTCGGGCCGGTTGCGGCCCGCGACCGACGAGAAGACGACGAAGTCGGTTTGCGCCGTGTAGCGATACAACAGCGCTTGAAACGCCGCGAGCAGCGTGACGAACAGGCTGAGGCCCTCCTGGCGGCTCAGGCTTCTGAGCGCGTCGGAGAGGTCGACGGGCAGCGTGAACGTGCGCAGCGCCGATCGCGACTGAGCGGCGTTGCGCGGGTGGTCGGTCGGCAGCTGCAACAGCCGGATTTTGCCGCTCAATCGCTCGCGCCAGTAGGCCAGCTGCGTTTCCAGCGCGTCGCCCTTCAGCCACTCGCGCTGCCATGCCGCGTAGTCGGCATACTGAAGCGGCAGCGCAGGCAACGCCGCCGCGCCGGGCGCACGCGCGGCGCAGAGCGCGATCAGCTCGGCGATCAGCACCGGCCAGCATTGGCCGTCGAAGACCAGACGGTGCGTCGTCAGAACCAATACATGATCGCCCTGGGCCAAACGCAGCAGGCTCGCCCGCAGCAACGGCGCGCGGCCAAGATCGAAGGGCTGCCCGGCCTGACGCAGGATCGATTGCCGGACCTGCTGCTCCTGCGCGGTCGCCGTGGTCGCTTCCAGGCTCTGCTCGACCAGCCGCAGCGGGACATCCGGAGCGATCAGCTGCGCAGGCCGCCCATCGATCGTCGCAAAAGCGGTTCGCAGCACGGCGTGGCGCTGAACGATCTGGTTGAGCGCTTGTTGCAGCAGCGCCAGATCGAGCGGTCCTTGGAGACGATAGGCGGTCGTGATATTGTAGGCCGGGCTGGAGTCGAGCTCCAATTGGCACAGCGACAGAACCCGCTCTTGAGCGAGCGACAACGGGGCGGTCTTCGGTTTTTGCACCTGGCTCGTATACAGCTGGGCAAGCAAAGCCCGCTTCTCTTCAGCCGATAGCGCATCCAGCCGCCCAGCGGTTCGGTCGCCCATCAAAGGTTCTCCTTATCCATCTTTCGCAGCCGACTGCGACGGCTGCGAAAAACTTCCTTTTCGGAGGGGCCTCTGGCCCCTCCGAACCTCCCCAAGCCTCCCCAATCAGTTTCTAAGACTGATACAGCTGGTTGAGCATCCGCTCCACTTCTTCATCGGAAAGCCCGTCCAGGTCGAGCGGCGAACCCGGCCCGGCCTGATCGGACGCGAGCAGCGATGCTTCGGCCAACGATAGGTCCAGGTCGCCGGGCAGCTCGTAGCCCAGTTGAATCGCCAGCTGTTGCGTAGATGCGTCGAGGTAGCGCGGCAGCCGGCTTGTCTTCCACGCTTCGCCGCGTTTGGGCTCGATGGCTTTGTGCCGAAAGATGTTCGGATCGCCGATACCGCCGGCCATGCGCTTGTGCGGGTTGTCGTAGGGGTGGAGCAGGCACTCGTCGAAGGGCAGCCCCAGAAAGGCGCACACATCGGTCATGGCGCTGGCCGGGTCGCCGACCAGATCTTCGTAGCGCACCCGGCGCTGGCGTTCCGGCGCGACACCCGAGAAGAATTCGAGCAGCGTCCGATTGGAGACGGCCCAAACCGTCTCGGCCACGACATATGGATCGACGTCGGGCTCCTTGAACAGATTCGGTCCGAGTAGCGTGTCCAGGCGCGCGCGCAGGAAGGATTCGATCACTGTGTAGGGGTGGCGCGTGAGATGGATGTACACAGGCGAATCGAAGTAGCGTTCGGCTCGCGCAAGCGTTTCAAGGTCGAGCGCGTAGGTGGGCGATTTATCGACCAGCACGCGCTCGCCGGCCAGATCCTGAAGCTCCCCGTACACGCGATAGATCGGCTCGTTGCGCTCGACCAGCATGCGAATGTGGGCCCGGCTCGCCTCCGGCTCGACGCCGAGCAGCTCGCCGAACGCCCATTCCAACCCCTGCCGGTTCCAGGCCAGCGCATCGCCGAACCCGACATTCTGATCCCACTCGCGCATCGTTTCGAAGTGCAGCAGGTAGAGTTCGGGCGGGCAAAACATCCCTGGATGACCGGCCAACATCACCCGGAAGAGTGTCGAGCCGGCGCGCGGGCAGGAGAGCAAGAAGATCGCCGGCTTGTTTTTGCGCGACGGCGCAAACGAGCGCTCGGCCGAGCGCTTGCGATATGGTTGGAGTGTGTAGGCCGACAGCGGATTCGTCGTGGCGAGCCGCGCCGGATCGGCCACGCGGTCGAACTCGGTCATCACGAAGCTCGTCATCGCATCGAGCGAAGCGATGCGTTGGATCTCCGGCGGGAATGCTTGAATGCCGAAATCCTGCTTCAGGTGAACCAGCAGCTCAACCGCGTAGAGCTGTGGATCGAACCCGCTCAGGCTTCCGTCCGCCGGAAGCTGATCGATCTCCAGACCGAGCGCCAAAGCGAGCTTTTGTTTCAGATAGGCCGCGACCAGATCGCGCCGCTCGGTGGGGAAGGCGACGCGAATTCGTTCGGCGATCGGTTGTTCGTCGGCGGCGCTCGCCTGCCCGCCGCCGCCCGCGATAAACTGCGCCAGGCCAGCGATCGTCGTGTGCTCGAACAGCTCGCGCACCGGCAGCTCGATCTGGTATGCCTGGCGCACGCCGGTGAGAATCTGCGGCAGCAGCAGCGAATGCCCGCCCAGCTCGAAGAAGTTGTCGTGGACGCCGATCTGCTGCATGCCCAGCACTTTCGACCAGATTTCGGCGATCGTGCGCTCGAACTCGTTGCTCGGCGCGACATACGCGCGCGCGAGCGCGGGGCGGCGGTGCAGCGCGGCGGGCTGGCCGCGTCGGCTGACCGTGCGCCTGACCCACAGGTCGAGGCGCGCCGGCAGATCGCCCGTGATCACGACGACTTGCCCTTCGCCCGCCAGGCACGCCACGCGCCGGAACGCTTCCTGCCCCTCCTCCGGCGTCATCGCATAGCGATCGAAGCTCGATTGCGCGCCGTGATCGGGGCTGGTCGGCAGCGGCCACAGATCCCAGTTCGCGCTGATCCAGGGGATGGCGCTGATCTGGCTCCGCGCGACGGCGAAGGCGTCCATGAAGGCGTGCGCGGCGGCGTATGCGACAAACCCTAGCCCGCCGAGCACAGCGGAGCTCGACGAGAACAACACGCAGAAGTCGAGCGCGCGCCCGGCCAGCACCTTTTCGAGCGTGTACAACCCCATCACCTTCGGCTGGAATTGCATCGCCGATTCGGCCCGACCGATCTCGCTCAGCGGGCGGTGGATCGATGGCCCGCTGGTGGTGCCCGCGAGATGCAGCACGCCATGCAGCTCGCCGAAGCGCTCATCGATCTGCGCTACGAGCGCGCGCATCTGCGCCTCGTCCGCGACATCGGCGGATGCGACCAGCACCTCGGCCCCTAGCTCTTCGAGCGCCAGCACATGGCGGATCGCTTGAGCGGTGGCTGGGTTCCCGGCGTTTGCGTCCAGAATAGCGGCCCATTCGTCGCGCGGCGGCAGGTCGGATCGGCCGCTCAGCACGAGCCGCGCCTTGACGGTTCGCACCAGATACGCGCCGACCAAGTAGCCGACGTTTCCCAGGCCGCCGATGATCCAGTACACGCCGCCTTCGCGCAGCGGGCGCATGGCGGCGGCATCCGCACGCAGGGGTGCCGGCGCATACTGTTGCAGCCAGCGCCGCCCTCCGCGATAGGCGACGACGACCTCGCTCGCGTCCGCCGCCAGTTCAGCCAGCAGGCAATCCACAAGCTGTTGTCGCTGGCGCGCGCCCGGCCCCGGCAGCGCGACATCGATGCACAGGCAGCGCAGGTTCTCGTGCTCCTGCGGGATCACCTTGCATGGCCCGAGCAGCGTCGCTTTCTCTGGACACAGCGCCTCGTTCCCGCCGACCTCGTACGCCTGGCTAGTGATAACGCCGATCTGCACGGCGCGCTCCGGCGCTTCCTGGGCCAGCGCGCGCGCTAAAAAGAGCAGGCTGTAGTAGCCGCGATCCTGCATGTGATCGAACAGCGCGGGCGCGGAGGGCGCGTCGCCGCTCGTGACGCTCCAAAGATGCGCGATGATGTCGGGCGATCGTTCCCGCGCTTTGAGGTCGCGCAGCAGGGCGGTGTAGCTATTTTCGTCCCTTGGATCGAGGATGTACGATCCATCTTCGGCAGCGAAGGTTTCGCCCGCGGCGACGGTCACGACGGTTTGGTTCAGCGTGCGCAGCCGCGCGGCCAACGCCAGCCCCAGCCCGCTGTCGTCGACAAAGACGAGCCAGCAACGCACCGCATCCGCAAGGGCAGGCGGCGGCGGCAACGGGACTTGCTGCCAGGTCGGGATGAAGAACCAATCGGCGATGTTCGGATTTTTCCCTTGCGGCGCGCCGACCGGCGCGATCTGGCCCGGTGCCTCGATCCAGAAACGCTGCCGCTCGAACGGATAGGTCGGCAACGACAAGCGCCGCCGCCGCTCGCGGGCGTAGAAGCCCGGCCAGCTCACCGCAGCGCCGCCAAGCCAGAGCCGCCCCAGCGTCGTGAGGATGAACCCGACATCCGACTGCGGATCATGCATGTGGCGCAGCGAGGTGAGCACCACCTGTTCATCCGTCTTGTTGGGATGCTGCGCGGCCGAAGCGCTCAGCGTCAACCCTGGCCCGACCTCCAACAGAAACTGCGCCGACTCTTCGAGGAGCCGCCCCAGGCCGTCGGCGAAGCGCACGGTCTGGCGCATGTGCGTCGCCCAGTAGTCGGGGTCGGTCGCCTCCGCCGCGCTGATCCAGTCGCCGCTGACGTTGGATAGAAACGGAATCGCGGGCGGATGGAGCGCGACCTGCCGCAGCAGCGCGCGGAGCGGATCAACGACCGGGGCCATGAGCGCCGAATGGAAGGCATGGCGCGCGTGCAAGCGCAGGCAAGCCACGCCCTTCGCGAGCAACTGCTGTTCTACGGCGGCTACGGCGTCGGGCTGCCCCGAAACGACACACGCGCCGGGGGCGTTGACCGCGGCCAGCGAGAGCTCGTCGCTCAATAACGGCTGGACCTGTTCCTCGGTCAGATGCACCGCCAGCATCGCTCCAGGCGGCAGCGCCTGGATCATCTGCGCGCGTCTGGCGACCAGAAACAGCGCATCCTCCAGCGAAAACACGCCCGCGAGGCAGGCAGCGACGTACTCGCCGATGCTGTGGCCGATCATCGCGCGCGGCGTGATGCCCCATTCCATCCACAGCTTTGCCGTCGCGTACTCGATCATAAAGAGGATCGGATGCGCGAGCGCGGTTTGGTTCAGGCGCTCCGCGGCTGCGTCCGGCGCTTCCTCGCCGCGCCGCAACAGCTTACGCAGGTCGATCTGTTGCGGAGCGCCGTCACTGGACGCCTCCGGCGCGGCGCGGCGCGGTTGCGTCCCGTTCGGGTAGAGCGCGTCGCGCGGATCGAGGCCCAGGATCGGCTTGAGCAGCTCCGCACAGCGATCCACCGCTTCACGGAACGCCGGCTCGGTTTGGTAGAGCTCAAGCCCCATATCGACGTACTGATCGCCCATCCCAGGAAACATGAACGCGACCGGGCGATTGCGGGCCTCGGCTACGCTATCCAGGATGCGGCGCGGATCGCACGTTTCCAGAGCGCTCGCCGCGTCCTCCAGATCGCGGCACACGAGCATCCGGCGATAGCTGAACGCCTGCCGGCCGACGTGCAGCGTGTAGGCCGCGTCGGCCAGGTTGAGACCGGGGTTGTGTCTAAGATAGCCGGCGAGGTTGGCGGTGGCGGTCGCGAGCGCGCTCTCGGTCTTGGCCGAGAGCAGCAGCAGATGTTGCGACCTGGACGGGCTCGGCACCGCGACGGCGGGCGCTTCCTCAAGAACAGCGTGCGCATTTGTGCCGCCCAGGCCGAACGAGCTCACCCCGGCGCGGCGGGCTTTGCCGTCCCGCCGCGGCCATTCGGACAATTGGGCGTTCACGAAAAAGGGGCTGTCCGCGAAATTGGTCTCTGGGCTGGGCCGCTCGAAATGCAGGCTCGGCGGGATGAGCTTGTGATCGAGCGCGAGCGCTGTCTTGATCAACCCGGCGATCCCGGACGCCGACGTAAGGTGGCCGATGTTGGTTTTGACCGAGCCGACCGCGCAGTAATTTTTGGCCGCAGTGTCGCTGCGGAACGCTTCCATCATCGCCTGGAACTCGATCGAGTCGCCCATTTTGGTCGCGGTTCCGTGCGCCTCGACGTAGTCGATCGTTTCGGGTGCGACGTTCGCCACGGCCAGCGCTTCGGCGATCACCGCCGTTTGCCCCTCGACGCCGGGGGCCGTGTAGCCGACCTTCACCGCGCCATCGTTGTTCACCGCCGAGCCTCGGATCATCGCCCGGATGTGGTCGCCGTCGGCCAGCGCATCTTCCAGCCGTTTGAGAACGACGACGCCGACGCCGTTGCCGAAAATGGTGCCGTTCGCGCTCGCGTCGAAGGTGCGTGTGTGGCCATCGGGCGAGCCCATGCCGCCTTCCGTGTAGTGATAGCCCTCGGCACGCCGGGGCTGGATGCAGACGCCGCCGGCCAGCGCGATATCGCATTCGCGGTTCAAGAGGCTCTGGCACGCAAGATGAACCGCGACGAGCGAGGTCGAGCAGGCGGTCTGCACCGAGCAGCTGGGGCCTTTCAGATTCAGGTTGTACGAGACGCGCGTCGCCAGAAAACTTTCGTCGTTGCCAACCGTGATCTGAACCGGATCGACCGCGCCGAAAAGCTGGCGGTTGGGGATGAGATTGTGCAGCAGGTAGGTGCTCATCATCGTGCCGGCGAACACGCCGACGGCTCCCTCACAGGTCTCGGGGTCGTAGCCGGCATCTTCGAGCGCTTCCCAGGCGCATTCTAAAAAGAGGCGCTGCTGCGGGTCCATCAGCTCGGCGTCGCGCGGCGTGTACCCGAAGAAGGCCGCGTCGAACAGCTCGATGTCGTCGAGGTCGGCGGCGGCTCGGACATACGCGGGATCACTCCGGCGCGCCGCGTCCACGCCCATGGCTTCCAGCTCCTGGTCGTCCAGGAAGCGAATCGACTCGACGCCGTCGCGCAGATTGCGCCAGAATTCATCCAGGTTTCGAGCGCCCGGAAAACGACCGACCATGCCGACGCTGGCGATCTCGGTCCCTAGCAGATCGGGGTTCAAACTCGACCTCCTGATTGATCGGTCTCCTCTTTTTGCTGCAGCCTGCGCTCCCGCCGCAGCGCGCCACGCTGTTGGCCCGAACGACGCGCCGCTTCGTCGGGCGGGGCCTGTCCGGATGCCTGGTTGATGATGCCGGCCAGCCGGATGATCGTCGGCCCCTTGTACAGATCGACGGCGGGTATCTCGATGCCGAATTCCTGTTTCAGTTGCGCGATCAGCTTCAAGCCGATCAGGGAATCGCCGCCCAGCTCAAAAAAGCTGTCCTGGATGCCGACGCGCTCGATGCCGAGGACGCGCTGCCAGATGGTTGCGAGCGTGCGCTCGATCTCGTTGGTGGGCGCGAGGTAGGCCGTGCGTAAGTTGGGGCGCGGATGTTTTAGCCCTGAATCTGCCAACCCCGGCAACGACAACTGCTCGACCTCGCCCAGGATGCGTGAGCGCGTCAGACCCCGGAACTGCTCAATCTTCGCGCGAATGTCGGTCGTACACACGATGATCTGCGGCAGGGCTGGCTGCGACAGCGCGCGCTCGAAGACGTCGATTCCTTGCGCGGAAAGCATCGCCAGCTTCAGCTGCTCTTCGCGCCATTCTTTGAGCATGGCCGGCACGCTCGTCTGCACGGTCATGCCGACTTCGCGCCACATGTCCCAGTTGATCGAAAGGATCGGCCCGCCGGATCGGGGCGCGCGCCGGTAGGCCAGCGCGTCGAGGAAGGCGTTGGCAGCGCAGTAGTCCACCTGGCCGAACTCGCCGATGATCGCGCTGAGCGACGAGAAGAGCGCCAGAAAATCGAGCTGGGCGTCGCGGAAGAGCGCGTCGAGCACGAGCGCGCCCGCGACTTTGGGTGCCAGGACAGCGGCGGCAAGCTCCGGCGTTTTGAGCTGGATGATCCCGCCGCCCGGCACGCCCGCAGCGTGGATCACGCCGTGAATCGTGCCGAAGCGCGCGTACGCCTCGGCGACGACCGCGCGCATCGCTTCGAGATCGGCAACGTCGGCGCGGGCGACCATCACCTCCGCTCCCGCGCGCTCCAGCGCCTGCACCGCCTGGATCCGCTCGCTCGTGCGATCCTGCTTGTCGTGCGTCGCCAGCCAGCTTTCCCACGCCGCTCGCTCCGGCAGCGCCGTGCGGCCGGTCAGGATGAGCTTGGCGCGCGCCGTCGCGGCCAAGTGCCCAGCGATCGCGAGCCCGATGCCGCCAACGCCGCCGGTGATCAGATACACGCCTGCTTGTCTCAAGCGCAGCAGCGCAGGTTGCGGTTGTTCCAGCCGAATGGGCTCGAAGATTTGCGCCCAGCGCTGCCGCCCGCGATAGGCCACCACCTGATCGGGCGATCGGGCGGCGATCTCGCTCAACAGCGCCTCGGCGAGATCCTGGGCCATAGCGCTACCATTTGGTGGCAGCATCACGTCAACGCTACAGCAGCTGATGTTGGGGTATTCCAGCGGGATCACGCGCACCGGGCCGAGCAACGTCGCCTTCTCAGGGCGCACCGATTCGTCCCCGATCACTGCGTGCAGGTGATCGGATACGACGATGAGCTGAAGCTGATCGGCGATGTCCTGTTTGCCAAGCGCCTGCGCGAGAAACAGCAGGCTGTAAAATCCCCGATCCTGCGCCGGATCAACCCGCTCGAGCGTAGGAAGCTCGGATTCATCCTCCGTCACATTCCACAGGTGAACAATGACTTCGGGAAGCTGACGATCGAGCGCGTAGAGTTCGCTGAACAGGGCGTCGTAATCCTCCTGGCGCCGCGGATCGATGCTGAACATGCGCGGGCTCAGGCGGGCGAACGCCGGCCCGGCGCGCACGACGCTCACACTTCGGCCCGCGCGTTCCAGCTGCTCTACGAGCTGCGCGCCCAGGCCGCACGAATCGGCAAAAACGAGCCAGTGCCGCGCCGATGGTTCGTCCGGGCCGCGAGCGGCCAGCGGCGAGAGCTTCCACGAGGGGGTGTAGAACCAGTCGGCGATGTCGGGCTTTCGCGTCGCGGGCACCGCTTCGGAGCGTGCGGCGTCGATCTGGCTTTTGGGCGGCTCGAACCAGTAGCGTCTGCGTTCAAACGGATAGGTCGGCAGGGCGACGCGTTGGCGGCGCTCGGCGGCATAGAACCCGGCCCAGTTCACCTTCACGCCCGCCAGCCACAGCGCTCCCAGGCTGTTCAGCGCGAACGCGAGATCGGGTTGGCTTTCTTTCGGATCATGCAGCGACGCCAGGATAACCTGCCGTGGGTCGCGTTTTGGGTGTTGCTGGGCCAACGCGCCGAGCGTTCGTCCCGGCCCGACCTCCAACAGCACCCGATCCGGATCGGCCAGCAATTCGTCCAGCCCCTCGGCGAAGCGCACTGTCCGCCGCAGGTGATCGGCCCAATACGCCGGACTCGTCGCCTCCTCCGCGCTCACCCACGTTCCAGTGATGTTGGAGACGTAGGGTATCTGGGGCGGGCTCAAGCGGATCGCGCTCACGCAGGCCGTGAACGATTCCAGGATGGGATCCATCATCGCCGAGTGGAAGGCGTGCGAGGTATGCAGGCGGCGGCAGGCTATCTCCGCTTCGGTGAGCCGCTGTTCCAATCGCTCGATCGCGTCGATCGTCCCGGAAACGACGCAGCGCGACGGGCCGTTGACCGCCGCAAGCGACAAACGCTGATCCAGGAGCGAGCGCACCTCCGCTTCCGGCAACCCGACCATGAGCATCGTACCAGGCGGCATCTGCTGCATCAATCGACCGCGCGCGGCCACCAGCGCCAGCCCATCTTCCAGGGAAAAGACCCCGGCGAGGCAGGCGGCGACGTACTCGCCGATGCTGTGGCCGATCATCGCTTTGGGGACGACGCCCCAGGATCGCCATAACTGAGCCAGCGCGTATTCGACCACGAACAGCGCCGGTTGCGCGTATGGGGTCTGGTCGAGTGCCAGGGTTCGGGGGTCAGGGGTCGGGGGTCGGGCCTGCCAATCAGTGCCGCGCTCGCTCCCTGATCCCTGATCCCTGATCCCTGATC
>Ga0075423_10007423_pt1 | contig 10348 bp, 12 predicted proteins | sample SoiMethybrSBSTD2_FD_80114 | JGI IMG/M metagenome (GOLD analysis project Ga0075423, IMG submission 80114) | Bulk soil microbial communities from a Populus tree surrounding site in Tennessee, USA - Soil MetaG P. TD hybrid SBSTD2 | ecosystem: Environmental > Terrestrial > Soil > Tree plantation...
ATCCTTGTTCTTCTTCTCCTGGTTCATGCGCGTGACCATGTTGTCGAGGTTCTTCGCTGCCTCGGCTTCTTTATGAGGAGAGAAGGTGATTTCCATTTTGGGTATGCCGGTTCCGGAAAAGGAAAAGATCTGTTTCGCGTCGTCACTGTTCGCGAACTTGGCTTTGTTTACATCCGTGTCCCAGGCAAATTCGAAAATCTGCGCATAGGTGCGGGCTACTTTCGGATCGTTGAAGACGATCACATGATTCGAGTTGACGTAGAGACCGGTGACGGAAAAGTTGGTGGAGCCGGTCAGTACTTTAGTCGCGCCTTTGCTGTTCGAGACGATGAAGATCTTGTCGTGCGCAAACCGGCCAAACTTGCCGCGCTTGATCGCGGCGCCTTTCTTGGCAGCCTTCTCAAAGAGTTTTTGAAACTCGTCTTCGGGTTTCGGCTTCTTAATATCGTGATGCAATGGCGCGTCGTCGAGGATCATCCGCATGCGGCCCTGCTTCGCGAGTTTCAGAAAGATGTTCAGCAGGTCCGGTTCGTTTAAGTCATACGCAAACACGTCGAGCTTCAGGTTTTTGTTTTTGAGAACCTCGTTGGCGATTTCGAAGATGCGGTCGCGCGCGGTGAAGCCGAGCCACTCGTACTCCTCGGCAAAAGTGTATTCCTTACCCTCGTTGTCTTTTCCTGAGACTTGCGAAGTATCGAAGAGTAGTTCTCTTTCTTTGGGCCGAAACTTTGCTTTGAGTCCGAAGTGATGAACAAAGGCCTGGGATTGCGTGAAGCCGCGTGTAAATCCGACGCTGACTTTGCCTTTTGTAAAAGGAATGACTTCGACTTCGACCGTTGTGCCCAGCGAATCGTCAATCGGAAGTAGCGAACCGCTGTTATCGAAGTAACGTGGCGTCACCGTGTACTTGTATGGTCCAAAGAACGGTTGGATGCCTTGTTGCAAAGAACCGGGGACGTGGAGCCAGCGAAATTTATGTATCGGCGCATTGAAGCTCGAGTTTGCTGGTAACTTAGCGTCCTGCGCGTGCTTGGTCGGATCTTCGAAGCGCAGTTGGTTCTGCAGATAAAACGGTTCCTTGTTACCCGGCGTCACCTTAACCGTAAAGCCGGCGAGATTCTTCGTCTTTTCCTTGGGCAGATTGAAAGCGAGCAACGTCTTCGCATCACCGCGATACGCTTTCACAGTGATGCCACTCTTCGGTTTCTTCGGGGATTTTTTCGACGCCATGGGGGACTCTCCTGAGTTATGGTTCTGGGCGAGATTGAAGTCTGCGATTTGTCGCCTGAGCAAAAGTCAGTGGATTCTACTTAGGTTTGTCACGAAGTGCTAATAATTAGGCTTTGCATGAGGTTCTACTCACAGTGCGTTCCCATTGTTTCGCCATCATTAATAGCTTTCCGGTCGGAGTGATTCAATAACCGTGCGACCTCAATCGCTCCGGCCATGACCCTATCCGATCCTCCTCTATCAGATGCAGGGGCATCAACTGATCGAATGTTTCCACCCTCGATTTCAGCAGCCAATTCTCTGACTGCGTCCGCAACCGCTTCAACTATTCGTCCGAGGTAAACCTGACGCCCAAAGGCGTTGAGACGAATACGGCCGGGAGGTACCGTATACGGAAGGTCACTCGGACCTATAAAGAGAAACTTGTCTCCTACATATTCTGAGCCAGGGCACATCATCAACCAAGTGCCGGTGTAGTGACCCTCTTTTATTTCTGCCCATGATAGAATAACCCCAAATCTGGCCTTTCCCGGTTATTAGATCACCAACTTCGCCGGTTTGGTGTTGTACGCAATCCCGCAATTCCAAGGCAACTTTGACTCGCGTCACGAATAGCTTTACCCACGTATTCTTGTCCAATCCTGGCAGTTGCGTGATTAGATCATGAAAGCGATGCACTGAATCGACGATGGTCCAAGCATCAGCTATTGCCATGGCGATATCACGAGAGGAGGTTTCTTTCATTGACTCTGCGACAGTTCGGAGCTTTTCTGATAGACGTTCATACGCAACGTCCGCAATTTCCGCAGCGTACCGAATGCCATCCAGATATAGCACTTGCCGTCGGGAAAAGCTGAGAGAAGGATTTCGAAGTGGTGAGTTTGCCGGAATTACATGATCGGATCTCAACCAATAACAAACACTAAAAACTAAGAGAGGGCGATGCTTCGTCGCCCTCCCTACTATATTAAATGGTGAGCCGAGCAGGACTCGAACCTGCGACCCACTGGTTAAAAGCCAGAATTTATTGTTTTGATGAGTGTCTCTGAGTGCTCGCTTGTGCGATTTTAACGGACTTGCCCGCTAGTTCATACTGCTGTGTACTTGCCAGTACTTGTAGGTTCGGGTGGGTTCGCACACCATTCGCACACCGAGACCCCCCTTGCCGGGAGTTCGAGCTTCTACTGTGGGAGTTTCAGGGGCAGCGTCAAACATACCGGAGTCGAAAAACAAAAAAGGGAAACGGTTTTTTCATATCGAATCAATAAGACTTGACCTACAGGTCGCGTGATAGACTTCAGTCCGGCGTTACAAACGTGATAGTCAGAAAAAGAGACTAATCGAGTCCCATTATGAAAATTGACAAAGAACTTACCATCTTAGAAAGCCCCGAGGATTGGGACTCCCCTGCGATGGAGGGAACCGTAGGCAGTGTCTACTGGGAAACCACAGATCCCGGTTGGATAATAATCAGAGGCTACAACGCGCAATCTAAGGGAACCGAGTTCGTTCTCATCAAAACGCATTGGAATTGGTTACGCGATCTAATGAGAATTGGAATTCATCCCTCTGAAGAGCGATATCCTTATCACGCGGACCGCCGGAGCGAGTTTGCTAACGTGGTCGATGTCGAGAGGTAGGCAGAAAAACTGGCTGTGTGTGACAAACGTGACAGTAGAAAAAAGAAGTTCCTCGGCGCGTTAACCACTCACGGCACGGTCTACCACGCTGCCCAAGCTGCCGGGATCTCTCGCCAGACCGCTTATCGCTGGCAACGGGACGATCCTGAATTCGCGGATAAGTGGGACGAGGCACACGAGAACGCGGTTGATGTGGTTGAAAACACGATGTACCAGCAAGCGGTCGGCGGCAACACGCTCGCGGGTATTTTCTATTCAAGGCCCATCGTCCGATCTATCGCGATAGATTGAACATCGACATAGAACAAGTGAACAGCGAAATCCGAGAGAGAATGGCGCAGCTTCGAGAGAATCCTGACTTGCTTACACGAGTAATCCCGAGACTACAGAGTGATCAACCTCTGCCGGGAAGTCGATCTCTTAGCGAGTGAAGCTTAGGGATGCATCGATCTACAAGGGCAGAAAAACAAAAAAGCTTGGCCCGGCTTCACTGCCAAACTTGCGTGGGCGAGCCGCAAAGCGCAACGTTCGGTTGCCAGCCAGTCGGTCTCTTGATAGATGAAACAACTGACTACTTACACCTTACTACTATTGTTGTTGTTGACTGCGTCTGTTGCGAGCTGTGACAAGGTTCTAAGTGTTTCCATCGACGATAAGGTGCCACCAAGTTTCACCTTCGACGCGAGTCGTTTTGCTGAATGATGCAATTACCTTCAGTACTTTGCCGTGATGGAAGAAACATCTGAAGATACACGTCCTATGTTCAATAGCGATCCTTCCATCAACCACAAGATCCTATGGAAGATCGAGCATAAAGATAGCTCTAAAGGGAAAATCCAGAATCTTCCAGTCATCACGTACGGCAAAGTTCCTGATGGGTGGCAGCAAACCATTCCCAACGGTGAAGAACCATCACCGCTTACTGAGGGCAGAATTTATGAGGCGGGTGAGCCCGCTAGAACCCAGACTTCAGTCGTTCGATTTACTATTCGTAATGGGAAAACAGAACGCCTGAATTGATGATGAACGGTGAAGCCGCTGCACCTGGCTCAACTCTGTTTTGACAAACAACATCATGCTTGAATTCTCACTTGGCAATGCTCACCCGAGAACTATCAGCATTCACAAAATCGACAAGCTGTTTAAGGTGATTAGTGAGTTTCGAGAGGCAGTGTACGCCGAGGCGGCTCTAATAGATGCAGTGGACTCGCCGGTGAGTGGGCTTCTTTGTTAAGTTGCGTAGGCGAGCCGCTCAAGCGCAGCGTTCGGCGCTCACCCATGAATTCAACGTCCTGAAACAATATGAAGTTGAAACACGAGTTGTGGACTGATATTGGAGACGATGTTCCGGATTACACGTTCTGTCTCGCTGGCGCACATGGCAATGACGCCAGGGCGCTTCTGAGCCCAAGTGCCAAATTAATCTGGACGGTTGAAGCTGGGAGCCATTTCGAAGCTATGTCCGCCTACTATGAGTTTATGGGATGGGGAGAGTACACGACGGATCACGAGTGGGATAGGCAGCCTTACCCCGAAGAGTGGTCCCACTGATCGCCGCGCCGAACAAGCGCTTGCAGCGGACTCGCCATCATTTACCGCCTCGCTTTGACTGCCCTACTGCCGCTATCTCTTTCTTGGCTTCCTCCGCATTCCACTTCGCAATTGCAAGGTGACGTTCGGCTTGTTTGCCATTGCCCTTTTTCAAGCACGCTTCGAGGTTCTCAAGGTTTGTTTGCAGACGATGCAGTGTTCGGTATGCGGAGCGGAGTTGATCTACTTCTGAGGCTTCAGCATCAGGAAGCGGCGCAAAGCCAATTGATGACATCCCGCGAACGTAGCGCGGGGATTTTCGGTTGGCAATCAAAGGCGATGTTGGGCCATTCGAAAGCTCTCACGCAACACGCCGGCTTTGCGGTTCAATATAGGGACGGGTGGAGGGCAGCAAGTAAAACCTCGTGAAGTAGACACCTAAATATTGATTTTTCCTTCCAATAGGAATAGCATCGGCCCCGTTTAATCGAAGGCTGGCTCCCACAACCCCTGTGTCCTCGCAAACCAAGTGTATAGGTTAACTAGGGGGCGGTCTCGGGAGAGTTTCATCCTGAACCTGCGAGAATGCATTCCGGGGGAACGCAGCGACCCGATCGCTCTTCATATAGACGATATTACAGACTGCCCCGTTATTGCCCAAAGGGCAAGAAGTGTACGGCAGACAGTGATGATAATTGGGTGAAGCTAGGCGAAGAACCGTAGACTTGATTCTTAGTAGCGGCCTATTACGAAATCAAAGAGAAGGGATCGCAGCAAATGGCGGAAAAAAGACCGAAAGGATCAGGGGTGTTTTCTGCGGGAGCAGGAGTTATCTTTCTCCTGGTTTTCATTTCTTCATTCAAGTGGGATCTAACCAAGATTCCGCCTTATCTACTCTTTAAAGCATGGCTCGCAATTGCAGCTGCGATTCTTTTGGCTTGGGGTATTCGCAGGATTCTAACAGGCGAGAAAAATTGGACGATTGGTCAGAGCACTATCAATTTTGTGATTGCGATTGTCGGTACAACATTCGCCATCCTCGCAATTGTGTTGACTTCTACACCGCGGCTTTAGAAAGCGCGAATACCTAAATCTCATCCGTTTTTCCTTCGCAGAGTTTATCTCGTTCAATGACCGAGGCAAACTGGAGTGTTGCATGCCTGACATTGAGTTGTGGCGAAACTTGTTCGCTCGCAAACCAAAGGCCGACACTCAGATCGGCCTTCCCCAGTGCATCACCGTCCAGAATGGAAACTGACTTTCCTCAACAGTGACGAAAACGCATCAATCCCGTTTGGTCTAAGGGTCGATCTCAACCCTTAAAGTGTTGTTGGTTCCAACCGTCGGTTTGAAACCCAGGCACGCAGGTGAAGCCCACCTTCGCTCAGAGCTACTTCGAGCGCATTTTTCGCAGCAATATCATTGTGATGCAGAAGCATGACCATTAGAACAAATAGCCTATTAAGCAATAATGACATCTCATCGTCTGTAAAGCCGTCGGTAATCAGGTCGTACTTGTGGGCTCTAAGTACGAATGCGCACAACCGACGTGCAGTGGCCGTTCCAAGGACGTTCACAAACTCATTCTTTAGTTCATCATACTCGTCCTCAATAGAGCCTTCCCAAACAAACATGTACAAGAATGCCGTCTGTTTTCGTTTTAGTTCGTCCTCGCCAGTGACATCATAAATCGCGCGCAAGATCTCGCCGAGTGGTTGTCCTCTTGTTTCCTCCGCACCCGCGGACCTAAACATTGATTGCAGTTCAGTTAATAATTCTGCTTTGAAGGACGAGAGATCCTCTACGGTTACACTTCGTCGTGCTAGTTCGATAATGCCATCAATTTCTTGCTGATTTGCGGTTAGTCGCTCACACACCGCAAACCAGTTATCGCGTGCTTCCTTGATGAACTTTCTTTTTGTTGGATTAGCACCATAAGTCTCGTGACAAGTAGGGCATAGGGGTGCCGCGTTGTCAGCCGAATCGTCGCCGCAATCTGCCTGTGGTAGGACGTGGTGTATTTCGACACCGATTGCATGACATACGCAACAGCGCATATCCGATCGTCGGCGCATGTCTATCTTCAATGCTTCTGAGAATGCCATTGCTTATTTGTTTTCTACTCTTTCCGTGGACGCCTCCGCACTGGAGGGCAGATGGTTGTGGGCCATACCTGCCCTCTACGTCCAGCGTCCTCACATAGCGCGCCCATCTCGCTCGCTAGACGTTATTGCCGCTTACCAACTTGCCAGTGTTGGGGCGTATCTCCCGCTCATCGTCGAGCAGAATATCAGTCGATGTGCCTACCAGTCTCGCGTAGCGCAACACTGTGAGCAAAGATGGTATTTGCTCACCACGTTCAAACTCACGCACATCGCGCTCGCTAACCTCAGTCCCTAGTGCTCGAGCCATCTGTGCTATCGAGTAACAGAGTTCAATCTTACGTATGTGTTTAAGTTTTCGAGCAAGCTTAGCAGGCGTCTAGTGATAGATTGGCTAAGCTACTCTATGGCACCTGATCGTCGGCACTCGCACACTATTCGCACACCAAAAGCAAAGGGCAGCCACTTCGATAACAGAAGCGCTGCCCTAAATGTTTGATTCTAGTGGTGAGCCGAGCAGGACTCGAACCTGCGACCCACTGGTTAAAAGCCAGTTGCTCTACCGACTGAGCTATCGGCCCACATGCAGAGAGCACGCGAGGGCGTGCTCTTTGAGGAACTTCGGAGGGCATTCTACCTAAAGCCACACGAAAGCACAAAAGTGATAGCCGCAAAAAGGCACAGAATGAGATTTTGTTTTGTGCCTTTTGTGCTTTTTTGTGGCTTGATTAGAATCTGCGCTATGACGCAAGGTGAGTTGATTCGGGCGGTGCTCATTGAGGGCGCGATTGGTGGCGCGGCGTTGTCGCTGATTGCGTTCCTGCTTTCGAAGTTTACGAAAGACATTGTTGGTCGCACGCTGTTGGCAACAGTGCTGTTCGCCGCAGCCGGAGCTTACTTCGGATTTGCGGTCGTCGCCCGCCCATCGGCGATTTGGGGGTTACTCGAGGTGTTGCAGGTGGTCGGATTCGGCTTGTTGGGATTAAGAGGGTGGCGAGGTTCGGCGAAGTGGCTCGCATTGGGTTGGGCGCTACATCCGGTCTGGGATTTCGGAGTGCACTACCTTGGACCAGGGCGAACCTTTGCGCCGATAACTTATGTGTTTACCTGTATCACCTTCGACTGGGTCGTCGCGGCTTACATCCTTATTTACTATCGCGGAGCCAGCGACCCAACGCTGAATCCTGAACGATGATGGTTTGCGAACGTTCCGGACCGGTGGAGACGAGTCCGATCTCGACGCCGATCTGTTCCGAGAGAAAATCGACGTAGGCGCGTGCGTTCTTCGGAAGCGAAGCCATGTCGGTCATGCCGAGCGTTGAGCTGCGCCAGCCCGGCAGAGTTGCATAAACCGGTTCTGCGCGTCGCAAATCCTGTGAAACCGCCGGCAACGACTCACACAGCTTGCCGTCCAGTTTGTAACCCGTGCAGACCTTGATCTCATCGAGCGTGTCGAGCACGTCGAGCTTGGTTAAGGCAACCGATGTGAAGCCATTGATCTCTGCGGCGTAGCGTGTCGCAAACGAATCGAACCAGCCGCAACGACGCGGCCGCCCGGTCGACGCGCCGTACTCACGACCACGCTCACGAATCATCTGGCCCAACTCCGCTTCGCCTTCGAGCATCTCGGTGGGAAACGGACCTTCACCGACACGCGTCGTGTAAGTGCGCACGATGCCGAGTACGCCCGTCAGTTTGTTAGGCGCGAGTCCGGTGCCGATGATTGCGCCGCCGGCAACCGTAGTCGAAGAAGTGACAAACGGATAAGTGCCGTGGTCCACGTCGAGCAACGTCGCCTGCGCGCCTTCAAGTAGAATCGATCTTCCCTTAGTGGCTTCGACATTCAGGTAGTGCGTCGTGTCGGCGATGAATGGGCCAAGCCGCTCGGTCAAAATCGACATCTCGTTAAAGATCTCGTCGGCATCGAGTCGCTCACCGCCGTAAGCTTCAATGATGCGATTTGCGTCTTCGAGATTGCGCTCAATGCGCGAACGAAGCACGTCTGCCACGAGTGCATCGGCGGTGCGAATGCCGCGCCGGCCGGCTTTGTCCTCATATGCTGGACCAATGCCGCGCAAAGTGGTGCCGACTTTTTCGTTGCCCAATCGTTCCTCGCTGGTGTGATCGAGGGCGCGATGATACGGAAGGATCAGATGTGCGCGCGAACTGATCTTCACGCGCTCGGGTGAGACTTCGATACCCTGCTGCATCAATCGATCCGCTTCCACGAAGAAAGCCTTCGGATCGATAACCATGCCGTTGCCGAGCACGCACGTCTTGCCACGATGCACGATTCCCGACGGCAACAGGTGCAGCACAAACGACTGATCGCCGACCTGGACGGAGTGGCCGGCGTTGTGCCCGCCCTGGTAGCGCGTCACGATGTCGAACTGCTCCGCGAGCAGATCGACGATCTTGCCTTTACCTTCATCGCCCCATTGGGCGCCGATGACTGCGATAACTTTAGCCACAGATTTTACGGATTGAGGACGGATTAAAGCCGTCCAATCTCCTCGTAGAGTTCAATATATTTTTTCCCCGCAGCCGCCCAGGAATTATCGACCAACATTCCGTTGTGCTGAATCTTTTGCCAGTGCTCGGGCCGGCCATAAAAGTAAAGGGCTTCGCGTATTTTATCAAGCAACGCGCCGGCGTCGTACGGTCCAAACTTGAAACCGGTGCCAGTGCCGTCGGCTGGATTGTAGTGTTGGACCGTGTCGTCGAGGCCGCCAGTCGCACGCACAATCGGAACCGTGCCGTAACGCATGCTGTACATCTGATTCAGACCACACGGTTCGTACAACGACGGCATCAAAAACATATCCGCGCCCGCTTCGATCTGATGCGCGAGCGGTTCGCCGGCGTAACCCTTGTAAATACCAACCTGCTTTGGCGCCAGATCGTGCAGTCGTTGCAGAAAGTCTTCGTACTCGCGTGCTCCCGCGCCCAACGCGATAAAGAACGATCCCGTTTCGAGCATTGGTCGCGCGATGTTCCGGATGAGATCGTAGCCCTTCTGACCGACGAGTCGCGAGATGATGGCGATGATCGGTCGATCCGGATCCTGCATCAGTTCAAAACGTCGCAGCAGATCGATCTTGCACTCACGTTTACCTGACAGATCGTCGGCGGAGAAGTTAGCCGCGATGTGCGGATCGGTTTCAGGATTCCAGATGTCGTAATCAACGCCATTCGCAATTCCCGTCAAACGATCGCGACGCGCGCGTAGCAACCAGTCGAGCCCGTGACCTTGTTCGGCTGTTTGAATTTCGCGCGCGTAACGCGGGCTCACAGTCGAGAGCGCATCGGCAGCAATGATTCCGGCTTTCAACGCAGAGGCGTGACGATCGAGCATGAAGTCGTCGCGCTCCGGCGGATCGCCAAAGCCGAGCCACCAGAGATCTCCCGCATCAAACAATCCCTGGTAACCAACGTTGTGAAGTGAAAACAACCCGCGCGTGTTTTTGAAGAATACTTCGTGACGACGACGCGCGCGCAGCTCAGCCATCGCGAAGCCACATGGCCAATCGTTTCCGTGAACTACATCAGGCTCGAAGCTCAAATGTTTGAGCAACGCCAAAGCAGCGCGTGAGAAAAATGCGAAGCGAATGTGGTCGTTGCCGTGACCGTAGATGGACGAGCGCGCAAAGAATTCAGGTGCTTCGAGTAGGTAAGTAGGCGCGCCCGCGGCGTCGCTGTACCAGAAGCGAACCTGGTGAACCTGGCCGCGCCATTCGACGCGAACGTTCTCAACCGAACCGCCATTCAGCAGTTCGCGATCGACCTGATCGTACAGGGGAAGAATTAGTTTAGCGTCGACGTCCTGCTCGACCAGCGCTTTCGGCA
>Ga0075423_10007424_pt1 | contig 10348 bp, 8 predicted proteins | sample SoiMethybrSBSTD2_FD_80114 | JGI IMG/M metagenome (GOLD analysis project Ga0075423, IMG submission 80114) | Bulk soil microbial communities from a Populus tree surrounding site in Tennessee, USA - Soil MetaG P. TD hybrid SBSTD2 | ecosystem: Environmental > Terrestrial > Soil > Tree plantation...
CACCTCGAACTGCGGCTTGATCAGCGCAATCACTTCATGAGTTTCGGACAGAAGCGCTTTGACACAAGGGAGAATCAGTTTCAGGGAGATAAACGATGCATCGATGGTTACCAGCTCGACCTCGTCCGGCAAAACGCGTCGATCGAGGTGGCGAATATTGGTTTTCTCCAAGACCACGACGCGCGGATCGTTGCGCAATTTCCAATCGAGCTGGCCATAGCCCACGTCCACGGCGAAAACACGCGCCGCGCTATGGGCGAGCAAACAGTCGGTGAAACCGCCCGTAGATGCGCCGATATCGAGGGCCGTCTTACCTGCGACCGAGATCGCGAACTCTTGCAGTGCTTTCTCGAGCTTGAAACCGCCGCGGCTGACGTATCGCGGCGTCGGTTTGAGACAAATACGCGCGTCGAGCTGCACGAAACTGCCGGCTTTCGTAACGGCCTGATCATTGACCAAGACTTCGCCGGCCAAAATTCTGCGCCGTCCCGCCTCGCGGCTTTCGACCAACTGGCGCTCCAGCAGCAACAGATCTAGGCGCTCCCTCTTTCCCATCCCTCATTGCTTCGTTTTCTGCCGCGCCGCGCCATCTGCAGGCCCGCCTGAGCGATGGCGTCCTTGTCAAAGCCGCAAAGTTTTCTGAGTTCTTCCTGGGTGCCATGAGAAATGAAACGATCCGGCACACCGAGCCGTTTTATTGCGATGCCGGTGATTCCTTCGTCGGCCAAAAACTCGATCAAGGCGCTGCCGAAGCCGCCGGCGATCACATGGTCCTCTACGGTGATGAGCCGCGGCACTCGCTGCAACGACTCGCGAAACAAATCGCGATCCAGCGGCTTCACGAAGCGCGCGTTCACCACGGCGGCATCGATGCCGAGCGGCGCCAAATCTTCCGCTGCCTGCAACGCTGGAAGAACCGTATTGCCAATCGCGGCGATCACCAAGTCTTTGCCATCGCGCAAAACTTCCGCCTTGCCGACTTCAACACGCCGCATCTCCTTATCCATCCGCACGCCCCAACCCTCGCCTCTAGGGTAGCGAAGCGAAATCGGCCCGTTATGATCGATGGCGGTCTTGAGCATGTGCTGCAATTCGTTTTCGTCCTTGGGTGCCATGATGACGATGTTCGGGATCGAACGCATATATGCAAAATCGAACACGCCATGGTGGGTCGGCCCATCCGCGCCGACCAAGCCGCCGCGATCGAGCGCAAACACCACATGAAGATTCTGCAGGCACACGTCGTGAAGAATCTCGTCGTAGCCCCGCTGCAAAAAAGTCGAATAGATCGCCACCACGGGAATATAACCTTCGGTTGCCATGCCGCCGGCGAAGGTGACGGCATGCTGCTCGGCAATGCCGACATCGTAGGTACGATCGGGAATCTCACGCGCGAGTTTGTCGATCCCTGTGCCGCTGCCCATCGCTGCGGTGATGCCGACGACTTTCGGATTATTCTTGGCGATGCGCAGAAGTGACTGACCGAAGATCTCCGTGTAAGTCGGAATCGGGCCCTTCTCTTTTTTCGCCTTTCCGGTGAGCACGTGAAACGGCGTAACGCCGTGAAACTTGATCGGATCGGCTTCCGCCGGCGCGTAACCCTTGCCCTTTTTGGTGAGCACGTGGACGAGACTCGGGCCGTCGAGCTGCTTGACGTTTTCCAGCGTCGCGATCATCTCGGCAATGTTATGGCCATCGATGGGCCCGACGTATTGAAACCCAAGGCTCTCGAAAAGAAAACCGGGTGTGACCAGGCTCAAAAAGGAATCGCGAAATTTCCGCGCCGCAAGTTTAAGATTCTCACCGCTGGGCAGGCTCTTCAGCAAGTTCGACAGATTTTTTTGCATGCGCACACCGAAATTGGTGGTGAGCTGCTTGCTCAAAAACGACGAGACGGCGCCGACTCGCGGATCGATAAAATGCTCGTTGTCGTTGAGCACAACGATCAGATCGCGATCAAGATGACCCGCGGAATTAAGTCCTTCATAGGTCAATCCCGCGCTCAAGCCGCCATCGCTGATTACCGCAACCACTTTACGCTCCGAGCCTTCGAGGACTTTGGCTTCCACCATACCGAGAGCGGCTGAAATCGATGTGCCGGCATGGCCGGCGCCGAACACATCGTACTGGCTCTCTTCCCGGCTCAAAAATCCGCTCAAGCCGCCAAACTGACGAATGGTCGAGAGCCGGTCACGGCGACCGCAGATCAGCTTGTGAGCGTAGGCCTGGTGGCCCGTATCCCAAACGATACGATCCTCGGGCGTGCGGAACACGTAATGGAGCGCGAGCGTGAGCTCGACCGCGCCGAGCGTCGAAGCAAAGTGCCCACCCACTTCGGAAACCACTGAAATAACTTCGTCCCGAATCTCCGCGGCGAGCTGATCCAGCTCCTCAATAGAAAAGCCCCGGATATCTGCCGGATCTTGAACCCGTTCCAACAAGCGTTTCGGATTATCCATAGACCTCCTCAGTGCGGCCGTGCAGCATCGAGATGAATTGCGCGACCTACGATATAGCGGGCAATTGCGGCAAGCGGCTCGCCGCGTAATTCAAAACCATCGAGCGTACGCACGCGGACCATCTCTACCATCGGCAGATATCGAAAGGGGATGCTGAGTTTGACTCCATCAGGGCCCGTCGCGGAAACGTTCTACACTCTACCATCGAGCTGAAGCTTTCTTCAAATTCCGCAGAGGTGGTCAATTGTGCTGAGGTGCGGAAGCAGCCGTGAGGCTTTCCGCAGCGTGCTGTGAAATTGTGAAGCGCGTGGCGAGCATCCATGCGAGCGCAATCGCCGCCGGGCCGGCAACAGCGGCGGCCCAATATCCGTTCAAGATACAAAAGCCAAGCGGTAAACTGAAATTAGCTAAATAAACCGAGAGCGCAAACGGCAGCCTTCCGTGTGGATTCGGCACGATCTTGTTCAAAATAATGAATAGCACCAAACCGGTCACACCCCAGCCGACGAGATTCATCAATGGCATATCATAATAGGTGCCGCGTTCAGCCCAGACCCAATAGCTCGTCACTTTGCTCATGGCGGGATCGAGCAAAAGATCCCAGGCAACGAGCAGCGCAGCGGACAGGACCACCGCTCGTACGCCGCGACTTCGCTGGCGGGCGATAACCCAGCACGCCCAACTCATGGTAAACCAGCTGAGCGGGATCAAAAGTGGCACGCGGTCGAACCACTTGGTGCCCAGAAGCGCAGTGTAGGAGTAGGCACCGAATGGAACACCATAGGTAGTGCCCATCAGCTCGCTCAGCAAGCTCACGAGATAAAGCGCCATAAACGCATAAAGCGCATTGGACCGATCCGTCCGCAGCGCATTCGCCAGCACGGCGAGTCCGCCGAAAAGCATATTGCCGACGGCAAATCCCTGAAACGCCCAGATGAAAAACTTTGCTTGGGGATCGACCTGGACGAGCAGCTCCGGGCGAGCGGTAAAAATCCCGTACCCGAGGAGGCTGGCAATGACAATCGCCGCCTGAATACCAAGAAAGACCCAACCGATGATCAACATATACCCTCCGGCAAATTTAATTTGACAACTGCTTCGCAGCCTACTGAACGTTGGAAGCTTTCCACACCATGCTCAGCGGAGCGGGCGACCATGGGCGAATCAAGCGCGCCGGCACGGAGCGAATCAGACGCGCAATGGCAGCGAATACCACCCAAATCTTCCTCGCGCCCGTAACATAGGTTCGCTCGTCCCAAGCGCGCGTGCCTTTCACCGCTAACTGCCGCCCGATTTCCGAGTAGACCGAGCGCGCTGAGGCCACGGCGCAAGCGGAGCGAAACGAAAGCTGCCATAAACCTTGGTCGCCAGAGCGGTAGTAACGTTCGGCCTCATTGAGGAGGCGAAGGGTCAACATGACAAGTTTTTCGCGATGCTGCGGCGCGGCAATTTCACCGGGCTCGATCTCCGCCTCGAGTAGCCAAGCCAAAGGGATATAGACTCGCCCCATCTCGGCGTCTTCGATGATATCGCGCGCGATGTTGGTCAATTGCATGGCGATGCCGAGATCCGCCGCGTGCCTTAACGCGCGCTCGTCGCGCACTCCCATGACGTGCGTCATCATCAATCCGACGGTGCCGGCAACCCGGTAACAATAAAGCAAAAGCTCTTTTAACGTCGTATAACGCGTGCCGCGCGCGTCCATCGCCATTCCTTCGATCAGTTCCAGCGCGTAGTGCGCGGGAATCGCGTAACGATGCGCGATGTATTGCAAGGCGATGAATACCGGCTCGTTTTGCGGCATGAATCCGAAAGCTGCGGCAGTGCGTTGTTTCAGAGACGTAACCCGATCCAGCACCACGTCGGGCGTTTCGCATGGACCTGCGGTATCGACTTGATCATCGCAGTAGCGACACCAGCCGTACAGAAAAAACGCTGCATCGCGAGTCGCCGGATCGAACAGTCGAGCCGCTAGAGAAAAGCTTTTCGAGCCCTTGGTGATAATCCCGCGGCACTCATCGAGCGCGGCTTGGATTTGCGGGGTCATTTTCTTACGCATAAGAAAGCTCCCTGGCGGCGAGCCGTTTATCCGCCAGCATGGCAGCGAAGTCCTGCAGAATGACTCCGGCAGTCGCCTTCGCCGAATTGACGACGCCGGGAATCCCGGCACCCGGATGCGTACCGGCACCGACGAAATAAAGTCCTTTGATTGCAGCGTCGCGATTGTGCACGCGAAAATAGGCGCTTTGCAGTAGCCGCGGCTCGAGGGAAAATGCCGAGCCGAGATGAGAATTCAGCTCCACCTGAAAATCCCGGGGCGTAAAAATTCGCTGCGTGACGATCTCGCGATGCAAATCGGGCATGTAATAGCGTTCGAGATAGGCGAGAATGCGCTCGGCGTACCGCGGTCCTTCCACACTCCAGTCGAGATCGAGCTTCCCCAGATGCGGCACCGGCGAAAGCACATAAAACGTTTCGCCACCGGGCGGCGCCAGATCGGGATCCGATTCGCTGGGAGCATGCAAATAGAGCGAGAAATCATCCGCCAAGCGGCCGCGCCTGAAAATGTCGCGCAGCAATTCCCGGTAACGCGGTCCGAACAGAATATTGTGGTGCAGCAGGTTGGGATATTTTCGCCGTGTGCCGAAATAGATGAGAAACAACGACATGCTGTAATTCATTTTCTCCAACTTTCGACTCATGCGCCGGGCCTGGGGCGTGCGCTTGAGAAGCTGATTATAGGTATGAAACACGTCGGCATTGCTGGCCACCAGCGAAAAATTTTCTTTCCTTCCGTTCGCGTCGATAATGCCCTTTACTTCATCGCCCTCGGTCGTAATCTCGGCGACCTCGGCGTTGAAATGAATTTCGCCCCCGAGCTCTTTAAACAGCTTGACGAACGCCTGGACCAGCGCGCCGGTGCCGCCTTTGGGAAAGTAGACACCCCACTTGCGCTCGAGACAATGGATCAGCGTATAGATCGATGTCGTGGTGAACGGGTTGCCGCCGACGAGCAGGGAATGAAAGCTGAAGAGCTGGCGCAGGTGCGGATCGCGAATGTATTTGGCGACGATGCCATAAACCGATCGATAGGCTTTCAGGCGGATCAGTTGGGGCGCCACCGATACCATGCTCGACCAGTTGAGAAACGGCACATCGGCAAGCTTCTCGTAGCCTTCGTGAAAAACTTCTTCCGAATACTGCAAAAATTTTCGGTAGCCGGCCACGTCGCTAGGTGACTTCGCCGCAATCTGCGCTTCGATCAGCTTCGCGTCGTCGGAATAGTCGAATCGGTAACCGTCCTGCCAAAACAAGCGATAAAACGGTTTCACCGGCAGGAGCTCGACATAGTCGTGCAGGGATCGTCCGGCGAGGGTAAATAGCTCGCGCAAACAACCCGGCGCCGTGATCACCGTCGGCCCAGCGTCGAAAGTGAAGCCCTGATCGCGATAAACATACGCCCGGCCGCCCGCTTGATCGCGTTTTTCGAAAATCACCGTGCGGCAGCCCGCCGCCTGCAGCCGAATCGCTAAAGCGAGGCCGCCGAATCCGCTGCCGATCACGGCCGCGCGCATTCTGTTATCCATAGGCAACCGCTATTTCTTCGCCGAGCGCGTACAATTCCTCGAGCACCTGCGGCGACCAGCGGACGTGGTCGGCGCTTAACCGGTTCCTGAGAACTTCAAAGCTGAGATCGAGATGCGCACGGGCGCTGCACCGGGTGCGCCGCACTAATTCGTGGCGTTCCATCCAGCATTCGAGCTCAGCCGCGTCGGGCAGCTTATGGGATGCCGCGATGAAGTTTCGGTAATCGGCCGGGGTGCTGCTCTGCGCCGCGCAAGCCCACAACCATGACGGCCGCAGAAGTGTTAGATCTTCGTAGCGCTTCGCGGGTTCGCATTTACCGATGGCGTTGCCCAAGTCATCGAACATCTGCAAAGCGACGCCTAAGTCGCGGCCGAATTGCTCGATCGACGAAAGGAGTTGCTCCGAAGCATCGGCCAACGCGGCACCGAGCAGAGTGGCGAACCCCATCAGGGCTCCGGTCTTGAGCCGCATCGATGCGAGGCATACTTCCGTGACAGCCTCTTGCGCGAGCGTATCGACCCGCGTACCCAAATCGAGCGCCTGTCCGAAGTGGGCGCGGAGCAGAGTGCTATGATAGTGCTCGTATACCAGCAGTAAATCGTCTTCGCTCAAGCCGGTTTGCTTGAGCAACTCCGCCGGCCAGAAATAAAGCCAATTTCCGGCGTTGAGAGCGATGGGCATGCCGTAAACTCGATGCAGGGCAGGACGGCCACGGCGCACGGTACTGCCGTCCTCGATATCGTCGATAATGAGCGATCCAGCGTGAAGCAATTCAATGGCCTCGGCGCAGGAGCGGTGGCGTTTTGTAGCGGCATACGAAAGGGGGCGATCTCCAGCCAATAGACGATAGCTGAACGAGACCAGTTGCGCGCGGATACGCTTGCCGGGGTTGAACGTAAGCTCGTTTACCGGGCGCATTAATGCCTCGGCAAGAACAGTCGTTACGGCGGGGGCGGCGTCGAAGCCCAACAATTCGCTTAAGCAATGATCGGCAATCAGGCCGACCGAATTGTCGTTTCCTAAATGTTTGTTGTAACGCGCTGGCTGCTCCTGCCCGACGTTCTTCGCTAAACTCGCGTCCTCAACGATTGAGGTTTTCATGCACCCCTCCCTTGAGATACTCCCGGCATCCCGTCGCTGGACAATAAGAGCTCGGGCGAGACGCTCAGAGCGTTGGCCAGGCGAATGAGTATGTCCATAGAAACATTTTGTTTGCCGCCCTCGACGGCAACAATGCAAACGCGCGTCACGCGCGTAGCTTGGGCCAGTTCTTCTTGAGTCCAACGTTTGTTGGTGCGCAGCTCCCGCACCCGCCGGCCCAGTGTCAGCAGGTATTCGCGCAACATGGCTTTCGGTCGATCGGAACGCAGCAACTTGCCGATCAGCTCGACACCTTCCGCGGCGTCCCTGGCAACCGCGCAGCCGCCTTGCAGACGCGCCGGCAGCGAATTGGCAGCGAACAGTTGCCCGCCGAGAATGACAGTTGGCGGCGGGGATAAAGCATTGAGATCTTCCACGACACGCCGCACGTGCCTCATGCCTTGCTGCAGGGTCAAAGATAGCGCCACCACATGAGCGTGGCGCCGCCCGGCCATTTCGACGACAGCCTTTGCCGGCGTATTCGCGCCGAGAAAATCCACCCCCCAGCCTCTGAGCAAGCACAGATCAGTGATCATCCGCGCGCCGACAAAATGCTGCTCGCCCTCGATGCAGCCGACCAGCACGCGATAAGGCGAGCGTGGCTCAGGCGTAATGAACAACGACCTTAGTCGATTCATTTGCTCAATGACGATCTGCGTCGCCAGATGTTCATCCCCGACACCGATTCCTCCCGTGCACCAGGAATCGCCGATGCTCACCAGAGCGGGCGCGATAATTTGCGCGTAGATCTCGATGAGTGACCTCTGGCCCTTAAGCGCCTCCTCGATCACTTGCGCCGCAGTATCGGGATCGCCACTTGCCAGCGACGCCGTGAAGCGCCGGACTAGCCCCGAAAACGAATCAGTCACACGATCCAAGCCGGTATTACCTCTACTCATATTGTTTCTTCGATGATCTACAGCTTGAGTGATCTAAGGGCTCCCGGAAGACCTGGATACTTAAAAACATAGCCGAACTTGAGCGCCGCCTCCGGAACGGCGCGCTGACCGTTTACCAGCATCTCCGACATCTCTCCGAGCATGAGTGCTAACATCGATCGCGGTACTCGCGCCCACGCTGGTCGGTTCAGCACTTCGCCGAGGCTTTTGGAAAATTCGTTCATCGTGACCGGATTCGGCGCAGTCCCGTTGCCGCACGCAGCCTCATTCTCTATGAGATACGTGATCAGACCGATTTCATCGTCGATGTGAATCCATGGCATCCACTGCTCCCCGCGGCCCAAGGGCCCACCCAAAAACATTTTGAAAGGGGGTACCATTTTGGCCAGAGCGCCTTTGCCTTTGGCGAGTACGATACCGGTACGCAGCAGCGCCACTCGGACTCCCGACGCCTCGGCCTGTCTCGCCTCAGCTTCCCAATCGACGCAGAGGCGTGCAAGAAAATCCTGACCGGGGCCGGTGCTCTCCGTGACAACCTCGTCGCCGCGTGCGCCGTAGTAGCCGACTGCTGACGCATTGATCAAAAATTTTGGCTTTACATCGGCTTTGACGATGGCGTTGACGAGGGACTTTGTCGCGGCCAGCCGGCTCAAGCGAAGTCGTTCTTTTTGCGCCTCATTCCAGCGCTTCGCTGCGATCGGCTCACCCACCAAGTTAACGATGCCATCGGCGCCATCGACCGCGCTCTCCCAGTCGCCGCTAAAACCCGGCCGCCACTCGATCCATCGTCGCTTGGGAATGCCGGTTTCCGCCAGCGGGCGGCGGCTGAGGAGTGTTAGATCGTGATACTGATTCCACAGACGCTCCGTGAGAATCGCGCCAATAAAACCTGTGGCGCCGGCAATAATAATTTTCATGACACATCTCGCGACAGATTTCTGTCTAACAAAGACGTTGAGCTAAGTCAAGTATATTTGACAAAATTAATTTAAATGTTATCCATTATAGACATGGAAGCCGCTCCCGATGAGGCTAAACCCAAGGTGGGAATCAGCGCCTGCCTCCTGGGTCAGAAAGTTCGATATGACGGCGGCCATAAACGGGACTACTACCTCACGGAAATTTTCGGCCGCTTTGTGGATTGGGTTCCCGTCTGTCCCGAAGTCGAAATTGGCATGGCGGTCCCGCGTGAAAGCGTGCGCCTGGTGGGCACACCCGAGCGAGCCCGAATGATTGCTGAAAAATCGGGGAAAGATTGGACTTCGGCGATGCGCCGGTTTGCCGGAATTCGGACCAGTGAACTGGCCCCGCTGAATTTATCGGGCTATATCTTCAAGAAAAATTCGCCCAGCTGCGGCGTTGAAAAGGTCCGAGTTTACAGCTCGAAGGATCTGGCCACACGGGACGGCCGCGGGTTGTTTGCGGCGGCCGTGATCGGCAAATTTCCGCTGATGCCGGTCGAAGAGGAGGGCCGTTTGAACGACCCCGCCCTGCGCGAGAATTATATCGAGCGGGTTTTCGCCTACGCTCGTTGGCAACAGACCTCGGCCGGAGCGAAATCGCTGGGGCATCTCGTGCAATTCCACACGACTCACAAATTCTTGCTGCTCACCCACAGCGAGCGCCACTATCGGCAGCTCGGTCGCCTGGTGGCGAATGGGAAAAAGCAGTCACTCGGACGCATTTACAACGAATACGGCGCCGTCTTCATGCAAGCTCTCGCAATCCCGGCGAGCGTTAAAAAGCATGCCAACGTTCTCGAACATATGACGGGATATTTTTCGCAGCGGCTCTCACCTTCCGAGCGCGCCGAGTTGGTGGAGTTGATCCGCGACTATCGAGAGCAGCTCGTGCCGCTGATCGCGCCGATCACTCTGATCCGTCACTATGTGAAGAAATACGCCGTCGACTATTTGAATCAGCAAATCTACCTATGCCCAAGTCCGAAGGAGTTGATGTTGCGCAATCACGTCTAGCGAGCGGGAAAAGAGCTTTCCATGAAAACACACCGATTTGAAACCCAAATTTGGCTACCGTACCGGCGCGAAGAGGTATTCGAGTTTTTCGCCGATCCATGCAACCTGGAGCGCCTCACGCCTCCTTGGTTGCACTTTGAGATCATCACGTCGCCGGACATTGTCATCGAGCAAGGAACCTTGCTCGATTACCGCTTACGGCTGCGCGGCATCCCGCTGCGCTGGCAGAGTGAAATTTCCGTCTGGGAACCGCCGCTCCGTTTCGTCGACCGGCAGACGAAAGGAC
>Ga0075423_10007428_pt1 | contig 10345 bp, 9 predicted proteins | sample SoiMethybrSBSTD2_FD_80114 | JGI IMG/M metagenome (GOLD analysis project Ga0075423, IMG submission 80114) | Bulk soil microbial communities from a Populus tree surrounding site in Tennessee, USA - Soil MetaG P. TD hybrid SBSTD2 | ecosystem: Environmental > Terrestrial > Soil > Tree plantation...
ATCATCGACCAGTCAGTGCGCGACTACATCCGGCAGGCGCGCCTCACCGCCGCCTGAACACCTTGGCGAAGTCACAAAGTCCTAGCGACCAAGGATCGCTAGGGCGTGGCTGACGGCTCCTCGCCACCGTCCCTGTGCGCCTCCGCGACCTCGGTGACCAGGCTCGTCTCGGTGCTGCGGGGCTCCGCCTTCGAGCCGTCAGACACGCCCTAGAGGTGCCGGCGGCGGGCGCTGCGGACGACCGCGCCCAGGGCGAGCAGGCCGAGGGCCAGGCCGGCCAGGGCCGCCCAGGTGACGCCCAGGCCGCCGGCGGACGAGGCGGCCGGGTCTGGCTGCCGGGCCGGCGTGGCCGGCTGGCCCGACCCTCCCGGGCCCGATCCCCCGTTGCCGGCCTTGGCGTCACCGGTGACCCGGAAGATCCACAGGCCGCTGTTCATGTCGCTGGCCAGGACCATGCCCTTCCAGGGATAGACGCCCCAGACCAGGGGCATGTCGCGGCGCCCGTCCTGGGCGGTGGCCACGGTCTGGCGGGGCCGGGCGGGCGGCGGGACGAACCAGGCGACCTCCCGGGGCCGGCGGGGGTCGGCCAGGTCGACCACCCGGACCCCGTCGGAGTACCAGGAGAGGTACTCGAGGTCACCCTCCACGACCGCGTTGTGGACCGAGTAGATGCCGTCGGTGGCCACCCGGCCGTCCTTGCCGGCCACGGCCGACTCGGTGGCGAAGGTCGACAGCAGCTGGGGCCGCTCCAGCGAGCTGGTGTCGAACACCCGCTGGAAGGTCCAGCTGGCCCGTGACCCGTCCCCGATCGCCTGCATGGCCTCGTCGTTCTGGACGAACAGGGTCTCGTCCTGGTTGAACCAGCCGGAGTGGGCGCCGCGGTAGCCGTCCTCGGCCCGGTAGGGGGTCTGGCCGATCAGCCTGGGGGCGGCCGGGTCGCCGATGTCCAGGAACAGCTCGCCGGCCGACCAGAAGGCGGCGGCCACCTTGCTGCCCTTGGCGAACGGCCAGGCGCTGTGGCAGAACACGTCCCGCCTGGCCGCCAGCTGGCCCCTGGCCTCGGCCGGGCCGTCGCGGCGGACGTCCCAGTCGGCCAGCTGGCGGGGCCGGCGCGGGTCGGTGATGTCGACGACGCGCAGGTCCCCCTGCCGGCCCTGGCTGAGGTTGAACGAGTAGGGCACCGCGGCCAGGGCCAGCACCCGGCCGTCGGGGCGCTGGACCACCCCGAGCTCGTGCACGCCCGAGGCCACTCCGGTGGCCAGCCGGCCCAGCTCCCGCGGCCGGGCCGGGTCGGTCACGTCGTACAGGGCCAGGCCGGCGAACCCGGTGCCCTGGCGGGAGCAGGGCTGGAGGCCGACGGCGGCCAGGTCGCCCTTGAACGCCCTGGTCCTGACCGACCCGACCCAGACGTCCTCGCCGTCGCTCCCGGGGAACTTGGCGAACGAGGTCAGCGGCCGGGGCCTGGCCGGGTCGCCCAGGTCGACCGCCCAGACCCCGTTGGCCGGCCGGCAGTCCACCTGCCGCAGGTTCCCCAGGTAGGCCACGTCCTTGTAGGCCCACACGTCGGCGTAGCCGCCGTCCTGGGGCGGCGCCACCTGCCCGACCAGCTCGGTGTTCCAGGTCCGGGGCTGCTGCTCCTGGGCCCCGGAGGCCACCGGCGGAGCCAACGCCACCGCCGCCAGCAGCACCGACCCGACCACGCCGGCCCGCCGCCACCCACCCATGCGGTCCTCCGGCGTGCCGACGTCCCTGCACCCACTGTCGCACGGGCCACTGAGATTTCGCTGAGCCGGCCGGTGCCGGCGGTGCGTCAGGCCAGCTCGCCCAGGGCGCGGGGGAGGGCGCCCTCGTAGGCGTCGCGGAGGCGCGACAGGGGAAGGTCGAGGAGGCCCGGGACGACCAGGCGGTCGCCCCCGGTCGTGCCCAGGCGCCTGGCGGGAACGGCGGCCTCTTCGGCCAGGTCTTCCAGCTCGCCGGCGGCCTCCGGAGGGGCGGCGAGGAGGGCCCGGGAGGCGGACTCGCTGGCCAGCGCGGCCAGCGGCATCTGTTGGGAGGGCAGGTCGGCCGGGACGCCGGCGGCCGGGCCGTCGTGGGCCGCGGGGGCCAGTACCGGTGGGAGGTCGACGGTGGCGCCGACCCCGGCGGCCAGGGTGGCCTCGACCAGGGCGACGGCCAGGCCGCCCTCGGACAGGTCGTGGGCGCCGGCGGGCAGCCGGCGGACGGCCAGGGCTTCCAGCAGCCGGTGCAGCCTGGCCTCGGCGGCCAGGTCGAGGGCGGGAGGGCGGCCCTCCAGGCGGCCGGTGGCCAGCCGCTGCCAGACCGAGCCGCCGAGCTCCACCCGGGTCTCCCCCAGCAGCCAGACGTCGAGGCCGGGGCGGGGGAAGCCGGCGGGGACGGCGGTGGCCGCGCCCTCGAGCAGGCCGAGGACGCCCACGATCGGGGTGGGGTGGATGGGGCGGCCCGAGGACTGGTTGTAGAAGCTGACGTTGCCGCCGGTCACCGGCAGCCCGAGGGCGCGGCAGGCGTCGGCCATGCCGTCGACCGCGGCCGCGAACGCCCCCATGACCTCGGGCCGCTCCGGACTGGCGAAGTTCAGGCAGTTGGTGACCGCGATCGGCCGGGCGCCCGTGCAGGCGACGTTGCGGGCCGCCTCGGCGACGGCCAGGGCGGCCCCGGCGGCCGGGTCGAGGGCGGCGTGGCGGCCGTTGCCGTCGGTGGCCAGGGCCACCGCCCGGTCCGTGCCGGGGACCCGGAGCACGGCCGCGTCGCCGCCGGGCCCGGCCACCGTGCCGTGGCCGACGAAGCGGTCGTACTGCTCCCAGACCCAGCGCTTGGAGGCGCAGGTCGGGTCGGCGGTCATGGCCAGCACGGCCTCGGCCACCTCGGCGTCCAGCGGCACCCCGGCCTCGGCCGGCGCCGGCGGCGGGACGAGCGGCCGGGAGTACACCGGCCCCTCGTCGGCCAGGCTGGCCGCCGGCACCTCGGCCACCAGCTCGCCCCGGAACCGCACCCGCACCGATCCCCCCTCGGTCATGCCGCCGAGGACGCTGGCCAGGACCCCCCAGCGCCGGCACACCTCGAGCACGTCCTCCAGGCGGGCCGGGTCGACCAGGGCCAGCATCCGCTCCTGGGACTCCGAGACGAGCACCTCCCAGGCCTCCATCGACGGCTCGCGCAGGGGCACCGCGTCCAGGTCGACCTCCATGCCCATCCCGGCCCTGGCCGCGACCTCGGCCACCGCGCAGCTGATCCCGGCCGCGCCCAGATCTTGCAGCCCGCGCAGCAGGCCCCGCTCGACCAGCTCAAGGCACGCCTCGATCAGCAGCTTCTCCTGGAACGGGTCGCCCACCTGCACGTTCGGACGCTTTGCGTCATCGCCTTCCTCGAAGCTGGCCGAGGCGAGCACGCTGGCCCCGCCGATCCCGTCCCGGCCCGTCTCGGCCCCCATCAGCACGGCCAGGTCGCCCGGCCGCCCGGCCCGGCCACTGAGGCGCCGCTCCGCCGGCATGAACCCGACGGTGAGGGCGTTGACCAGCGGGTTGCCGGCATAGCTGGGATCGAACACGACCTCGCCCCCCACCGTGGCCACCCCGACGCAGTTGCCGTAGTGCCCGATCCCGGCCACCACCCCCTCCAGCAGCCGCCGCTGCAGCGGCTCGGCCGGGTCGCCGAACCGCAGCGAGTTCAGGCTGGCCGCTGGCCGCGCCCCCATGGCCAGGATGTCGCGGATGATCCCCCCGACCCCGGTCGCCGCCCCCTGGAAGGGCTCCACGAACGACGGGTGGTTGTGCGACTCGATCTTGAACACCGCCGCCACCCCGTCGCCCAGGTCGACCACCCCGGCGTTCTCCCCCGGCCCCTGGAGCACCCTCGCCCCCTCGCTGGGCAGCCGGCGCAGGTGGACCTTGGACGACTTGTAGGAGCAGTGCTCCGACCACATCAGCGAGTACATCGCCAGCTCGGCCCGGCTCGGCTCCCGCCCCAGCACCGACAGGATCCGCTCGAGCTCCTCGTCGGTCAGCCCGAGTTGGCGGTGCAGCCCGGCAACGAGGCTAGACACGGGCCGCCGTCGCCAGGACCGACTCGAACAGCCCGCGGCCGCCGACCGGGCCCAGGAGGGGGTCGACGGCGTGCTCGGGGTGGGGCATGAGGCCGACCACGTTGCCGGCGGGGTTGGTGACGCCGGCGATGTCGGCCAGGGAGCCGTTGGGATTGTGGCCGGGGGCGTAGCAGAAGGCGACCTGGCCGGCGGCGGCGAGGGCGGGCGGGTCCGGGTGGACGTAGCGGCCCTCGCCGTGCTTCACGGGGATCACCAACGACGAGCCGGCCTGGCACGCCGAGGTCCAGGCGGTGGAGGTCGACTCGACCACGACCTCGACCTCGCGGCAGACGAAGCGCAGGCCGGCGTTGCGCAGCAGGGCTCCGGGGAGGAGGCCGGCCTCGCACAGGACCTGGAAGCCGTTGCAGATGCCGAGGACCGGGCCGCCGGCGCGGGCGAAGGCGGCCACCGCCCTCATCACCGGGGAGAAGCGGGCGATCGCCCCGCAGCGCAGGTAGTCGCCGTAGGAGAAGCCGCCGGGGAGGACGACGGCTTCGACTCCCCGCAGGTCGCCGTCGCCGTGCCACAGGGCCACCGGGTCGGCGCCCATCGAGGCGACGGCGGCGCGGGCGTCCCGGTCGTCGCACGACCCCGGAAAGGTCACCACCCCGATGCGCACTCCGGCTCCCCGCCTCGGCCGTCCACCCGTGCGGAGGCTACCAGACGACCCTGGCCGCCCAGGTCAGCCGGTGGCCGCGGGCAGCCGGTCGGACCAGGCGGGCCAGGTGGCCATGCCCCACTTGCCGTCGTCGAAGGAGCGGTCGGTGACGGCGGCGGCGGCCAGGCCGGCGTCGGGGTCGACCCAGAGGAAGCAGCCGCTGGCGCCGAAGTGCCCGAAGGCGGACGGGGAGCGGCGGTCGCCCATCCAGTGGGGGCGCTTGCCGTCGTGGAGCTCGAAGCCGAGGCCCCAGTCGCAGGGGTCGAAGCGGCCGACGCCCGGGACCAGGCCGGCCAGGCCGGGGAACTGGACGGTCGTCGCCTCGGCGAACAGGTCGGGGCCGACCACCGGGGCACCCCGGTCGAGCAGGCAGCGGGCCAGGCGGACCAGGTCGTCGAGGGTCGAGGCGGCCCCGGCGGCCGGGTCGCCGTCGATGCCACGGCGGTCGACGAGCCCGGTCGAGGACATGTCGAGGGGGTCGAGCACGCTGGAGGACAGCCAGGCGGCGAAGGTGGTGCCGACGGCGTCGGCGACCGCCTCGGCCAGGACCCGGAAGCCAACGTTGGAGTAGATGCGGCGCTGGCCGGGCGGGCGGGGCCGGCCGGGGGGCTCGAAGGGGAACCCGCCGGCGTGGGCCAGCAGGTGGCGGAGGGTGACGTCCTCGGCCCCGCCGGCCTCGGGGACCGGCTGGTCGAGGTCGATGCGTCCCGACTCGACCGCGGCCAGGGCGGCCAGCGAGGTCATCAGCTTGGTCACCGACGCCACCTGGAACCGGTCGCCTCCGTCCACCCCGCCGAGGAACCTCGTCTCCACCCCGGAGGGCGACACCACCGCCACCCCGGCCCGCCCGACCGGCCAGTCCACCTGCAATTGGTTCATCGGGGCACCCCCCTGGGGTTCCCCGAACCCCTCCGGCTCATCGGTACCCGGCCTCCTTCAGGCGCGCCAGGGCGCCGGCGTCGTCGGTGGCGAGGAGGGCGGCGGCGTCGGCGCAGCCCCGGTTCGGCTGGGCGCCGCCGGTGAACAGCCGCCCGCAGGCGTCCAGCTCGGCCTTGCGGGCGGCCAGCTCGGCGGCCGCGGTCGGCGGCCCGCCGTCGGCGACATGGGAGCCCTCGTGGGCCAGCACGACCGCCACCCGCTCGGCTGCGGCCCCGCCCTGCTGGAACTTGGCGTGGACCATGACCGTCGGCGGCGCCGTCCCGAAGTCGGTGGTCGACTCGTTGATCGACAGCTCGAACTCGGCGAACTCGACCGTCGCCCCCGCCTTCTGGAGCCCCTCGCGGGCCCGCTGGATCGGGGCGGTCGAGCGCAGGGCGCAGAGCTGGTCGGCGGCCGCGTCCAGCAGCGCCACCTCGGCGGCAGTGCCGACCAGGGTGACCCGGTCCAGCCGGGGGCAGCTGGCGTGGCGTCGGACGACCAGGCCCTGGTTCTGCCGCTCGAGGACCGGGACGCGGATGTCGCCGACGCCGTGGCTCAGGTCACCGGCCGGCGGGGAGCGCCTGGCCGCCACCGGGAGCTGGCCGGGGACCGCCCGGAACAGGCCGGTGGCGACCACCACCATGGCCACGGTCGTGACGGCCACGGCCAGCCACAGCCACCAGGGCAGCCGCGGCCACGGGCGCGCCTTGAGGGCGGCCACCTCGTCGGGGTCGAGCCGGCGGGGACGGCCGACCACCGGCAGCCGCGGCTGCCGGAACCTGGCTGTCAACTGGCGGGCCACCTCCGGCCGCTCAGTCGGGCAGGAGGCGCACGGAGAACTCCTCGATCACCGGGTTGGCCAGCAGGGCCTCGGCCATCCGCCTGGCCGTCTGCTCGCCGTCGCCGTCGCGCACGGTCAGCTCGACGTGCTTGCCGACGCGGACGTCGGAGACCCCGTCGAAGCCGAGCGACGGCAGGGCCCGCTCCACCGCCTGGCCCTGCGGGTCGAGGATCTCCCGCTTCAGCATCACGTCCACCGCCACCCGAGGCATCTCTGGAGGCTACACCGGAACGCCCCGACGGGCGGCGCCCGCGACCGCTGAATCCCCGTTCAGGCAACGGATCCGTGGACCAGGTCGCTGCTGGATAACATTTCTTCTCACCTCCCCCAGCTTCCCCGTGTCGCTCCCTTCCAGACGGTATGCTCCGTTCGCACCAGGGCTGGAACGGTTGTGGAGGCTGATGCGATGACGGACCCGATGCTCGTCCGACGGCTGGCCCTCGACCTTCGCAACCTCGCCGACAAGACCCTGGAGCTGCGCGGCGTCGTCGAGGACTACCGCCACGACCTGGTCCGCACCCTCGAGGACGACTGGTGCGACCCGGACGAGCTCCAGGACGTGCACCGCCAGGTCCGGGAGCTGTGGGAGTCGATGGACCGGACCGAGGCCAGGCTGCGCAGCGGCAGCCGCCGCATGTCACCCCTGCTCTGGCTCGAATAGCCCGAGCTGGTCCCGACGATCGCCGTCAGTAGAGGAACATCGGCTTGCCGTCGACCTGGCGGATCAGGGGCCGGTAGCGCTTCTCGTCGTACAGGGCCTCGACGTCGACGCGCTTGGTGCCCTGCATCATGGTGTCGATCGGGACCGAGGTGTAGGTGCCCCGGCGGAGGGCGACCATGCTGCCGCCGGCGTCCTGGTCGATCAGGTTGATGGCCATGTTGGCGTAGTTGACCGCCACCATCAGGTCGAGGGCGTCGGGGGCGCCCGAGCGCATCAGGTAGCCGACCTGCTGGTAGACGATGTCCTGGCCGGTGAGCTTCTTGAGCAGCTCCCCGGTGACCAGCCCGATCCCTCCCAGCTTGCGGTGGCCGTAGGCGTCGGCCTCGCCCCGCTCCAGGATCTCGCCCTCCAGCATGCGGGCGCCCTCCGAGACCGTGACCATGGCGTAGTTCGAGGGATTGGACGCCTTGTCCTCGAGCAGGTAGTGGGCCAGCAGCTCGACGTCGAAGGGGACCTCGCAGATGATCGCCCGGTCGACCCCGGCCAGATACGCCGAGAGCAGCGAGGTCTCGCCGCAGTTGCGGCCGAACAGCTCGACCACGGCGATGCGCTCGTGCGACCCGGTCGAGGTGCGCAGCTGGTGGATGAACTGCACGCTGCGGGTGACCGCGGTCGAGAAGCCGATGCAGTAGTCGGTGCCGAAGACGTCGTTGTCCATCGTCTTGGGCACGGCCAGCACGCGCACGCCCTCTCGGGACAGCCGCTCGGCATACGACAGGGTGTCGTCGCCGCCGATCGCGACCAGCCAGTCCAGGCCCAGGCGGTCGATCACGGCCAGGCAGTGGGTGGTGAAGTCGAAGGGGCCCTCGGACTCGGCCTGGCCCTGCCCGGACAAGAACTCCGGCACGTCCTTGGGCGACACCGTGCCCGGGTTGGTCCGGCTGGTGTGCAGGAAGGTCCCGCCGGTCCGGTCGATGGTGCGCACGTCGTTCTTGGTCAGGGGCTGCACGCAGTGGCCCTGGGGCCCGTCGGCGTCCAGGTTGTAGTCGAGCAGGCCCGCCCAGCCCCGGCGCAGCCCGACCACCTCGTAGCCGCGCTCGGCGGCGGCGTACACCAGCGTCTTGATGCAAGGGTTCAGGCCGGGGACGTCGCCGCCACCGGTGAGCACGCCGATCCTGGTCACTGCGCACGCTCCAGAGAGAGGGGTACCGGGGGGTCGGGCATCCTTGCCCAGGGATCACGGCCGCCGCTGGTCCGCGGCCAGTAAGCATAGCGCCGGCGGGCGCCGGCCGCCCGTCAGCCCGGCCGCCGCGACCTGGCCCGCGGGCGGGGGACGCCGGTGTCGGTGACGACCGCCCGGGTGATGGGGATGTCCTTGGACGCCGCCTCCCACCCGTCGGCCGGGGCGCCGGTGTAGATGGCGGTGTGCTCGGCCGCGGCCAGGGTGGCCTGGTCCTCGGGGAGGAAGCCGAGCTGGGCCACCTGGGGCCGCATGACCCAGTCGAACAGCCAGTCGAACGACACCCGGAGGCGGTTGCGGTTGGCCGGCAGGGCCAGCAGGTGGTAGCCGCGGGTCGCGACCAGGCCGGGCAGGCCGCCAAGGGACAGCCCGAACGGGGAGGCGACCGCCTCGAAGCCGCCCAGGTCGACCACGAAGCCCAGGTCGCGGTGGCGGTAGTCGACCGCCTTGCCGAAGCCCAGGGAGGCGGCCACGTTGCGGGCGGCCAGCTTGCCCTGGCGCTGGGCGTGCTGGGCCGTCTGGCCGGTGAGCTGGCCCGGCCTGGTGAGGTCGGGGACGGCGGCCGCGTCCCCGAAGGCGAACACGTCGGGGGCGGCGGGCACCTGGAGATTGGCCCCGACCCGCAGCCGGCCCCGCTCGGTGGGCAGCCCCAGGGTCTCGATCAGGGGGCTGGGGGTGACGCCGGTGCACCAGACCAGGGTGTGGGTCGGGATCGTCTCGCCGTCCGACAGGCGCACCGCGTCGGCGCTGGCCTCCTCGATGGTGGTGCCCAGCCGGACCTCGACCCCGCGGCGGCGCAGCACCGCCATGGCGTCGTCGCCCAGCTTCCGGCCCAGCTCGGGCAGCACCCGCGGGGCCCGGTCGACCAGCACCCAGCGGAGGTCCTCGGGGCGCAGCCGCGGGTACACGGCGGCCGCCCGCATCGAGACCAGCTGCATCTGGGCCACGGTCTCGGTGCCGGAGTAGCCGGCCCCCACGACCACGAAGGTGCAGCAGGCGCGCCGGTGGGCCGGGTCGTCGGCCGCGTCGGCGGCGTCGAGCTCGCGCAGCACGTGGTCGCGCAGGTAGGCCGCCTCGGCCAGGGTCTTCAGGCCGAGGCCGTGCTCGGCCACCCCGGGGATGTTGAAGGTGCGGGTGACCCCGCCGGGGGCCAGGACCAGCCGGTCCCAGGACAGCTCGTGCGTGGACCCGTCGAGGCGGCGCAGGGTCGCGGTGTGGCCCTGGACGTCGGCGGCGACCACGTGGCCGAGGAGCACCTTGGCCCGGGCCAGGGCGTTGTGCAGCCCGACGGCAATATGTCGTGGCTCGACCACGCCGGCGGCCACGTTGGGCAGCAGGGGACTGTAGAGCAGGTAGTCGGCGGAGCTGGCCAGCAGCAGGTCGGCGGCGTCGGCCGGCAGGCGCTTCTCCAGACGCCGCATGCAGTGGAAGCCGGCGAAGCCGCTGCCGACGACCAGCACGGTCGGCCGTCGCCGAGGTGTTGTGCGCTGGGGGGAGGTCATGGGTAGATGAGTAGCACGTCGGCCGAGGAGGAATCCATGCGCGACTACCGCACCCACCGTCCTGGCACCTACCAGGAGATGACCTCGGGCTTCCGCTGGGAGGTCCCGGCCAGCTACAACCTGGCCGCCGACGTCCTCGACAAGCACGAGCCCGACCGGCCGGCGATGCACTATGTGTCCGACGAGGGCCGCGACGAGCGCTGGAGCTTCGGCGACATTCGCCGGCTCACCGACCGTACGGCCAACAGCCTGCGGCAGCTGGGAGTGGCCAGGGGCGACCGGGTGGCGGTGATGGCCCCGGCCTCGCCCGAGATCGCGGCCAGCTTCCTGGCCACCTACAAGTGCGAGGCCATCCTGCTGTCCATGTCGGTGCTGTACGGCGACGAATCGATCGTGTACCGGCTCAACGACTCCGGGGCCAAGGTC
>Ga0075423_10007429_pt1 | contig 10345 bp, 10 predicted proteins | sample SoiMethybrSBSTD2_FD_80114 | JGI IMG/M metagenome (GOLD analysis project Ga0075423, IMG submission 80114) | Bulk soil microbial communities from a Populus tree surrounding site in Tennessee, USA - Soil MetaG P. TD hybrid SBSTD2 | ecosystem: Environmental > Terrestrial > Soil > Tree plantation...
ACGAGGCTGCGAGGATTGCCGAAAAATTTATTGAATCGTTGGGGTGAGGGGTGGCAATTTTGATTCCGGCCTAAGTGGGTTTCGCTCATGCGCTGATGCGGTTCCTTGCGTCACCGCATCCTACGGTTGAAATCCATCGCAACAAACACCGCGAGCGTATTTACCATTTTTCTTTTAACACCTTCTCCAACGGTCCATTTTCTCTGAACGGCTCGGGCCAGCCGATGTACTGTTTGAATTCGGGGCGGGCCTTGACCAAGTCTTGAACGACATTTTCGATTCCCTTGTCGGGCACGATCGGGGCGGGCTTGAACAGACGGGCGTAGGCTTCAACCGTTTTCTTGGCAATCGTGGAATCTTTTTCGCGCATCCATTTGGCAAACGATTTTTCAGCGAAGCGCAGATCTTTCTTAATCAAATGGATCCCGCGCACGTAGGCGCGTAAAAATTCGTGGGTGGTTTTGGGCTCGCTGCGAATAAAGGCGCGGCTGCTGGTAACGCAAGATGATGGATAGACCAGATCGGTGGTGCTCAAATCGACCAGCACCGGCCAGCCGCGCTGTAAGAAGGGTATCGCGTAGCGCGTCGTGAGCGCGGCGGCCGCGATCGCGCCGCGGTCCAGTGCCACGACAATCTCCGGACCAGCACCCAGTTGAAGAATCGTCATGTCTTTCTCTGGATTGAGCCCGATATGCTTGAGCGCGGCGCGCAGATAAAAGTGCGTCGTCGAACCGTAGCGCGTGACAGCGCTCGCTTGACCCTTGAGATCTTGAGGGGATTTTATTTCCGGGCGAGTGATGAGATAAACGGGATCGGCGTCGACAGGACATGCCAGCAAAACGATATCTCCCCCTGCCGCGCGCGCGGCGACGACCGATTCCGCGCCGGCGCCGGAGAACGGCAAATCACCGGTAATGATCGCCAACGTGATCAACGAGCCGCCGCGAATCTGGACCGGTTCGACGTTCAGACCATTCTTCTCAAAATAGCCGGCATCTTTGGCTACCCAGACCGGCAGATGAGACGGCGACGCTGTGGTGCCGTAAAGAATGCGTTTTGGCTCCGAAGGGTTGGCAAATTGCGGCGCCGCGAGAAGCGCGGCAGTCAGAAGCAGAACCGCCGTTCGGAGTTTCGATCTCATGATTTCGCGAGGGCGCGCTCGAGCGGCCCATTATCGCGGAATAATTCCGGGCGCCCGACGAATTCTTTTGGGATGGGTCTTCGGGTGGCCAGATCCTTCATGACGGTTTCGATGCCCTTGTCGGGCACGTAAGGCGGTGACTTGAACAACTTGACGTAAGACTCGGTTGTTTTCTTGATCAGATACGGCTCCTTCTCTCTGAGCCATTTGGCGAAGGTTTTTTCGGCGAAGTTTTGATCCTTTTTTATCAGCTGAATTGCCGCGGCATAGGCTCGGAGAAAATCTTCGACGACCTTCGGCTCGGTTTTAACGAACGCACGACTGCTGGCGACGCAGGAGGAAGGATAGACAAAATCCGTTGTGCTCAAGTCGACGAAAACCGGCCAGCCGCGCTGCATAAGCGGAATCGCGTAGCGATTCGTCAGGGCCGCCATGGCGATCCGGCCGCTCTCCATCGCCGAAACCGCCTCCGTGCCTGTCCCGAGTTGGAGAATCGTCACATCCTTTTCCGGGTCGATGCCGACATGTCGCAGCGCGACGCGCAAATAGAAGTGCGTGGTGCCGCCGAGACGGGTCACTGCGGTAGCTTTGCCTTTTAACTCCGCCGCGGACTTAATCTCGGGACGCGCAATCAAATAAACCGGGTCGGAATCTACCGGGCAGGCGAGCAGCAATACGTCGCCGCCCTCGATGCGGGCGGCGACGATCGATTCGGCGCCCGCACCGGAGAACTGCAACTGGCCGCTCATGATTCCCATCGTGATTAAAGAGCCGCCGCGAATCTGCACGGGTTCGACATTCAACCCGTTTTTCGCAAAGAGGCCGGCGTCTTTCGCGGCCCATATCGGAAGATGCGCGGTGGACGTGGTGGTGCCGTAATGAATGCGTCTCAATTCCTGGGCGGTGGCGTGACAGGAATATAGGGCTAGTACGACCGATAGGACGTATAGCCGGCGCGCCAATAATAAAAATTTCAGCAACATGGTCCTACTTGCTGAAGTACTTTGCCTCGGCTCTCTCTTGATCGTAGGGTACGAACCGGTTTGTCCCGGGGCCGCGGATTTCGGGTTTCTCGCCTTCGTCGAATAACGCCGCGGCATTATCGCCGGCGCGTCCGCCAATCAGGCCGGGAGCATGGGCTTCGGCGACAGTGGCGTCTCTGTCCGAGCGATTGAATGCCCAATGCACCGTGTTAGCGGGGACCCGGTGGAAATCGCCTTTTTTACAGAGAAAGCCTTTGTCTTTAACGAAAAACCAGATCTCGCCGTCAAGGACGTAATTGATCTGTTCGGACTCGTGCTGGTGTGGCTTGGTGTGATAGCCGGGTCGTCTGGTGGCGATCATCAGGCTGCACTCGTTGCCGTAACCTTTGCGCACAACCATCGTACCTGTGCCAGCTTCGCCAGTCTGATCTCGCTGGTATTCCGGCACGTCGGTGCTTTTCACGTGTAAGGACATAAAGTTTTCCTCCTTTGATTGTTCTGACGCACTCATTGGTATGACAAGAGCGGTGGCTGGTCAAGTTCAAATGCTGGACATAAATGATGGCCAGGAAAGAACTCGACAGGCGCGAATGTAGCCGCCGTTTGACAGCGAACGGCGACAGAAGTAAATGTTCGTGCAACAATGAAGGGTTTTTGGCGGATACCAGTACTTCTTCTGGTAACGGCGTCGGGCGGCTCCGCTTCTGCCGAAAAGCTGATGCTGGCTCACGTGGCCATCAACCCGAGCCAGGGTATGCTGCACCTGGCGAGGGATTCAGGAATTCTTGCCAAGTACGGTTTCACCGCGGACGTGCTTTTGATCCCCGGCACGCCGCGTACGATTCAAGCGCTTATTGCCGGCGATTTAGACTACGTGGCCGCTGGCGCGCCGGCTTCGTTGAGAGCGCGGGCGCAAGGAGCGGACGTCGTCGTGCTTTCGACCCTCACCAACTTTTCCTCACAGCGGATCATGCTTCGGCCGGAATCGAGTTTAACCCACGTCAAGGACCTCAAGGGCAAAGTCATCGGCGTTACGCAATATGGCTCGGGCGGCGACACATTTTTGCGGGCGGCGTTGCGCAAAACCGGCATCAAGGAAAACGAGGTGACGATTCTCCAGATGGGCGGGACTCCCGGTGTCGCGCAGGGTCTTGAATCGGGCCGTATCGAAGTCGGCGTGCTCGGCGACTCTGGCATGCTGTTGGTGTTTCGCGGCAGGGCGAAAATGATGAAGGGTGGGAGCGCGCGTGAGATGGGATTTCGCGGCACCGATGCGCCGCTGACGACAACCGAGCGAAAGATTAAAGCTGACAGAACCGCTGTCCTGCGGTTTATGCAAGCGTATCTCGAAACCGTTCACTATTTCCAGACCAATAAACCGGGCACCGCCCGTATTCTGAGCAAATATATGCGCGGGGTCGGCGAAGAGCACATTTCGCTGTGGTGCGATGAGCTGCGCGCTACTCTCAAGCAGGCGCCTTTCCCCGACGAAGATGCGCTGCGGTCTGAGATGGAGATGATGTCTCCGCCCATGGCTCAAATGCCCCCGGGTTATGTCAATACCGGTATCCTCGACGAGATCCGAAAAAGCGGTTTTATCGACAAGCTGTATAAACAATAAAAGGAGGAACGATCCATGGCGAAGATCAGGCATATCGCGATCAAGGTGGAGGACCAAGAGAAGACTGCGGAGTTCTATAAGAAGACCTTCGGCATGACCGAAGCGTGGCGCGGCCCGGTGCGCGACGACGGTAACCGGGCAATCTATCTGACCGACGGCTACATCAACATGGCGGTTTTGCCGGCGCGCGGCGGGCGCGAAGGGATCGATCACTTCGGGTTCCAAGTGGAGAACATGGAAGAGACTCTCAAGACCGCGCAAGCTGCCGGAGCCAAAAGCGAGGCCGATAAAAAACCTCGTGATGGGCGTTTTGCCGAAATGGGCGTGCATGATCCCGTCGGCCAGCTGGTTGATGTGACTGTGCATGGGTGGAAATCGTAAGTAGGCGTCAGGCGAGAGCAACAGGGAAGAGGGAACAGATGAGAAGCCTAACGCTGGTCACCTTGTTGATAGGGTCTTTTTTCGCGAATCAATCAACGTTCGCCGCCGAGGCGACCAAGCTTCTTATCGCGCACGGCGCGATCAGCAATAACGTTGAGCCGCTGTGGATTGCCAAAGAGCAAGGGATTTATCGCAAGTATGGCATCGATGCGGAGCTGGTGTTTATTATTGCCGGGCGGGCGATGCAGGCGATGTTGGCGGGGCAAGTGCCAGTGGGTACTGTCGGCGCGACGCATGTCATCAACGCCAATACCGGTGGCGGCGACTTTACGATGATTCTCGGCATGCAGAACACCCTCGATTACCTCTTCATCGCCCGGCCGAATATCAAAGGCGCGGAAGACCTCAAAGGCAAAAAGGTCGCGATCGGGACGCCGGCCGGTTCGGCTTCGCTTGCCACCTATGTGGCGCTCGACTATCTGGGATTGAATCCCCGCCGCGACAATATTGTACTCCTCGGCGTCGGCGGTGTTCCCGAGCGGCTGGGCGCGTTGCGCGCCGGCAGCGTCGAGGCAACGAGCCTTTCACCGGAATTCGGCCAAGTGGTTGTTAGCGAAGGCTATCGGATTTTGCTCAACACCTCGAAGGAGAACGTTCCTTTTCAGTCTTCGGGTCTGGTTGTTCCGCGCAGCCTGATAAAGACCAATCCACAGCTGGTTGAAAATATTGCCAAGGCCACGGTCGAAGGAGTCGCTTTCGTGCACAAGCCTTCGAATAAGGAAATTATTCTAAAGAGCCTCGCTCGTAATTTGAGGCTGAGCAAGCAAGAACAGGTGGAAAAGGCATATCAAAACCTAATTGCCGAGCTGCCAAAGAAACCGTGTCCGACAATGGAAGGTGTGGCATCGGTGATAAAGCTGATGGCGCAGCATGGCCTCAATGCGAAGGCGTCACAGGTAAAGCCGGAGGAAGTCACCGAGCTGAGTTATTGTAAGAAATTCGAGGAGAGCGGTTTTTTTAAAAGCTTGTATTGATGAATCACACACAGCGCTTGTCCCTTGGTTTGTTCTTCGTGTTATTTACGCTGACCGTCAACTTCAGTATTGGCTCAGCGCAGCAGCTCGATACTCTCAACGTCTCGTATGCGTCGGTAACAGGGAGTCGAATACCGCTCTGGATCGCCAGAGACGCCGGGCTGTTCGAGAAATATGGACTCAACGTGAATCTCGTGGTCATCGCCGCCGGCACAGCGGCGATCGGAGCGCTGGCGAGCGGCGACGTGGAAATCCTCGGCGCGCCGGGCTCGACGACCATGGTCTCGGCGGTTCGCGGCCTGCCGTTTGCGATCATCGGCACTTTTGGTCCCGCGTTTTGGAAGCTCGCGGCGCATCCATCGATCACTTCGGCTCAAGAGTTGCGGGGTAAAACGGTCGGCATCAGCCGCCCCGGAACCACTATTGAATTCGCGACGCGACGGGCCCTGGTAAAACTTGGCTTCACTCCCGGGAAGGACGTGAATATTCTCGCGACGGGCCTGGCGGAATCGAACAAGCGAGTCATGGTGATGCTGCAAGGCAAGATCGACGCGACGCTAGTCAGTCCGGATAATCTCTTTGAAGCGGAGCAGAAAGGCTTGAAGCTTTCGATCCTCGCAGATCTGAAGGAGATGGGCATTTCGACGAGCGCCAGCGACCTCTCGGCGAAACGCGATTTTCTCAAGAATCAACGCCAGCGCGCGCGCAGTTTCATGATGGCTTACTGCGAAGCGATCTGGCTCGGCAAGGCAAACAAGAACATCGGCTTGGCCAGCTTTCGCAAGCATATGCGCGAACTGGACCCGGGCCGGTTGGAAACGCTCCATAAAAACTACATCGTCGAAGCGTTGCCGTTGAAACCGTATCCGATGGAAGATGTGATTCAGAGCGATATAGAGAATTTCACGTCGACCATTCCTGAGTTCCGCGGCAAACGCGTCGCAGATTTTGTCGACAAATCCATTCTGAGCGATCTCGAACGCGACGGGTTCTTCACTCAGCTCGCGAACAAATACGGCAAATAGCCGCCTGCGTCCTCTAGCTTTGCCCCCCCTATGGAGAGGCTCGCGACGGCGAGTGAGGGCCGATAGTGGTTCAGTTAGCTCGAGATCTCTCATGTAGTTTATCCTGAGGTTCTTTATCGAAGGGTTTGAGATGACAGATCACTTACTTGGTTGTCATTCCGAGCAACGCGAGGAATCTTTCTTTGGCGTGGGAAGTCCTCAAACTATTATAAATCAGTCCCTGACGGCCAGTCGGGTTGACGGGCCGGAATTGATCCGATAATTGATTCAGATTGTTTAAGGAAGAGGAGAACGTAACCGTATGCCGTATTTTGATTTGCATCAGCACCTGAAAAATCTCGAAGAGCACGGCCTGCTGAGACGGATCACCAGGCTGATTAACAAAGACACTGAGCTGCATCCATTGGTTCGCTGGCAGTACCGCGGCCTGCCGGAAGAGGAACGGAAAGCTTGGTTGTTCGAAAAAGTCACCGATGCTAAGGGCCGTCGTTACAACATGCCCGTGGTTGTCGGCGCGCTCGCGGGACAACCAAGAATTTACTACCTGGGTATGGGCTGCAGCAGGGTCGAGGAGATGGATGCCAAATGGAAGAGGGCTCTTTCGGAGCCGCTTGCTCCTGTAGCGGTCAAGAGCGCCAAATGCCAAGAGGTCGTCATTCAAGGGAACGACTTGGATCTAGAAGGCTGCGGTTTGGATCGCTTTCCAGTGCCGATTTCCACCCCGGGATTCGATAACGGACCGTACACTACCTGCTCGCATTGGATTACCGCCGATCTGGACACCGGAATCCAAAACATCGGCAATTACCGCGGCCAAATCAAAGCGCGTCGCCGCGTCGGCGTGTTTCCATCGGGTTTGGGACAGGACATTTATCTTCACTGGAAGAAGGCTCAGGACAAGGGACAACACTTGCCCGCTGCGCTTGTCCTCGGCGCGCCGCCGATTGTTTCCTACGTTTCAGTGCAAAAAGTCCCGTATGGAGTCGACGAGTTGGGAGTGGCTGGCGGATTGGCCGGTGAGCCGATCCCGATGGCGAAGTGTAAAACCGTGGACATCATGGTACCGGCGGACGCCGAGATCGTCGTCGAAGGTCAGTTGAATACTGAATACATCGAGCCCGAGGGGCCCTTCGGTGAGTCGCACGGCTATATGCATCCTCGGCAATTGAATCCGTTCATGGATGTTACGGCGATAACCTATCGGAAAGACGCGATTTATACTTCATGGTTAAGCCAGCTCACACCCAGCGAATCGTCAGTCATCCGAAAGATCGGTTACGACCGGCTAATGCTCGTGCACCTGCGCGACGAGTGCCGAATCACGAGTGTGCTCCGCGTCGAGATGCACGAGCCGCTCACCAATACTTACAAATTGGTCATCATCCAGATGCGCCGGCCCAATGAGGCCGAAGTATGGCGCGCGCTGCATGCTGCCTGCTCGTTTCACCCGGGCGTGGGCAAGATCGTCGTCGCCGTCGATGAAGACATCGATCCGTCCAACGAAGCGGCGATATTTTGGGCGATGTGTTATCGCATGAAACCGCACAAGGATGTTCACATCGTCGGCGGCATGGAGAAGGGGCACGCGCCGCCGTTTCTCTACGAGCACGAAACCAAGGGGACCGACGTGGTCTCCTATCATCTACCCGCGGATGAATCGGCGATGCTGTGCAATGCGATTCTCAAAGAACCGTTTCCGCCGGTGTCGCTCCCGAAGCGCGAGTTCATGGAAAACGCCCGCAAGATCTGGGAGGAACTCGAGTTGCCCAAGCTCAGACCGCAGATGCCCTGGTTTGGTTACTCGCTCGGTCAATGGAGCGACGAGCTCGATCACGAGGCCGAACTTGCGGTGCAAGGACGCCATTTCGAGATTGGCGAGAAATTAAAAGCCGGCCGGGTAAAGGTCAGATAAGACGACAAGAAAATTATTCACCATATAGATCCTAGCGCCGTTACGCCGCAACTAAATCGGAGTGTCTCGCGCAAAGGCGCAAAGGCCGCCAATCAAAAGGAATTCTTCGCGTTCGGTTTGCTCTTGTGTCATGCTGAACGAAGTGAAGCATCTGCTTTGTGTTTTTCTAATTCTTTCGATTAGGGCAGAAAAGTCAAAAGCAGATTCTTCGTCGCTACACTCCTCAGAATGACACACGAGAGTAACCCTTTGCGGTTAAATAGTTTTCACGACCTGTAACGCCAGAGTTGCGGGATAGCTATACAAGTCACGAAGATCATGATGAAGCACAGAGCGCTGCCGACGAGCAGCGCATTGGGGGCGCCCCACGCTTCAGCGGCAATTCCCGCAAGCAACGCGCCCAACCCATTCGTCGTCTGCGCGAAAACAGTGATCAAGCTCGCCGCCCTGCCGAGCATTTCATTCGGCGCCAACAGCTGGACTACGGTACGCCGGATCGCCACGCTGATGGAGTCAGTAAATCCCAGAATCATCACTGCTCCGATGGCCATCCAAAACCACTGAGAGACTCCCAATAACGCCAGCGCGCCAGCAAAGAAAAGAGCGGCAATGACAACCAGCACCCCCTTGTGCTTCACGTCACCGGCCATGAGTAGTGCTGTGGAACCCAGCAAGGAACCCACCGACGGCGCGGCGTAAAGCAAACCCAGACCGGACGCGCCGGTCTTGAAGACGTCGGCGGCGAATATCGGCAAAATCGGCCGATAGAAGCCGACCAGGGTTACGCCGAAATCTAACAGGAAAAGCGAAAGAATGATTCGCTGTATCCACATAAACTCGATGCCTTCGACGATGCTTCTCAAGTTTACCTGCCGGCGCTTCCCTGCGATCCTGCCCGATGCTTTAATCGAGAAGAGTGCGATCAACGCCGGTACAAAAAGCACCGTGCTAGCAAAGTAGGTCACGGCAAGGCCGGTCTGATCGATCAAAAAGCCGCCGATCGCCGGCCCGACCAGGAAGCTCGTCTGCAGGATCATGGTATTGACGACCATTGCGTTCATCATTAAAACCGGCGGCACTAAACGCGGTATCAGCGCGGCTCGCGCCGGCCAATTGAAGACTTCGACAAAGGCGCCCACAAGGCCGAGCGTATAAATGTGCCAGACTTGTATGGCTCCGGATAGAGTCAGTAAGCCCAGGAGTAGATTCGGCACGAGCTGCAAAGAGATCGTCGCCACAAGGAGTTTTTTCCGGTCAAATGCATCGGCCACCGCGCCGGCGAAAAGGCCGAAAATAATGAATGGCAGTGTTTCCAAAAAACCCGTGAGACCGAGTTTAAAAGCCGAACCCGAAATGTCGTAGACCTGATAGAGGGTGGAGACGTTGCGGATCTGGCCGGCGAGCGAACTGAAAACGCTGGCGAGCCAGAGGAGTCGATAGTCGCGAATCAGCAGGGACGACCAAGGCCGGATGGGTTGTTTCCAATCCGGTTGGGGATCTATTTCGACGGAGTTAGCCAACGAGATGAAAGTGGGCGCACCGAGATATCGGAGTCAGTTATAGCGTGTGTAGAAGAGAAATGCGAAAGGCGGGAAGGCGAGGCGGAGAATTGAAAAATTATCCGCCTCGCGTCGCAAAAAGTTTTTCTAGCGTGAGGCAGCCTGAAGCCTGTCCTCGAGTACGCCGCTCTGCTCGGCTTGCGCGAGCACCGCTTCAATGGTCTGGACCAGTTTGCGCGCTGCTTCGATGCTCAGTTCGACCGCCACTCGGGCGCTCGGCCCGGCAGCCTCGTTGACAAAGTCAATGTTCAACGCGTGCTCCAACGGCATGTCATACGGATGATCGTAGGAAACGTTGGCTTCACGCACTTCGAACCAATCCTCTCCGCTCTTGCCTCGCCCCTCAATCTTCGCTTGATGAGCAATCATTGTACACATCGTACGTTCCTCTTTCCCTGCTATCTTAAATTTTTCTCGCAGAAGGCGAACAACTTCTTCCAGCCGTCGACAGCTTGTTCCTGACGATAGGCCGGGCGGTCGTAGTAGAAAAAGCCGTGTCCCGCGCCGTCGTAGCGATGAAACTCATAGTTCTTACCGTGCTTCTTGAGCTCCGCTTCGTGCAAATTCACCTGGTCCGGTGACGGCGACTTATCGTCGTTGCCGAACAGCCCGATCATCGGGCAGGGCAGATCTTTCGTATAATCGATCGGAGCCACCGGCTGCTTGGGCGTGAGATCTTCTTTCGATTG
>Ga0075423_10007430_pt1 | contig 10344 bp, 9 predicted proteins | sample SoiMethybrSBSTD2_FD_80114 | JGI IMG/M metagenome (GOLD analysis project Ga0075423, IMG submission 80114) | Bulk soil microbial communities from a Populus tree surrounding site in Tennessee, USA - Soil MetaG P. TD hybrid SBSTD2 | ecosystem: Environmental > Terrestrial > Soil > Tree plantation...
AAATTGTGAAATCTTACGGGGAAGGAGCAAGGCATATGCCACTCTGTTCTCCCGACGCTGTTTTGCCAGGCCCATGGAGCCCTGCATGACTTGACAAATTTCAAAGACCGCCTTTCGTTCATTGACAGGTGAAAGAACCGGTTCCTATAATCCGCGTAGTTCGCAAACCCGTTTGATGTCACTCCTTCCGTCATTATCACTATCCAAATCATGTCATCCATTCATCGCATAGGAGTGATCGGGGCTGGCGCGTGGGGCACTGCCCTCGCGAAGCATCTTGCGGAGAAAGGCCTCGACACTCGTCTCTGGGCCTATGAGCGAGAGGTTGTGGATGCGATCAACGGGAAGCACGAGAATCCGGTCTTTCTGCCCGGTGTCGCCCTTCCGCCTTCGCTCGTTGCCACCGGATCGTTAACCGATCTCACCGAGCTGAGCGAAGGGCTGCTCTTCGCGGTGCCGTCCCACGTCGCACGTCCTGTGCTGCACGAGCTGGTCCGGTCCCTTCCCATTTCTATTCCCTTCATCAGTGCGACAAAGGGAGTTGAAGAAGATACGTTGAATTTGATGACTCAGGTCATGGGCGACGTCCTTCCTCCTGCCATGCAACGGAACCTCATGGTTTTGTCCGGTCCGAGCTTCGCGGCAGAAGTCAGCGCAGGAAAACCGGCGGTGCTCTGTTTGGCCGGGAGCAACGAGGAACTGGTTAAAACATTCCAGGCTGTATTGATGACACCGGCTTTTCGGGTGTACGCCGACAGCGATGTCTTGGGTGTCCAGCTCGGCGGTGCGCTGAAGAACGTGATGGCGCTCGCAGCCGGCGTGGTGGACGGTTTGGATCTCGGTCACAATGTGCGGGCTGCGTTGATTACGAGAGGGTTGACGGAGATGGTGCGCTTGGGAGTTGCGATGGGCGCGGATCCACGAACGTTTTACGGGCTGTCCGGCGTCGGCGACTTGGTGTTGACCTGCACGGGGGCCCTGAGCCGGAACCATACGGTCGGCGTTCAACTGGGGAAGGGTGAGCGGCTGGAGACGATCCTCAGCAGCATGCAAGCCGTGGCTGAAGGCGTACGGACGGCGAAGGCCGCGTTCGGACTCGCGCGCCGTCACCGTGTCGACATGCCGATCGTGCAAGAGATCAACGCGGTGTTATTCGAGGACAAATCCTGCCGCAAGGCTGTGACTGATCTGATGGAGCGAGACGCCAAGCCGGAGAAAGGGCAGGCATGAATCCTGAGACACTTGAACGATTACTAACCAAGGTGCGAACGGGTACGCTGTCCGTCTCCACGGCGATTGGACAACTTCGCACGTTGCCCTATGAAGATCTCGGATTTGCCTCGGTCGATCACCACCGGTCGTTACGGCAGGGGTTTCCCGAGGTCATTTTCTGCGAGGGGAAGACGTCGGCCCAGATTCGCGCCATCGCGAAGGCCTTGTTGAAACATCATCGCCCCTTATTGGCGACGCGTGCGACTCGCCAGGTGGCCACGCTTATCAAACGGCTCGATCGTCGAGCGGTCTATCATGAGGAGGCCCGCGTTGTGTCGATCCGTGACCCCCAGCGGCAACTCCGGGGACATGTTTTGGTGATTACAGCCGGCACCTCGGACGTTCCTGTCGCGGAAGAGGCGAAAGTGACCGCAGAGGTGATGGGGAGTCGGGTTGAAACGCTCTATGACGTGGGCGTGGCCGGCATTCATCGGCTGCTGGAACGTCAGAGCCGGCTGATGCATGCTCGAGTGGTTGTGGTGGTCGCAGGGATGGACGGAGTCTTGCCAAGTGTGGTCGGCGGGCTGGTTTCCTGTCCGGTCGTTGCCGTACCGACGAGTCGGGGCTACGGCGCGAGTTTCGGTGGGCTCGCTGCGTTGTTGACGATGCTGAATTCCTGTGCGGCCGGGGTCGGTGTGATGAACATCGACAACGGGTTCGGCGCCGGCTGCCTTGCCCACCGGATCAATCTGCTGGGGGTAGCGGGATAGTTGAACAGTCCGTTTACCCCCTTTATCCCGCTGTCCCGTTTATCCATTCATTTCACCTCCACGGTGCCCCGTTTCGGCCAGGCAACCATCTGTGTCCTGGGACCTTTCTCGCCGTTGGCCAGCAACTTGGCTCGTACTTCAAAATTGTAGAGCCCTGCTCCCGACGGGATTTTCTTCTGGTCCAATCCGTCCCATGTCAGGAAGACCGAGACTTGTGGGGGGGCGGTGCCGTCGGTCGAGGCGGCGTGAGGTTCCAGCGCGGTACGCGTGGTCAGAAAACGAAGCGAATTTTTTGACGGCGATGTAATAAATGAGGAGACTTCCAGCAGGGTTGCCCCGTTCAGTTCTTTGGGGAGCTTGACCAAGGCAGAAAACTGCAACAAGCCGGACGAGACCGTATAGGGGTTGGGGAATACTTTGAGCTCGAGAATCTTGAGCTCCGGTTCGGGGCGCGGGGCTCGGGGGGCTTTCGACTTTGCCGAGGCGGGAAGCGCGGGCCAGAGCAGGATTGCGGCGCAAAGCAGGAGCATGCAGACGACCCGACCGCTCCACAATCCGAAGAATGCTGAGCAGGGCGTGACCATGGATCGGCAAATCGTCATAGGGCTACGTGTGCGACCAGCCTGTTGTTAGGAAGCGCCCCGTCGGTCGGCGAGTGCTGTGGGGATAACACAGCGTTGGGAGGCTGTCAATGCTTGTGCAAGGATCCTGTCCAACATTGATCGTTCTCCTGCGGCGCACGATGCGCACCCATCTGCGTCCTTCCCGGCCTTTGCATCAGGCCGCACCTTCTTCGCCTCTTCGCGAACACAATGCCGAATAGATCCCTCGCCGATTGCCGTTCGCCTGTGCCTTGGGTAAGATGGGCGCGGTTTGATCAAAGTAGAGGAAGGACGCACATGGGCGCGCATCTCCATTTCGATTGTTATTCCGGCATCAGCGGGGACATGATCCTCGGCGGACTCGTGGATGTGGGAGTTCCGTTTCCTGACTTAGTGAACGGGCTGAAACGCCTCAGACTTTCAGGGTTCACGCTACGAAAGCGGCGGGTGCAGCGAGGCGCGATCCATGCCACGAAAGTGGACGTCGTGATCACGACAGGATTGCGCAAGCCTCTCTCGCTTCATCGAATTCACGCGATCCTTTCCGCGAGTCGAATTTCCGACAGGATCAAACAGCAAAGTCGATCGGTGTTCGATCGATTGGCCGAAGCCGAAGGGCAGGCTCATCGCATGGCCAAGGATCACGTCCATTTCCATGAAGTGGGAGTCCTGGATTCCTTCGTTGATATCGTCGGCGGGCTGATCTGTTGCGATCTGCTCGGTGTGACGCGTGTGACATCCTCTCCCGTCAACGTTGGAGCGGGAACGCTGCAATCGGCTCACGGGATCCTGCCGGTGCCCGGCCCGGCAGTGGCCATTCTGGCGAAAGGGGTTCCGGTATACAGTGCCGGCCCTCTCCGTGAACTCACCACGCCGACCGGCATGGCGCTGTTGCGCACGTTGACATCAGAGTTCGGCTCCATGCCAGTGGTGACACCGACCGCCGTCGGCTATGGGGCGGGCGATGCTGATCCCGACGGGTGGCCGAACGCCCTGCGGGTGTTTCTCGCACGGCCGTCAATTCGAGACGTGCGCGAACGGGATACCGTGCTGCAGGTTGAAACCAACCTCGACGACATGAATCCGCAAATGTATGAGCATGTGATGGAACAGTTATTCGCACGCGGGGCGCTCGATGTAACGCTGGCGCCGGTCATCATGAAACGTGGGCGCCCCGGCATCGCCCTGACCTGTCTTGCGGCTCCGGCGCAGCTGGATCAGATTCTTGACGTCTTATTTGAAGAAACGACGACGTTGGGAGTCCGGATCCGTGAAGGGGTGCGACAGATCCTCTCCCGGCGATTTATCCCGGTGAAGGTGCGTGGAGGAGTTGTCCGGATGAAGGTTGCCGATGTGAACGCGACAACGGTCAAAGCAGCTCCGGAATATCTCGATTGCAAGCGGATCGCCGAACGAACGGGCCGGCCTGTGAAGAGGGTGCTCGAAGACGCAGCCCTTGCCTATGCCAAACAACGGGAGGCTCGCCCGTCGGGCCAGCGATGACGGTCCTCCTCTACAGCCTCCTGTTCCTTGTCTCCGTCGCGGTGACGTTGGGCGCCTGTACGCTCTTCACGAACGCCATTGAGTGGGTGGGCAAACGATTTAATCTGTCCGAAGGCGCGGTCGGCGGTGTATTGGCAGCCATCGGGACCACACTTCCCGAAACGTCGATTCCTATTATTGCCATCTTCTTCGGGGCCAGCCGTGCTGAGGTGGAGGTGGGATTGGGCGCGATCCTTGGCGCCCCCTTCATGCTGAGCACGTTGGTCATACCTATTTTGGCTATTCTGCTGGTGGTCTATGCCGGACTTGGGAAGCGAACCGGCGCCTTTCGATTGAATTATCGCGATGTGAAGGGCGATCTCATCTTTTTCATGGTGGCCTACAGCGCTGCGCTGGCCTGTGTCTTTATCCCGTCCCGATTGGTACATGCCGTTGCCGCCGTCGGATTGATAGGCCTCTATCTCTATTACGTCAAAGTGAAGTTCAGTGAGACGGATGAGGAGGGAGACGAGAGTGGTGGGGTTGACCCGCTGTACTTTTCCAGAAAGTCTGCCGTCCCGTCGTTTGGACTCATCGGCCTTCAGGGAATCCTTGGTTTGGCGGGGCTTGCGCTCGGTGCGCATCTATTCGTGCTCTCCGCAGAGACCATTGCGGGAGCCTTGTCGATTTCTCCATTGATCCTGGCCCTCCTCGTCGCCCCCCTGGCAACAGAGTTGCCCGAGATGTCAAACAGTTTTTTGTGGCTTTACCGAAAGAAAGATCGTTTGGCGGTAGGGAATGTGACAGGCGCGATGGTCTTTCAGGGTACTATTCCGGTCTCGATCGGACTCGTGGGCACGGACTGGGCACTGGCACCGACGGCATTGATCACCATGGTGCTCGCTGTGGCTGCGGCGACCTTCTTATTGGCACAGGCAGTGTGGGGCAGTCTCTGGCGACCCTGGTTGCTGGGCGGGAGTGCTCTCTTATATATAGGATATGCGGTGTATCTATATGGTTGGTGACCAGTTAAAAAGGTTTGTCTGGTTTGTTTCGTCTGTTTGGTTTCAACGAGGAGCGAATCAATGAAGTTCCAACGAGACAAACCAAAAAAACAAGACAAACCAAACAAACCCCTTCTGGGGATTACCATGGGTGATCCGGCAGGTATAGGCCCGGAGGTCATTGCAAAGGCTCTGGCAGGAAGAGCATTACGACGCCTGTGTCGCCCAATGGTTATCGGCTCCTTCCCGGTTATGCAGCGCACGGTCAAGAGTCTGAAACTCAAGATGCAGGTGATTCAGGTGGAGGGGCACGAGGCCGTGTCTTCACGGGGGAATTATCTCGCCGTGTTGGACCCGCTCGATCATCCCCTTGGTCGATTTCCTCGTGGAGTCGCGGCCCCTGAAACCGGTGCGGCGTCCGTGCTGTTCATCAAGAAAGCCGTAGAGCTTGCGCAGCTTGGCTGCATCGACGGCATCGTCACCGCGCCGATCAACAAAGAAGCGATCAACATGGCCGGCTGTCATTTCCCCGGCCATACAGAACTACTGGCGGACCTGACCAAGACACAGGAGTCCGGCATGATGATTATCGGCGGACCGCTCCGAATCATGTTTGTGACCACCCACGTCGCGATCAAAGAATTGCCGCCACTGCTCACCCAGGCCAAGATTGAGAAAGCGATTAGACTAGCGCATCTGGCATTGAGGGACCTGTTCGGAATCAAGACACCGAGAGTCGGTGTCGCGGCGTTGAATCCCCATGCCGGAGAACATGGACTGTTCGGAGATGAAGAGACGCGGGTCATTCTTCCCGCGGCACGTGCGGCACAGGCTCAGGGAATTCGGGCCAGCGATCCCTTGCCGGCGGATACGTTGTTTGGCAAGGCAGCGAGGGGTGATTACGACGGTGTTGTGGCTCTGTACCATGACCAGGGACTCATTCCCTTGAAGCTGGTCGCGTTCGGCACCTGCGTGAACCTGACGGTGGGGTTGCCGATCATTCGTACCTCGGTCGATCACGGGACGGCGTTCGATATCGTTGGCAAGGGCATCGCAGACCCTGGTAGTCTGGTCGAGGCGATTACGCTGGCCGCCAAGCTGGCCAAGAGGCGGTGAAGGGTCTATTTGGTCTATCTAGTCTTTCTGGTCTGTCTCGTGTATTTGGTTCGGAGAAGTTTTCAGCGTAATGGAGCCGCAACCAGATAGACCAGATGAACCAGACAGACCAGATAGACTAAATCAACAGGAGCCAAACTGATGACGAACCAATCGGATGCGGCGCGTGACAGGCTGCAGGAGCAGTTGAAGGAATTGGACGCGATTCTCCACGAGACCATGGAGACGCTCAATATCGCTTCCGGAACTGAACGAGTGCTGAGGTGGAGAGCCAGAACCGTCGCGCTCATTACTGAGTCCCTGGGCCAGAAGGAAGGAGAGAAGTTTGCCGCCCTGCAGCCGGGGCCTTCGTTTACCAACGATCTGGTAGAAGAGTTTACCGACCTCATCGACTATTTCAGAACCCCCCTGGCCAATTTGGTGAAACAGTCTGCGCAAGCCGCTCCTCGTCCTTCCGGCGGGACCGGCGGGAATTGACCGGTGTCGATTCCCGACTTTCCTCCGCCCATCAAACGGCTCGGCCAACACTTTCTGATCGATCCCAACATCGTGCGCAAAATCGTCGTGGTGGCGGAACTGGGCCCCAGCGACCATGTGTTGGAGATCGGACCGGGCCGCGGCATCCTGACAGAGGCATTGTGCCATGTGGCCCGTCGTGTGACGGCGATCGAAGTGGACCCACGGCTGCACGCCTATCTCGAAACCAGGAAGTCGGAGCTTTCGAATGTGGAATTGGTCTGTGAAGACGCACTGGTCTATCCGGTCGAGAGCCTGGCGATCGGGACAGTTGTCGTGGCCAATCTGCCCTACTATATCTCGACACCGCTGCTCTTCAAATTACTCGATCAACGCGATCGCTTTCCGCGCATGGTCCTCATGCTTCAAAACGAAGTGGCCGATCGGCTCGTGGCGAAACCGGATGGATCAGACTACGGTGTCCTCTCAGTGATGGCGCAGTACGCGGCCGAGATCACGAAAGCCTTCCGCGTCTCAGCCCAGTGCTTCAGGCCAAGACCAGAAGTCGGTTCTGCAGTGGTCGTATTGCGGGCCAAAGAGCGGAGAACACTGAGTCCGGAAGAAGAACCGAAATTCGCCGCGCTGGTGAAAGCGTCCTTCGCTCATCGACGTAAGACGCTCATCAACTCGCTCAAGGATGAGGGATATGATCAGAAGTCGGTGACAGAAGGGCTTCAGTCGCTCAACCTCTCGCTCACCGCCCGCGCTGAAGTCCTCTCAGCCGCACAGTTCATCGAATTGTCACGTCTGGCACAACAGTAAGGTTGTTCCCGAACCTCCCGATGCCGCAGGTGGATTCTGAAGATGAGGCGATGACTGTGGTCACGATTTGGTTGAATCATCGTCGGAGGCCTGGCAAAGAAAACACCTTATCCCATCGGACGATCGCCCGCCTGATTGTTTGAATTGATCGATTCCCTGTGCTAGCATCGCGATCATGGCTGTCAGCACTTCGGCCAAGCGGGGCGAGGCCCGCGGCGCCGCTTCCCCCCCGTCACACATCAAACGAGAAGTGATCGGAGTCGTCCTGATCGCGTTGGCGCTCTTGACACTGCTCAGCCTGCTGTCCTTTGTGTCGGGGGAGGTCAAGGCCGGGACTTCTGCAACGCCTCCTTCCAGAAATCTCATTGGTTCGGTCGGCGCGTTCTTTGCCTCTACTCTCTTTTGGTCGATCGGCGCGGCCGCCTATTTGTTCCCAATACTCCTCGGTCTCATGGGTGTCCGCTGTTTTACCCAGGACGATCTGTCGATCCGTCTGCGGAACGCCGGCGCTTCGCTGGCGGCACTCCTGTTTTTCAGCAGCTTGCTCCATCTCGAAATCACGGGGGTGCCGACCATCTCAAGCGGGCTTATTTACCGGGGGATGGCGGGTGGCCTGTTCGGACGGGTGCTAGCCGAGGGCTTACGGACGTATTTTGCGAGCACCGGTGCGCATATTCTGATCATGGCGGGGTTACTGGTCTCGTTGCTCTTCACGACATCAATGTCTCTGGCGAAGATGGCGCAGCGGATTCCCGGTTTAAGCAATTGGATGTTCAACAGGGCGCGTGCCTTGATTCCTGACCGGCCAGTGGAAGAATCCGTTCCTGAGTCGCCACGGAAAGCCAAACAGAAATCGTCGAAATCTATCCGTGAAGTGATTGAGGAAGCCCTTCCTGAGTCGGCCGCGGAACCGGAATTGGATTGGCCGGTCATTCAGCCGTCACGGCAACCGACTCCCGAGCCGATTGAGCCGATTGAATCCGAATCGGAGCCACAGGTCCTCACTGCACAAGCGAAGGCGGGGGACTATATCTTGCCTGATCCGGCCGTGCTCTTGAGCGAACCGTCAGGCCCCTTAGGGCGTGTCACGGAAGAGGAAATCAAGGCGCAATCCGATATCCTGACCCGTGCCCTGCTCAGTTTCGGTATTGCAGGGAAGGTCACGGAAGTCCGCCCCGGACCAGTCGTGACGATGTACGAGTTCGAGCCGGCGCCGGGGACCAAGGTCGCGCGCATTGTGAACCTTGCCGACGATCTGGCATTGGCGCTGAAGGCAATCAGTCTCAGGATTGTCGCGCCGATTCCCGGAAAATCGGTGGTGGGGATCGAAGTGCCGAACCTCTATCGCGAGACGGTGTCGATGAAGGAAGTGATGACGAGCGATGCATTTTCACGCGCCAGATCGAAGCTCACCTTGGCCTTAGGGAAGGACATTTTCGGAGCCCCCACGATCGCCGACCTGAAAACGATGCCGCATTTATTGGTAGCCGGTGCGACAGGGGCAGGGAAAAGCGTCAGTCTCAATACGATGCTCCTGAGCCTGCTGTTTTCGGCTCGACCCGATGAGGTGAAGCTGCTCCTGATCGATCCCAAGATGCTCGAATTTCAAACGTACGACGGCATTCCTCATCTGTTGCGGCCGGTTATCACCGATCCCAAGTCGGCGGCGCGGGGACTCAGTTGGGTGGTGGCAGAAATGGAACGGCGCTACAAATTGCTTGCTGAGGCAGGGGTGCGAAATATCGATAGCTACAATCGAAAGGTTGCCGGGGGACAGGGTGTGCTGGAGGCGGAATCAGCGGCCAAATTGGACCAGCCGGAATTACCCATCCAGTTTTTACCCGAAGAGGAGCGGCTCTCTGCCGGAGAGACGGCGATTCCGGACGGCAGCCCCGGATCCTTTGCGCCGCCGCAGACTCCGCCGGAGCCCCTGCCCTATATCGTGGTGATGATCGATGAACTGGCGGATTTGATGATGGTCGCGCCGAGGGAAGTAGAAGACAAGATCGCGCGTTTGGCGCAGATGGCTCGCGCATCAGGCATCCATCTCGTGCTGGCGACGCAGCGTCCGTCGGTCGACGTACTGACCGGCTTGATCAAAGCGAACTTCCCAGCCCGCATCGCCTTTCAAGTGTCGTCGAAAACCGATTCACGTACCATCCTGGACGCGAATGGTGCGGAAGCGCTTCTTGGCCGTGGGGATATGCTCTATCTGGCTTCGGGAACCGGACGTGTCATGCGGCTGCACGGATCGTTTGTGTCGGATGACGATGTCCGCCGCGTGGTTGAGTTCGTGAAGGAGCAAGCCACGCCCGCTTACAATCAGGAGTTGCTGGTCGCCTCGAAACAGGAAGCGGCGAAAGAGGAAGACTCGCTTGGCGAAGTCTATGAGCAGGCGAAAGAGTTGGTCCTGTCTACCGGTCAAGCTTCTGCATCGTTGATTCAGCGTCGGCTGCGAGTGGGCTATCCACGGGCGGCTCGGATGATCGAGCAAATGGAGGTCGATGGTCTCGTCGGTGCGGCTGGCCGCGATGGACGGAGAGAGGTCGTGGGTCGGCGTGGGCCGGTGGGAGCAGAGGAGCAGGCATGAGATGGTACGGGGGAGTTGAGAGGTCTTCAGTACTCGCGTACCATGCAGGTGTGGGAAAGACGCGCGCAGTGGCATGTATCTCCAGGACCCCATCTGCTATGGTAAGGGTGGGGCTTGCATTCGTGTGTACATGGGTATTCTTCCCCGTGCCGTTTCTCGGCGCGGAGGAGGGCGATGAGAAAGCGTTGGGGGAAGTGCGAGAGGTGGTCAAGCAGCTCCAGGCGCGGTATGAAAAGACGAAAGATCTTCAGGCGGACTTTACGCAGAAGACGATCATTGAGGGGTTCGAG
>Ga0075423_10007432_pt1 | contig 10343 bp, 7 predicted proteins | sample SoiMethybrSBSTD2_FD_80114 | JGI IMG/M metagenome (GOLD analysis project Ga0075423, IMG submission 80114) | Bulk soil microbial communities from a Populus tree surrounding site in Tennessee, USA - Soil MetaG P. TD hybrid SBSTD2 | ecosystem: Environmental > Terrestrial > Soil > Tree plantation...
TCGAAGCAGCTCCGGCGGATGCGCTCCCAGTCGCCGGCGACGCTCTCGAAGTAGCCGCGCGAGCGCGCGGCGCGCCGCTCGCGGCAGCGCTCCAGGCGGCGGCGGTCGTCTTTCGCGCCGGGCAGCTCGGCGAAGCGCGGCGCGGCGGAGTCGAACAGCCGCCGCGCGGGCTCGGCCATGTCGCGCCGGAGCGAGAAGTAGACGTTGGTGCCCTCGCGCCGGTCGGCGACGAAGCCGGCGTCGCGGAGGATCGCCAGGTTCCGCGAGACCGCCGACTGGACCGAGTCGACCACCTCGCGGATCTCGCCGACGCTGAGCTCCTCCTCCGCGACCGCGGCGAGAATTCGGAGCCGCGTCGGGTCGCCCAGGGCCTTGAACATGCGCGCGAGGTCCATATCAATCACAATATATAGATATTTAGATCATCCGTCAAGCCGCCCGGACCGCTCGAAAAAGCGGTCCGGTAGTGGTAAGGAAACGGCCATGGACAGCAAGGCACTTTTGGATGTCGTGCGCACGCGCCGCAGCGTGCGCGTCTACAAGAGCGGCAAGGTGAGCGGCGCGCAGCTCGAGATGATTCTCGAGGCCGCGCGCTGGGCGCCCTCCGGCGCGAACACGCAGCCGTGGGAGTTCGTGGTCACGCGCGACAGAGAGAAGATGCGCCGCGTCAGGCGCATCTACGACGAGGAGTGGCGCGCGCGCAAGCGCGAGGATCCGGTCAATTATAAGGGATTGAAAAAAGATTACGTCGGCGACGTGAGCGTGCTTGTGCTCTGCTGCGCCGACCCGCGCACGATGCGCGTCTATCTCACGACGCGCCAGCCCGGCGACCGCGAGAAGTTACTTCAGGCGAGCATCGCGAATTCCGTCGAGCACATGATGCTGATGGCGGCGAGCATGAATCTCGGCACCGTGTGGGTCTCGGTGCGGGACGAAGTGAAGGGCGAGCTGCGCGAATTGTTCCAAGTGCCGGAGCCGCTGCGCCTCCTCTGGATTATGCCGATCGGCCACGCCAAGGCATGGCCCAAGGCGAAGCCGCGGCGGAGGATCTCCGACTTCGTGCACGAGGAAGTTTATCGCGCGGAGAAGCTCCGCCGCGACGAAGACATCATGGCGTGGCCGAAGAAATAAATTGCACTGTCCCTTTTTCCAGGCCGAACGCGCCAGAGTCAAGGCGCGCGACGGTCCGCAAGCGGAGGCGTACTCTTGTCGTACGTCGACGCGAAGCGGGCCGAGCGCAACGCAGCCTATGGACGTTTTCAGCGGCCTGGGCTTAGATCGTGGAGATCTCGTACTGATCGTGGCGCAGCCGCTCGGCGGCTTTGAGAATGATCTTGTGGTTGATCTCGCGCTCTAGAAAATCGAGGCTCTGGTTCTCGTCGTCGTAGAGGAAATTCGCGATGTCGGGATGCAGCCGCACGACGATGCGCTTGCCGTCCTGCAGCTGCGTCTTTTCCTTCTTGATCGCGCGTAAAATCTCGTAGGCGACGGTCACGTTCGACTTCACGCGCCCGTGCCCGTCGCAGTAGCTGCACGGCGCAAGCAGCATGTTCTCCAGGCTCTCGCGCGTGCGCTGGCGCGTCATCTCGACGAGCCCGAGCTCGGAGATCTTCAGGATATTCGTGCGCGCCTTGTCCTTCTTGATCGCCTCTTTCAGCGTCTCGTAGACGCGCTTGCGGTTCCCCTCTTTCTCCATGTCGATGAAGTCGATCACGATGATGCCGCCGATGTTGCGGAGCCTGAGCTGGTGCACGACTTCTTCGGCCGCTTCGAGGTTGGTCCTGAATATCGTCTCTTCCTGGTTGCGGCGGCCGACGAAGCGGCCGGTGTTGACGTCGATGGCGGTCAGCGCCTCGGTGCGGCCGATCACGAGGTAGCCGCCCGAGCGCAGCCACACCTTGCTCTCCAGCGCCTTCGTGACCTGCGCCTCGACGCCGAAATGATCCATGATCGGCTCCGGGTCGGTGTAGACCGTGACCTTGGACTTGAGCCGCGGCATGAAGTGGCTGACGAATTCGAGAATGCGCCGGTACTCCTTGACCTGGTCGACGTAGACCTGGTGCGTTTCGGTGGTGAAGAAATCGCGGATCGTGCGCGTGACGAGGTCGATGTCTTGATGGATCAGCGACGGCGCCGGCGCGGTCTCGGCTTTTTTCTTAATGCCGCGCCAGAGCTTGGTGAGGAACGCGAGGTCGCGCTGGATCTCGCGCTTGCTGCGCCCTTCGCTCGCCGTGCGGAGAATGAAGCCCCCCTCCTCCGTCGACATCGAGAGCGCGATCTCTTTGAGACGCTTTCTTTCCTTGTCGTCCTCGATGCGCCGCGAGATGCCGACGTGGCTCACGTTGGGCATGAAGACGAGATAGCGGCCCGGGAGCGATACATGCGAGGTGATGCGCGCGCCTTTGGTGCCGAGCGGGTCTTTGGCGACCTGCACCAGAATCTCCTGCCCGTGCGTGAGCTGCTTCTCGATCGGCAGGCGGCGCGACGGGTGCGCCGGCTTCGGCGCTTCGACAATGATCTCGTTCTCCGCCGCCGTGTAGGCGCCGATCTCCGACGAAGTGAAAAAATCCGAGACGTGGAGGAAGGCGGCCTTGTCCATACCGATGTCGACAAAGGCGGCCTGCATGCCGGGCAGCACGCGCGAGACCTTGCCCTTGTACATGTTGCCGGCGATGCCGCGCTCCTGCCGGCGCTCGACTAAAAATTCCGCCAGCGATCCGTCTTCGACGATCGCAATGCGGGTTTCCTGAGGGGTATGATTGATATAAATGTCCTGTTTCACACGCTGTCTTTCTAGCTGGGGATGCGTCCGTGCGGCGGGGAATGAATGGCGGGATCTCTCCTCGACAACGAGACCCATGCAACAACTAACATTTGCTTATATGTTAAAAGTGAAGCGATTTCAAGTATTCTTAACTTCGTTCGGTTGACTTTGCGCGGTACGGCCGATATCCTAAATGGCAACAATTAGTTATGGAAGCCGCCGCGTCGGTCCCGACCTATTCGATTCTCAATACCAAGGTCCTCATCCTCAACCGTTCCTATCTGCCGATCCATGTCACCTCGGTTCGGCGCGCATTTACCCTGCTCTACCAGGGGATCGCGCGCGCGGTAAACGATCAGTATCAGACCTTCGATTTCGAGAGCTGGAGCCATCTTTCCGTTTCCGTCAACGACGAGTCGATCGGCTTGGTCAATCGCGTCATCCGCGTACCGCGCGTGATTTTACTGATCGGCTACGACCGCGTGCCCAAGCGGCACGTGCGCTTCAGCCGCTATAATATCTATGCACGTGACAAGCTCACGTGCCAGTATTGCGGTCGCAGGCTGCCGCGCTACGAGCTGAATCTCGATCATGTCATCCCGCGCTCGCGCGGCGGGACATCGACCTGGGAAAACGTCGTCTGCTCATGCCACGAGTGCAACCGCCGCAAGGGCGGCCGCACGCCGCATGAAGCCGGCATGGCGCTGATGCACCGCCCCTACAAGCCGAAGTGGACGCCGTTCATGCAAGAGACTTTCAATCTCTCGCGCTACCGCGAATGGCACCCCTTCCTCAACGCCGTCGATGTCTCCTACTGGAACACAGAGCTGTTGGAGTAGACAGAATCTGACAGTACCTGACAGTATTTGCGGTCGCTTTCGGTGCCACACCAATATCTTGTGGTCCAGACATCCTGCCGCCGCTGTATCTTGTAATTTTTCTTGACACTCTTTTCCGCTTGTGAAATAGTGCGGAGTTGAGTGAAAAGCCCCGTAAATTCGCGCTTTTTCCATCTTTCAAGGAGTATCGGCTGATGCGTCTAAAACGGCTGGAAATGCAGGGCTTTAAGTCGTTTGCGCCACGCACGGTTTTGGAGTTTCCGCCCGGCGTGACGGCGATCGTCGGCCCGAACGGATGCGGAAAATCCAACGTCGTCGACGCGCTGCGCTGGGTGATGGGCGAGCAGAGCGCGCGCCATCTCCGCGGGCACCTGATGGAAGACGTCATCTTTAACGGCAGCGAGAGCCTGGCGCAGACGGGCATGGCCGAGGTGTCTCTAATTCTCGAAAACGAGGACGGCCGCGGGCCCGCCGAGTACAACGGTTTCAGCGAGATCATGATCACGCGCCGGCTTTTCCGCTCGGGAGAATCGGAATACCAGATCAACAAAGTTGCCTCGCGCCTCAAAGACATCATCGAGCTTTTCCTCGGCACGGGCGTAGGCAGCAAGGCGTATTCGATTGTCGAGCAGGGGCGCGTCGACGAGCTCGTCAACGCCAAGCCGGAGGAGCGCCGGATCATCATTGAAGAAGCGGCAGGCACGAGCAAATACAAAGGCCGAAAGCAAATCGCCGAGCGCAAGCTCGAGCGCACGCAGCAGAATCTGCTGCGCGTGAGCGACATCGTGCGTGAGATCGAGCGCCAGATCCGCAGCATGGAGCTGCAGGCGAAAAAAGCCGAGCGCTACCGCGCGATCAAACAGGAGCTTCGCCAGAAAGAGCTCGCCTGGGCCGACGGTCAGCGGCGCGCGCTCGAAACCGCGGTTGCGGCGCACGAGGAGACGCTCAGGAAGACCGAGGACAGTCTCATCGAGCTTACCGCCTCGCTGAACGCGAAGGAGTCCGAGGCGGAGTCCGTCCGCCTCTCGCTCATGGAGAGCGATCGCAAGATTTCCGCCGCGCAGGAGGCCGTCTATCAGCGCAAAGTGACGATCCAGGGCGACGAGCAGCGAATCGAGTTCCTGAAAAAAGAGCGCGTCGGCCTCGGCGAGAGCGAGCGCCGCTCGACCGCCGAGCGGGCGGAGGTCGCGCGCAAGCTCGAAGCCCTCACCGGCGAGATCGAAGAGCTGCGAAAAGCCCGCGAGCACTTCGTCCAGCTCTCGCTGTTCGAGGAGGCGTTGCTTAAAGATAAAGAATCCGAGCTTGAGAATTTAAAGCAGCGCATCCGCGAGCTGCAAGCGGCGGCCGAGGAGGGAAAATCCGCACTGATCGATCTCGCGACCCGCTCCGCACATGCGCGCAGCGATCTCGCCGCGCAGGAAAAGGAGCGCGCCGAACTCGATAACGAACTGGCGCGCAACCGGAGCGCGGATTCAGCGGCGGCGTCCGCTCTTGCCGCCTGGCGTGAAAAGCTCGACCACAAACTGGCCACTGCAAAGAGCGCGGTCGAGCGCGCCGGCGACGTCGCGCAAAAGAGCCGCGATGTCGCCGAATCGTTACGATCCTGGAACTCGACTCGGGACGATCAGGAGAAACGGATCGAGCTGCTGCGCGGGAAAGTCCAGGAGACCGCCTCGCGCCACTCGTCGCTCCAGACGCTCCAGCGGAATTATGAAGGCTATCAGGACGGCGTGCGCAGCATCATGCTCAAGCGCCGCAACGAAGCCGCGTTCGACGGCGTTTACGGTCTCGTCGCCGAGGTGATCGAGGCGCCTGAAGCATACGAGAAGGCGCTCACCGCCGTTCTCGGCGACCGGCTCCAGTACATCATCGTCAAAAGCCACGAAGAAGGACTCGAGGCGATCGATTATCTCAAGCGCGAGTCCATGGGACGCGGCAGTTTCATCCCGCGCGAGGTCTCGCGCCGGGAGAAAAAGGCTCTGCCGCTCGGACAGCCCGAGGTCGTGGCGCCGATGATGGACGTCGTGTCCGTCAAAGACGAGTACAAACAGATCGCCGAGTATCTGCTCGCCAACGTCGTCATGGTGCGCGATTTAAAATCCGGCCTGACACTATGGAATCGTAACGGCTTCACCTGCACGCTCGTCACCCCCGAAGGCGAGGTCATCGATCCCAGCGGCGTGGTCACAGGCGGCAGTCTCGCTGGGCTCGAAGAGAGCCTGCTCGCGCAGCGGCGCCTCATCAAAGAGCTCGAGATCACCATCGAGGAATTTCAGTCTGAGCTTCGCAGGGAAGAAGAAGCGCTGCGGGAGCTGAAGGCGCGCATCGCGCAGGCCGAGGCGAACCGGACGGTGCTGGTCGAGGAGGGCCATCGGCTCGACGTGGAGCGCGTGCGCCTCGAGCACGAGCTCCTCGAAGCGGAGCAGGAGGCGCGACGGCTCGAAGAGACCCGCCAGGCGCTTGCAGAAGAAGAAAAGCATTCGGCCGAAAGCCTCAAAGCGGCTACCGACGCGATCGCACAGCATCATCGTGACATCGAATTTTGCACGGCGGAAAAGGCGGAGCGCGAACGCATGCTTAACGAAGCCCAAACGTCGCTGACCGCTGTCGAGTCGGCGTTTCAGCGGCTCGATGCCGAAGCGACCGAGTCGCGCATCCGCGGCGCGACGCTCTCCGAGAAAAAGGATCACGCCCATACCGATCTGGAAAATCGCCTGAAGTTGCAGGCCGAGCTTTCGCAGCAGATCGGAGCCGCCGAGGCGGAGATCGCCGCGCTCAATAAAAAGCGCGACGACATCGTCGCCGAGCTCGCCGCCGCCGAAGCCTCGGTCACGGAAGGGAAAACGGCGCTCGGCGCTCTAGAGGCCGAGCTGGAAACCGAGCGCATCAAATACCGGGAAATCTCACGCGGGCTGATCGAGCTCGAAGAGAGCGTCAAGGAGCTGCGCCCGCTGGGGCAGAGCCGCCAGGAGAAAAAAAACCAGCTGCTTCTCGCGCTTTCCGAGCAGCGGCTCAACCTCCAGCACCTCATCGACGGCATCCGCGAGAAATACGATTGCGACCTGAGGGACCTGAGCGCGGAAAATCTGCCGGCGGAAATCCAGACCGACGATCTCAAGATCGACATCGACGACCTCAAGTCTCGCCTCGACCGCATGGGCGAGGTGAACCTCGCGGCGATCGGCGAATTCGAAGAGCTGACGGGCCGCTTTCAGTTCCTGAGCCAGCAGAAGCAGGACCTCGAAAAGTCGATCGCCGATCTGCAGCAGACAATCAGCAAGCTGAATCGCGTCTGCCGGCTGCGCTTTAAGGAGAGCTTCGAGGAGATCAATCAGAAATTCGAGGAGATCTTCCCGCGCCTTTTCCGCGGCGGGCGCGCCAAGCTCGTGCTGACCGACGAGAACGATTACCTCGAGACCGGCATCGACATCATCGTGCAGCCGCCCGGAAAGAAGCTCCAGTCGATCACGCTTCTATCCGGCGGCGAGAAGGCGCTCACCGCCGTGAGCCTGCTCTTCGCGATCTTTCTCACGAAGCCGAGCCCGTTCTGCTTTCTCGACGAGGTCGACGCGCCGCTCGACGACGCGAATCTCGACCGCTTCAACGAGATGATCAAAGAGATGAGCAGCTTCTCCCAGTTCGCCGTCATCACGCACAACAAGCGCACGATGCAGGCGGCCGAGGTGTTATACGGCGTCACCATGCAGGAGCCGGGCGTCTCGAAGATCGTCTCCGTCAACATGAGCTGACCGTTTTCACGCGACTCTCCCCTTTCGTTGTTGCCACTCCCCGCGGGTGGTAAAAATTTAATTTATGGCAGCAGAGTCCTTGTTCCAGCGCCTGAAAAACGGCCTGACGAAAAGCCGCGAGGGCTGGGCGGAGAAGCTCGAGGGTTTGTTTCAAACCGAGCGCGCCTGGGACGCGCAGAGCCTCGCCGATCTGGAAGAGATTCTCTGGTCCGCCGACGTGGGGGTCAAAGCGACGCAGCGGCTGGCCGATTCCGCGAATCTTTATATCCCCGGAAAAAGCGTCAAGGATCTCTCGGCCTTTCTCGAGCGCGAGATCGTCCACATCCTGAAAGAGATTCGCCGCGCTCCCGCCGCGGCGCCGCTTTCCACAACGCCGTGGGTCATGCTGTTTTTGGGAGTCAACGGCGTCGGCAAGACGACGACGATCGGCAAGATGGCGGCGAAATTCCGCGGCGACGGCAAAAAAGTCCTGCTTGTCGCCGGCGATACGTTCCGCGCCGCCGCCGTCGAGCAGCTGGAAATCTGGGGCGGCCGCGTCGGCGCCGACGTGATCAAGCACCAAGCGGGCTCCGATCCGTCGGCCGTCGTCTTCGACGGGCTGCAGGCGGCGAAAAAGCGCGGGGCGGACGTCGTCATGATCGATACCGCCGGGCGGCTCCACAACAAAGCGCACCTTGTCGAGGAGCTGAAGAAGATCCGCCGCGTCATCGCCCGCGAAATGCCCGGCGCGCCGCACGAGACGCTGCTCGTGCTCGACGCCATCACCGGCCAGAACGGCCTGCAGCAGGCGCGCGTGTTTCAGGAAGCGATGGATCTGACCGGCATCGTGCTGACCAAGCTCGACGGCACCGCCAAGGGCGGGGTCGTCGTGGCGATCCAGGAGGAGCTTAGGATTCCCGTACAATATATCGGTGTCGGAGAGGACGTCGAGGATTTGCAGCCGTTCGAGCCCGAGAGCTTCGTTAAAGCGCTTTTTGAGGCCAGGCAATGAGCGCGATCCAAGCGATCAGGGGGCTTTTTCGTTTCCTTGACTTCGCGCCGCGGAGCGTCTAGCCTTACTCCCATGCCGCACGAACATGAAGCTAATGCCTCGCAGCCGGTCATCAGCCTTACCGACCAGGCGGTCCGGCAGGTAAAGGCGATCCTCACGCGCGAGAATATTCAAGACCACGGGCTCCGCGTCGCGGTAACAAGCGGCGGCTGCTCGGGCTTCTCGTATGGCCTCGATTTCGAGAAGCAGGAGAGGCCGGGCGACATCGTCGTCGCATGCGACGGTGTCAATATCTACGTCGACAGCGGCAGCGCGCCCTATCTGAACGGAACCGTCATTGACTACGTCAGCGGTCTTCAGGAGTCCGGGTTCAAGTTCAACAACCCCAACGTCAAAGGCACCTGCGGCTGCGGCACGTCGTTCTCGGCGTAAAACTTCAGAAGCTTTCGGCGATCGGCTCAGCTAAAGCTAAATCCATCTTACCTTTTTGCTGACAGCTGATAGCTGGCGGCTTCCCAGTTCCACATGAAAGCGATCAGATTACACGCCTACGGCGGCGTCGACCAGCTGCGCTACGAAGAGGCTGAGACGCCGAAGATTCAGGCGCCTACCGACGTCGTCGTCGCACTCAAGGCCGCGGCGCTCAACCACATCGATGTCTGGAACCGCAAAGGACTCACCGGCATGGAGGTCGCAATGCCGCATATCCTCGGCGGCGACGGCGCCGGCATCGTCGCGGAGATCGGCGCCGAGGTCGCGAACGTTAAGCCCGGCGACGCCGTTTGCCTTTACCCGGCGACCGGCTGCGGCAAATGCGAGTTCTGTCTCGCGGATAACGACTTCATGTGCATCCATCTCCGCGTGCTGGGCGAGAGAATCAACGGAACCTACGCCGAGTACGTCCGCGTACCGGCGCAAAACTGCCTTCCCATCCCGCCGGGATTCTCGTTTGAGGAGGCCGCCGCCTTTCCGCTCGTGTTCATCACCGTCTGGCGCATGCTGATCACGAATGCGCGCCTCCGACCCGGCGAGGACGTGCTCATCCTCGGCATCGGCGGAGGCGTCGCCGGGGCGGCGCTTCAGATAGCGAAGCAGATGGGCGCGCACGTCATCGTCACCTCCTCAAGCGAAGAGAAGCTCGCGCTGGCGAAAAACTGGGGCGCCGACCACGGCATCGACTACACGAAAAACGATTTCGCCAAGGAGACGCGCGCGCTGACGAAGAAACGCGGCGTTGACGTCGTCGTCGACTGCGTCGGCGGCGAAGGCTGGAACAGGAGCCTTGCGGCCCTGGCGAAGGGCGGCCGCGTCGTGACCTGCGGCGCGACGGCGGGCGCGAATCCACCCACGGATCTGCGGCGTATTTTCTGGAACCACCTGAGCATCTTCGGCTCGACGCTCGGCAGCCGCGAGGAGTTCCGCCAGGTGGTGAATTTCTTCTGCCACACGAACATGCGCCCGATCATCGACCAGGTCTTTCCACTGAAGGACGCCGCCGCGGCGCACGAGCGTATGGAGCGCGGCGAGCAGTTCGGCAAGATCGTGCTCCACATCGCGGATTAAGATAGACAAAATCCGCGAAAGCACTTATTTTACGTTTACAGACCCGCCATGCGCGTAATCGCCGGACAAGCGAGGGGCCGCCGCCTGCGAACGCCCAAAGGGCGCGAGCTGCGCCCGACGGCGGATCGCGTGAAAGAAGCGCTGTTCAACATTCTGCCGCACGATCTGAGCGGCCGGCGCGTCCTCGACCTCTTCGCCGGAACCGGCAATCTCGGGCTGGAGGCATTGAGCCGCGGCGCCGCCAGCGCCGTTCTGGTCGACATCGCGCGCCCGGCGACGGCCGTGATCGAAGAGAACGTGCAGGCACTCGGCTACGGCGCGAGCGCGCGCGTCGTGACGGCGCCGGTTTTCAAGGCGGTGCGCTCGCTCGCCCGCGGCGGCGAGCGATTCGACTTGATTCTGCTCGACCCGCCGTACGAGCGCGGACTGGCGGGAGA
>Ga0075423_10007433_pt1 | contig 10341 bp, 9 predicted proteins | sample SoiMethybrSBSTD2_FD_80114 | JGI IMG/M metagenome (GOLD analysis project Ga0075423, IMG submission 80114) | Bulk soil microbial communities from a Populus tree surrounding site in Tennessee, USA - Soil MetaG P. TD hybrid SBSTD2 | ecosystem: Environmental > Terrestrial > Soil > Tree plantation...
AAGCCCTATATCAACTGCATGGTATCGCGTACTTACGGGCGCGGCAGGCCATTGAACGCGCCTGCTGCCTTCATCCATCAGTGTCAGCCGTCCTGGCTGGGCGCACGAAGCTGAAGCACGACGGCTGTCGCTGCAGCAAGTCCATACAAAATGAAACCAGATGAACTATTCCGAAATGTCCAAGCAAACATTCATGAACTTCATCTAGCTCTATCTGGCTTACCGAAGAACATGAAGGTCAAAGCCCATACCGATGCGGGCATTTCCGAAAGGACCGTTGATGAGCTTCGCGCGCGGACTACCTGGCCAGCGGGTTTGGTGGTAACGACGCCACGCGAGCTCCACCCGAAATCAATAGTCAAGATAACTAAAGGCAACCTAGAAAACCGAAAATTCTAAAACGCACCCGTCGCGGCATTCAGTACGTCGAACATAGCGAAGGCGACGGCAGGGAAATGTTTCAAGCGGTTTGTAAGCTTGGGCTTGGAGGAATCGTCTCAAAGAAACTGAATGCGCCGTATCGCTCAGGGCCATCGAGAACCTGGATAAAAGTCAAAAATCCAAAGGCACCGGCAGCAACACGGGTGATTGACGGGACGTTTTAAGGCAGGATGTAATGGGCAGAAAAGTAAGAGCCGCATGCTGCTTGGTACGCTCTATGACTGAAGGCGCTAGAAACGCCGTTTTTACAAATATTGTTGTTGTCAGTCTGGCATTGCTTTTGTCTTGCTGCACCAATGACCGCGAGACCAAGATACTGCTTGGCATTCCTGATACACACGCACCTGATACAGACACCGACCGGAATATCTTTGCCTGCCGACAATACGGCTTCTATCCCGGCACCCGGCAATGGGATGAGTGCATGAAGTATGTTGGATCCAAGCGGCCGCCCTTGCTGAGACCCTAATACGGCGACCTTTCTCTTGCCTACGGGTTACTGAGTGCAAGCAAGTCCGGGCCATCAAAGGCGTGGCTGAAAATCAAGAACCCGAACGCGGGCAGCACACCGAAGAAACGATATCGAGTGCCGTGGTCCTCGATGGCTGTATTCGCCATCCTTTTGGCGGCACCTCTATTGTCCCTTTTGACGCATATGGGCTAGGCCGTCCGAAGGCTCCCGCCGCCACTCGAGCAATTGATGGGACGTTTTTAGTAGCCGTGCAAAAACCCCACCGGCAAAAGCGGACGGCTTTTTGCCGGTGGGGAGTCCACCGGCAAAGATGGTTTATGCCGGTGATGCTCGTCTGAGGGAGCTGAAGGAGCTTAAGCAAGCGGCGCAGTACTAGACTGACGAGAACTTAAGTGGAGTGTTGCGTCATAAGTACCCAGACCCCGCCGCTTGCTCCTAAGCTAACCGACAATGTCACCGTTTATATCGTACTCAACGATTTTGGCAAACTTGGCCGTGCTTACGTCGAAACTGATGAGACAGAAGCCGATGAATGGACCATCGTCAGCAAAATTATGGATGGCGAGTATTCCAACCCGGCGCGAGTAGTGGCTTTCAATATCGCCGAAGGCTGGTCGCGTGATGTAACCGAGGCTATTGCGGAAGCTGTGGCTGAGAGAGGACGCAGCGAAAATCATTTTGGCAAAGCTGCAAAGGAATTTATCGAGCGAACTCTCGGGGTGTTCGTCGAATAAGTGCGCTTGAAACGGAACCCTGCGGGCTTCGTCTACGACCTCGGGATTGAGGACATTGTCTCAAAGCGCCGTGTCGAAGGGAAAACGCGTGTTTGTGGTGATTGCGGTACTAACGGCAATTATATGGGTTGCCGTGGTGTGGTTTGCCTCTTCCCCAAGTTCTGACGCGGCTAGTAGTAGATGTCCCGCGACGGCGCAATCATCTTTGCTGATCTGATCGGCAAGCTCGACGTGCTGTATGTCCACTGCCCCAAATGCAGTCGCGCCGGGCCGCTATCGGGTGCAGCATTTAATCGAGGAATGCGGACATTAGCCTTAAATGAAATGGTTACCGGCCGCGGATGGCCGAACGGTCAATTGATATGGCGACGCCTTACTCTTCCTTCTCAGTCGTAAAATAGAGTGGATAGCCCTTGGCGCGGCCCATTTCTGTTCCTTCTTTCGCCTTCGTCTCCGCCACGTCGCTGGTAAAGACCGCGATGACGCAGGCTCCCCGCTGGTGCGCTGTCATCATCACCTTGTAGGCGTGGCTTTCGTTCATCCGGAATACGGCCTTGAGCACCTGCACGACGAATTCGCGCGGGGTGTAGTCATCGTTGAGCAGGATGACCTTCCACAGCGGCGGATGCTGTGTCTTTGGCTTGACCTTCGTGCGCGGTTTCTCGAGGGTCTTCTGGCTCACCGGGATACCCGATCGCAGTGGCACTCTAATGAAAAATCCAAACCGTGCCGACTATAGCGGTTGCGCGCGCATGGATCGAGCCAGCGCTTCGCCGCCCATCGCCCAACCTTGAGGGCTATTTGTCCTTTTCCGGCCCAACGATGGTCCTCGAGGAGCCTTCCGGCGCGGATTGCATGCCGGGAGGAGTTTGACCCTGCGGGCTTGAAGCAGGCGCTCCGCCAACGCCAGTGTTGGTCGGCCCGGTCCAGCCCTGGGGTTGCTTCTGACCCTTCGTCTCGAGCGTCCGGGTGCGGCCTGTGCTGGATTCCGGCTTGTTTGCCAGAGGATTATCGGCTTGGGCCAAGGCGGTTGCAAAAGCGTTAGCGCAAACCAGGCAGGCGGCAATAAATGCAAAACGCATAGTGTTGGCTCCTTTGACCTTGCAGCCTAACTGTCGGGCAAGCCGTCGAGTTCCAATTTCCTGGGGAGCCGTTCCAATGCTCTATTTGGCCGTAAAAGCCGCACTGTCGGGCATCGTCATAGCAGTTGTTTCGGAAGTGGCGCGCCGCTCGCTGATCCTGGGCGCACTTATGTGTCACTGCCGTTGGTCTCTATCCTCGGCATTCTCTGGCTATGGCGCGACACCGGCAATGTCGAGCGCATTGCCGCCCATGCGCAATCGACATTCTGGTATGTGCTCCCGACGATGCTGATGTTTTTGCTAATGCCGGCGATGTTGCGGCACGGCATCGGATTTTGGTCGACCCTTGCAACATGTTCTGCGTTTACCTTCATCCTCTACCTGTGCATGATCCGCGCGCTTGAGGAATTCGGCGTGACTCTGTGACGCAACGCAACAAATCTCGCGAGAAAAGCAAAGAATTTTTGCACGTGATCATTCTGCCGCAAAAAATTCAAGAGCGGCATGTACCTTTACGTCAGCGCTACTGCTTTACTCACGCCGCCCTTCCAATAAAGTCAAAAAGCGGAGGGTACGGGGTCTCTGGTAGTCGGGAGGTACCCCAATGGAACTGTCTCGCGATATCGCAAGATTCGCGCGCTCGCGTCCGGTGATCGAGTGCGCGCAATGCGGCGAGCGCATTTACATTCCTGAATGGTCGGAATGTCTCGACGGATGCCGCGTCAGGCATCTGTGGCAGTGTGATGCGTGCGGGACTTCGTTTGAAACAACGGTGCGCATCGAAGCAGCCGCTTAACCGCTGAGACGCTCAGACAAAATCATGGCGCGGAACATTGGTTCCGCGCCATGCATTATCTCTTGGCATCATCAGTGCCGGGAGAGAAACGATGGCAAAAACATCACGAGGGCGGTTGAGCTGGCTTTGGCGGAGCTCGCCGATCGGACGCAAGGGACCCTCGCAAAAGGGGGGCCAATCCGAAATATACCCGCAACAAGAACAAGAACTGGAGCGCGAGTGACCTGCGCATGCTGCGGCGGCTCGCGCGCGACAACACGCCGACGCGAGTGATCGGGCTGAAGCTCGGCCGCAGCGAAACTTCGGCCCGCGGCAAGGCGCAGCGCGAAGGGATTTCGTTACGACCGACCAACCGATCGCCGTACGGTCGGCGAGGCTTGCGGCGAGGTCGACGCCGCAGACGCTGAGTTCACGGGATTTTGCGCGCGCGGCAGGCCCGGCGGGCTATGCGCCGCACTCGTGGCTTATCCGCGTTTCACGTACGCGACAGGCATGAGCCGTATCACTGCCTATGCCTTTAGCTTTAAGGAACTTGATGGCGGAGAGATCCGTCTCGCCTCACGGAACAGCCTCTGCTGGTGGTGAATACAGCCTCGCAGTGCGGCTACACCCCGCAATACGCCGGCCTTCAAACGCTGTGGAGCCGCTACCAGGCGCGCGGGCTGGTTGTTCTTGCCGTGCCCTCCAACGATTTCGGCGGTCAGGAGCCTGGAGGCGCCCGCGACATCCACGCAACCGCCCAGGGGCAATATCACGTGACTTTCCCGATTACCGACAAGGTGGCTGTAAAAGGCAAGGACGCGCATCCGTTTTACAAGTGGGCGGCTGCCGAACGCCCTCTCGAAGGCCCGCGGTGGAACTTCGATAAATTTCTGGTGGGGCGCGATGGATATCTGAGGGCCGCCTACCCTTCAGCGGTCGAACCCACGGACCCGATGATTATCGCAGCGATCGAAAAGGAACTGGACGGGGCGTGAGGCGGCCTCGCCGAATGCGCCTACGTTGCATTTGAGACACCCCGATCCCCTCACTTGTCACATTTCTGAAAAATCCGGTTGACGAATCAGCCAGCCCATGACGGAGTGCGAAGACGACATTCGGTCACGTGGGCCGGCTCTGATAGAGGCCGACCCGTTATGAGGTTCCTCCCGCGTGGCGTTTTACCTGGGCGGCCGCAAGGCCGCCCCTTTTCATATCCGCGACGTCACGATAGCGATGCGTGTACGCGACGTCACGATATATGGACGTCAAATCCGAACTTCTCGGATTTCGTGTCGGCCACAAAATTTGAGCTGTTATCTCCCTTCGCGCGGTCGCCCAGTATCGCGCGCTCGCCCAGGGGAAGACCGAGATCGGTGCATAACGTTCCGGCGTCAGGACCGACGATCGCGATTTCCTTGACCGGAATGGTGCTGAAGGCGGGATAGCGCATCGCTTCGACCTGAGGGGGCTCGCAGGCATTGACGCCGCGCGCCGCCAGGCCATCGAGCGCGCCGACCGCGTCCTTGACGCGAGCTTCCGCCAGCGCAATGGCACGTATTCCGACCGTACCAACCTCTGCTTCGCCCTGTCGGTCGATCAGCCCTTCAAGCCAGAAATTGAACGCAATCATGGGCGCGCCGGCCACCACCGGCCCGACGACGATCGCATAAATATTTCGGCGCGTAATTGCGCGCACCTGAAATTCCATGCCCGGCATGCCCAGGAAAATGCCGTCCTGCTGTGCCGACAGTGAGCCATGGCGTCGCGAAGACCACCTTAAGTATAAGGGCGAGACAGCTGCACTCTGGCGCGAAATCGTCCGAGCGGTCACTATGGTTGGGGATCGGTTAATTTTCGAAGCTGCGCCCAACCCGAATTTCGAAGAGGACTGGACATGAAGATCCGCTCTGTCTTGGTGGCTGCGGTTGCCCTTCTCGCCATGACGCCTGGGGATGCCGGCGCGCAGGAGCGTATCGAAATCTTCGATGCCCATCTGCATTACAATCAGGAGCCGACACCGTTCTATTCGCTCGAACAGGCGCGCGAGGTATTTCGGCGCAACGGAATCACCGGCATCATTGCAAACAGTCGCCCGAACAAAGGCACGCTTGAGTTCACCGATGCAAAGTGGCCCGAATTGAAAGTGGTCCCGTTCATTCGGCCCTATCGCGTGCGCAGCGACATCCAGACCTGGTTCAACGATCCGTCGATCTTCGAGCTGATCAAGGATGAGTATGCGCGCGGCTTTTACCGCGGCATCGGAGAATTCCATATTTACGGCAAGGCGGCGGAATCGGAATGGGTGAAAAAGATTGTGGATTTCGCTGTTGAACGAAATCTGTACCTCCACGCGCATTGCGACGAGGAAGCGTTGCTCATCCTGTTTCGGCACAATGCCAAGGCGCGGATCATCTGGGCTCACACGGGATTTTCGGTTCCCGCCCCGCGCGTTGCGCAACTGCTCGACCAGCATAAGGACGCACTCTGGGGCGAACTGTCTTACCGCGGCGGCATCACAGGCGCCGACGGCAAGTTGACAAGCGATTGGCGCAACTTATTTGAACGTTACTCCGACCGGTTCTTGCTCGGTTCGGACACCTGGATCAACGAGCGCTGGTTTGGTTACGATACGATCTTCAAGGAATATCGTAACTGGCTTGCGCAGCTTTCGCCCGAGCAGGCGCGCCGCATCGCAAGCGGTAATGCGCTGCGGCTATTCGAGCTAAGCGCGCAGTAATTACCGACCGTAGAAGGAGTCGTCCCATGAGTTTCTTTCCCGGCAAGGACCCGGACGCCGGAAACAGCTACCAATGCGATGCCATAAGCCAGGTCATCGTGCCCCGCACTGTCGATCTCGGCGACTTTGCCGTTCGTCGCGCCTTGCCCTCCGCGCGAACGCGCATGGTCGGCCCGTTCATTTTTTTCGATCATTTCGGCCCGGCCGAATTCCGCGCCGGCAATGGCCTCGACGTTCGGCCCCACCCGCACATCGGGCTTGCCACCGTTACCTATCTGTTTGACGGCGAAATCATGCATCGCGACAGCCTGGGTACAGCCCTTGCGATCCGGCCCGGCGAGGTGAACTGGATGACGGCGGGCCGCGGCATCGTGCATTCGGAACGCACGCGGCCAGAACGGCGAGTGGACCACGAGCCGATTCATGGATTGCAAATGTGGGTGGCATTGCCAGCCGCCAAGGAAGAAATGGAGGCGGCCTTCGCGCATCATGACACCGCCGAATTCCCGATCGTCAAGAATAATGGGAAGGACGTGCGCGTCGTCGTCGGCTCGCTTTATGGCGTCTCGTCGCCGGTGCCGGTTGTGCACGAGACGATCTTCGGAGATGTGCGATTGCAGGCCGGTTCAAGACTTCCGCTCGACGCCCGCCACGAGGAACGAGCGATCTACGTGATCGATGGCGCGGTCGATATTGCCGGCGATCGATTCGAGCCCGGACGCTTGCTGGTGTTCAAGCCGGGAGACTCCGTCACGATCGCCGCCGTGAACGATGCGCATTTTGTCATCCTCGGCGGCGCGCCGATGGACGGACCACGTCACATCTGGTGGAATTTCGTGTCATCTCGCAAGGAACGCATCGAGCAGGCGAAGGCCGAATGGAAAGCCGGCCACTTCGGCAAAGTGCCGGGCGATGAAATCGAGTTCATCCCACTGCCGGAGCAGTAAGAACGCCGCTGCTTGTTATTGCCGGCCTCGTCCCGGCCATGACACGCCGAGAAGCGTCACTTCTTCGGCAGATCCAATCTGATGTGCAGCTCCTTGAGCTGCTTGGGCGAGACCTCCGACGGTGCGCCCATCATCAGGTCCTCGGCCCGCTGGTTCATCGGGAACAGCACTATCTCGCGCAAGTTTTCTTCGCCGGCAAGCAGCATGACGATGCGATCGATGCCCGGCGCGATGCCCCCGTGCGGCGGCGCGCCGAGCGAGAGCGCGTGAAGCATGCCGCCGAATTTTTTCTCCAGCACGTCCTCGCCGTAGCCGGCGATCGCAAACGCCTTTTTCATTACCTCAGGACGGTGATTTCGGATCGCACCTGACGACAACTCCACGCCATTGCAGACGATGTCGTATTGGATTGCCCTGATCGACAGGAGCCTATCGGTGTCCTTCGGATCCAGTGCGAGAAATTCCTCCACCGCCATGTTCGGCATCGAGAACGGATTGTGGGAGAAATCGATCTTTTTCTCCTCCTCGTTCCATTCGTACATCGGAAAGTCGACGATCCAGCAGAACTCGAAGCGATCCTTGTCGATGAGGCCCAGCTCTTCGCCGATCTTCGGCCGTGCAAGTCCGGCAAACTTGACGAAATCCTTCGGCTTGCCTGCGAGAAAGAATACCGCGTCGCCAACACTGAGCTTGAGCTGGTCGGCGATCTGCTTTGTGCGTTCGGGGCCGATGTTCTTGGCCAGTGGACCGGCGCCGCTTTCCTCGCCCTCGCGCCAGAAAATGTAGCCAAGCCCGGGCTGGCCCTCGCCTTGCGCCCACGAATTCATGCGGTCGCAGAAAGCGCGATTGCCGCCTTTCGGGGCGGGAATCGCCCATACCTGGGTGGACGGATCCTTATCGAGGATGTTGGCAAAGATCTTGAATCCCGATCCGCGAAACGCCTCACTGACGTCCTGCATGACGATCGGATTGCGCAAGTCGGGCTTTTCGGTGCCGTATTTGCGCAATGCCTCGGCATAGGGGATGAGCGGAAACTTGGCCGTCACCGGCTTTCCGCTTGAGAACTCCTCGAACAGGCCTCGCATGATCGGCTCGACCGCGTCGAACACGTCCTGTTGCGTGACGAAGCTCATCTCGAGATCGAGTTGATAGAACTCGCCCGGCGAGCGGTCGGCGCGGGCGTCCTCGTCGCGGAAGCAAGGCGCGATCTGGAAGTAGCGATCGAAGCCGGCGACCATGATCAGCTGCTTGAATTGTTGCGGTGCCTGGGGCAGCGCATAAAATTTTCCAGGATGCAGGCGCGCCGCCACCAGGTAGTCGCGCGCACCCTCCGGCGAGGAGGCGGTGAGAATGGGAGTCTGGAATTCGAAAAAGCCGGCCTCCTTCATGCGCCGTCGAATTGAGTCGATGATCCTGCCGCGCAACATGATGTTTGCATGCAGATGCTCGCGCCGCAGATCGAGGAAACGGTATTTGAGCCTGATCTCTTCCGGATATTCCTGCTCACCGAACACCGGCATGGGCAGCTCGGCCGCAGGGCCGAGCACCTCGATCTCGTCGATGTAGACCTCGACATGCCCTGTCGGCAGATCGGGATTTTCGGTGCCGGTCGGCCGCCGGCGCACCTTGCCGTCAATGCGCACAACCCATTCCGAGCGCAGCGTCTCCGCCAGCTTGAAGGCCTTGCTATCGGGATCGGCCACAACTTGCGTGAGGCCATAGTGATCCCGCAAATCTATGAACAGCACCCCCCCGTGATCGCGAATGCGGTGGCACCATCCCGAAAGGCGCGCAGTCTTGCCGATATCGCTCTCGCGAAGCGCGCCGCAGGTATGTGAGCGATAACGATGCATGGGAATGTCCGAAGAGCGAGGTGGCGATCCGGGCGTGAGGCCGGCGAAAAGCGCATGGGGGGTCGGCTTTGTCAAGGCAACCAGGCTCGACATGTTGCCTTACGGTCTGCACACTCGGTCCTAGAGTAGCCAAACGCCTGCATGCCCAGATCTCGAGCCCAAAAGAAGACCAGGTCGGCCGTGGCGGACATGACGACTGCCGAGGCCACGGTTGCAACGCTTATAGGTCATGGGCTCGACACCGTTTACGCGCTGCCTGGAATCCACAATGATCACCTGTTCGACGCCTGTCAGCGGGCCGGAGAGTTTCTGCGCGTTGTCCACACCCGGCACGAGCAAGGCGCGGCCTACATGGCACTGGGCGCGGCGCTGGCGACGGGCAAACTGCAGGCTTACTCCGTGGTTCCGGGCCCCGGCCTCCTGAACTCAGGCGCCGCCTTGCTCACGGCTTACGGAATGAATGCCCCGGTCCTGGCAATGATCGGGCAAATTCCCGCAGCAGCGATCGGCAGGCGCGAAGGCCATCTGCATGAGATCCGCGATCAGGCAGGTTTAATCGCGCGCCTGGTAGATCATTCGTCCCATATCGATGGGCCGCTCGATGCGTCGCTCAAAATTGCGAAGGCGATCCAATCCATGCGCCGCGGGCGACCCGGACCGGCCGCGATCGAATGCGCGATCGATGTTTGGGGACGGCGTGGCCGGGTGTCCGGCATCGTGCTGCCCTCCCCGGCACGTCCTCCAAAAATCGACGACGACAAGGTGCGCGCAGCGGCCAAAGTCCTTGGCAGATCCAAACGCGTGCTGATTGTCGTTGGCGGCGGGGCCCAAGACGCATCGCCCGAAGTGACGCTCCTCTCCAGCATGTTGCAAGCGCCGGTGCTCGCCTATCGGCGCGGACGCGGCGTACTCGACAGCCGCGATCCTTTGAGCGTGACGCTTCCGCTCGGCCGAGAGCTGTGGGCGGAAGCTGACGCGGTGCTGGCTGTCGGCACTAGGCTGTTCAATCCGCTGAGACAATGGGGCGTGGACAAGAACTTGCAGATCGTGCGCGTCGATTCTGATCCGGAGGAACCCGCGCGCCTGTACAAACCGAAAGTGGCGCTCATCGGCGACGCGGCACCGGTCCTCCGCAAGTTGATCGACGAACTTCTCAAATTCAATATGCGGCGAGCGTCCCGCCGCGAGGAAATGCTTGAGCGTCAGGGCAAGCTGCGCGAGAGGCTCGCCAAGCTTGCGCCACAGCTGGCTTTTCTCGAAGGAATCCGTGCCGAACTGCCAGAAGACGGCATCTACG
>Ga0075423_10007434_pt1 | contig 10340 bp, 9 predicted proteins | sample SoiMethybrSBSTD2_FD_80114 | JGI IMG/M metagenome (GOLD analysis project Ga0075423, IMG submission 80114) | Bulk soil microbial communities from a Populus tree surrounding site in Tennessee, USA - Soil MetaG P. TD hybrid SBSTD2 | ecosystem: Environmental > Terrestrial > Soil > Tree plantation...
GACGGTCTGCGTCGCGCCATTCGGTGGAGTAGTGACCGTGAAGGTGTTTACCGTCACTGGCGTCGCGGTCGCGCTCTTCGAGAACTCGCCACCTACAAACACGGTGCCGCTGTTGCCCAAAGTGCCCGCTCCTGTGGGCGTCAGATTCACAGTCACGGTCGCGGTAGCGCCGCCATTAAGGATGCCGAGATTGCACAGCACGGTGTTGTTGGTCGGCGTGGTGGGACAGCTTCCACCCGAAGCCGTTGCAGAGACAAACGTCGCGGGCGCGGTTCCACTACCAGTGCCCAGATTGTCCTGAAACAGGACATTCGCCGTGGTGTCGCCGTTGTTGGTGATGGTATAGACGAAGCTGACCTGGTTGCCCGCATTCGCGGATGTAGCTGACGAGACTACTGTCAATCCCAGATTCAAGGTCGGCCCGAGCTTGGCAACAAATGCATCCTGAGGTCCGGCGATGTTGGCCTGCTTCGGAGTTGCGGTCGGAAAATTCCCCGAGGTCGTTTCGCCAGCGACGTAGGTATTGGTGGCGCTATCGAGAGCAATTCCAGTGCCGGCTTCATCGCCCGAGCCGCCCAGATAGGTCAGAAACTGATTGCTTCCTGTCGATCCGCCCTTGACCGTGTCCAACCGGGCGACGAAAGCATCCTTACCTCCTCCGCTCGTCCCTTGCACGGCATTGAGTACAGGCAAGTCTGTTGAGGTCGTCGTGCCCACCACCAGGGCACCTTGAACGCCGTCCACTACGATGGCATTCCCAACGTCGTCGCCACCACCCCCGAGGAAGGTTGCATAGGTAAGCTGAACATTCGTAGTAGTGGTTCCTGTCCCGGTGATCGGATTGTTGATCTTGGCGACAAATGCGTCTCGAAGACCATTGCCACCGGACGTCGACTGAAATGGTGCCGGCGTGGTCAATTTTGGAAAATCGCTCGATGTGGTGGATCCTGTGATGTAGGCGTTCCCGGAGGAATCAAGCGCGACCCCGTTGCCGACGTCGTCCGCTGTACCGCCGACATAAGTTGAATAGAGCAACTGTGGAGCAGTGGTCGTGCCGGGATTGATCTTCGCGACGAAAGCGTCTCTGGGCGCACCTCCGCTTGGCGCAGGGCAAGTGGTCACCGAAGCAGCGCTATTCAAACAGGCCTGATACGCATTTTTGATGGGGAAGTCGGTGGCCGCGTTCGTCCCCGTGAACGCGAAGTTCGTGCCGCCTGTGATGTACACATTCGAACCGCTCGAATTGTTATCCACCGCAATCCCACCGCCGGCCACAGTTCCAGTGCTTGGATTCCCTCCACCAAAATAGGTGGAGAACGGCAGGCTATTGGTTCCCGACGTCGACGGGTCCACCTTGCTGACGAAGAAGGCTTCGTTGCCGAGGAGCGTGGCCTGCAAAGTGCCGGCCGAGGGCGCGGTCGGGAAATCCGTCGAATCCGTGATGCCAACTACGTACACGAATCCTTTGTTGTCGAGAGTCATCCCACTGGCGGTGTCGGTGCCGCTGCCCGAGAGATACGTCGAATACTTGATCGTTGCTCCGGCGGGATCCAGCTCAGTCACGAAAGCATGAGTGCCTGGAGCTTTCGCAGAAGTTTGGAAACCGTTCGGGGTGGGAAAATCAGTTGAGGTCGTGGTTCCCGCAACAAAAGCATTGCCGGCCGCGTCAACAGCAATGCCGACACTCGCATCGGTACCGTTCCCTCCCAAGTAGGAGGCATACACGATGGCGGACCCCGTTTCGTTGAGCTTGGCGACAAAAACGTCAGGGCGAACGGGCGTTGTGCCGGAGATGGCCGTCGCACTCGGAAAATTTGTCGAACTCGTCGAGCCCGTTACATACATGTTGAAGCCAGAATCCACAGTGATGGTCGGGAAAACCTCGGAACCCGTTCCGCCCAGATACGTCGAGTAGCTGAGCACCGGGTCGATGACCAACTTCTCGGTAGGATCATAGGAGCCAATCTCAAAGCCCACGGTGTCCGCCGCCAGCAGCGAGAAGCGGCCGTCCACATTTTTCAGGGCTTTCTCCCGACCTTGATAAATGCGAGGCGCCCGCAAGCGGACGGAGCCCACCGCCGTTTCCAGCACAAGATCGCCCGCCTCGAGTCGCAAACTTTTGGTTCCCTCAAAATTCAATCGGATGTTCTTCGGATCCGCATCTGGGGAGACCTCAAAGTCATATTCCAGCTGTCCTTGCTTTCCGTAATAGACGAGATCGATACCGGGATACACCTGGCGATAGCGAACACGAGCGAACTGCGGGACGCGGCGTCTCCACTTCGCCGGATCATTCCCCAGAAGATAGTTGCTCGTGCCCGGAAGCGGATCGGTCCCGTCCAGTACCGGACAAGCCTGCGCTCCACGCAAGCTCATTCGGATCACGGAACTCGTGTTTGTCGATTCCCCTACCCGACCCGGATGAGACAAAGTCAGCACCGCCGCTTTCTCAGTAAGAAACAATCCGTATCCGCTGCCTCGCGACATGAACTTCACCTGCGGATCGGTTTGCCCCCGGTTGGGTTCGAACATCAGCGGAAGTTGGGAATACAGGGCGTGAACGGAAGCAGTCGCGGCTCCCTCTGATTTGGACTCAAAGAAGGAAGATGGAACCGTCAGTCTGCCGTCGGTCACCGGCGAATAGGAGCCCAGTCCTAAGACCGCCAGGGCGGCCGTGACCAGCACCACCCCTGCCGGCAAAATGCGGCTCCACAACACACCAGTACCGGGCTCACGGCGATTCAATCTCACGAGTTCCTCCGAAGCATTCAATTCAGGTGGAGAGGAATGAAGACGGCACACAAAAACGCCAGGCGGTCCCGGCTAGCGGGAACGGCAGGCATACTTGTCTCCAGATCCGTGTGAAAAAATAAGTAACTACTTAAACATCTGGCGGATAGCAGTGTCAAGCGAACGGCCGCTTCCCTGCCCGCTCAAGCCTCGTGAGATGCAAGAAAGTCAGCGGCGAGATGCCGCTGTTTCCAGAAAAGTAAACCTAGCCCCGGTAAAGGCGAGCTCGGAGTTGAACCATCCCCCCCCGAAATCACGGCTGCTTATTGTTGCCCGGACTTCCCAGAACCAACCGGGAAGCATCTCTCCGGTGGTCCAAACCGGATAACAGCGTTTACCGAGGGAATGCCCGAAAGCTTTCGTCCTTTTCAAACCTTGGCTCAATCAGTAATCTTTCTTCGACGCAATCCAATCTAAGCCTTTCTGGAGAGCCTCGCGCCACAGGCTCCGCCTTCGAATTGCTTAAGCGGACCCTACCTGACCCGCGCGATGCATCCTCGGAGGAAAAGGAAAGATGCTGCAAGACTGCTCGGATCGACGCGCCATGAGACGTTTCGATATGCGACTGCCAGCTGACATCCGCTTAAACGGCAGTCATACTGATGAGTTCCACACAGAGACACAGAACGTAAGTGCTCGCGGTGTTTTCTTCTACCTTGACCGTTCCGTAGCCCACGGATCGCGAATCGATGTCACCCTCACGTTTCCGCCCCATGTAACCCTGACCGAGGCTGTGCGCGTCCGGTTTGCCGCGCGAGTCATCCGTGTAGAGACGTCGCTGCCCTCGGCAAGGATTGGAATTGCGGCCGCCATCGAGGAATACGAGTTTCTCCGAGCGAGTTCCGGCTCGGAGTTCGCGGCAGCGCTGCAACAGCAGTGGAAGAGTGGCACCTGAGATTGAGTAAGATAATTTCGCGGGGATGTAAGGCTTCTGTACTCCGTGGAGCGGCGGGCGTCCCCGCCCGTCGGCGCAACGCGCTTCCAACTGAATGCTTCAGCTTTTCTTCTTATTGAATTCGTCGAGTTCCTGCTTCAGGCGTGAATAACGGCGCACCAGCGTAACGAGGTAGACGATGTGGATCAACCAGGTAGCGGCATAGGCGGCGTAGAGAAAGGTCATCGCACGCTGCTCCTCGGTTCGAGCAATGCCTCAAGGGCCAGAGTTTCCTCCACATCACGCTTCATTCGCTCCAGACGATAACGCGACCAGCACACCAAAACTGCAAAGGAGAGGAACGCAAGCCAGTTAATCAGCAATACGTGCAGCATCCGTTTGTCAATCGAACCACCGCCGCCTATCACCGGTTGGGGATGCTGCGTGCGGAAGAACCAGATCGAGAAGTACACCAGCGGCACGTCTAACGCACCGAAGACAGCGAGCGCCGCGGCGAGTACGGGAGTCTGCCCGCTAGTCGAGAAGCGGCGAAGAACAAGATAGCTGACATAAATCAGCCAAAGAACCAGCGTCGAAGTCAGCCGCACGTCCCACGTCCACCAGATGCCCCACACAGGACGCGCCCACAGTGGTCCAGTTACAAGAACCACCGTGCAGAAAACAACCCCGACTTCCGCAGTCGTCAAAGCCAGGATGTCCGTCTCCGGCTCGGAGAAGTATTTCCTGATCAGGAAATAGAATCCGACGATTGCAATCCCGGTCGTGACGACTGAGGACGGATACATTCCTTGCGGAAGGGGCTTCATCACATAGGCGCCAATACAGGTCAGCACCCCGATCGCCATCACAACCCAGTTCGCAACCTTGTCGGTCTGCGGCTTTTGCCGAACCAGGTACTGAACCGACGCCACGAAGTTAATAAAGAACAGCAAAAACGCGGTCCATGCCGAGGGCACGTGGTAGTAGAAGATGCGCTGCACGTCGCCCATGGTCTGCTCGCGCGGTGCGACCTCCAATGCCAAGTACAAGGCATAGCTGAGCAGTACCGCCGTCAGTACCCCGAGGATAGGAAATGCTTTTTTCATTCCGCGTGCAGCACCGTCTCAAATAGGGCCAGACAGCCCGTAGTAAACACCACATCGTAGGTGGCAAGCAACACAATCCAGAACTTGGCGGAAGTCGAAGGGTCACCTACCAGGATGGTGGTTGTCGCCTCCACCATGGATAGTAACGCCGGAATCGTGATCGGAAACAGTAACAAGGGCAGCATGATTTCGCGGCTACGAGTCCGCAGGGACATGGCGGCAAAGAAAGTTCCGTTAACTACGATCGCCCAGGTTCCCAGAATTGCAACCGGGATGAGTTGCCACGCAGGCCCCAGAGCGTGCAGTTTGTAGAACATGATGAACAACGGCGTCATCAGCGCCTCTAGAACCGCCACGAAAATGAAGTTTCCCATGGCCTTCGCCAGGAAAAGTGAGTTCGCCGGTGCTGGTGAAACGCGATATGCGTCCAACACTTGATTACGCAGTTCGCGTGCCCAGGTTTGATTTAGCGCCACAACGGCTGCAAACAGAAAAGCTACCCAGACGAGGCCACCCGCAATGACACGAGATTCCTCCGCGTTTGGATCGAACGAAAAACTGAACACGACCACAACCAGGAGCGCGAAAAACAACATGGAGTTGATGGCGTCCTTCGAGCGCCACTCCAGGCGGATGTCCTTCGTAAGCGTCGCTAGGGTGATGCCGGTGGGCGCGCTCATGCCGTCTCCATGAAGTTACGGTCTGTAGTCCGCTGAATGATTTCCCCCGACTGCATCCAAACAAATTCATTCGCAGCACCATCCAGCAGCGACGCCTGATGGGTAACCACAAATACCGTCTTCCCCTGGTCGCGCATGTGCGCCAGGAGCCTCACCATTTCCCGGGCGGAGCGAATATCCACGTTGGAGAACGGCTCATCCAACAGCAGAACTTTGGGATCGTGCAGAAGAGCACGGGCCAGCGAGATTCGCTGCCGCATGCCCTGCGAATACTGCCCGACGGGACGCTGCAACGCCGCATCGAGTCCAACCGCCGCGATGCTCTCGGCGCAGCGCGCGTCGTCCTGAATCCCGTAGAGCCGGGCGAAGTAACGCAGGTTCTCCATCCCACTCATTTCGTCATACAGAAGCGAGGGATGCGCCATGTATCCAAATTCACGGCAGGCATGGCGAGGATCGTCTTTGCCAAGAATCGAGATGGTACCGCGTGAGGGCCGAACCAGTCCCGCAAGAATGCGCAGCAGCGTGGTCTTCCCTGCGCCATTGTCCCCAAGAATCGCGTACAGGCGTCCGCCGTCGAAGGAAGCCGTCACGCCGCGCAGCGCTGCCAAGCGTCCGAACTGCTTGATGAGATTGGTGACAGAGATGATGGGACCGGCTTGTGCGCCCGCCGCGTTGGAGTCGATCACAATCGATTGGTTTTCGTCAGAGAAAGCGACTTACAGAGTCACACCCTTCGCCGGACCATCCTTATCGGTCATGCTCTTGGGCGGCTCAGCGTTCGGCGTCCCACTTGCTGGATCGCCCGGCTTGGCCGGCGCATACTTGGAAGCGCACTTCGCCTGCAGCCCCTTGGCGTGGAACACGCCGTCTTTTCCGAAGCTGCCTTCCGCCAGGGCCTGAGAATTGTCCTTGAACGTGTCGGGCGGGGGTTCGGTGCCGGCATAGCTCACCGCGAGGCTCAGATCTTGCTCGACCAGGATGAAATCCACGTGCGTGCCGTTCCGCTTGATCGATCCGGGCTGCACATTGCCCGCAACCCGCAGCCGCTTGGTGTAGGCGCTGTCGCCCAGTCCGCGCAGTTCCTTGATCGTGACGTAGTAGCTCTTGCTCTCCTGCACGCCCGTGTAGGCGAGATAGCCCAGCATCATCAAGATGAGGAGCGTGGCTCCGCCGAATTTCAGGTACTTGCTGGTTTCGCTCGACATAAACATCACCCCAAACCGATTCTCAGACTTTACCTGTAGCAGATGCCCCGGTCAAGCTGCAAAAGGAGGACAGGGCTGCCAAAATATTCTTCTTAAACTATTGACACTAATAGATTAAACCCGGATTGCACCGTCAAGGTTTAATGCCATCGAATTGATAAAATGCCCAACACTCTTACGACGAGGAACGCGCTAAAAATGATCCATCCCTGGCACGACGTAACTTCCGGCGACAAGGTCCCCGGCGAGTTCAGCACAGTGATCGAAATCCCCTTTGGCTCGAGCGTGAAGTATGAACTCGACAAGACTAGCGGCCTGATCAAACTGGATCGCGTGCTCTACTCCGCCGTTTACTATCCCGCAACTACGGCTTCATTCCCCAAACGCTTGCCGAAGACGACGATCCGCTTGACGTACCCGTGCTCTGTCAAGAAGCTGTGGTTCCCTTAACCATCATCCAGTCCCGCACCATCGGCCTGATGACCATGATCGATGCCGGCAAGCAGGACCACAAGATCATTGCCGTCGCGACCGAAGACCCTGAGTTCAACAGCTATCACCGAAGCAAAAGAGATTCCCTCGCATCGCCTGGTGATGCTTCGGCGCTTCTTTCAGGATTACAAGCAACTGGAAGGCAAGGCGGTCGAGGTTGACGAAATCCGTCCCGCGGCCGAAGGGCTCCCGATCATCACCGATGTGCTGCATCGCTACAGCGACCAACGACGAAAAGGCTTCAAGGAACTGCAGGGAAAGCATTGAGTTTGAATAGAAGCCAACAAAATCGACGCCTACGACGTCGCAGTTGAGGCCGCCGTTTTCCGTCCTCAAAGCGGGTACTACTTCTTCCTTGAAGAAGAAGCAGCAGCGCTGATGGAGTCGCTCGCTAACAATCACGACTTCCTGGACGGAAACAGGCGCATCGCATTCTCGGCAACCGACGCTTTCCTGCGGATAAACGGCTTCTATCTCGACGTGATTGCGGAAGAGGGATATGAGTTTATCGCAGGCTCAATGGATCGACATGAGTTCAGGTTTGCCCAGATCCTGGACTGGTTCGTGAGCATATCAAGCATCTGAGCTAACCGGGTGCCCCAGGTTCGCGCCGTTTGTTGGCGCTAAGGTGGGACGGCAGCCAGCCTGCCTACCACACCCGGCACGCATTCTCTGCCACCATCGGCTGGCCTGCTTTGCAGCCCCACGCCTTCTGGAACTCCGGCATGTTCTGCACGACGCCGTTGATGCGGTACTTCCCCGGCGAATGCGGATCGACACTCACCAGCATGCGCGAAAATTCCGGCCTACGTTTCTCGCACCAGACGCGTCCAAAACCCAAAAAGAAGCGCTGCTCTGGCGTGTAGCCATCGATCTTTTCGCCAGCTTTGCCGCTCTGTGCAAGCAGGCTCTGCAGGGCCATGTATGCGATCCGGGCGCCCCCGTTGTCGGCCGTGTTTTCCCCGAGCGTGAGCTTGCCATTCAGCTTCAGATCGTCCACCGCAACGAAGTTTCCGTACTCGTTCGCGACACATCCGGCACGCTTCTCGAACTCCTTGCCGTCTTCGGGCTTCCACCAATCGGTCAGATTTCCCTGCGGATCGAATTTGCGTCCCTGATCGTCGAAGCCATGCGTCAGTTCGTGTCCGATCACTATGCCGATCCCGCCCATGTTCACAGCATCGTCCATCTTCTTGTCGAAGAATGGCGGCTGCAGTATCCCGGCTGGGAATACGATCTCATTCCGTGAACCGCTGTAGTAGGCGTTGACCGTGGGCGGCGTCATCCCCCACTCCTTGCGGTCGAGGGGCTTGCCAATCTTCGCAATCTGTCTCTTGGACTCGAATTCGTTGGCACGCAGAAAATTGCCCATCAGGTCGCCACGCACGATCGTCAACGAATTGTAGTCGCGCCACACATCGGGATAGCCGATCTTGTTGCGGATGGCCTGCAGCTTGACCTTAGCCTGTTTCTGGGTGTCGTCGGTCATCCAGGGAAGGTTGCGGATGTCCTGATCCAGTGAAGTTTCCAGCGCATCCACCATCTTCAACATGCGGGCCTTGCCGTCCGCGCCGAAGGTCTCATCCACGTACTTCTGCCCGAGTGCTTCGCCCAAAGCGCCGTCCGTGGCATCGACGCAGCGTTTCCAGCGCGCCTGGATCTCCGACTGGCCGGTCAGCGCCTGTTGCATTTTGAAATTGGCGTCGACATAGGGTTTCGAGAGCCAGGGAGCAGCTGAGTCGATCAGATGCCAGCTAGCGTAGGTCTTGAGCGCATCCAGCGCCTCGCTCTCAAGGACACCGTTCACCTGCTTAAAGAAGTCCGGATTGACAACGTTGAGCTCGGAGAAGGACGGAGCACCGACCGTCGAGAAGTAGCGCGCCAGGTAGAAGTTCGGGCCAAGCGCTACAGCTGCGTCGCGGGTCATTTTGTGATCGCGACTTTTCGGGTCGCGGCGCATCGTGCGATCCATCTCCGCCTTTGCCAGTGCGGTTTCGATACGCAGCACAGCCTGCGCAGACTCGCCTGCCTTTTCTGCGGATTGCCCTGCCAACGTAAATACCTGCGTGGAGTACTCGACCAGGTGCTTGCGCATCTCGACTTGCTTGGGATCGTCTTTGATGTAGTAATCGCGATCCGGTAGGGTAAGGCCACCCTGATCGATGTAGGCGATCACCTGATCGGCATTGTGCAGATCGGAGGTCGCGTAAAAGTTAAAAAGTGCATTTCCACCGATCATGTGGGTACGTGCAATGGCGTCGATCAAGGCAGCTTTGTCTTTCACCGCGGCGATGCGGTCTAGTTCTGGCTTGAGCGGATCGAGCCCCTTGGCGTCCGCCGCCTTCTCGTCCACGCAGGCGCTGTAGTAGTCTCCGATCTTCTGCTCGATCGAGCTTCGGCCCGGGTTGTCGGCCGAAGCCTTTTCCAGGATGTCGCGCAAGGTAATCAGATTGCGCTCGTAGAGTTCGGTAAAACTCACCCACGCGCTCTGATCCGGTGGAATTTCAGTGTTCTTCATCCAGGTGCCGCAGGCGTATTGGTAAAAGTCCACACAGGGGTCGACGCTCTTATCGATGGCGTCAATGCTGAAGCCGGGTTCGGTCTTCGACGCTACGGACGAATTCTGAGAAAACAACAACCCAACCGGCAGGGTGATGAAAACCAAGAATAGGCCGAATCTGCGCATCATTATTTTCCTCGTGGAAAGCAGGCGAATGGATTGTAGGTCCAGCTACCTTGGACGTACAAGCCGGTGGAACGTGAACCAAGGCAAAAAAGTTCCATGAATCAGAGCCTCCGCGTTCTCTGCGGCCTTTCTCCGCGCCCTCTGCCGTAAAGCCTTCCCGGCAGCGATCAGCATCGCAGCGTATAATCGACAAAAATGAAAACGAGTGAGGCCGAGCAGTTTATGACCCCGACGAACACTGCCCCAGTGAACGGCTCTAACACCAGCCGTGGTGCGGTCCCCAAGCCTCGCGCTGAATGGCTGGCGCGTCGCAAGGCTGAAAATCGCGATGGCAACTTCTCGCAGATGCACTACGCGCGCCACGGGTTTATCACGGAAGAAATGGCGTACGTCGCCCAGCGCGAAAAGCTTGCACCTGAACTGGTGCGCGACGAAGTAGGCCATGGCCGGATGATCATCCCCGCGAACGTCAACCATCCGGAACTGGAAGCGATGTGCATCGGC
>Ga0075423_10007436_pt1 | contig 10340 bp, 7 predicted proteins | sample SoiMethybrSBSTD2_FD_80114 | JGI IMG/M metagenome (GOLD analysis project Ga0075423, IMG submission 80114) | Bulk soil microbial communities from a Populus tree surrounding site in Tennessee, USA - Soil MetaG P. TD hybrid SBSTD2 | ecosystem: Environmental > Terrestrial > Soil > Tree plantation...
CGGCGCATCGCCGAGGCGATCGATCAACTGCAGCGTGCGCAGCAGATCGACGAGACCGTCGACGGATTCGCACAGCTCGCCGACGCATACGCCGCTGCCGGGAACGCTGATGGGAGCGCGCGCATGCGTGCGGCGTACGTCGATGCATTGCGAAGCTCGAAGGTCGATCGCATTCGCGATCTGATGCGCTGATCTCTGTCAGATGTAGTGTCCGGCTTCAGCCGGACCGTCTGTCGCCGCCGGCGCGAATGTCTAACGACCCTTCGGCGCAAACGGTCCGAAGACGATCGATACAGACTCATCTCCTAGCCTGACAAATTCAGTGCGACCGCTGTCGTCGAGAATCTTCATCAGTGGCCACTCTCCGGGAAAACCTCGGTGAAACACGCAGATCGCCTCGTACCCCAGGACGGAGAAATTGCCGCCGGGGATTCTGACTCTGTCTACTGGCGGGACGGGAATCGCCGTAAAGACTTTGCAGGCCACATAACGAAATCGCTTGCGAACTGCATCTACCGTGGCAGCCAGTTGCTCAAGCGCATGGTCCAGATCTTTGCCTTTTACCTCGGCAACGATGGCGTGGTTCCGATCGACTTGAACGACCAGATCGGCAACCGGTCCAGTCGGAATGCCGAATACTTTTCGTGTCGCCACATCATCGTCACAGACAATCTCGTACTGCTTCGCCTGATAGTGTCGAATCACTTCGTCTTGTCGAAGAAGCGCCTGAAATTGCACTTCGTACTCGTCCCGGCTTCTTTCGATTTGGAATCGATCCAGCTGTCGAGGCATCTCGGGAGTATACGCTCCAGAACTTTTCGAAAATCGCGTTAGAACTCAGCGCGAGTGATTCCTGATCCTTCCGTGGCCACGTAGAAGCGATTCGCGGTTAACCCGGTGGCGGTCTCGACCAGTCCGCTCGGCCAGCGGATCTCCACGCGATCGAGCCGCGTGGCCTCGCGCAGCCCGAAGTGCGCCCGCAGGTCACTGTGTGATAGGTAGCTGCCGTCGCCGCGAACGGATGTCGTTTGCGATCGCCCTCCGGCATCGATGCGCACGCGCGCGCCGATCGCGTCGCGGTTGCTCTTGGTGCCGACGAGGCGCAGCGTGATCCAGTGGTTGGACGGCGAGCTGTCGTTGCGCAGCAGCGTTGGGCGATCGTTCATGTTGACGACCAGCACGTCGACGTCGCCGTCGTTGTCGACGTCGCCGAAGGCGGCGCCGCGGCTCGACTTCTCGATGAGGAGGCCGCCGCCGATCTCGGCCGTCGCATGTCGGAAGCGCTTGCCCTCGTTCAGGAACACCTGCTTCTTCTGCAGATAGCGCGTGCCCAGGCCGTGCGCGTCGACCTCGGGGTAGACGTGCCCGTTGGCGATGAACACGTCGAGGCGTCCGTCGTTGTCGAGATCGACGAACTTCACGCCCCATCCGAGATACGGCCCCGCGGTCGCGGCGATGCCGGCGGCGTAGCTGCGGTCGGTGAAGATCCCCACTGGTCCCGCTTCGTAGAGCGTGTTGTAGTCGTGTGAGAAGTTGGTGACGATGAGATCCACGAGGCCGTCGTTGTTGTAGTCGCCGGCGTCGACGCCCATGCCGGCCTGAGGACGGCCGTCGCCGCTCAGCGCCGCGCCCGAGGCGAGGCCGTCTTCGACGAAGGTGCCATTGCCGCGATTGCGGAAAAACAGGTTCGGTACCGAATCGTTCGCGACGTAGATGTCGGGCCATCCGTCGCCGGTGAGATCGGTGAACACCACGCCGAAGCCGTAATAGCCCGGATCGATCACGCCTGCCTTCGCCGATGCATCGGTGAAGGTGCCATCGCCGTTGTTGCGATAGAGGATGTCGGCGTCGCCCGGCAGCCGCTTCGGACCGCAGAAGACATCGGTGGCCATGAAGCGGCAATTGGTGGTGGTGCCGCGTGCGGGGATCGCGGCGGCATCGAACTTCACGTAATTCGCGACATAGAGATCGAGGTCGCCGTCGCGATCGTAGTCGGCGAACGCGCAGCTCGTGCCCCATCGGGCATCGTCGATGCCGGCGCGTCGCGAGATATCGACGAACGTGCCTTTTCCCGTATTCCGCCACAGCGCGTCCTCGCCGAACGCCGTGATGTAGACGTCGTCGTTGCCGTCGTTGTCGATGTCGCCGATGCACACGCCCGATCCCCATCCGCGGCGATCGAATCCGCTCGCGGCCGTCACGTCGCGGAAATGCCCGGCGCCGTCGTTCTGATACAGGGCCACCATCTGATCGCCACCCTGGGCGATGTGCTCTCGCGTCGAGCCGTTGACGATCAGCGCGTCGAGATCGCCGTCGTTGTCGTAGTCGAAGAGCGCCGCGCCGTTGCCGTTGGCGTCGACGATGAAGTCTTTGTTCGGACCGCCGGAGACGTTGAGCAGATCGAGACCCGACTGTGCCGCGACGTCCACCAAACGAATGTTCGTGCCCTGTGCAGTCGGCAGCGCAAGCTGGGAGGTGACGGCGAGGACGATGACCGAGATGCGGAACGTCCGGGGCACGGCGCACATTCTGGCAGATGCGAGGGGCGGAGGGAGCGGAGGGAGCCGAGGAACGGAGATCTCAACGCAGGGATCGCGGGGATCGCAGGGATCGCTTGTCAGATCGCTGGTTGGAGATTCCGCGTACCGGGCGTTATCGACGCATTTCGGATTCTGCCAGATCCGGAAATGTCGTTTTCGAATTCCCTTAGGAACCGTTGGATTCGGGCGCGGGAATGAAAGCGGCATGAGTCGGAGGCATGGACAAACCTACCTCCGCTGAAGCACTCAACGGGCTCACGTCGACCATCATCGACGCTGCAATACGGATCCATCGAGCGGTAGGCCCAGGTCTGCTCGAGAGCGCTTACTTCGAGTGCCTTTGTTTCGAGCTGGGATTGGTTGGGCTTCGAATCGAAACGCAGAAGGCACTGCCGCTCGTGTATCGAGACGTGACCGTCCGCTGTGCGTATCGCGCAGACGTCATTGTGGAATCGGCCGTCGTGGTGGAGGTGAAAGCAGTCGATAGACTCGCTCCAATTCACAGCCGGCAGCTTTATACGTACTTGCGAGTCGCGGATTGCCGAGTGGGGCTCGTCTTGAACTTTGGTGCGCCTGTAATGGTGGATGGCATCAAACGTGTGGTGAACAATTTCCCCGAATAGCCACGGATCCGATCGTCCCTGCGATCTCTGCGATCCCTGCGTTGAGATCTCCGTTCCCCCTAAATTGGGGTACTCCGGCCCTCTCCTCCAATCACGTATCCTACGAGGCGCGACATGACAGCTAGACGTGTGCGAATCGGGGCGCTTGTGGCGGCTGCATGGTCGGCGACGGTCGCGTCATCGGTCCCATCCGCCGAAGCGCTGCGTGCGAGATCGCAGGCCGCGGCGTCCTCGCCGGTCGCCTTCGACGTGGCCTCCACCGTGAATCGCTACTGCGTCGGCTGTCACAACTCGAAAGCGAAGACCACGGCCACTGCATCGGGAGTCGTGTTCGACGGCATCGATCCCGCGCGCATCGCCGACGACAGTGCGATGTGGGAGAAAGTGATCCGCAAGCTGCGCACGCGTTCGATGCCGCCGACCGGTGTGCCGCGTCCGGACGAGTCGACGTACACCGCGCTCGTGTCGCACCTCGAGTCGACGCTCGATCGCGCCGCGGCTGCGCATCCGAACCCGGGGCGTCCGTCGGTGCACAGACTCAATCGCGCCGAGTACGCCAACGCGGTTCGCGATCTGCTCGCGCTGGAGGTCGATCCGACAGCGCTCCTGCCACCGGACGATTCGGTGAACGGTTTCGACAACAATGCCGACATGTTGAGCGTGTCGCCGGCGCTGCTCGAACGATACCTTGCTGCGGCGGGGACGATCAGTGCGATCGCCGTTGGCAGTCCAAACATTGCCGCCAGCTCCGAGACCTATCGCATTCGCGGCGACGCTTCGCAGACCGGCCGCAACGAAGCGCTGCCGCCGGGCACCCGCGGCGGTCTGATGGCGCTGCACACGTTTCCGCTCGACGGCGAGTACGTGATCAAAGTGAAGCTGCTCGAGATCAACCTGGGCTCGATTCGCGGTCTCGAGTACGAGAACCAGCTCGAGGTCACCGTCGACGGCGAGCGCGTGCTGCTCGCGCCGGTGGGCGGCGCCGACGACTACACGAAGTCGTCGCTCAACGCCACCGACGTCGTGAACGCATTGGCGTCGCGTCTGCAGGCGCGGGTGAAAGTGCAGGCGGGACAGCGCCTCGTCGGTGCCGCGTTCTTGCAGAAGCCCGCGGCGCAAGGTGGATCGCGTCTGCAGCCGTTCATGCGCAGCACGCTGATTGCGACCGATCATCTCGGCCTGCCGCACGTCGAGAACATCACCATCTCCGGTCCGTTCAATCCGACCGGGGTCGGCGATACTCCAACGCGTCGTCGCCTGTTCATCTGCCGACCAGGAAAGACCCAGGATGAGGCCGCTTGCGCGAGCAAGATCGTATCGACGCTGGCGCGGCGGGCGTATCGCCGTCCGGTCACGGCTGCCGATCTGTCGCCGTTGATGGCGTTCTACGAGTCGGGCCGACGTGAAGCAGGCTTCGAGCGCGGCATCGAGCTGGCCGTGAGAGCCGTACTCGTGAGCCCGCAGTTCCTCTTCCGCGTCGAGCGCGATCCGGCTGGCGTTGCGCCGGGCTCTCCGTATCGCATCGGCGATCTCGAGCTCGCATCCCGGTTGTCGTTCTTCCTGTGGAGCAGCATCCCCGATGACGAGCTGCTCGATGTGGCCGCACGCGGGCAGCTCCGCAACGACGCGGTCCTCGATGCGCAAGTACGGCGCCTGCTGGCGGACAAGCGGGCGCAGGCGCTCGTCGACAACTTCGCGGGACAGTGGCTGCAGATCCGCAACATTCGCGGCACCACCCCGGACAAGAACGACTTTCCCGACTTCGACGACAACCTGCGGCAGGCCTTCGAGCGCGAGCTCGATCTGTTTTTCGACAGCATCATCAGAGAAGACCGCAGCGTGCTCGAGCTGCTGACCGCAGACTACACATTCGTCAACGAGCGGCTGGCCAAGCATTACCGAATCCCCAATGTCTACGGCCCCGATTTCCGTCGCGTCACCCTGACCAGCGACGCGCGGCGGGGACTCTTTGGCAAGGGCGGGGTTCTTCTGCTGACGTCGCATGCCGATCGCACGTCGCCGGTGGTTCGGGGAAAATGGATCCTCGACAACGTGATCGGCACGCCGCCGCCGCCGCCGCCCTCGGTGGTGCCGCCGTTCCCTGACGATGCGCCGGGATCGGCACCGACCGTGCGGGCGCGGATGGAGCGGCATCGAGCGAGTCCAGCGTGCGCCGGCTGTCATCGGCTGATGGATCCGATCGGACTGGCGATGGAGAATTTCGACGCCGTCGGCGCATGGCGCAGCCAGGACGCGGGTGTGGCGATTGATGCGTCCGGCGAGCTCACCGACGGGACCCGCATCGACGGCGTGAACGCGCTGCGAGACGCACTGCTGACGCGTCCCGAGGTGATCGTGGGCACGACGGTCGAGAAGCTGATGATCTACGCGCTTGGCCGAGGCGTGGAACCGTACGATATGCCGGCCGTGCGCGCTATCGTGAGAGGCGCTGCTCGTGGTGGCTATCGCTTCTCGTCGATTGTTGCCGGCATTGTGACCAGCACGCCGTTCGAGATGCGGCGCGCGCGTGAAGGTACGTAGTGTCCGGCTTTAGCCGGACCAGGACTGGAAAAGTATGTTTCTAACGAGACGATCGATCCCTCGTCGCACGTTCGTGCGCGGGCTCGGCGTTGGCGTGGCGCTGCCGCTCATCGACGCGATGGTGCCGGCGCTGACGCAGGCGGCCCAGACCGCGGCCAAGCCGCAGCTGCGCATGGGGTTCGTCTACATTCCGCACGGGGTGATCATGCGGGAGTGGACGCCGGCGGCCGCTGGTGCCGACTTCGAGTTCACGCCGATCCTCAAGCCGCTCGAGCCGTTTCGACAGTCAACGGTCGTCGTCAGTAATCTGACGCGCGCCGATGTCGCCAGCAACCACGCCGTGTCGGCCGCATGCTGGCTCACCGGCACGCCGCCGAAGCGCACCGATGGCCCCGATTTCCGTGCCGGCACGTCGGTCGACCAACTGATCGCCAAGCACATCGGACAGGGCACCACGTTCCCCTCGATCGAAGTCGCCACCGAGGACTTCAGCGGTCTGGTCGGCGCGTGCGATCCCGGCTACAGCTGCGCCTACATGAACACCCTCAATTGGCAGACGGACACGACGCCTCTGCCGATGGAGATCAATCCACGAGTCGTGTTCGAGCGGTTGTTTGGCGGTGGTGGCACCGCGGATCAACGGCTTGCGCGCATGCGGACCGATCGCAGCCTGCTCGATTTCGTCGCCGACGATTTGCGCGTGCTGCAGCGCGATCTCGGCCAGAACGATCGCAAGAAGCTCGACGAGTATTTCGCCAACGTGCGCGAGATCGAGCGACGCATCCAGCGCGCCGAGCAGGTGGCGCGTTCACAGCCGGACGTGCCGACGGCACCGGTGGGCGTGCCCGAAGCCTACGTCGAGCATGTGGCGCTGCTGTTCGACCTGCTCGCCCTGGCGCTGGAGACCGACCAGACACGGGTATTCACGTTCATGATGGCGCGCGAGGTCAGTCAGCGCACCTACCCGGAGATCGGCGTCACCGAACCGCATCATTCGATCTCGCATCACGGCAACCGCCCCGCGGCGATTGCCGGCCACGCCAAGCTCAACGCGTATCACGTGAGCATGGTGGCGAAGTTCCTCGAGCGGCTCCGCGACACGCCCGATGGCGACGGATCGTTGCTCGATCACTCGTTGATTCTGTATGGCAGCGGCATGAGCGACGGCAACGGTCACACCGGATCACCGCTGCCGCACGTGACGATCGGCGGCGCGGCTGGCCGCGTGAAAGGCAATCGACACATCGTCATGCCCGAGAACACGCCGATGGCGAACCTGCTGCTCGCGATTGCGCACAAGGCCGGTGTCGAGCAGGATCGGTTCGGCGTGAGTACCAGCAGCGTCGAGATCTGACGTGTCGAGGGTCGACGTTCGATGCGAGTGATCCGTGTTGCCGCGATCGCCGTTGTGGCGTTGAGGGTCTCGCTGGCGCTGGGGGCGACAGCCGACCTTCGACTGATCGACGCCGTCAAGTCCGGCAATCGTCCGGCGATCCAGAGTCTCCTGAAGCAGCGCGAGCTGGTGAACGCGGCCGAGGCCGACGGAACACGGCGCTGCATTGGGCGGTGCGCCTGGACCAGTTCGATACGGTGCAGATACTGCTGCGCAGCGGCGCGCGGGCCGACGCGAAAACACGGTACGGCATCGCTCCGCTGGCGCTTGCCGCGATCAACGGAAGCGCACCGATTGTCGACGCGCTGCTGAAGGCGGGCGCCGATCCCAACACCAACAATCCCGATGGCGAGACGGCGCTCATGCTTGCGGCGAGAACCGGAAAGCCCGAGCCGGTCCAACTGCTGATCGCGCGCGGTGCCGACGTCAACGCGCGCGAGGCGTGGCAGGGGGAGACCGCGCTCATGTGGGCCGCGGCCGAGGATCATCCGGAGGTCGTCAAGCTGCTCGCCTCCCGCGGCGCCGATCTCAATGCGAAGTCGAACGTGCCGGAGTTTCCCAAGGTCAAGGTCGACGCCGCGACGATGGTGTTCACAGCGCTGCCGCGCGGGGGCATGACGGCGTTGATGCTGGCGGCTCGACAAGGTGCGGGTGACGGCATCCGCGCCCTGGTCGAAGCCGGCGCCGATCTCAATGCGGTCGATCCCGACGGTACTTCCGCGCTCGTGCTCGCCGTGATCAACGCGCACTACGACGAAGCCGCCATCCTCATCGACGCCGGCGCAAATCTGAATATCGGCGACGCGGCTGGCATGACGCCGCTCTATGCCGTGGTCGACATGCAGCACCAGGAACCCATGGTCAATCGGCCGCTGCCCAGGCCGTCCGGCCGTCTGCGGCCGATCGACATCGTCAAGCGGCTGCTCGCGCGCGGAGCCGATCCGAACGCCCGCTTGAAGACCCCGCTGCTCATGCGTCAGCACAACGGCGGCGATCCGCAATTCGGTGAAGGGGCCACGGCGCTGATGCGCGCCGCCAAGGTCAGCGATGCCGCGATCATGGGCCTGCTGCTCGATGGCGGCGCCGATCCCAACCTGCGACTGCGCACTCAGACGACGGCGCTGATGATCGCGGCAGCGAGAGCCGCGCGCAATGCCGGACCCGAGAGCGCGACGATCGAGGCGATGACACTGCTGCTGGCGAAAGGCGCCGACGTGAATGCCGTGAACGACAACGGCGAGAGCGCGCTGCACATCGCGGTGAGCCGCGGCGACGGCCTCGTGCGGTTTCTGGCCGAGCGCGGCGCGCAGCTCGATCTGAAGGACAAGTCGGGGAGGACGCCGCTCGATGTCGCGATGGGAGTGCCCGGCAGCGCGCCCGCCGGGCGAGGCCGAGGGGGTCGCGGCGGTGGGCCTGCGACTGCGGGACCGGTTCGCGACAGCACGGCCGCGCTGCTCAAGGAGTTGATGTCGGCGCGTGGACTTTAATGCAGGGCCGCCTGAAGGCGGCCCCTACGTGTGTGTCGATGCTTTCACGTCTTCCTCGGCTCTTGTGCGGGCTGCTGCTGTGCGCGCTCACGGCATCGGCCGCATGTGGTGACGGCAGCTCGCCGGCATCGCCGTCGATCGAGAAAGTGTCCGGCGTCTGGATGGGGCACATCACGCTGCGATCCGTCAGCGGCGGCGAGTGCGTCGGCGGCACGCTGCAATTGGCGCTCGGGAACCTCGACATCTTCGCCGCCCACATTCAACAGACTGACAGGAACCTGAACGCGACGGTCGGCTATCAGGGCAATCAGACCAGCTGCGCCTTCACCGGCACCGTCAACGGCTCGGGCGTAAATCTGAACATGATGTCGTGTCAAGCCGATCGCGTGCGCAGCTTCCGCTGCGCGAATGGCGACGTGCGAGATCTTCAGTTGATGACCGACACGATGACCGCCGGCGCGTCAAGCGGATATGGCACCGGCACCGAGACCAGCTCATGGCGCGTCGTCGCACCCGGCAGCACGACGGCCCTCGGCACGCTCACGATCGCGGCCGACTTCGCCTGGAACATGCTTGGCATCCCGCACAGCGATTTCCATGTGTTCGACGGCTCGGTGCTGCCGGGCTACGTCGACGGCACCGTGGTGATTCCCGAAGAAGTCAATCCGTTTTGCGACAAATGCGGATGGTTTTAGCAACTCAAAAGTTAAAACTCAAAACTCAAAAACCCTCGGCGCCCCGTTTTTTGAGTTTTGAGTTTTGAGTCTTGAGTTACATGATCGTTCTCATGCCTACCGTGAGCGATAAACCCAAAGGTGGACTCGAAGACGTCGTCGCGACCTCGTCGGCGATCTGTTACCTGGATGGCGATCGCGGCGTCCTCGCGTACTGCGGCTACGACATCCACGATCTGGCGAAGTCGGCGACGTTCGAAGAAGTCTGTTATCTGCTCTGGCATCGGCGGCTGCCGACGCGCGCCGAGCTGGGCGATCTGCAGTCGCAGCTGGCGGCCGCACGGGCGCTGCCCGAACCGATCATCCGCTTGATGCGGAGTCTGCCGCCGGTGAGCGGCATGGACGCACTGCGCACCATCACGTCGGCGCTCGCGCACTACGACGCGGAAGTAGACGATGCGTCGCCGCAGGCGCAGTACCGCAAGGCGGTTCGCCTCACGGCACAGACCGGCACGATCGTGGCGACGTGGGGTCGACTGCAGGCGGGCCACGGTCCGATTGCTCCGGATCCGGCGATGGGTCAGGCCGCTAACTTTCTCTACATGCTCACCGGCGATCGGCCGCACGCCACCGCGATCAAAGCTTTCGATGTCGCGCTCATCCTGCATGCCGATCACGAGCTGAACGCATCGACGTTCGCGGGACGCGTGGCAGCAGCGACCCTCACGGATATCTATTCAGCCGTGGTCGCTGCGGTCGGGACGCTGAAGGGGCCGCTGCACGGCGGCGCCAACGCCGAAGTGATGAAGATGCTGCTGGAGCTCGGGCAGGACGCGAGCGCCGATCGCGTCGACGAGTTCGTGCGCGGCAAGCTGGCGCGCAAAGAGAAGATCCCCGGGTTCGGCCATCGCGTCTACAAGACCGAAGATCCACGCGCCACGCACCTGCGGCAGATGTCGCGCGATCTCGGCAAGCGCGCCGGCAGCACCGCGTGGTACGACATGTCGATGCGCATCGAGGCGCTGGTCAAGGGCGAGAAGAAGCTGAATCCCAACGTCGACTTCTACTCGGCGTCGACCTAC
>Ga0075423_10007437_pt1 | contig 10340 bp, 10 predicted proteins | sample SoiMethybrSBSTD2_FD_80114 | JGI IMG/M metagenome (GOLD analysis project Ga0075423, IMG submission 80114) | Bulk soil microbial communities from a Populus tree surrounding site in Tennessee, USA - Soil MetaG P. TD hybrid SBSTD2 | ecosystem: Environmental > Terrestrial > Soil > Tree plantation...
GGTGGGCCGCATGCCCGAGAGCACCCGCTGCTTCTCGCCTGCCATCACGCTCCTCGCTCGCGCTCGTCCGGCGGCACGCGGGCCTCCCAGGCCTTCGCCATCCGCAGGAACACGTAGTCGGCGTACAGGACGGCGAGCACGAAGCCGCGCCAGCCGTCGAGGAAGCCGCGCTGGATAATGTACATCGAGAGGAAGCGGCCGAGCGGCCGGAAGATGAGGTCGGCGAGCCCGGCCCGCTTGCCGCGACGCAGCCACTCCCCCGCCGCGAGCGTGGAGTAGCGGTTGGAGCGCTGGACGAAGTCTTCCAGGCTCCGATAGGAGTGGTGGAGCAGCGGCTCCGCGAGCGTCTCGACCCGCCCTTCCACGCGCACCGACTCGTGCACCGCGTCCGCCACGAAGCGGCCGGCCTCCCGGCGGAAGAACCGGAGCTGATGGTCCGGGTAGAGGCCGCCGTGGCGCACCCAGACGCCCCAGAAGATGTTCCGCCGCGGGAGCGCGTAGCCGTCGGCCACGGGGCGGCCCGCCGCGTCGTCGGCGAGGATCCGCGCGATGCGCGCGCGCAGCTCGGGAGTGACGCGCTCGTCCGCATCGAGCGCCAGCACCCAGTCGCCCGCCGCCTGGTCGAGGGCGAAGTTCTTCTGCGCGGCGAAGCCGGGCCACGCGCGGACCCACACGCGATCGGTGAACTCGCGGGCCAGCGCCACCGTCTTGTCGGTGGACTCTGCGTCGATCACCACGATCTCGTCGGCCCACGCCACGCTCTCGAGACAGGCGCGCAGGCGCTCTTCCTCGTTCCACACCACGATGGTCACCGAGAGGCGCGTCACCGCGCGCTCCCGCGCTCGAGCAGCTCCCGCGCTGCCGCATAGGCGGCGTCCGCGGAGAGCCCTTCCATGGACCCGTCGGGACTCTGGAGCCCGCGGCTCCGCGCGCCGTAGGGACCGTTGCGGACCGCGCTCGTGGGCCCGAAGAGGCCCAGCGCGGGCGTGCCCAGCGCCGCGGCGAGGTGGAGCGGGCCGGTGTCGCCGGCCACCATCAGGTCGACCCGCCGCAGCACCGCGGTCAGCTCGTCCAGGTCGGTGGGCGGCGCCAGCACAGCGCGTGCGCTCAGCCCGGTGCCGATCTGCTTGGCCATGTGGACCTCGTCGGGCCCCCAGAGCAGGAGGATGCGCGTGTCGGCCTCGGTGGCCAGGCGCTCCGCGAGGACGCGAAAGCGCTCCACCGGCCACTGCTTCTCGGGCCGTCCCGCCCCCGGATTGAGGGCGACGATGCGGTCGGTGCGCTTGAGCCCGGCCTCCGTGAGGGCGTCGTACATGCGCCGCTCCGCGAGGGGCCGCGGGGGGAGATAGAACTCCGGCACGCCGGGCGTGATGCCGAGTGGACGCAGGAGGCACAGGTACTGCTCCACCACGTGTACGGCGGTGGGCGGCGGGGTCACGCGCCGGTTCGTGAACAGCACGTTGAGCCGCTCCCGGCAGTGGGACGCGCTGAAGCCGATGCGCAGCCTGGCCCCGGTGTAGGCGGTGAGCACGCCGCTCTTGAGCAACCCCTGTAGATCGATGGCGGCGTCGAAGCCGGCCAGCCGCACGCGGCGACGGAGCCGGCCGAGCTTGCCCATGACCTCCCGGGCGCCCGCGGGCCGCCGGACGAGCCGCCGCCAGCGCCGCGTGTCCACGGGGATGATGCGGTCGAGGTCCGGATGGTCGCGGAGGATCGCGTACTCGCGCGCCTCCACGATCCACGTGATCTGGGCCTGGGGCCGCGCCTGGCGCAGCGCGCGCGCCACCGGGAGGGCGTGGATCACGTCCCCCAGCGACGAGAGCTTCACGATCGCGACCTTCACCGCTTGCCCCCGAAGCGCTCGACGATCACGCGGATGAGGTCGCGGGTGGAGTGGTCCTTCGGATCGCCGGCGATGGCGACCCGGCCCCCCGCCGCGACCACCGCCGCGCGCTCGGGGACGGTGGCCGCCGTATAGTCGGTGCCCTTGGCCTGCACGTCCGGGCGGATCAGACCGACCAGCCGCTCCACCGTGTCCTCCTCGAAAATCACCACCGCGTCCACCGCCCCGAGCGCCCCGAGCAGCTCGGCGCGCTCCGCCGCGCTCATGAGCGGCCGCCCCGCGCCCTTGAGCCGGCGCACCGAGGCGTCCGAGTTGATCCCCACCACGAGCGCATCGCCGAGGGCGCGGGCGGCCGCGAGATAGCGCACGTGGCCGACGTGGAGAAGATCGAAGCAGCCGTTGGCGAGGACGATCGTCTTGCCCATCCGCCGCTGGGTGTCCGCCCAGCCGGCGGCGGCCTCAGGAGTGAGAACGGACGCCATCGCTCCCCGGCTCGGACGCGAGCGCCTGGGCGAGGTCGGCGGGCGTGGCGCTGGCCGTGCCGCGCTTCATCACCACCACGCCGCCGGCCACGTTGGCGAGCCAGGCCGCGTGCGCCGGCGGCGCGCCGACGGCGAGCGCGGTCGTGAAGGCGCTGATCACGGTGTCCCCCGCGCCGGTCACGTCGGCGATCTGGTCGCTGCCGTGGATGGGGATGAACGTCACCGGTCCGTCACGCTCGAAGAGCGCCATCCCGCGGCTGCCCCGCGTGACGAGCAGGAGCTGCGCCTCGAGGCGCTCGAGCACCTGACGCCCCGCTTTCTCGATGGCGCGCTCGTCCGCGAGCTCCGCGCCGGCGAGGGCCTCCACCTCGGGCTCGTTGGGGGTGGCGGCGGTGGCCCCGCGGAACCGGAGGAGGTCGTAGCGGCTGTCCACCGTCACCGGCGCGCCGCGCTCGTGGGCGCGCGCGCGCGCCGACTCGAACACGCGCGACGACACCACGCCGTAGCCGTAGTCCGAGCAGACGAAGCCGTCGGCTTCGCGCGCCAGCACGGCCAGGCGCTCGAGCAGGCGCTCCTCCACGTCGGGGGGCAGACCCGGCTCGGGCTCGCGGTCGAGCCGCACCACCTGCTGACGCATCGACTCGTAGCCGCCGGCCATGACGCGCGTCTTCACGGGCGTGCGTCGGCCCGGCGCCCGAACGAGCCCCTCGGTGCCGATGCCGGCGCGCTCGAAGAGCGCCGCGATCTCGGCGCCGGCCTCGTCGTCGCCCACCACGCCCACCGGCAGCGCGCGGGCGCCGAGGGCCTGCACGTTGTGGGCGGCATTGGCGGCGCCGCCCAGCCGGACCTCTCGATCCGTGAACCGGAGGATGAGGACGGGCGCCTCGCGCGAGATGCGCGCCGGCTTGCCGTAGAGATACTCGTCGGCGATGAGGTCACCCACCACGAGGATGCGGCGGCCGCGGAGCTGCCCCACCAGATCGAGCGTCGCGCGTGTGGGGAACATCATCGCCGCCGCTCCGCGAGCACCCACTCCACGGCGTCCAGCAGGTCCTCGGCCACGTGGTCCGGCTTCACCGTCCAGTCGTGCCGTTGATGCTCCCACTCACCGCGGCCGTAGCCCGTGAGCACGAGCACCCCCGCCGCGCCCACCGCCTGCCCCACCGCCACGTCGGAGATGCGGTCGCCGATCATCGCCGAGGCGGCGAGGTCGAGATCGAGCTCGCGTGCCGCGCGCTGGAGCAGCCCGGGCTTGGGCTTGCGACAGTCGCACACCGCGCGATACGGCGGCGCGCCCTCGTGGGGATGATGGGTGCAGACGTAGAGCCCGTCGAGGCGCGCGCCCTGGGCGGCCAACTGCCGAGCCATCTCGGCATGCACCGCGTGGAGCACATCCCCGGAGAAGTAGCCGCGCGCGATGCCGGCCTGATTGGTGACCATCACCGCCGGGATCCCCGCCTCGTTCAGGCGGCGCAGCGCCGGCGCGGTGCGTGGGAGGAGACGGATCCGACTCACGTGATTCACATACCCCACCTCATCGGTGAGGCATCCATCCCGATCGATGAACACCGCGGGGCGTCCTGCCATCGAGAGGCAGTGTAATGCCCCTACCCCGAATGATCAATAAAGATCGGGGGTTCGGGACCGAATCAGCGCGCGATCTTCCGGTAAAGATCCTCGAGCGCGGCGACCTGGGCGGCGTAGGTATAGGGCTCGGCGGTCGCGCGGGCGGCCCGGCCCAGGGCGAGCGGGTCCGCCCCGCGCAAGCGCTCCAGTCCCTCCGCGATGGCGCTCGCCGTCGCCTCGGGGACCACCCAGCCGTTCACCCCGGACTCGATCAGCTCGGCGCCGCCCGCGCGCGCGCTCGTCAACATCGGCCGGCCTGAGGCCAGCGCCTCGAGGTGCACGTTGCCGAACGGCTCGTAGCGGGTGGGGAGCGCGACCACATCGGCCGCCGCGTAGAGCCGCTCCACGTCGTGGCGCGCCCCCGTCCAGATGACCTGCCGGCCCACATTGTGGCGCGCGGCGAGCGCCTCGTAGGGGCGACGGTCGCCTTTGCCCGCCACCACCAGCCGGGCCCTCGGGTCGCGCCGCAGCGCCAGCGCCTCCACGAGCGGCCCCAAGCCCTTCCGCTCGAAGCCCGAGCCCACGAAGAGCACACACCAGGTGCCGTCCTCGACGCCCAGCTCCGCGCGCGCGACCGCCCGATCGTTGATGCGCACCAGGGGATCGAAGCGTGCCAGATCCACGCCGTTGTACACGACGGTCACGCGGTCCGACGGTGTCCCGTAGAGTCGCTCGATCTCCGCCTTGCTCCCGGCGGAGATCGCGACGATCTGACGGATACGGTCGAGGCGAAAGATCCGTGTTTCCAGTCTGATAACGTATCGATGGTACGGACTTACTTGAAGCGGCCGTCCCATGGCCTGGAGGTACCCGCGATGCGTCCCCTCGCCGGCGCGGTACACGTCGGCGCCCGTCATCCGCTCGTGGGTCTGCACGATGTCGTACCCACCCGCACGCGCCGTCGCCCGCGCCGCCATGCCGAACGAGATGAGCCGAAGCAGCGAGGGCTGCGACAGCACGGGCAGCCGACGCACCCGGACGCCCTCGACGGGGCGCTGCGCGCGCGTGGTGAGGAGCGTCACCGTATGACCTCGGCGGGCGAACGCGCCCACCAGCCCGGCGGTGGCGGTCTCCACGCCGCCGTGGAAAGTGAACGGGCGGCAGACGAGCGCGAGCTTCATCGGCGCCCCGTCCGCGCCAGGAGCCCCTCGACCAGCGGGAACAGGTCGCGGCGCGCGCTGGCGAAGCTGTAGCGCGCGGCGCACCGCGCCCGGGCGCGGGCGCCCAGCTCTCGCGCCTTCTCGGGATCGCTCACCAGCCGCTCGATGGCGGCGCCCAGCGCGACGGCATCGCCGGGCGGCACCAGCACGCCGCAGCCGCCTCCGTCGAGGATCTCGGGGATCATCGATACGCGCGTGGCCACGATGGGGCGCGCCAGCGCCATCGCGTCGAAGAGCTTGGCGGGCACCTGCCCGCGCGTGTCCGGCCCCTCGCGCTGGGGGACGGCCACGACGTCGGCCGCCTCGAGATAGCGCGGTACCTCCGCGAACGCGATGGCGGGGATCAGCCGCAGCGTGGGCAGCCGCGCCCGCAGCCGCCGTCCCGTGGCGCCGTCGGGGTCGGTGCCCACGAGCGCCAGCACGACGTCGGGCCGCGCGAGCCCCGCGACCGCCGCCACGAGATCGTCAACGCCCTTGTGCTCGCGCGCGGTGCCGAGAAACATGACGAGCCGCTTCCCCACGGCATCCAGCCGCGCCCGGACCTCGGTGGGATCGCTGAGGCCGGGCCGCCATGCGTCGGTATCGCGCACGTGCGGGATCAGCGTGCCGCCGAAACGCTCCTGGAGGAACCGCGACGCCACCGTGATCGCGTCGGCCGCGCGCGCCCACCGCTCCATCAGCCAGGTCCAGGGCAGCCCCCGCGGATTGGTCCAGTTGAGCGCGCGTCCGACCGTGCCCCAGACGCCGCTCCGCAGGAAGAAGCCCACCTCCCAGTCGTCGATGTCGAGGAGCAGCGGACGTCGGCCGAGCCGCCGCTTGAGGAGCCCGAGACCGGCCGAGCCGAGTCGCGGCTTGGAGGCATAGAGGAGATCACCGTCCGCGGCGCGGAGCAGGGCCGGCAACGCGCCCGCGAAGCTTGCGATGCGTCCCGCGGGCACACTCACGTACGGCACCGCGTCCGCGGACACCGGCGGCCACACGCCGTTCCCGTGACGCGGCCCCACGACCTCGACGTCGGCGATGGGCGCGAGCAGCCGGGCGAGGAGATGGGCGCGGCCGGCGGCGTTGTCGGAGACGTCGAAGCAGAGGACGGAGACCTTCACGAGACGGGCGCCGCGGGCGCCGCCAGCGTCGCGTAGCGCGCCGCCAGCGCCTCGGCGATGCGCGCGCCGGAGAACCGCCGCTCCACGAGCTCGCGTCCGGCCGCGCCCAGCCCCGCGCGCAGCGCGGGGTCGTCGAGCACCGCCTCGATGGCGTCGCCGAGCGCCCCGACCTCGCCGCCGGGCACGAGGAGCGCACTCTCGCGGTCCACCAGCACCTCGGGCACCACGCCCACGCGGCTCGCCACCACCGGCCGCCCCGCCGCGAGGTACTCGAAGAGCACACGCGACATGCCGTCCGACTCGAGAGGCACGTAGAGGGCGGCGTCGAAGCCCGCCACCGCCTCGGGGGCGTCCACACGGCCGTCCATGATGGTCACGCGGTGGGTGAGCCCAAGGCGGGCGCGCAGCGCGCGAATGGTGAGGTCCATCGAGCCACTGCCGACCAGCGCCACGTGGAACGAGCGCCCCGCCCGCACCAAGCGCGCCGCGGCCTCGAGCGCGACGGTGTGGCCCTTCATCACGCGGAAGCCGCCGAGGAGGCCAACGACCGGCACGCCGTCGGCCACGCCGAGCGCGGCGCGCAGTGGGCGCGGGCTCCGGCCCGGCTGCCATGCCTCGGCGTCCACGCCGCCCGGCAGGGCCACCACCCGATCCGCCTCGACGAGGCCGGCGGCCAGGTACTGACGGCGAATCGCCTCCGTGACGGTGACCACGAGCGCCGTGGCCTTGCGGTAGAGCCAGCGGTTCAGCGGATGAGGGCGCACGGGCTGCACGATGTGGCGGGTGCGCACGAGGGGCCGCGGCGCGACCGACAGGCGATTGGCGAGTGCGGCCAGCCAGTGCTCCTTGCCCCGGTGGGTGTGGACCACGTCCACGTCGGCGAGCCAGCGCCGCAGGCGGCGGACATCAGCCGCGTCGGCGGCCGGCCGGACCCCGCCGGTGAGCTCGAGCATCTCGATGCGCCGGACCCCGGCAGCGCGCGCGCGATCGATGACCCGCGACTCCGTCCCGCGCCGACAGGCGAACACCACCTGATGCCCGGCCCGCTCGAGCTCCACGCTGATGCGCGCCGCCCAATAGGCGTCGGATGACCAGCCGCGACAGGACACGATCTGGAGCACTCTCATGCGGGCCCCCGCCGGCGCGCGACGGCCTCGCGGTACACCGCCTCCACCTGGCCGGCGTGTCGCGCGGGGCTGAACTCCTCCAGAGCCCGACGCCGCCCCGCTTCGCCCATGCGCCGCGCCCGCGCGGGATCCGCGGCAAGGGCGGCGAGCGCGGACTCCACCGCCTCGGGGCGCTCGTCGTCCAGGAGCAATCCTGTCTCACCGTGCGCGACGGTGTCGGGGAGCGCGCCGATGCGGCGGGCCACCACGGGACGCCCCGCCGCCATCGCCTCGAGGGCGGCACGGCACGACTCGTCCGAGCCCGCGCCGACGAGGACGAAGGTGTCGAGAGTCCGCAGGACCGCGGGCAGGTCGCCGTCGCGATAGCCGGTGAAGATGATCGCCCGCTCGAGGCCGAGCTCGTGGACCATCGCCTCGAGGCGCGGCCGCGCCTCCCCCTTGCCCACGAGGAGCAGGCGAGCGCTCGGGTAGCGTCCGAGCAGGCGCTGGAAGCCGCGGATCAGGAGCTCGTGGCCACGGTTATGCGCGAGGCGCGCGACCGAGCCGATGATGGGGCCGGGCGCGGCGGATCCGGCGCCGATCCCAAGCTCCGCCCGGACCGCGGCGGGATCGGCGTCCTCCATGAAGCGCGCGAGATCCACGACCCCACTGACCCGATGGATGCGCTCGGGCGCGATGCCGGCGAGGCGGGCGCGCTCCTCGATCTGACGGCTCACCGCGATCACCGCGTCGGCGCGCCGGTACAGCGCACGGGCCACCCGGCCGAGCCGCACCGCACGCTGGTTGTGGAAGGTGCGCACCAGCGCCGCGGGGCCCCGCGACGCCGCGCCCAGCCAGTGGTCGTGCGAATGGTGCACGTGCACCACGTCGATGGCCTCGCGGCGCACGAGCGCGCGCACCCGGCGCGCGTCGGTGATCCAGGCCCACGGCGCCCCCTTCACGTCGAGGGAGAGCCCGGGCAGCGGCTCGATGCCGGCTTCGCGCGCCTTGACCTCGAAGCGGTCACCCGCGATCAGGCCCAGCCGCACGGTATGACCGCGCCGCTCGAGCCCCCCGATGAGGCGGATGACGGGGTCGGCGCTGCCCGTCCACCAGCGATTCGCGACGAGGTGGAGAATGCGGAGCGATGGCGGGGCCTCACGCGTCATCGCCGCGGGGCGAGCAGCTCGTCGTAGAGGGCGAGGAGCCGGCCGATCGAGGTCTCGCGCGAGAACCCCTCCTCGCACCGCTTGCGCGCGGCCCGCGCGCGCGCCGCGGCGGCCGCCGGATCGGCGAGCACGCGCTCGATGGCGGCCGCGAGGGCGGCTGGATCCCCGGGCGGCACGAGAAGGCCCGTGACGCCGTCCTCCACGAACTCGGGAATGCCGCCGATGCGGCTCGCCACCAGGGGGACACCCGCGGCCGCCGCCTGCAGGAGCGAGCCCGGCACGCCCTCGGTACGGGTGGACGCGAGCGCGAAGCAGTCCATGATGGCGAGCAAGGCCGGCACGTCGGTGCGGAAGCCCGCGAAGCGCACCGCGTCCGCGATCCCGCGGTCGCGGGCGATCCCCTCTGCCCACGCCCGCCGCCCCCCGTCGCCCACGAGGAGCAGCCGCGCATCGGCGCGCCGCGCGTGCACGCGGGCGAACGCGTCGAGCAGATGGTCGTGGCCCTTGGAGCCGCGGAACATCGCGACCGATCCGATGATGGGGCCGGCCGGCGCGCCCGCGGCGCGACCCAGGCCCACCGATTCGAGCACGGCCGCGCTGTCGTGAGGCACCGCGAACACCTCGAGGGCGACGCCGGCGGGGATGGCGACGACGCGCTCCGGGCGCGCGCCCGCCCCGATCACGAGCTGCCGGATCTCCTCGCCGCTCGTGATCACGCGGTCGGCGAGCCAGCGATACACGGGATTGAGCCCGCGGCGGATGGGGATCGAGACGTGGCGCGTTCGCACGACGGGCACGCGGGCCCAGCGCGCGGCCATGCCCCCCACCCACGCATCGATGGAGCTGTGAGTGTGGACCAGGCTCACCCGCTCGCTCCGGATCAGGCGCGCCAGCGCCCGCACTGCGCCGAGGTCGGCGGGGCCGCGCATCCGCACCGCGACCGAGGGGACACCGCGCGCGCGTGCCTGCTCGACGAAACGGCCGCCCGGCTGGCCGGCCAGCAGGACCCGCCAGCCGCGCTCGGCGATCCAGCGCGCCTCCTCGAGGGTGCGGATCTCCTGCCCGCCGAGCCCCGGCGACGCCTCGGTGTGGAGGACGACCCTCACGCCATCGCCTCCCGCACCTCGGCCGCCACCGCGTCGGCGTCGATGGCTCGCATGCAGACGTGGTCGATGGGGCAGACGTCGAGGAAGCACGGCGCGCAGGGCGCGCCGGGTGCCACGACGCGGGCGCGCGCCGAGCGCGGCGCGGTGAGCCGCGGATCGGTGGGGCCGAACAGCGTCACCGTGATCACGCCGAGCGCGGCGGCGAGGTGCGCGACGCCCGTGTCCGCGCTGACCAGCCCGCGGAGCCGCGTGAGCAGATGCGGCAGCAGCGCTGGGCGGTCGCGGCCCACGAGCGAGCGCGGCGGCGGCATCGCGCGGCGGAGCACCATCTCCGCGGCCGCGGCGTCGCCGGGACCGCCCAGCAGCACGACCGGCATGCCCAGCCCGCCGAGCCGGTCGGCGAGCGCCGCCCACCCGGCCGGCGCCCAGCGCTTGGCCGGTCCGGCCGCGGCCCCGAGGTGGAGTCCGACCGGTCCACGGCCGCGCGGGGCGCCATCCTCGAGCAGCGCGTCGACCTCCGCCTCGGCCGCGGCATCGTCGGGCACGCGCAGCCGGGGCTCGCGCGCGGGCGTGTTGACACCCAGCGCCTCGATCAACAGTCGGTACTCGTCCACCTGATGGCGCCGCGGCTGGGGAAGCGGAACCCGATCGGTGAGGTAGAGCCCGCGGGCGTCGGTATCGAAGCCCACGCGGCGCCGCGCGCCCCAGAGTCGGGCCGCCCGCGCGGCCTCGAACGAGTTGGGGA
>Ga0075423_10007438_pt1 | contig 10339 bp, 8 predicted proteins | sample SoiMethybrSBSTD2_FD_80114 | JGI IMG/M metagenome (GOLD analysis project Ga0075423, IMG submission 80114) | Bulk soil microbial communities from a Populus tree surrounding site in Tennessee, USA - Soil MetaG P. TD hybrid SBSTD2 | ecosystem: Environmental > Terrestrial > Soil > Tree plantation...
AGAAACCGACATGCCGTCGCTAGGCTGGTGGCAACTGCCACAGCTACGGCCATTCGTGCCCAGGCTTTGGAAAAACGGTCCGGTCTGGTCGATGCCTCCTCCGACGGTGCTGAAAGTTGCCGACGCCCCCGCGGGATTAGGGAACAGCGTTCCATTCGGGATGAAAGGCACGAAAGGTATCGCGCCTCCGTCTTGTCCATTCACCGCGGCGACCACCGCCAGCATGGCGCTGGCGCCGAGAACAAGAGCGCTCAGGATACGGCGTCGGCATTTCAGGATGCGTGACGATCTTGTAGCAAAAAGGAGGAACACGCGACTGATAGATCGGGAGTCCCAGGCCGAGATCGGGTGCATGGCGACACCTCCAGGGAGCGACTCGGTGCGCTGTGTCGACGCCGTTTGCTCCTGACCAAATGCTGAGTTTGTTGACCGTAACCTGTGAGCTTCCTCCGTCCCGCTAACCGTCCTCGGCGTCAGGCGCCGAGGGTGTCATGGCTGCGCCCCGGTCGCCACAGCGAGGCAGACGACCATGGCGTAGCGGGTGACCGCCGTTGTCCTCGCTGCAAGCCAACGCCATATGTCACTTCCGTCGAATAGAACATCGCTCCGGCGCGGCTGCGAGGTGGCAAGGCTGGTGCCACGCCGTGACCTTCGTGGCCTCGTGGCTCGTCGCTTCTAGCCAGCCCGCTCCGCCAACACGTTAACTGCTCGACGACCAGCATCAGCGGCAGGCTGACCGCGACCATGAAGACGATCGCTTGCTCGATCACCGCTCTACCTCCCGGCGGCGGATGTCACCTCGCGCCCGCGTACCGTAGCGCCGCGCGATGACGGATCGTGTTCGGATTCGAAAAAGAGCCGGACGCGTGATTCCCCAGCCGCAAGCGATCGCGATGGAAACTGGGAACGCGGCCGTTTGGTGCCCGCCGGATCGCTAAGGCGTACTATTCGCGGCGACGTCATGGTATTGGCGAAGACAACCCGTCCCACGCAGGCGGGGATCCTCGTGCGACGGCGGCTCGTGCGGCGACTCGATCTGGCCCGGAAGAAACCGGTCACCTGGGTCTGGGCGCCGCCAGGCGCAGGCAAGACGACGCTGGTCGCGAGCTACCTCGCGGCGCGCAAGACCCGCGGGCTCTGGTACCAGGTCGACGAAGGCGACACCGACGTCGCCACTTTCTTCTACTATCTCGGCCTGGCCGCGCCCCGTCGCCGGCGGCCGCTCCCGCTGCTGACGCCCGAGTACCGCCACGGCGTCGCGGTGTTTGCTCGGCGCTTCTTCCGCGAGCTCTACAGCCGACTGAAGCCTCCCTTCACCGTCGTCTTCGACAACTACCAAGACGTGCCGCTCGATTCCGCCCTCCACGACGTCATGGCGGAGACCATCGCCGAGATCCCGAACGGCGGGCGGGTCATCTTCATCAGTCGTAGCGATCCGCCGCCGGCCTTCGCCCGTCACCGCGCCCACCAACACCTCGAGATTTTGGATGGGTCGCAGCTCCGCTTCACACCAACGGAGGCGGCGGGGCTGACCCGGAAGCTTGCACCGGGCCATTGGTCGCGCGAGACGATTCGCGCGCTCTATCGCATCGCCGACGGCTGGTGCGCGGGGCTCGTCTTGCTGCTCGAGCAACTGCGCTCGCAAGGCCAGGCGTCACCGGCCCCACGCACGCCATCGTCGGAGGTTTTATTCGACTACTTTGCGGGCGAGATTTTCAAAAAGGCCGACCCCACCGTTCAGGCCGTGTTGCTTCACACCGCGTTTCTGCCGCGAGTAACGGGCGCAATGGCCGTGGCACTCACGGGCCGGCCGGCCGCCGGCGACGTGCTCACCGCGCTGCACGAGCAGAATTACTTCACCAACAAGCAGGCGGGCGACGGCGAGCCCGCGTACGAGTATCACCCTCTCTTCCGCGATTTCCTGCTGTCACAGGCGCGTCGCGTCTTCTCGCCCGCGGACTGCGCCAGGATCCGCCGGACCGCGGCGGGCCTCCTCGACGCCGCGGGTCAGATCGAGTCGGCGGCGCGACTGCTGCGCGACGCCGAGGAGTGGTTAACGCTCGAACAGCTGATCCGTCGCCACGCGCAGGGCCTGGTGGCTCAGGGTCGGGTCCAGACGCTGGAGGAATGGCTGGGCGGCATCCCCGCGGCCATCGTCGTCGAGCACCCATGGCTGCTCTTCTGGCGAGGCTGGATCGTGGAGCGGCACGCCGACCGCCAGCAGAGCCTCGAGCAGGCGTTCACGATCTTTCGCCGAGATGGAGACACGATCGGGATGTTGCTCGCTTGGGCCGGCGTGATCTTCGGCTTCCTGAGTGAAGGCGTCCTGGTTGCCATGGATCGCTGGATCGCGCTGCTCGACGACATCATGACGGATGCTCCGCAGATTCCTTCGAGAGGGGTCGAGGCGCGTGTCGCCACCGCGATGTTCGCCGCGATCACGCTGCGGCAGCCCTCCCATCCGAAGGCCGCGTATTGGGCCGAGCGAGCGATCGATATAGGGTGGCGGCACCCGGACCAATTCACGCGGGCGATCAGTGCAATCATCTGGTTTCACCACCAGCTCCAGACCGGTGACCTCGCGAGGGTGGCGGCGGTGGTCGATGAGATGCGCACGGTCATGCGCTCCCGCGACGTCTCCACGACTGCGACCGTGAACGCCAGCATGGTGGTGGCCTGGTACGAAGCGGCCACGGCACTGCCGTCGTACCGGCACACCGTAGCTCGAACGCTCGAGCTGGCGCACACGACTGGGGCATTGCACTCGCTACGGGAAACCGGATGGAGGTCGGCGAGAGACACGGTGCTCTGTGGCGGCCTCATGGGGGCCCTGAGCGACGGCGATCTCGTGACGGCGGCGTCCTGGCTGCAAGAGCTGGAGCGAAACGTCCACCATCTCGGGCCGATGTTTCGCTTCTGGCGTCACTGGTTCATCGTGTGGGAGGCCCTGATCCGCCGCGACGTCGCTCGCGCGAACACCTCCGAGCCGGAGATGTTGCGGCTCGCGCTCGAGGCGGGGCGTCCGCTGGACGAAGCCGTCGCCCATCTCTTGTCGGCCCAGGTGCTTCACGCGCAAGGTGCCCCGAGCGATGCGCGACGACATCTCGACCGGGCATTGGAGATTGGGCGCGCCATCAGCAGCGCCTACGTGGAGTTCATGGCCCGCCTCACCGAGGCGCAGCTCTCGCTGGACTGTCGCCAGGAGTCCGATGGCCTGCACGCGCTCCGCATCGCGATGACGATCGGCCGCGAGCGTGGTTACGTGAGCTCGCACGTGTGGATTCCTGCGGTCATGGCCCGGCTCTGCGCTCGCGCGCTGGAAGCGGGCATCGAGCAGGACTATGTGCGCGGCCTCGTCCAGGAGCGCGGCCTCGTGCCGGAGAGCCCGCCGGTCGAGGCCGAGGCGTGGCCCTGGCCCATCAAGATCCTCACGCTCGGGCGCTTCGAGGTGCTGCGCGACGGCGAGCCGGTGCGATTCGCCCGCAAGGTCCAGCGCAAGCCGCTGGCGCTGTTGAAAGCGCTGATCGCCTTCGGGGGGCGTGACGTGCGCGAGGACCTCGTGATCGATGCGCTGTGGCCCGACGCGGAAGGCGACGCGGCCCGCGTGGCGCTGGCGAGCGCGCTGCATCGGCTGCGCGGTCTGTTGGGTCATGAGCACGCCGTCGTCCGGCAGGAGGGACGGCTGAGCCTGGAAGGCCGGCTCTGCTGGGTGGACGTCTGGGCGGTCGAGCGCCTGCTGGGGCGGGCGGAAACCGCGGCAAATCACGCGGAACTTATACGCAAAGCCGCCGGCCTGTACCGAGGCGCGTTCCTCGACGAGCGAGAGGTCGAGCTTCCCCAGGCCGCAGCGATGGCCGAGAGTCTCAGTCGTCGTTTACTCCGGCACCTCGTGCGCGGCGGGCGGCACTGCGAGCAGGCGAATCCGCAGGAGGCCGTGGATTGGTACGAAGAAGCGCTCCGCGTGGACCCGTGTGCCGAGGATGTCTGCCGGAGCCTCATGACCGCCTATCACCGACTAGAGCGCTCCACGGATGTTGTCGCCACCTATGAGCGCTGCCGAGCCGCGCTCGCCGACACACGGGGCCTCGCGCCCTCTGTGGCAACCCAGGGACTCTTCAAGACCCTTTCGGCCCGCTAAGTCAGCGAAGTTCCTTCATCTTCATCGTTGTCTAATCCGAACACGATCCGTCATCGCGTGGCGCTAGCATGCCCACGTGAAACAACGCCGCCGGCGAGCCTGATCCGATGTTGACCCGCCATGAGCGCGGATTGCTCATCGCCGGCGGGTGTCTCTATCTCACCGTTCTAGGATTCCTGACCGGCATGATCGTGGAACGCGTTCGTTTCGACAGGCAACGCGCCACCGTCCTGCAGCATCTCGCCGCAACGCAGGAGCGGCTGCACACCCACCTCATGGATCTGGAGCGGCAGACACAGGTTCCCCGCCCCAGAGGTAATCCCTGAGCCCGGAGGTCAGCCCGCTCCACGCTGACGAGCGTGCACAAGCACGTCAACCATCCCGAGACCTTCGCGTCGCTCGCGTCGAAAAGGTTCATTCCTACGGAATCATGGTGTTCGGGTTGTTCATGTTCGGATTCGACGGGGACGACCCCCTCCGTGTTCGAGACGACGGCGCGCTGCACCCGCGCCACGGCGTGTCACCTGCTCCGGAACCATCCGCCGACACCACCGACTCGCGAAAACGTCGCGCGCCACGTGCCGGCGGCAATGTTGCTGAGGTGGAGCCAGTAACCTTGCGGGTTCATTCCGGTGATGACGTCGCCGACGCCGGGCCAGCAGTCGAGCCAGCTGTGCAGCAGTCGCAGCTCGGGCTCCGTCGGCGGCACGAGGCAGAAGCCGACGGCGCCGCGGAGGACGCGTGGGCACCGTCTCAGAGCGTCGCGGGCGGGGCAGGACGGCGACGCTGCGCTTGGCGCTCCTGCCAGCGGGCGATGAGTTCATAGACCGCTGGGAGCACGAGCAACGTCATTGCCGTGGCGGAGACGAGGCCACCGATCACCACCCGAGCGAGAGGCTGCTGGATTTCAGCGCCGATATCGTGCGAGAGTGCCGCAGGGAGAAAACCGATAATCGCCACGATGGCGGTCACTATGATCGGCCGGAACCGCACTTCGCATCCGCGCTCGATCGCCTCGCGGATCGGCAGCCCTTCGGAGGCGGCCTGACGGATGAATGATACGAGGACGACCCCGTCGAGCACACTCACTCCGAACACTGCAATGTACCCGACGGCGGCAGAGATGCTGAAATGCGTGCCCCAGAAAAATAGTGCAAGGGTTCCACCAATGATCGCGAACGGTAAATTGAGCATGATCATCAGGGCGTCGGCGATTGACTGGAAGGCGCTGAACAAGAGGACGAAGATGATGAACAGGACCATGGGCACGATGACGTAGAGCCGCGCCAGCGCGCGCTGCTGATCCTCGAAGCGCCCGCTCCAGATGATGCTATAGCCCTCGGGCAGTCGTAGCGCCGCCGCGACCTTCGGCATCGCCTCGGAGACGAGGCCACCCATGTCCCGATCCCGCACGCTCCATTTGACGGCCAGCCGGCGGACGTTTCCCTCGCGGAGGATCTCCGAGATGCCGTCCGTCAGACTGAACTCGGCGAGTTGTGTGAGCGGGATGCGCTCGCCGCTCGGTGCGCTGACCGTGACATTCCGGAGGCTCGCGACCGAATCCGCTTCCTGGGGCTTGAGCCGCACCGCGAGGCCGAACCGGCGCTCGTTCTCGAAGACCTCGGTGACGACCCGCCCCTTCGTCGCGGCCTCGATCACGTCCTGCACGTCCTGAACATTGATGCCATACCGGGCCGCTGCAGCCCGGTCGACGACGATCTGTAGCTGCGGCTGACCGATGAGGTGATCGTAATCGAGATCTGCGACGCCGAGAATGTCTTTCAGCACGGCGACGATCTGCTTCGCTAGCCCGTCCATCACGAAGATATCCGGACCATGGAGCTTGATCGCCAACTCCCCCTTAACGCCAGCGAGCGCCTCGTCGACGTTGTCCTTGATCGGCTGGGAGAAATTGGTCGTGATTCCTGGAATAGTCGCGAGCGACTCGGTCATCGCCGCCACGAGTTTCGCCTTGTCCCTATTCTTCGTCGCCCACTCGGCGCGAGGCTTGAGCCCGACGTAGAATTCGAGATTGTCGAGCCCTTCCGCGTCCGTGCCGTCGTCGGGTGCACCGAGCTGTGACACCACGACGCGGACTTCCGGGAACGCTAGTAATCGCTCGCGGATTTCGCGAGTGGGCCGTCGCACTGCCTGCATCGAGATCCCAATGGGAAATTGGACACGGACCCAGATGTCGCCTTCGTCAAGCTCCGGCAGGAATTCCTTCCCGAGCAGTGTGAACACGAATAGGGCGACGGCGAGCAGTCCGGCCGCGCCCAGCACCGGGAAGATCGGCCGACGCAGGCACCATCGGATGGCGGGCCCATAGATCGCGCGGAGCGCCCGAAGCACCGGACTCTCACGCTCGGACGGCGGCCGACGAAAGAACAGGCTCGCGAGCACAGGAATCAGCGTCAAGGTAAGAATCAGCGCCCCGACAACGGCCACGGAAATCGTCACCGCCATCGGGGTGAAGAGTTTGCCCTCGATTCGCTGGAACGTCAGGATCGGCAAATACACCGTCATAATGATCAACACGGCGAAGGTCAGAGGGCGCGCTACCTCGCTTCCCGCGCGTTGCACCTCGCGGAGCACACGAGGCCCCGTCGGCTTCTCATGGCCCAGGTGGCGGACGATGTTCTCCGTCATGACGACGGCCCCGTCGATGATGATCCCGAAGTCGATGGCGCCCAGCGACAGGAGGTTGGCCGGAATCCCCCGAAGATCCATGAAGATGAACGCAAAGAGGAGCGACAACGGAATGGTCAGGGCCACAATGACGGCAGCCCGCACATTGTAGAGGAAGATTGACAGCATCACGATCACCAGAACCGCTCCCTCGATCAGGTTGCGGAGGACGGTGCGGACGGTCGTGTTCACGAGCCAGTCGCGGCTGTAATAGGGCCGGAGCTCGACGCCGTCCGGCAGCAGCTTCTGGACCTCCTGGACCTTCGCTTTGACAGCCTCGATCACTTTCCCCGGATTCTCGCCCGTCCGCATGAGCACGATGCCCTGAACGAGGTCGTCGTCATGGTCGCGGCCGAGCACGCCAAGGCGGATCGCGTGGCCAATACCGACGGTCCCGATGTCGCGGACTCTGACCGGCGTTCCCTTCTGCGCGGCCACCACGATGTTCTCGATGTCGGCCAGAGACTGGATCAAGCCGACGCCACGCACGGGCACGCGATACTCGCCGCGCTCCACGAAGCCGCTGCCGGCGTTGGAATTGTTGTTCGACACGGCGTCGAATATCTGCTTGAGGGTGAGGTTATAGGCGCGCAGTCTGCCCGGGTCGACGTCGATCTGATACTGTTTGGTGCCGCCCCCCCACGAGACGACGTCGGCGACACCGGGCACCTTCTTGAACTCGCGTTCGAGCATCCAGTCTTGGATGGCTTTGATCTCGACGAGGGGCCACGTCTTCGACTCGAGGGTATAGCGGTAGACCTCGCCAATAACGCTCGACAGCGGACCGAGCGCCGGTTTCACGTCGGCGGGAAGGGATGCCTGAGCAATCCGCTCCTGCGCCTGCGCCCGCGCCCAATACCGATCCGTGCCGTCAGCGAAGAGGATCTTGATGTTCGAGAGGCCGAACAGGGTATCCGAGCGTAAGAACGTCACGTTGGCGATACCGTTCAACTCGTTCTCGATTGGGATCGTGACCAGCCGCTCGACTTCCTCGGCGGCGTGCCCGGGCCAGAGGGTGATGACCTCGACTTTTACGTCGCCGACATCGGGGTAGGCCTCGATCGGGAGGCGAAAGAAAGAGACGATCCCCATCGTCACGAGCAGGAGCGTCAGCGCCACCATCACAAATCGCTGGTGGAGCGCGAAGTTGATGACGCGTGAAATCATCGGCTGCTGATACGGCGGGTCCATCGGTCGTCGCCGACGGTCCAATCCTTCTGCTTCACCTTCAGCCACCGCTTCGTCGGACCGGCCTCGTACGCGCTGGTGTCGTCCTTCGCCACGTAGCCCTCGTACCCTCGCTCGACGACCTGCCGCCACGCGGCCAGACCATCAGGTGCGAGCCGCCGAACTGGGAAGACCAACGCGCTGCCGGCGACAACGCTCTCCAGCCGAATGCCACGGTGGGCCAGCGGCCGCGCGCTGAGGTCGCGGCCGTCGCGATACAGGAGGTTGAACGCCACGTAGACAGGCGGCGACGCGACCGCCGCTCGGTCTGGCTCGCGCAACCAATCGAACCGTGAGCGGAGCTGCTCGTCGAAGACCGCCACCTCGCCGTCGAGGACGAGCGTGCGCGCCGAGAGCTTCGAGATCGCCGCCGCGATGTCGCGGAAGCGCCGACTGTGATCGACACCGCTTCTGCTGACGAGACGAGCCGAGTCGCGATTCTTGTACGCGATGATGCGCCAGCCGTCGACCTTCTCCTCATAGATCCACCCTGCGCGGTGGAAGGGCTCGCGCACGAGCGTGGGAGCCATCGGCGTGTATCGACGCAGCACAGAACGGCAAGTCTACACGGGGGCCTTGCCTACGGTTGGCGCGTATTGCGGCCGTGTTATTAAGATTTCTTAATGCCGTTCGGGCGCCGGCTGACGTTCACTCATCGCCAGCCTCCTTTTCTCTGGAGCCGGCCTTGCATGAGGGCTGAAGAGATTCGGCGCGGGTTACGAGCGTTCACTTCCTCGCGCTCCGTCAGAACGTGGATTGGCCCGAGCTACGGAGCAACACGCGAAATGTGCGAGCGGAAAATCACCGCGGCCGAGATCGAGTGCGAGGTTGTCGTCGCGAACGGCCAGGTGCTACGTCCTGACGCTGAGTGCTACAGGTCCTCCTGGAAGAGTTGGTGGAGACGTGCCAGCGCTCTCTGAGTTACTCGATCACCTGATCCGCCCGCAGCAGCAGCGACGGCGGGATGGTGAGGCCGAGCGCCTTCGCGGTCTTGAGGTTGATGACCAGCTCGAACTGAGTCGGTTGCTCGACCGGCAGATCCGCGGGTTTGGCGCTTTGAGGATCTTCTCCGTATACAGGGCCGCGCGGCGCCAAAGTGCTACGAGATTCGGACCATAGGAGCCCAGGCCTCCAGATTCCGGACCTTCACGCCACATGAAGAACGTCGGGATCCGCTGTCGCGCGGCCAATTCGATAATGTGTGCCTTCTGCGTAAAAAGTTGCGGGCCTTGCAGCACGATCATGCCTGCGGCGCGTTTATCCTTTAATGCGGCTGCGACGACAGAAAGGTCGCTCGTAAGCGAGAGCTGCACCGGCTCCAGCGTGAATCCACGATCTCGTGCGGTTGCGTCCGCAGCGTTCAGGTAGCCGCGATTAGCGCCTGGCGAGAACTCTGGATCCCAGAGCACAGCGATGCGCGACGCCGGCGGCAATAATTTCCCCAACAGCTCGACGTACTTTCCCGCAATGTCCGGTGTTGGATCCCACGCCACTCCCGTCACATTGCCGCCAGGTCGAGCGAGGCTCGCGATGTATCCCTGGCCGACTGGATCAACGCCGTAGGCCATGACAATCGGGATTTTGTTCGTAGCGCGCCTCGCGGCTTCGATCATCGGGTTCGGCCCAACGGCAATGAGATCTATGTTCAGCTTTACGAGTTCAAGGGCGAGGATCGGAAGCCTCTCAGCATTACCATCGGCGAATCGATACTCGATGACGACGCTTTGGCCCGCGACATAGCCCAGTTCACCGAGGGCGCGCTCGTAGGCACTGATGAAATGTTGCACGACGTCGCGAGAGGCGAGCCAGAGCACACCAATGCGGGGCGCCTTTGCCTGCCGCTGCGCCTCGGCGGCAGCGGCGCGGCGAGCACGGCTCGCAGCCCGAGTGACCACAGCGTGACGTCATTCAATAACTTGATCCGCCCGAAGCAGCAGCGACGGCGGGATCGTGAGGCCGAGGGCCTTGGCGGTCTTCAGGTTGATCACCAGCTCGAACTTCGTGGGCTGCTCCATTGGTAAGTCGGCAGGCTTGGCACCTTTGAAAATCTTGTCCACATAGATGGCCGCACGGCGGAACATCTCGGGAAGGCTGCTTCCATAGCTCATCAAGCCGCCCGCCTCGACGAATTCGCGAAGCGTGTACATGGCGGGAAGCCGACTATCCCTCGCGAGCTGGGCGATCTGCTTGCGCTCTCGATAGAAAACAGCGGTGGTGACCACAAGGAGGGCGTCAGGTCGATCCCGCGTGGCCATCGCAAGCGCGGCGCGTAGGCCATCCGGCGGA
>Ga0075423_10007443_pt1 | contig 10337 bp, 7 predicted proteins | sample SoiMethybrSBSTD2_FD_80114 | JGI IMG/M metagenome (GOLD analysis project Ga0075423, IMG submission 80114) | Bulk soil microbial communities from a Populus tree surrounding site in Tennessee, USA - Soil MetaG P. TD hybrid SBSTD2 | ecosystem: Environmental > Terrestrial > Soil > Tree plantation...
CAAGGGACAAGGGACAAGGGACAAATCAGAGCGACAAGGCAGAGGAAGGCTTTGTCCCTTATCCCTTGTCCCTTGTCCCTTGACACATTTCACTCAATACCCCGCTCCGCTATCTGCTCCATCGCCGCGGCGAACGTGTCGATCTCCTCGAGCGTCGTATAGACGTTCGGCGTAATCCGGGCGCCCTCGTACTCCGCGTGGACGATCGGCGTCGCGATGATTCGCCATCGTGTCCAGAGCCGATCGATCACCTTCGGGGTCGGCACTCCTGCGATCTGCACCGTCCCGATTGCGCAGGAATGCGCCGGGTCGAGCTTCGTGTGGATCCTGATCTTCGAGTTTGCCGCGAGCCGGGTGGCCCATCGATCCCGCAGGTACCGGAGCCGCGCAGCCTTCCGTTCGCCGCCGATGCCTTCGTGAAACGCCAGCGCCTCCGCGATCGCGTTGTGATTGGCCGCCGGGTGCGTGCCGATCTCCTCGAACTTGCGGATGTCGCCGTTCTTCGCGGCCGCCGCCGGCGTGAGCGCCCACAGCGCGGGAATCAGCTCCCGCCGCACGTACAGAAAACCGGTGCCGATCGGGGCGAGCAGCCACTTGTGGAGGCTGGTGCCGTAGAAGTCGCAGCCGAGATCCGACGCCTTGAACGGGAAGTGCGCGAACGCATGGGCGCCGTCGACGATGGTCTTGATGCCGCGGCGGCGGGCCTCGTCGCAGATCTTCTTCACCGGAAAGATCTGTCCCGTCAGGTTCGTGATGTGGCAGAAGTGCAGCACCTTGGTCGCCGGAGTGATCGCGCCGAGCAGCCGATCGGCGAGCTCGTCTTGCGACCGCGGCGGCACCGGGAACGAGATCTTCGTCAATTTGATCCGGTCGCGGCGGACGCGCTGGTCCCACGTGTCGAGCATCCGGCCGTAGTCCTGATTGGTCGTCACCACCTCGTCGCCCGGCGACAGTTCGAGACCGAGCTGGGCGATCTGGAGGGCTTCGCTCGCGTTGCGGGTAATCGCGAGCTCCTCGGGATCGCACCCGAACTCGCCGGCCAGCCGCCGCCGCACCGTCTCGATGTTCGGCTCCAGCACCTGCCACATGTGGTACACGGGCGCCTGGTTGGAGAGATCCAGATACCGCTTGAAGGCTTCGTGGACGATCCGCGGGCTGGGGCAGCAGCCGCCGTTGTTGAGATTGATGAGGGTGCGGTCCAGGGTGAAGGCCTGCTGGATCTCGCGCCAGTAATCCTCGTTCCCCGCGACGTCCACGGCGGGTCGATGCTGAACGGCGGCGCCGGCCGCCATGACGCGGGCCTCGCTGTCGTTCCGGAAGGTGGCGAGGACAGCCGTGCCGGCCGCGCCGGAAGCTCTCAGAAACTGGCGTCGGGACCACATGGACGCGACCTCCTCGGACAAATGTCGCTCGGCGGAGTCACAATACTCGATCGGGAGCGTGTCAGTGGCAGCATTCACGGGACAGGGGGTCATCATCACGGGCGGCAAGCGCATCGGTGCGGCGGTGGCGCAGGCGCTCGCCAGCCGCGGCATGCAGATCGCCCTGTCGTTCAACCGCTCGCGAGACGACGTCCAGCGCCTGGCCGACACCATTCAGTCGAGCGGCGGACGGGCCTCCATCTACCAGGCCGACCTGTCGCGAGCCGACGACGCGCGTTCGCTGGTCGAGAGGGCCGCCGCCGATCTCGGGTCGGTTGACGTCCTGATCAACATGGCGTCCGTGTACTCGTCGGTGACGTTCGAGGAGATCGACGAGCGCGTGTGGGACGGCGTGCTCGACGTCGATCTGAAGGCGGCCTTCCTCTGTGCGCGGGCCGCCGTGCCGCATATGCGGATCCGGGGCGGCGGGCGGATCATCAACTTCACCGACTGGGTCGCCCGGAGCGGCCGGCCCCGGTACAAGGGATTCCTGCCCTACTACGTTGCCAAGCACGCCGTCATCGGCCTGACCGAGGCGCTCGCCCTGGAGCTCGCCGAGGACCGGATCCTGGTCAATGCGATTGCGCCAGGCCCGATTGTCGCGCCGCCCGACACGACCGACGAGGAGTACAAGGCGGTCGAAGCGGCCACCCCGCTCGGGCGGTGGGGCGGCGAAACCGAAATCGTGTCCGCGGTCCTCTTCCTCCTCGAAAACGACTTCATCACCGGGGAAACCATCCGCATCGATGGCGGCCGGCACCTCAGATGAGCCGGGAACCAGCGGCGCGGAACACCTCTCCCATCGACGCCAGCGCACCGCGCAGCTCGTCGCGGCTCCTCGCAAAACAGAACCGGATGTAGCCCTCGCCGCCCGCGCCGAAGTCCAACCCGGGCACGCACCCGATTCGCGCGCGGCCGATCAGGTGCTCTGCCATCGCCCATGAAATCGAGCCGGTTCCCGGTTGCCGCCAGCCGGGATCGATGCGCAGGAAGGCATAGAAGGCGCCGTGCGGCGGCGCGCCGCTCAGCACCCCCGCCGCCTGCTCCCGGATGCCGGCGTAGAACAGATTCCGGCGCTCGCGCAGCTCGTCCCGGAAGGCCGCGACGCAGTCCTGCGGACCCTCGAGCGCGCCGATGCCCCCGAACTGCACCACCGACGTGACGTTGCTGCAGGTGTAGAACAGGACCTTCTTGATGCGTTCGCGCAGCCGCGCGTCCGGTGTCGCGAGATAGCCGAGACGGAGGCCGGTCATCGCGTAGGTCTTGCTGAACGTGTAGATGGACACGGTGCGCTCGTACATCTCCGGCAGCGACGCCGGACTGATGTGCGTCGCTCCGTCGAAGACCACGTCCTCGTACGCCTCGTCCGAGATCAGCCAGAGATCGCGCTCGCGCGCGATGGCCGCGATTCGCTCCAGATCGGCGCGCGTGAGGACGCCGCCGGTCGGATTGTGCGGCGAGTTGAGGTAGATCGCGCGCGTCGCCGGGGTCACGTACGATTCGAGCTCGTCGAGGTCGAAGCGCCAGCCGAGCGCTTCGTGAACCGGACAGCCGATCGGCTTCGCCCGCGCGGCCAGGACGTTGCCGGCGCACGGCGGCCAGGTCGGGTCCGGCATGATCACCTCGTCGCCCGGCTCCAGCAGCGCCTGGCAGACCAGATAGATCGCGTGGATGCCTCCCGTCGTCACCATGACTTCATCCGGCGACGCGACGGGAATGCCATTGGTCTTCCGGAGCTTGGCGGCGAGGAGCTCGAGAAGCCGTGGCAGGCCGGTCGTCTGGAGATAGTGACTCTGGTTGTCGTCGATGGCGCGGCGCATGGCCGCCTTGACCGTGTCCGGTGCGTCGAAGCTGACGTCACCCTGGTCGAGCCGGAAGGGCCGCTCGACCGAATACATCATGTCGCGGATCCGGATGATGCCGGAGAAGGGAACGCGATCGAGGTCTTCGCCCATGGTGTGCCCCGTGAGGCCGTCTCAATCCCCGCCGGACCCCTTGAACTGATCGCTCTCTTCCGCGAACAGCACGTTGAAGCTCGTGAGCGATCCGTAGCAGCCGCTGATGTAGCCCTGCAGCTTGATCTTGACATCTTCCGGGATGTCGGCGGCGTTGACCTGCTGCTCGAGCGTGCGCAGGCGGTTGCGCAGCATCACGACCTTGTGGAAGAACGTCTCGATCGGCCAGGACTTGTCCTGGAGCTGCGGGTTGCCCGGACGCAGCACCATCGTGCCACCGCGCCATTTGTCCGCCGGTGTCACCGGGGTGATGCCGGTCTCTTCCCGGATGATCCGCCGAAGCAGCATCTCGATGTCGACTTCGCCGCCAGGTCCCTGCAGGGTCATGACCGGACCACTCCTTTCACGTTCGCCGACGATCGGCATCGGTTCGCGGTCGGGCTTCGGCGCGCGGCCGCCCGAGCCGGATGTCGGGGTGGAGCGGACGGCGGCATCGTCGGTGCCGATGCGCGGGCCGCCGCGGTAATTGTGCTCGCTGTCGCAATAGCCGCAGACCACGCGCAGCGGCCGGCCGTCGTTGTCGGAAGCAATGACCGTGTGCATCCGGTCGGTCTTGCACGCGCGGCAGAAATCTTCGACCGAGTCCCCGGCGCGATACGTGCGAGCCATCGTCACACCCTGGCGAGGATCCTGCTGAGCGTCAGCGCCGCGCGCTGCAGCGGCAGGTTGCTGATGTAGAAGTGCCGCGCGCCCGCCTCGCGCAGCTCCCGGATCGTGCGCGCGCAGATGTCGTCGGCGGTGGCGCCCGCCGCGAACTCCGCGGTCAGCTCGTCGGCCGGCACCGGCAGGAAGCTCTTGAGCGCCTGGAGCGTCCGCGCGTTCGCCGACCGGTAGTAGAAGACCCCGAACACCCCCGGAATCGCAAGCCCGCGGCGTTCGGCTTCGGCGATGAACCGGCCGACGCGGTCCCGGCTGTGATGCGAGACGATCTGCGTGAGGTAGAACTCCGCGGTCGTGCGCCCATCCAGCAGGTGACCGACCTGCCGTTCGACATCCGCGTGCGGGTTCGCCCATCCGCCCAGCGCGAGATCGGGCTGATGCCGGCGGATCTCCTCGCGGAGCTGCCACGCGTGCTCGACGCAGCGCGGCGGTCCGACGCTCTTGTCGCCGCCGAGGATCACCAGCGCCTGGAACCCGTGCTGCACGGCGCGGTCGGCGTAGGCCAGGCAGTACTCGAGCGGATGCTTGCACGTCAGGAACGGCACCACGGTCCGGCGCGAGACTTCGCTGCCGAGATTGCTGACCAGGTGCCGGAGGTTGTCCTCCTCCTTCAATCCGACCGCGCTGTCGGTCAGGAAGACCGGAGTCCCCTCCCGCGTCAGGCTGCGAACCGCGTGATACGTATCGATCCAGGCGTCCATGCTCGCCCGCGTCTCGAGCTCCGCCCGCGGCGGCCGCAGCTCGGCGGCGATGACCGAGGGTTCCGTCTGAAGTCGTTCGACGATCGAGGGCATGGCGAGTCCGGCCGGGGCCAAACCGACAGTATACCGGCCATGTCAGAATCTTCTGATGCCCATCTCGCTGACCTTCCTCGGTGCGGCCCGCACGGTCACCGGATCGAAGTATCTCCTCGACACCGGCAGGGCGAAGGTGCTGATCGACGCCGGGCTCTTCCAGGGCCTCAAGGAGCTGCGAGAGTTGAACTGGCGGGACTTTCCAATCCCGGCCTCGTCGCTCGACGCCATCGTGCTGACCCACGCGCATCTCGATCACTGTGGCTACCTGCCGCGGCTGGTGATGCAGGGCTTTCGCGGGCGCGTGTTCTGCACCGCCGGCACACGGGATCTCTGCCGCATCGTGCTGCCCGATTCGGGACGGATCCAGGAAGAGGACGCGGCCAACGCGAACCGTCACGGCTTCTCGCGACACGCGCCGGCGCTGCCGCTCTACGGCGAAGCGGACGCCTTTCGCGCCGTGTCGCTGCTTCAGCCGGTCGGCTACGAGCGGGCGATGCCTGTGGCCGAGGGCGTGGAGGTCGACTTCCTCGCCGCAGGACACCTGCTCGGCTCCGCCTACGCGCGCGTGAAGACCGATGGTCTGACGATGCTCTTCGGTGGGGACCTCGGCCGGTACGACCGCCCGGTCCTCCCCGATCCCGTGAGCGCGGCGCAGGCGGACTATCTGCTCGTCGAATCGACTTACGGCAATCGTGTCCACGAGCGCGACGACGATGGCGATCGGCTGGCTGGAGTGATTCGATCGACTGCCGAGCGCGGCGGGAAGCTGGTGATTCCGGCGTTCGCGATCGGCCGCGTCGAGGAGGTCCTTTACTGGATCGGACGGCTGGAGGAGCAGCAACGCATTCCGGTGCTGCCGGTCTTCCTCGACAGCCCGATGGCCATGGAGGCGCTGGCGCGCTACACCGAACGGCTGAACGAGCTCGATCCGGAGCTCCAGCCGGAGGTGCGTGACGAGAAGGCGCCGTACAACGAGACCGCGCACGAGCCGGCCGCGAAACGGCGCGAGCAGGCGGCTCACGAGCGGCGGCTGTGCGCGTTCTGCACGACGCGGTTCCGGACGATTCAGTCCTCCGCGGAGTCGAAGCAGTTGACGCAGTCGCGGATGCCGGCCGTGGTCATCTCGTCGAGCGGCATGGCCACCGGCGGCCGGGTGCTGCACCATCTGAAGGATGCCTTGCCCGATCCCCGCAACACCGTGCTGCTCGTCGGTTTCCAGGCAGAGGGCACTCGAGGCCGGCAGCTGGCTGACGGCCAGAAGTCGGTGAAGATCCACGGCCAGGACATTCCGGTCCGGTCGCATGTGGATCGGATCGAGTCGATGTCGGCGCACGCCGACTCGCAGGAGATCCTCCGCTGGCTCGGCGGGTTCCAGCAGCCGCCGCGGCGCACCTTTCTCGTGCACGGCGAGCCCGACGCGATGGATCCGCTCGCGGACTCGATCCGTCAGAAGCTCGGCTGGAACGCGCACACGCCGCAGCTGGATGAAGTGGTTACACTGGAATCATGATTCACCGGTCTTCGATTGGAGCAGGGATGGCGCTCGTGATAGCGGTCGGGATGGCAGGCAGTTGCAACAACACCGTTCCGCCGGCGGAGTCGGCAGGCCGGGCATCGGTGGCGGAGGCCACGCGGCAGCCGGACTCGAGCCGGAAGTATTTACTCGAGCGGGTTGACGACGCCGCGGTGGCGCAGCTGTATGCCGACGGCTTCAACGACTTGCCGGTCGAGCAGAAGACGCTGATCTGGCATCTCTATCAGGCCGCGATCGCCGGCCGCGACATCTTCTACGACCAGCGTTACGCACACGGCCTCGAGATGCGCGGGGTGCTCGAAGAGATCCTCACGCACCCGGGCGGCGTCGATCCCGCGACGCTCGCCGAGATCCAGCGCTACACCAAGCTGTTCTGGCTGAACACCGGGCCCTACAACAACCTCACGGCGCGGAAGTTCGTGCTGAAGTGCACCCCGGAGGCGTTTGCCGCGGCGGCGCGGACCGCGCAGACATCGGGCGCGCAGTTTCCGCTCAAATCCGGCGAGACGCTCGACGCGCTGCTGAAGCGGATGCAGCCGCTCTTCTTCGACGCCACGGTCGATCCGATCGTCACCAACAAGACCCCGGGGCAGGGAAAGGACATCCTCGCGGAAAGCGCCAACAACCTTTACGTCGGCGCGACGATGAAGGATGTGGACGCGTTCAAGGAGCGATACGCGCTGAACTCCCGGCTGGTGAAGCGCGATGGCAAGCTGGTGGAAGAGGTGTACCGGGTCGGCGGCCGCTACGACAAGGAGATTCGTTCGATCGTTCAACACCTCGAGGCCGCGATTCCGTTCGCGACCCCGACCATGAAGGAGGCGCTGAGCGCGCTGACGAAGTGGTATCGCACCGGCGAGGACGCCGATCGGGCCGCGTACGACATCGCCTGGGTCCATGACAAGGACTCGCCGGTGGACACGATCAACGGCTTCATCGAGGTCTACATGGACCCGCGCGGCCATAAAGGATCGTGGGAGGCGCTGGTCTACTTCGTGAACCGCGAGAAGACCGCCGGCATCCAGAAGCTCGCGGCCAACGCGCAGTGGTTCGAAGATCGGATGCCCTGGGCGGACCAGTACAAGAAGCAGGGCGTCAAGGGGATCACCGCCAATGCCATCGACGTCGTGATCGAGACCGGCGACTCGGGCCCGATCACGCCGGTCGGCATCAACCTGCCGAACGATCAGCAGATCCGCGAGAAGTACGGCAGCAAGTCCGTGTCGCTGTCGAACGTGAACGAGGCCTACGACAAGTCCACGCCGGCGGCCTTCCGCCGCGAGTTCTCCTGGACCGAGGAGGAAGCGCAGCGTGCCGACAAGTGGAGCAGCGTCGCCGGCGAGCTGACCACCAACATGCACGAGGTCATCGGCCACGCCTCGGGCAAGACCTCGGAGAAGCTCAAAGGCTCGCCGCAGTCGGCGCTCAAGGAGCAGTACTCGGCGCTCGAGGAGGCGCGCGCCGATCTGGTCGCGCTGTACTTCATCCCCAACCCCAAGCTGGCCGAGCTCGGGATCGTCGACGCCAGGGATCAGGAGGCGATCGTCCGCGCCGAGTACGAGGGCTACACGCGCAACGCGCTCGCGCAGCTCCGCCGGATTCGCGAGGGGACGCAGATCGAAGAAGATCACATGCGCAACCGCCAGATGATCGTGCGCTGGCTGATGGCGAACTCGAAGGCCATCGACGTCCGCGCCCGCGACGGCAAGACGTTTTACGTGATGGTCGACCCGAAGGCGTTCAATGAAGGGGTGGGACGCCTGCTGGCGGAAGTGCAGCGGATCAAGGCCGAAGGCGACTACGAGGCGTCAAAGAAACTGTTCGAGACCTACGGCGTGCACTTCGACGGCAAGCTCCGCGACGAGGTCGTGGCGCGCGTCGAGAAGCTGAACATGCCGTCGTATACCGGCTTCGTGCAGCCGCGGCTCGAGGCGGTCAAGGGTCCCGACGGGAAGATTACCGACGTGAAGATCTCGTATCCGCTGGATCTGACGACGCAGATGCTGGAGTATTCGGGCCGGAGAAAATAGACGGCAGATGAAGACGCTCGCGGCTGCCCTCGTCGGACTGTCGATCGTGGCCGCGGACACGGCGGCCCAGTCCAGCGGTCGCGGTACGATCCCGACCGAGTTCGGGACGGTCGATATCGCGAAACTGCAGCCCGGGGACCCGGATTTCGAGCAGAACGGCGGGATCAGCGACGACGGGCTGCGACTGCTTCTCGCTGATATTGCGCAGTTCGACCGCGTGCGCTTCCAGTCGCCAGGCGCAAGAGACAAGGCGGACCAGGAGCGACAGAATCACATAAGAGGCCTCGGCCGTCTCGAGCGTCGAGACCTGATCGGCCGGCTCCTCGGCTTCGTTCCCAACCCCGAGACAAGCCAGACCACCCACCTGGCGTTGGCACTCACGCTTCGCGCCAATGCGCGCCCCGAGCAGCCCGACCCCGAGATTGCCGCAGCGGTGAGTCAGCTCGTGCTCACCGCGCCTCCCGCCATCCTCGGACAGCTTCCCTACAGCACGGTCGAACAGGTCGAGACCGCGGAAGCCCGCCTGGCGGCGATGTTGGACGACGCCACCGGGCCGCGCGCCACTGCCGCGCGCGGACTCGAAGCGTTGGCGCGGCGCAACCGGAAGCTGCGCCCACTGTCGAACGAGACCCTGGCGCTGTTGAAGAAGGGCGCGGCCTGGGAGCTGCCGGCGATGAGCAAGCCCGCCGACGAGCCGATTGCCCGGGAGTCGTTCGCGGCGCTGATGGCGGCCGGCGTCGTCGATGGCCCGCTCATCGAGGCTGCCCTTGGCGAGGATTCAGCACTCTACCGCCGGCTTGGCGCCCTTGCGCTGTTTGGCACCGGCGCGACCGTGACCGCTGCCGACCGGACGAGTCTCGTGCGGGTGGCCCTCGGCGATCGTGACTGGACGGTACGCTACGACGGCCTGCGCGCGTGGATCCGCCGGGAGACGGAGGCGAACGGCTGCGGGCCAATCTCGGACGCGCTCGCCGATTCGAGTCTGCACCTGGTGCTTGCGGCTATCGACGCTCTGGCCGATCGCTGCGTGGCCGGCGAAGAGGCCGAGCCGCTGACCGTGCGGCTCGTCAGCGAGCTGCGCACCCCGCCCGATGTCGGCTCGTGGCATCGCGAGGCGCACGCGCTGGTCGCCGCGGCGAAACGCGCGCCGGACCGCGCGGCGATCGCGATGCCGACGTTCCGCACCCACAACGTTTGGCAGGTCCGGATGTATGCGGCCAGGTCCGCCGAGCCGCTCAAGGACGTGTTCACGCTCGAGAAGCTGGCCTACGATGACAACGACAACGTCCGGGAGGCGACCCTGTTGCCGCTTCAGCGTCTCGTCGGCGTCGAGCGCAGCCTGCCGGCGTTCATCGCCGCGCTCGGACGCGACGACTATCAGCTGGTCCGGACCGCGGCGATTGGCGTGAAGGGCCAGACCTCGAACAAGTACGTGCTGGCCGCGCTCGGCGCGGCGCTCGAGCGCATCACCGCGCAGAAATCGGACACCTCCCGCGACACGCGACTCGCGCTGATGGAGCGGCTGCGGGAAGCCGGACCATCGCAGGCGCCGGTCTTCGAGAAACTGCTGACCGACTTCGATCCTCGCATCGCCGAAGAGGCCTCCGCGGCCGTGCGCGGGCTGACCGGCGCCGAGAGAGCGGCGGCGCCGCGACCCCTGTCGCGCAGCGAGCCGATAGACCGGAAGAACGAGTCGCCGCAGATAGCGCGCGTCGAGCTCCAGGGAGGCCGGCCGTTCCACATCCGATTCGACACCGGCATCGCGCCGCTGGCGTACGGCCGCATCCTGCGTCTGGTTCGTGAGAAGTACTACGACGGCCTCACGTTCCATCGCGTCGTTCCGAATTTCGTCATCCAGGGAGGAAGCCCCGGCGCCAACG
>Ga0075423_10007444_pt1 | contig 10336 bp, 12 predicted proteins | sample SoiMethybrSBSTD2_FD_80114 | JGI IMG/M metagenome (GOLD analysis project Ga0075423, IMG submission 80114) | Bulk soil microbial communities from a Populus tree surrounding site in Tennessee, USA - Soil MetaG P. TD hybrid SBSTD2 | ecosystem: Environmental > Terrestrial > Soil > Tree plantation...
TCACCTCTCACCCTCTTCCGCCTTCCCTAAACCCCTCTGCCAGCATAACTTTTAAGGCTTTACCAGACGATGGAGGCGGGGTGCCGTACAGTATGACGGGGTTCGGCGCGGCGGAGGGCCCCGTGGCTGGCGGCCGCCTCCGGATTGAAATCCGTACCGTCAATCACCGCTACTTCAACCTCGCGGCCAAGCTGCCGGGTGATCTGGGTGCGCTGGAGGGAGAGCTGCGAGAGCGTCTCCGCCGGGAGTTCGAGCGGGGGCACATCTCGGTTCACGCCCGCTGGTCGGTTTATCCCGATCGCTCTACCGGGTTCGCGGTTGACCTGGATCGGGCAAAGATGGTCACCGCCCGGTTACGCGAGCTGCAGACAGCCCTCAACCTTCCCGGCGACGTGACCCTGGACCTCGTTGCCAGGCAGCCCGAGGTAGTCACCAATTCGAGCGATCATGCTCTCGAGATTTCCTGGAGCGAGATCGAACCGATCGTGGCCCAGGCCGGTGGCGAGTGCCGGGCAATGCGGGCAAGAGAAGGTGATGCGCTGGCCGTGGAGTTGCGCCACCGGCTGACCCTGCTCGAGGAGTCCGGGCAGAGGATTGCGGCTCGTGCGCCCGACCGTTTGGTCCGCGAACGCGAACGACTCCGCGCCGCTGTGGCCGAGCTCCTCGATGGACGCCAGCCAGACGAAGGGCGCCTGGCCCAGGAGTTGGCCTTTCATGCCGATCGGCTCGACATCACCGAGGAGCTGGTGCGCTTTCGGGCTCATCTGGCCGCCGCTCGTGACGCGCTTGCCGCCGACCGCCCGGTAGGGAAGCAGCTGGGGTTTCTGGCACAGGAGTTGGGACGGGAAGTCAACACCATGGGCTCGAAGGCGAACGACGCTGAGATCACCCATCAGGTCATCGCTATGAAGGGCGAGCTGGAGAAGTTCCGGGAACAGCTCGAGAATCTGGAGTGAAGCCTTTCCTGCTCGTGCTCTCTTCGCCGTCGGGTGGCGGGAAGACCAGCATCGCCAAGCAGCTGTTGCAGGCGCGGGACGATTTGGGATACTCGGTGTCGGCCACGACCCGTCCGATGCGGCCGGGCGAGCGCGATGGGGTCGACTATTACTTCCTCTCCCGCGACGAGTTTGAGCGGCGGCGGGACGCCGGTGAGTTCCTGGAATGGGCCAGCTACGCGGGTGAACTGTATGGAACCCTCAAGAGTGAGATCGACCGGATTCTCTATAGGGGGAGGAATGCGGTACTCGACGTAGAGATCGAAGGCGCGCGGCAGATTCGGAGCCGGTTTCCCAATTCGCTGCATCTGTTCGTGTTGCCGCCGTCGGCGGAGGTTCTGCTGGGGCGGCTCGTTGGGCGAGACACCGAGCCCGCCTCGGTGATCCAGGAACGAATCGCCCGGGCCGCGGACGAGCTGGCTGCGGTCAGCGAGTATGACTACGCGATTGTCAACGAGAACCTGGTGCTCGCCGTCGCCCAAGTCGCGGCGATTCTAGACGCCGAGGCGCGTCGGGTGTCCCGCCAGGATGAGCTGCCCCGCTTCATCGAGCGCTTGCGGCAAGATGTATTGCAGGCGGTAGCGAAGATATAGAGTCGTTGGTCTCTAGTCGTTGGTCTCTGCTCCTGTCGATTCGAGACCTGGGAGCTTTCACCGGAGATCAACGACCAAAGACCAACGACTAAAGACCAACGACTCTCACCTGGAACAGACATGAGAATTACAACTCCCGCTGAAGTCGCCAAGCAGGCCGGAAACAAGTACCTGGGCGTCCTGGTGGCGGCCAAGTTCGCCCGCTACCTCAACGAGTTTCCCAAGGATCAGCTGGGCGCCGCGGAGGAGAAGCTCACCACGAAAGCGATGCAATCGCTGGTCGAGGGTGAGCTGAACTACAAGCTGGTCCGCCGCCGTCGATCCGAGGCGTGACCGTGTGGGCCGGCCGGCGCGTCGTGCTTGGCGTGTCGGGCGGGATCGCGTGCTATAAGAGCTGCATCCTTGCCCGCCGACTGACCGAGGCGGGAGCGCGGGTGGATGTGGTGCTGACACAGGCGGCGACCGAGTTTGTTCGACCGCTCACCTTTGAGGCGCTCACCGGGCGCCCCGTTCACTCCTCCATTTGGGAGTCGGGCGGGGCGCTCTCGCATCTGCAGTTGGGCCAGGGTTCGGATCTGATCCTGGTGGCACCCGCCACCGCCCACTTGATCGCCCGGATGGCGCAAGGCCTGGCCGACGACCTGCTGACCACGCTCCTCCTGGCAAGCACGGCGCCAATCCTCATTGCCCCAGCGATGAACGATGAGATGTTCGCCCATCCCCAGACTCGAGCGAACCTGGACCGTCTTCTCGGTCGGGGAGTCACGGCTGTCGGCCCGGAGATCGGCGCGCTGGCCGAAGGGCCCTCGGAACGGCCTGGACGAATGAGCGAGCCCGAGACCATTTTGGCCCACGCGGCACGCGTCCTCCGGGGGTCGGGGCCATTGGCCCGGCGGCGGATCGTGGTCACCGCGGGCCCGACCCGTGAGTCGATCGATCCGGTGCGCGTGGTGACCAACCGTTCGAGCGGCAAGATGGGATACCGGATCGCGGAGGCCGCCTGGGAGCGAGGAGCCGACGTGGTGCTGATCTCGGGGCCGGTTGCCTTGCCGGCTCCGGTGGGCGTCACGGTGCGTCCGGTGGAGAGTACCCGAGAGCTGGAGACGGCGGTGCGTGAAGAGCTGCCCCTGGCCGACGTGCTGGTAATGGCCGCGGCGCCGGCGGACTTCAGGCCTAGCAGCCCGAGCGAGAGCAAGCGATCCCGAATCGATGGCGCGCTCGCGATTCCGATGGAGCCGACCGAGGATATCTTGACCACGACTCGGGGCGAGCGAAAGCCTGGAAGCCTCATGGTCGGGTTCGCCCTCGAGACCGGTGATGCCCTGACGAAAGGGCGCGCCAAACTGGAGCGGAAAGATCTCGATTTGATTGTAGTGAATGATGCCCTCGAGCCCGGGGCTGGGTTCGAGCACGATACCAACCGAGTTGCCTTGATCGGACGCAACGGGACGCCTACGATCTTGCCGCTGCAATCCAAGCGGGAAGTGGCAGAGGCCATTCTCGACGCGGTGGAGAACGCCATTGGGCGATGAGTGGCGCCGCTATCTGGCGCAACAGATCGAGCTCGGCGGGTCCGAGGTCATTCTGGGGACCCCTCCGTCGTTGGGGGAGAGAGTATCGAATTCGGCGGACGCCGCCCCCGCGGAGGACCCGAAGTGGAAGAAAGGAGCGCCACCAATCCCGGGTCCGGGCCTGGTGGTGGAGTCGCCCGAACCGGGACTCCTGGGCAACGACCTCGCGAATCTGACCACGCTGGAAGAGATAGCGGAGCGGATCCGCACTACCTATTGCTGCGCGCTCTGTCCCAGTCGCGTCAACGCGGTCCCGGGCGAGGGCAATTCGAAGGCCCGACTGGTCCTGGTAGGGGAAGGACCCGGTGCCAGGGAGGACGCGACCGGCCGTCCCTTCGTCGGCCAGGCGGGGCAACTGCTCGACAGCATTCTCGAGGCTATTGAAGTTCCCCGAGAATCGGTGTACATCACCAACATCATGAAGTGCCGGCCGCCTCAGAATCGGAAACCACTGCCTGATGAAGTCACCGCCTGCATTCCATATCTCCATCGCCAACTCGAGCTGATTCGACCGAAGGTGATCGTCGCGCTCGGGGGCACGGCGGGAGAGGCGCTGTTAGGAGTGAGGAAGGGTCTGGGGGAGCTTCGTGGAAAGGTGCACCGATACAACGGTATTCCGTTGATCGTGACCTACCACCCCGCAGCGCTGCTGCGCAACCCGAATTGGAAGAAGCCCACCTGGGATGACGTCCGTATCGCCCGACAGCTTCTCGACTGCTGATCCCTACGTCGGTCGCTCAGCTCCATGGAACCAGGAGGCCGAACAGGCGGTTCTGGCCGCGATGCTCCTGGATCAGGACGCAGCGCTTCGGGCGGCCGAACTGGTCAGCGACTCGATGTTCTACCGGGAGGGGCACCGGCGGCTATTCCGTGCCATGCTGGGCTTGGTCCAGCGGCGCGTCGTTATCGACCATATCACTCTGCGCGACGAGTTGCTCCGGCGGGGAGAGCTGGAAGACGCCGGAGGTCTGGAGTACCTCGCCGAGCTGGTGGACGCGGTGCCCACCGCGGCCAACCTGGAGTTCCACGCCAGGATCGTCCGGGACAAGGCGATTCTCCGGCGACTGATCGAGACCTCCACATCCATCATCACGGAAGCCTACGACGGCCATTCCACGGCGAACGATCTCCTCGACTCGGCCGAATCCAAGATCTTCCAGATCTCGCAGCAGCGCGGGGACAACGGTTTCACCCGTATCAAAGAGATGTTGTGGCCCACCATGGAGCGCATCGAAACGCTCCAGCGCAGTGGCAAAGCGATTACCGGAGTTCCCAGCGGGTTCACAGATTTGGATTCGCTCACCTCCGGCTTCCAGCCGTCGGAACTGGTGGTAGTCGCTGCTCGGCCCTCGATGGGCAAGACGGCGTTCTGTCTCAATATCGCGGCCAATGCGGCGGATACCGGCCAGGGTATCGCCATTTTCTCGCTGGAAATGTCCAAGGAGGCCCTGGTCCAGCGAATGCTGACGGCCACGGCGCGGGTCGATAGCCAGCGAGTCCGGCAGGGGAAGCTGCGCGACTCCGACTTCACCCAACTGGCTCGGGCGGCGGGCATTCTCCAGACCTACCAGGTGTGGATCGACGACACTCCTTCAATCACCCTGCTGGAAATGCGCTCCAAGGCGCGCCGGCTCAAGATCGACAACGACCTCCGGCTCATCGTGGTCGACTACCTGCAGCTCATGCGCAGCCCGGAGTACTCCGAGAACCGAGTCCAGGAGATCTCCGACATCTCCCGCTCGCTCAAGGCACTTGCAAGGGAACTGGAGGTACCGGTTATCGCGCTGTCGCAGCTCTCCCGCGCCTCGGAGCAGCGGGGCGGGGAGCGCAAGCCGATTCTCTCCGATCTCCGCGATTCGGGAGCCATAGAGCAGGATGCCGACCTGGTGATCTTCATCCATCGGCCGGAGTACTACGACCGGGAAGACGAGTCCAAGCGGGGCATGGCGGAAATCATGCTGGCGAAGAACCGGAACGGCCCAACGGGAGATATCCAGCTCAAATTCACCCGGGAATACACCCGCTTTGATAGCTTTTCCGCCCGAGAAGAGCCGGAGTGATGGTGACGCTGGGTTGAGGAGACGCTAGCAGTGCCCAAGCCCAAGTCGGTCTATCGCTGCACCGAATGCGGCCACGAGCATCCCAAGTGGGCGGGGCGCTGTGAGGCCTGTGGCGCGTGGAATGCGGTGGCGGAAGAGCCGGCGGTAGCCCGACCCCGCAACCCTTCCGCCCGAGGCGGGAGGGGCGGTACCGCCGCGTCCGCCGCTCCAGTTCGACTGCGGGAGGTTGCCACCCACCCCCTTGACCGCTGGCGCACTGGATTGCCCGAGTTCGACTTCGTGCTCGGGGGTGGGATCGTCCCCGGATCCATGATTCTGATCGGCGGCGAGCCCGGCATCGGCAAATCCACGCTGCTCCTGCAGGCGGCCGCCCGGTTGGAGATCGGCGGACGGACGGTTCTCTATGCCAGCGGCGAGGAGTCGCCCGACCAGATTCGGCTCCGGGCCGACCGCCTCATCGAAGATGCGGGCGCCGTACACGTTCTGGGCGAAACCCGCCTCGAGGCCATCCTCGGTGCCGCGACAGCGGCTGCGGCCGACATCGTCGTGATCGACTCCATTCAGACCGTCTTCACCGAGTCCCTGGAAAGCGCACCGGGCAATGTCGGACAGGTACGGGAATGCTCCGGGCAGCTCATGCGCTTCGCCAAGGAGAGCGGCACTGCGGTGGTCGTTGTCGGACATGTGACCAAGGGGGGCGGGATTGCCGGCCCCAAGACCCTGGAGCATATCGCCGACACAGTGCTGTACTTCGAGGGCGAGACCACGCTGGACTACCGGCTGCTTCGAACCACGAAGAACCGATTCGGATCGATAGACGAGCTGGGTGTCTTCTCCATGACCGAGCACGGGCTGGTCGCCGTGCCCAACCCCTCCGCGGTCTTCCTGGCAGCTCGAGCCGAGGGGATCAGCGGAAGCGCGGTCACCGCGCTCATGGAAGGCACCCGACCGGTGCTGGTAGAGGTTCAGGCGCTCGCGGCCAGGTCAGGCTATGGCACTCCGCAGCGGGTCGCCACCGGGCTTGACCCCAAGCGCCTGGCCGTGCTGCTGGCGGTGCTCGAGCGCCGGGCCAACACCTCATTTGCCGACCTCGATGTCTTCGTGCAGGTCACCGCCGGCGTTCGGCTCAATGAGCCGGGTGCCGATCTCGCGGTTGCCGCGGCGCTGATCTCGAGCCTGCACAATCGTCCCGCGCCCACCGACGTCATCTTTCTCGGAGAAATCGGGCTAGGCGGAGAAATTCGGCCCAGCGGGGCGATCGAACGGCGGGTGGCCGAGGCGGCACGGTTGGGCTTCCGCCGCGTCTTCGGATCCTCTCGAAGCGGTGCCCAGGTTTCCGGCGTCGCTCTGGTCGGCCTCGATCGGGTCGATCAGCTGGTGCGGGCGCTTGCCGCGTGATGTCGGTGTAGTCGTCGTAGCCGCGGGTCGGAGCACCCGGCTGGGTGGTGAAACGCCAAAGCAGTACCTTGTCCTGGCCGGCGTGCCCGTGCTGCTGCGAGCGGTGCGCCCGTTCACTTCCCATCCCGAGGTCTGTCAGGTGGTGGTGGTTCTTCCCGCTGCCGATGCCTCTTCTCCTCCTGCGTTTCTCACCGATGTGGCTGGGCTGGGTCTCACCCTGGTCGCCGGCGGCGCCGAGCGAAGCGACTCAGTCGCCTCCGGTCTGGCCGCCCTGCGTCAGGACAGCACCGTGGTTCTGGTGCACGATGGTGCACGGCCATTCGTGGACCGGGCCGTCATCGACAGCGTGATTCGCTACGCCCGAGCAGGCGAAGCGGCTGTGGCAGCCATCCCTCTCAGCGACACCGTGAAGGAGAGTGCCCCCAACGATCCCACGCGGGTGGAGCGAACCATTTCGCGCGAGCGGCTGTGGCGTGCGCAGACGCCTCAGGGGTTCCCCCGCGCGATGCTGACTCGGGCGCACGCCAAGGTCCCCGATGGACTGCAGGCAACCGACGACGCGGCGCTGGTAGAGGCCTGTGGCGGTGTCGTACGCCTGGTTCCGGATTCGATTCGCAACCGGAAAATCACCGCCCCGGAGGATCTCAGTCTGGCCGAAGTGCTGGCGGAGCGGTTGCGGTGATTCTCCCATTTCAAAGTGCGAGCGAGATCGCGGCCGCCATTCCGACTGTGCGGAATCACCTGTCGGGCAGTGGGATTCTGGCCTATCCCACGGAGACAGTTTACGGCCTGGGCTCAGCGCCGACCGTTTCTGCGCTAGAGGCCCTGGCCCGGCTCAAAGGCCGGGCGGCGGGCAAACCGTTTCTGCTACTGGTCTCGAGCCGGCGTATGGCCGAGGAGTGGGGCCTGGTGTTCTCCCCCTCGGCGCGAGCGCTCTCCGACGCCTTCTGGCCGGGGCCGCTGACCCTGGTGCTACGGGGAGGTGAGGGTCGGCTGCCGGACCAGTTGCGCGGCCGAGAAGGCGGCATCGCGGTACGGTACACCTCGCACCGCGGAATCGCCAAGCTGATCACCGAGTTGGGATATCCGATCACGTCCACCTCCGCCAACCGTCCGGGCACGCAGCCGGCGCCGGGGGCCGATGGACTCATCGAGGTGTTCCGGGCGGACATCGATCGGGGCGAGCTCCTGGTGCTCGATGGCGGCGTGCTGGGCAACGTGCCGCCCTCCACCCTGGTGGACTGCACCGGTGTCATGCCGCGAATGGTGCGAGAGGGGGCCATACCCCGGCCCGAGTTGCGCCGGGCAGCGGGGCGGCTGGCGCCATGACGAAGAGCGTGAAGGGTGAAACGTGAAAGGTGAAGGGTACAACTTGACGGACAGGATGGCGCGGAACGACTGACGTTCACCTTTCACTTTTCACCCTTCACGCGTTTTATTTGAGCATGCATATCCTCTTCGTCTGCACCGGGAATACCTGCCGGAGTCCGATGGCCGAAGCGCTGATGCGCGAGGCGCTCGCCGCACGGGGAATCGAGCAGGTGACAGTCGCATCGGCAGGCACCGGCGCCTGGGATGGCGCGCCGGCGTCTGAAGGCGCCTATCTCGTTGGCCTGGAACATGGTCTCGACATGAGCGAGCACCGCGCCCGCCTTCTCACCCGCGAGATCGTCAAGGGTGCCGACCTGATTCTCACCATGTCCGGGCACCATCTGGCTCGGGTGGCAGAGCTTGGTGGCGACGACAAGGTCCACCTGCTGGGCGCCTATGTGGCGCGCGATCCCGGCCGAACCGAAGTCAACGATCCCTTCGGCTCCGATCTGGAGAGTTATCGCAGCACCTTCGAAGAGCTCCAGGAGCTGATCAGTGGCGTGGTGAGTCGGGTGGCTGGCACGGTGCGGTGATCGACGGCAGCACGCGCGTTTTCGCGCTCCTCGGCGACCCGGTCGCCCACTCGCTCTCTCCCGCCATGCACAATGCGGCATTTCACGCCCTCGGACTTCGTGCCGTTTACGTCCCCCTTCGCTGCACACCGGCCGATCTGCCCTCCCTCATCAATGGACTGGCCCGCGCGGGCGGCGGAGGCAACGTGACCGTCCCTCACAAGCAGTCCGCGGCCGCAGCCATGGACCACTGTAGCGACGTCGCCGAACTGCTCGGCGCCTGCAACACCTTCTGGTCACGGGATGGGGAGACTGTTGGGGACAACACCGACGTCGACGGGTTGCTCACTGCGCTCGACCGGCTCGATCCGCCCGATGCCCCCTGGCTCATAGCTGGAACGGGGGGCGGGGCTCGGGCCGCGGTGGGCGGCGCGATTCGGAGAGGTGCACCAGTTTCGATCGCCTCCCGGGCGGCCGAGCGGCGGCAGGGTTTCGAGCGCTGGGCAGTCTCCCGCGGAGCGACGCTGGCACCAGCGCTCGATTGTCGCGTGTTGATCAATGCGACGCCGCTCGGGCTTCATCAGGGCGATCCTTTGCCACTTACTCGGGCGCAGGCACCGGACTCGGAGGTCGGCCTCGATCTGGTCTACGGCCCCGGCGAGACCGCTTGGGTCCGCGCCATGCGGTCGGCGGGACTCCGTACCGCCGATGGCCGGACCATGCTGGTGGCGCAGGGAGCGGCGGCGTTGGAGCGGTGGTTCCCCGGTGTACGAGCTCCCGCGGAGATAATGCGGGCCGCGGTCGATGCCGCTCTCCGGTAACCTGGCCAAAGAGCTCCTGACTGGCTGGACCGCTGGACTCCATCAGCTGGAGCGCTGGCTGCTTCCGTCGGCCTGCCTGCTCTGCGGCGAGGCGACTCCGGCGAGCAGCCAGGATCCTTTGATTTGTCCCATTTGCCGCTCTCGCTGGCGGCCGGTTCCCTCGCCGTACTGCGAGCGCTGTGGACAGCCTACCGCTGCTGGGCTGGAATGCCGGATCTGCGTCGAGTGGCCGCCGGAACTGGCGCGGGTCCGCAGCGCCGTTTGGCTTGAGGGCACCGCTCAGGATGCGGTGCATTTGCTGAAGTATGCCGGCTGGTGGCGGGTTGCCGAGGGGATGGCACCGGCAATGGGTCAGCTCGAGCCATTGACCGGGCAGGTATGCTTGATACCGATCCCCCTGGGCAAGCGCCGGCTGCGGGAGCGGGGGTACAATCAGAGCGAGCGGATTGCGGCCGCGCTGGGCGGGCTCATCGGTCGGCCGGTGCGGAGCGATCTCTTGAGCCGGGTGCGGGAGACCGGGACCCAGACGGCCCTCACTCCCGAGGCGCGCCAGGCTAACGTTGCCGGTGCCTTTCGCGCCACCAGTGCACAGGGGCTCCGCTTGGTCCTGATCGACGACGTCTTTACCACCGGCGCCACCCTCTGCGCAGCCGCGGTCGCGCTGCGCGCCGCAGGCGCAGAGCAAATCGAGGCGGTAACGTTTGCGAGGGCGAGCCTCCCGGTTGGGTGATAGGAGAAGTCGTTGGTCATTGGTCGTTGGTCATTGGTCTTGATCGGGAGAGTTACGCGCTGGGGCGCTCATTCTACAAAGACCAATGACTAACGACTAAAGACACTCAAAGGGTAACAAGCGACCAATCACCAGGAACCATCATGGCCATTCGCGTAGGCATCAACGGCTTCGGCAGAATCGGGCGGAACGTGGTGCGTGCCGCCAAGGCAATGAAGCTCGGCGAACTCGATTTCGTGGCGGTGAACGATATCACCGATACCAAGACACTCGGCCATCTGCTCA
>Ga0075423_10007446_pt1 | contig 10336 bp, 10 predicted proteins | sample SoiMethybrSBSTD2_FD_80114 | JGI IMG/M metagenome (GOLD analysis project Ga0075423, IMG submission 80114) | Bulk soil microbial communities from a Populus tree surrounding site in Tennessee, USA - Soil MetaG P. TD hybrid SBSTD2 | ecosystem: Environmental > Terrestrial > Soil > Tree plantation...
TCCCAATCGAACTCCGGCTTCTTAGTTGAGAGCCAGTAGAAGTTCGAGCTCACAACCTTACCAATTGCATCCTTCAAGTTCAGTTGAACGAAATAGACAGTTGGCGTGACGTCGGATGGGACTTCGGGAATCTGCAGCACCTTCTGCACACCATCAGCATCCACATCGACTGCCTTTTCCTGCGAAAACAATTCCTTCAGGTTGAAATCAACAACACGCACCGAAGCTTTCATGCCGCTGACTGGCTTATACGTGCTGTTGACGACTGCGATGCTGCGATCATCGTACGAGTACATGATATGAACGGGCTCGTTTGCTTTTTTCGTTCCAAAATAGCCACCGGCAGGTTCGAGGTTGTGGTCGTACAAGTGCCAGATCAACGAGGGCCATGCATTATTCAGCATCCACTGGATCACGCCGGTAGATGTGTACTTGTTCCTTGAGTATGCTTCGAACATCGCGCGCTCACCGTTGTACGCCATCGCCTGCGACTTTCTGCTGTAATCATCCAGGTCTGCAGGTGTGCCGTACTCCGCGTTCAACGCTGCGTTATAGATCTCGAGGCTCTTAAACTTGGCGCTACCGGTGTGGAAATTCCATACCTCGTCAATCGGCCAGAGATGATTGATGGGGATAAACTTTTTGAGCGAATTCGGGGTCGGCACGGCCGGTCCCGGACTTGTCTCCGTGTTGAACCCGTAAGCGCCGCCATGCTTGGTATCGATCAGCCAATAGCTTGGCGGGACGTAATCGTAGGGCCCGGTCATCTTCATCCCCGAAGGGCCGCTGAATGTCGCGGGCGTCTGCGACGCGGAGGAGACGATCGGATTTGGCCATGACGTTTCTTTCAATACTTGGAGGTAGAGCTGTTCCACCTCGGCCGGTGGAGGTTTGTCGCTTCCATTCAGCCACATCAGCAGGCTTGGGTAGGCACGAAGGCGCAAGCTCTGACTTCGTACCGACTCTGACCCAACTGCCAACTGGTCCCCTTTCCACTTGTCCCACTCCTCCCAAAGATCGCAACAGCACCAACCCGCCATGATGAGAATTCCTTTTTCATCGGCGAGTTTGAAGAATTCGTCACTTTCGATCTTGCCCTCGAGCCGAATCGTGTTCAGGTTCATATCCTGAACATATTGGAATTCTGCCCGAAGCCTCTTCGGGTTCCGGCGCAGCATCATGTCGGGGGCCCATCCGCCGCCGCGGATTAAGATTGGCTTGCCGTTCACGCGGAACAGCCGTGCTCCCTTATCTGTCATCTCAGAGGTAATTTCGCGAATTCCAACCTGTGTGTGTTGCGAATCAGAGATTGCGTTCGCGATCGAAAATGAGGTGTGCAGGTCGTACAGGTTCGGCGAACCCATCTGCGCCGGCCACCACAGCTTCGCATTCTTTACCGCAAGCTGCGTGAAATCCTGCGGAAGCAGCTTCACCGATTTCGTTTCTCCGGCCGCCAGGGCCTCCGTTTGCTCGACCCGCAGCGTCAGTCCTGCGATCTCGGCCTGGAACTTCCCCTCTACCGGCTTGTCCGAAGCGTTGTGCAGCTCCGCCAAGATCGTCAGCTCCGCGGTCGCTCCGTCCTTGTCGGCAAGATGCGTGGCCACCGCCGGGTGGCGGATCTGCACCGGGCCACTCGTCGTCAGGTACACGCCCTGCCACAAGCCCATGTTTTTGTCGGGCGGCGTCGGATTCCAATCTGCCCAGTTAATCCCGAGATCGTTCTGCGTCTGCGCGAAGACTTCGACCGCTACGACGTTCCTCCCCGTCTTGGCGAGTTCGGGCGTGATATCGAATTCAAACCTCCGATACGCTCCCGCAATATCTTTCGCGTCGGCGATCTTTTTCCCGTTGATCCACACGTTTGCACGGTTGTTGATTCCGTCAAAATGGAGCGCCACGTGCCCATGATTGGCCGGCGTCGGAAACTCTGTCCGGTACCACCACGATGCGGCGTACGGACTGTCATCTGGAATCGGCTTGTGCGCGAACCCCTCACCGATCTCATACGCATCAATCCCCGGAATCTTTCGCAGATTCATCCCATAGTACGGCTCCGGGAATTCTCTAGCTGCGACCTGCACAGCGAGTACGGTCATTGGCACCGATGTCCTGTACCAACCTTTGGTCTGGAACATCGGTGTTGAGATGGCATCGCCAGTCGCGTGGACTTTGAGCGATGCTTGCACCGTCCATCCTTTATGCAGTTCGATGCGATTCATCGGAGTAGGTGATTGAGCTACTGCATCGGCCAGCAGGAATGAGAACAGGGAGAGTAACAGGCCGATTCGTGTCATCCGCACGTTGCTGATGCCCACCCGTAAGAGCCATTTCAAATCTTTAAAGTCTGTGTTCTCTGACCATGTCAATGCTATCTGTTCGTCAGCGCGACCAGTTTGTGCCAAAATTGCAGCTGTGGTTTCGCTCCGCACAGCACTGGGTCACCGATATCGGCTCCATTCCTCGGATCGAAAAGTAGCCCCGTTTTCAGCCAAAGCGGTGGCGTTAGTAGCGACAGTTGAGGTCCGCTTTTGGCCTTTACCAGACACTCCAATCGACGCTAAATGTCTGCTTTTGTGGATTAAGCGGACATGCCGATTGCATTGCGAGATGCTCGCTATTGGCCCAGAGCGGACATAAGCTGACTCGCGCTCACCCCTTTTCCAGTGCTCGGTTAAGCCGATACGATTCCTTGTCCTTAGCCTTGAGGGAGGCATGAGAGATGTCTCAATCGGATCCGAGGACTGGACCCAAATTTGTGGTGACTAATACCCTGATCTCCAGAGATATACAGCGATCAGTGGCATTCTATCGCGACGTTCTCGGCGCTACGGTGCTCCTCGAAGGCAAGCCAACGCTTCTAAGGCTCGGCAACATTTGGCTCACCATTAATGTCGGCGGCGGTCCGACCGATGACAAGCCTGAGGTCCTTGCTGCGCCGCCGCCCGATCCAAACATTCTAAGTATCTTTCTGAACCTTCGCGTGACTGACATCAGGCACTACTACGACCTCTGGTCTTCACGGGGCGCAAAATTCATTACGGAACCTAAAGTCCATGCGAGGGAGTTGCGGTGTTACATGCGTGACCCGGATGGATACCTTATTGAAGTCGGCCAAACGACGATGACCGCGGCCCCACTGGACTTGTACGCGTAATCGCAGGCTGTGTAATTGTGGTGCGTGTCGGTTGATGTTGGCGATGTCCGGTTTTGGCCCAAAGCGAACGCCGGACTTTCACCGGGTCGCCACGACGACGTTCCATGGCGCGTGTGATTCGGGGCGAGCGATCAGCACGTCCTTGAACCCCGCCTTAGTGATCGCGCCGACGACTTCCAGCGGCGCGCGGGTCGTGAAGATGTCCTCGGGCATCCCCATGCGGTCCATTCGCTCTTTCGGAAGGAAGCCCACGGCAATGCGACCTCGCGGCTTTAGAACGCGGGCTGCACCGCACATGTCGGCTTTCGGGGGAAAAACGGACATCGTTTCCGCAGCGCAGAATGTCTGCTCTTGACCCAAAGCGGACGTGATTGGACTACGGTCCAATTCTCTGGCCGGCTCACCTCGAGATAATCGATTGAACCCGAGCTAAGGTATCGGGAGAAACCATGCCTTCGGTTGACCAGTTAATCGTCTGGGCGGTCGTCGGACTTCTCGGCGGCACCATTGCCAGCCTGGCCGTCACTTGGACTCGCGTGGGTTTTGGGCGATGGCGAAATTTTGGCCTGGGGCTGGTTGGCGCGCTTGTAGGCGGATTCATTTTCGGACTTTTCGGTCTATTTCCGGGCCTTGATAGGATTTCGGTGTCCCTTCGCGATGTTGTGGCTGCTTTCGCCGGCTCTCTTATCGTCCTTGTGGCGTATTGGATTTGGAAGCGCTCAAGCGGCTCGGTATGAAGAGATGAAATGTTTGAGCCAATATATTGCTCTTTCCTGAGGTCAACACTTGGCAAAGAAATTATTTCTTGTCAGCGACTTGCACATGGGCGGTGATGGCCGCCTGCAGCATTGCGACTACACGACCGAATTCGTTGGCTTTTTGAAGGAGCTGGAAGGCGAAGGCGGGGATACTGAGCTGCTCATTGTCGGTGACACGTTCGGGCTCTGGGAAACAACTGTCGTGCAGGGTGTCGAAAAGCTCGATCACATCATAGGGGCACACCAGGTTATTTTCGATCAGCTCAAGCGCACTGGCGCTCAAGTCAAAGTGACCATGATGGTCGGCAATCACGATTACGATCTTGCTTGCGACCCCGCTTTTGCTGACAAGCTCGGCGCATACAATATCCAGCTAAACACAAGCCTGAGTCTGATCCGTACCTTTGGCAACAAGAAGATCTGGATCGAACACGGGCAGCAACACGACTGGTTCAAGCTTTTCCCGAATATGGAAATCGCTACGCCCTGCCCGTGGGTTACTTCATCACCGAAACTTTCGTTAGCGGAGCGAGCCGACATTCCGATTTTGGAAAGGGCGATTGGCTAAAGGATATTCGTTCGGTGAGTACGACCCAGATTCCCGACTGGATTTTGTCGAATTATTTTTACCGTGAGATGAGCACGCTGATGCGCTGGCTCCTGTTGCCCTTTCTGCTCCTCGCCAGCGTGACAGTCATCGCAATTCTTGGCGAGGTTCTTCGAATTCTAGGCATCTTCGATTACAACGTTCTGTTCCACAACCCGGTTATGAGAAGATTGCCAATTGTCGACAACGTCCTCCAGGTCGTTATTGGCATCAATTCCATGTTCATGATTTTCTTTGGCTTACCTATGGTGCTTGTTGTGTACGATTTGATGCGAACGCTGCGTCGCTTTCGCTTGCTTGCAAGCCATGGTGCTGAGCCCGATATCGATTCGTCCGGATCTTACTTGGCGGGAGCGCAAGAAGCTTTTCGCAAGGACGACAAAGTAGCGGTGTTCGTCTTCGGGCACACACACGCGGCGTTCTTGAAACGAATCGGACCGTCGGGCCAGGTGGTTCTCAACACTGGAACGTGGCTGAAGCTGTTGAGCCGTATCCCGGTTCGCTTCGGTCTATTGCCCGCGGTGTACTATCCCTCTTATCGGCTGAATTACTTCAAGGTCGAAAAAGAAGGCAGCCAATTGATTATCAGTTATGTCACCATTCCAAAGACGCCTGCGCAGGAACTGACATGGCTGCAGCGCCTATTGACCTTAGGCAAGACACCTGCCTCACCGCAGGAGATCCCGGCGAAAACGGTTATTGAACTGTAATAGGATAGTTTGAGCATCTCCGGGGAGTCCATCGAATAGCTTGGTGATGTCCGCTTTTGGCCCTTAGCGGACATTCGTAGTTGCACCGCACATGTCCGCTTTCGGGGGCAAAGCAGACACAGCACAGTTGTCGCTTAATCTCCCGTCCGAACCTGCGACCGCTTTGGGCTTTAGTCGGCATTTTTGAAGAGACCCCAAGGCCATTTTGGCCTCAAAGCTTCACCGAAGGGGGACCCATGGGTTTTTGTAATGTTTTTCCCATTGACGAAATAACATGCTCATCGCGGCAACTCACTCGCTGTCCGCGACGTGCAGCTAACGCGAGGCAGGCCGTGACAATCCCCCGTTATGCGTCGTTGTGGGAATGTTCGTGATCTGGGCAAGTGTGGACCTCGACCGTCATATGCGACAAGCGCGGTAGTCCTCGCAGCCGTGCCTTGTAAATCGAAGGGTCTTGAGGCTCGTCGGTAACTACAGAAGTAACTAGGGCTGTATGTCCCGGACCCACACGCCAGATGTGCAAGTCGCTAACTCGGTCACCATTTACTTCCAGTCGTCTCTTAATTCGAGACGAGAGCGACCGGTCGGGCACCATGTCGAGAAGTGTTGTACCCGATGAGCGGATCAAGCTGATCGACCATGATGCAATCACAACCGCTCCGATAATGCCTGCGGCGGGGTCCATCCACACCCAGCCGTAATAGCGCGCAGCTAGCAGAGCAAGGATCGCGAGTACTGAGGTTAGAGCGTCGGCAAGAACGTGAAAGTAAGCGGCCCGAAGATTCGTATCATGGTGCTGGTGATGATGTTGGGCGTGATGGTCATGGGCATGATGGTCGTGCTCATGATGATGATCTTCTCGCAGCAAAAGCGCGCTGACGATGTTCACCGCGAGGCCAATGACTGCAACACCAATGGCTTGGTTAAAGCTAATTACAACAGGCGCAATGATGCGTTGAACGGACTCGTAGCCTATAAATAGCGCCACCAAAATTAAAATGACCGCACTTGCAAACCCGGCAAGCTCACCGAGCTTGCCTGTGCCGAACGTGAACCGTGGGTCATGAGCGTGCTTACGCGCAAAGTGGTACGCAAAGCCAGCGATGGCGAGGGCTCCGGCATGAGTGGACATGTGCCAGCCATCGGCCACTAGCGCCATCGAGCCAAACCACGTTCCGCCAACAATCTCAGCAATCATCATCACCGTTGTAAGCGCGACGACAAACCATGTTCGCCGCTCATGACGGTCGTGTTTGGCACCTAAAAATGCGTGATGATGCTGCCACCGTTCTATCGAGTGGGCGTGCACGGCAACTCTCCTTCTTTCTTTGTCCGGCATCTTAGCGACGGCTGACCGGATTTAAATGAGGCGGGTCTAAAGGTGCTTCTTTTTACGGATCGGATACGCATTGCTACCCGTGAATGCCGGGTTCTGCGCGCAGAAGCCACGATTGCCGCTTATTACCATCTGACGACAGGCCTTGAGCGACGTAAAGGTGCAATCCTCTTCAACCCGTCCGGCACCGGTGTTCATGTACGCGCACCACGGCCCCTCATACGGGTGACGCGTTCCGAACAAGAGGTCGAATGGGTCCGCCAATGCCGGACCGGGGCAAAGACCAATAGGTGCGGAAACAACCAGAGCCACAATCAGAAATGAAACACGCATGCTGGCACCTCCGTAATTTGAACTTAACTACAGCAGTACGAATTTGCGCGGTTGCTGCGCTCTTTTTTTGCTCAATGACCGTCGTGGCAGGAATTGCGTTTGTTATCGTTCGCCATTGATTTTCTATTTGGAAACGCGTGTCGCGAGACGTGTAGAACTCACAGTTTGAATGTGGGCATCAGGTCTCGGCACGCGCCGATCGTATGGCCGTTACGCCGCGTGTTTAGCTTTCGCTAGCAAGTGTGCGAGGGCCTTTTTCCCTTCTTTGCCCGCCACTGCCATGCTTTCAAAAAAGACAGAGGAGCTTTCCAGCGGTCCGCACCGACAGGCGCGGTAAATCTCCCACTTCCATGGCCTAGGCGGCTTGCCTCGCAACTTCACGACGACCGAATAGTCGGTTGCGTCAAATTCCTCATAATGCATGCGGTATAAACGGTTTTGGTCGTCTTAAGTTTCAAAGGAAATCGCCCGCAGTAAGAGATGGTAGGGCTATCCACCCCACGGTTTGAGCTTCAAGCGATCACTTCCGAATGGCCAAGCTCTTGGCCCGGACATCCCTAGTTGCACCACACATATCTGCTTTCGGGGGTAAAGCGGACATGGCGATTGCACTGCGAGATGTCCACTTTTGACAGAAAGTGGCGTCTAGTAACTCGAGAATTGAGGGTTTTCGTTCATTAACCCTAACCTAAGCTTTCCGTTTGGCGCCCGTTTGGCTTACATTATTGAGTCGAGACCGAACCACCACCCAGGGCAGGACGGCTCGATAACGGGACGGGGAATGCATATTCGGGATCTGGTTCTGGGCGCCGCCGTAGTGGCGCTCAGCGTAACATCGGCGTCCGCCACCATGCGGATCGCCGACGATCGCGGCGGTCAGATCGGTCGCTATCTGGAAACCTTCACAACAGTGCGCTCATCGGGTGAGCGCGTCGTCATTGACGGAAATTGTTTGTCGGCTTGCACACTGGTGCTGGGTCTGGTCCCGCATGAACGGATCTGCGCCACGCACCGAGCGCGCTTCGGCTTTCACGCAGCCTGGATGCCAGACCGCGACGGAAGGCCTGTGACAAGCCCACTCGGCACGCAGGCCCTGTGGAGTATCTATCCGGCTTCGGTTCGACGATGGATCAGCACGCACGGTGGCCTGTCAGGCAATATGATCTTCATGCAAGGCCGGGACCTCACCGGCATTGTAGCAAGCTGCGATCGCGATTCGCTTCGAGCGCAGGCACGGTCAGTTCGGCGGCTGACGCAGAATCCGGCGTATGAATCCGCAAGCGCCTTCAGCGATCGCCGCTGACGCCATCGCTCTCTGTGCCCGCGTAAAAGCGTAGGTTTTGGCAAGCAACCGTCGCCCCGTACTCTCGAACAGCCGACCAAGTTCGATTTCGTAATCAATCTCACCACCGCCAAAGCGCTCGGCCTGAGCTTTCCGCCCTCGCTTCTCGCGCGCGCCGACGAGGTCATTGAATAAATTGGCGAATGACCCCAACCCGCCCGGGTTCCTCTGACCGTGCCTGACGGATAGACTCCGCTGGTCGAAGGAGACCCGCCATGAGCAAACTCACCGTCAAGCGCAAGCCCATCGCGGCGCACGTCGTCGACGTCGAGCCGACGGACCTGCTCGAATCGCCTGCGGCCCATGGCGGCGCCTTCAGCTTCAGCTATTCGTATACGGAGATCACCGCCGCCGGCGGCAAGGCGCGCATCAAGTCGCGGCGGACACACTACGCGGACGGCAAGCTGTCGAAGGAGAGCTTCGATGGCGAGTTCGACCGTCCAATCTACGACAACGCCATCGACCAAATGCAGCGTGCCTTCGCCGACCAGGCATCGTCGCTGCTGCGGACATTCGCCTCGCTCTTTCGCGCTGCCGCCAGCGATGCGTCGCGACCAGGACTGATCGGCATCTCGCATGCCGACGACCTACGATGCCGTCGTCATCGGCGCGGGCCACAACGGCCTGACCTGCGCGTGCTATCTTGCCAGTGCGGGCCTGTTGGTGCTCGTCGTCGACCAGTACCGCATGGTCGGCGGGATGACGGTCACCGAGGAGATCACGCTCCCGGGCTTTCGCAACGATCTCCATGCATTCGGCTATCAATTCGCGAACCTGTCGCCGGTGCCGCAGGAGCTTGGCCTCGCCGACCACGGCTTCGAGCTGATCCGCCCCCGAGATCAACTTCACGCAGGTGCACCCCGACGGCGGCGCAATCTCGATGCATCGTGCGGTCGAGGATACGATGGCGAGCCTCACGCGGCATTCGATGCGCGACGCCGCGACATGGCACGACCTCGCGAACGACTTCGTCTCATTGCGCCAGCACGTCACCGACTGGATGAACGGCCGGCCCGCGTCGTTCGTCCAGGCGATGACGGCCGTCGCGCAGATGCCGCACGGAATGGACGAATACCGCTTCGAGCTCCAGAGCACGCGCTCGTGGGGCAACCAGACGTTCGACTCAGAAGCGGCACGCGTCTTCTTCGGCGCGTTCGCGTGTCACGCGAGCGTCGGCCCCGACGACATTGGCGGCGCGCACCTCGCGTGGCTGTTCACGACGCTGATCCAGGACCAGGGCAACCGCGCGGTGAAGGGCGGTATGCACAACCTGTCGCTGGCGCTGGCCAGCTACCTCAAATCGAAGGGCGGCGCGATCCGCACGAATGCACGAGTGCAACGCATCAGCGTCAGCAACGGCCGTGCGGTCGGCGTCGTGCTCGCCGACGGCGAGGAGATCGCGGTCGGCAAGATCGTCGCGTCGGCGGTCGATCCGCGGCAACTCGTCGTCGACTTCCTAGGCGCGGACGTCGTAGGTGCGGACCTCGTGCAGCGGATCGGCAAATACGAGTGGGGTGACGCGTACCTGGTCATCTACCTCGCGCTCGATGGTCCGCTGACCTACCACGCGGGTGCCGACGCGGGGCGGTCGGCGTACGTCCATCCGGCGCCGCCATCGTTCCAGTATCTCGCGCAGATCTACACCGAGTGCCGCAGCGGCATGCTGCCTGCGCAGCCGCTCGTCGTGATGTGCAACGACGCGTCGGTCGATCCGTCGCGGGCGCCGGCGGGCAAGGCGGTGATGAAGCTGATCGCGCACAACGTGCCGTACGACATCAAGGGGGACGCGACCGGCAAGATCTCGGCGCGCACGTGGGACGCGGCGAAGGAGCCTTACGCCGATCATCTGATTAACATGCTGACTTCGACTTACGTGCCCGATCTCAAGGACCGCATCCTGAAGCGCGTCGTGCACTCGCCCCTCGACATGGAGCGGGCGATCCCGAGTGCGGTGCGCGGGACGGTGGCACACGGCGCGTTCCTGCCGTATCAGCTGGGCTCGTCGCGACCGATTCCGGAACTCGGCCAATATCGGACGCCGGTTTCGAACATCTACATGTGCGCATCCGGAAGCCACCCGGGCGGCGGCGTGTCAA
>Ga0075423_10007447_pt1 | contig 10335 bp, 1 predicted proteins | sample SoiMethybrSBSTD2_FD_80114 | JGI IMG/M metagenome (GOLD analysis project Ga0075423, IMG submission 80114) | Bulk soil microbial communities from a Populus tree surrounding site in Tennessee, USA - Soil MetaG P. TD hybrid SBSTD2 | ecosystem: Environmental > Terrestrial > Soil > Tree plantation...
CGCGAGGGCGAGGTCGTCCTGGCCCGTCAGGCGATGGAGCAGGACCTCGAATGCGGCGAGCAGGGCCATGAACAGGGTGGCCCGCTCGCGGTGGGCGAAGGCCGCGAGCGCGGCCTTGAGCTGAGCCGGGAGAGTGAGCGGCAGGCTCGCCCCCTGCCAACCGCGCGCCGCCGGGGCGGAGCGGTCGGCCGGCAGCTCGAGCATGGCGGCGCCGTCAAGCTGGCGCCGCCAGTAGGCGAGTTGGGCGGCGAGGGCCTCGCCGCCGAAGCGTTGGTGCTGCCACACCGTCACGTCGGCGTACTGGATGGGCAGCTCCGGCAGATCCGTCGGGCGCCCGGCGGCGAAGGCGGCGTAGAGCGACGAGATCTCGCGCACGAAGACCCCCATTGACCAACCGTCCGCGACGATGTGGTGCAGTGTGAGGAGCAGCAGGTGCTCCTCCGGGCCGAGGCGCAGGAGCGCCACCCGCAGCAGCGGCCCGCGCTGCAGGTCGAAGCTGCGCTGGCTCTCCTCGGCCATCAGCCGCGCCGCCGCCTGCCACCCCGCGTCTGTGGAGAGGCCGCGCAGATCGATCTCCGGCAGCGCTATCGCCTGCGGCGGGCCGATGCGCTGCACCGGCCTACCGCCCTCGGCCGCGAAGGTCGTGCGCAGCGCCTCGTGGCGGCGGACGATCTCCTGGAGCCCGGCGGCCAGCGCCGCGATGTCGAGCCGTCCGACCAGCCGCATGGCGGCCGGGATGTTGTAAGTCGCGCTGCCCGGCTCGAGCTGGTCGAGGAACCACAGCCGCTCCTGGGCGAACGACAGCGGCAGGCTGCCGGTGCGCGGCACCGGCCGGATCGGCGGCGCCTCTGGGCCCTCGCGGAGGGCCAGGACCACGCGCGCCAGACCGGCGGGCGTGGGAGCCTCGAACACGGCCTGCAACGGCACCTCCGCCCGCAGGTCCTCGCGGATGCGGGAGACGAGCCGCGTCGCCAGCAGCGAATGGCCGCCCAGAGCGAAGAAGTCGTCATCCACCCCCACGCGGCCGGGCTCGAGGCCGAGCATCTCCGCCCACAGCCCGACGAGCAGCTCCTCGGTAGGGTTGCGGGGTCCAGCCGTTTCGGTTGGCGCCTCGATCCGCGCCCACTCGGGTTGCGGCAGGGCGCGGCGGTCCACCTTGCCGTTCGGCGTCAGCGGCAGGGCCGGGAGCGCCACGAAGGCCGCGGGCACCATGTACTCGGGCAGCCGTTGGGCGACGAGGTCGCGCAGCGCGCCGAAGTCGAGGGCCTGCCCGGGCCGGGCGACGACGTAGGCCACCAGCCGGCGATCGCCCGAGACTGCCTCGCGCGGCACCACGGCGACCGCCTCGACCGCCGGGTGCTCGGCCAGCGCCGCCTCGATCTCGCCGGGCTCGATACGGAAGCCGCGGATCTTGACCTGCTGGTCGATGCGGCCCAGGAACTCGAGCGTGCCGTCGGGCAGCCAGCGGACCAGGTCCCCCGTGCGGTAGAGGCGCGCCCCCGGCTCGCCGAACGGATCGGGCACGAAGCGCGCGGCGGTCAGCCTGGGACGGCCGAAGTAGCCGCGCGCCAGGCCGTCGCCGCCGACCCACAGCTCCCCCGGGATGCCGGGCGGGCTCGGCTGCCCCGCGTGGTCCACGACGAAGGCCGAGGTGTTGGCGATCGGCCGGCCGAGGGGAACCGGCGCGCCCACGTCCTCGGGCCGCGTCATGCGGTGGCAGCAGGTGAAGGTGGTGTTCTCGGTGGGGCCATAGCCGTTGATGAGCACGCAGCCGGGGAGCTCCGCGAGCGCCCGGCGCACGTGGGAGGGCGACAGGACGTCGCCGCCGGCCAACAATTGACGCAGGCCGCGCAGGCCCGCGAGGGGGCCCTCGACCATGGCGTGGAAGAGTCCCGCCGTCAGCCACAGGGTGGTGACGCCTTGCCGCGCCACGACCTCCGCCAGCTCCTCGAGCGCCACCGGTCCGGCGGGGAAGAGCGCCAAGCGTCCGCCGTTGAGGAGAGGCCCCCAGACCTCGAGCGTCGAGGCGTCGAAGGCGAGGGGCGCGACCTGCAGGAAGACCTCGCCGGGACCGAAGCTCGCGTAGCCGGTGTCGCGCACCAGCCGCACGATGGCGCGGTGAGTGACGCCGACGCCCTTGGGCTCCCCCGTCGAGCCCGAGGTGTACATGACGTAGGCCAGGTTGTCGGGGCCGCCGGCGGTCGCGGGTGCTTCGGCGCTTTCGCCCGCGACCGCGCCACCGCCGTCGGCATCCAGGCAGAGCACGCCCACGCCCGGGAGATCGTCGGGCAGATCCTCCCGCAGGGCCTCCCGGGTCAACACGATGGTGGCGCCGGTCTGGGCGAGGATGAAGCTCAGGCGGCGCCTGGGGGAACCCAGCTCGATCGGCACGTAGGCGCCGCCGCTCTTCAGGATCGCCACCAGGGCGACCACCATCTCCAGGGAGCGGTCGAGGTAGAGTCCGACGGGGACCTCCGGCCCGATCCCCAGCCGGAGCAAGTGGTGCGCCAGCCGGTTGGCGCGCGCGTCGAGCTCGCCGTAGGTCAGCCGCTCGGCCTCCAGGCTCACCGCCACCGCCTGCGGCCGGCGCTCCGCCTGCTCCGCGAACAGCTCGTGGACGGTGCGCTCCCGGGGGTACGGGGAGGCGCCGCCGGCCCATTCGGCGAGCACCTGCCGGCGCTCGTCCGGCGCCAGGAGCGGCAGCTCGCCGACGCGCCGCTCCGGGTCTTCCACCATCCCGGCCAGGAGCACCTGGAAATGCCCCGCCAGGCGGGCGACGGTCGCCGTCTCGAAGAGATCGGCGCTGTATTCGAGCGCGCCCGTCAAGCCGTCGCCGCCGGCGGCCAGGTCGAGCGTGAGATCGAACTTGGCGGTGCCGGTGTGGACAACCCGCGGGCTCAGCCTGAGTCCCGCGGTCGCGGCCGGTGGGAGCGCCTGCGTCTGCAGTACGAACATCACCTGGAACAGCTCGCGGGAAGCCGCTCCGCGCTGCGGCTGGAGATCCTGCACCAGCAGCTCGAAGGGGAGATCCTGGTGCGCCCAGTCCTCCAGGGTGGCCTGGCGCACCCGGTCGAGGAGCTGGTCCACCGTGGGATCGCCCGTCAGGTCGCCGCGCAGCACCAGGGTGTTGACGAAGAATCCGATCAGGTCCTCGGTCTCGACGCGGTCGCGGTTGGCGACGGCCGAGCCCACGAGCAGGTCCTGCTGCCCGGTATAGCGGCAGAGCAGCGTGTCGAGAGCGGCGAGCAGCGCCATGAAAGGCAGCGCCCCACGCCGCCGGGCGAAGGCCTCGACCCGGCGCGAGAGCGCTGCGGAGAAAACGACGGGAACGCGTCCGCCGCGCGGGCTCGGGCGGGCCGGGCGCGGCCGGTCGGCGGGCAGGTCCAGAGACGGCGGCTCGGCGAGCCGGCCGCGCCAGTAGGCGAGGAGCCTCGCCAACGGCTCGCCCTCCAGCTCCCGCCGCTCCCGCGCGGCGACGTCGGGGTACTGGACGGCGAGCGGCGCCAGGGGGGACGAGCGGCCAGCGCAGGCGGCGCCATAGAGGACGTCCAGCTCGCGCAGCAAGACGGCGAGAGACCAGCCGTCCGCGATGATGTGGTGAAGGGTGAGGAGCAGCGTGTGCTCCTCGGCACCGAGGCGGAGCAGACGCGCCCGCACCAGGGGAGGGCGGGTGAGGTCGAAGGGCGCCGCCGCCGCCACCGCGGCGAGCCTCTCCGCCTCCCGCTGCCGCGCCGCCGCCGGCAGCGTCACGAGGTCGATGACGGGCGGCGCCAGCGAAAAGGGCGGGCCGACGACTTGGACCGGCTCGCCCCCGGCGAGCGCGAAGGCGGTGCGCAGGGACTCGTGCCGGCGAACGATCGCGTCGAGAGCGTGGGTGAGCGCCTCGACGCGCAACGGACCGGCGAGGTCGATGGCGCCGGCGATGTTGTAGACCGCGGAGCCCGGCGCGAGCTGATCGAGAAACCAGAGGCGCTGCTGGGCAAAGGAGAGCGGCGCCACGCCCGCCGGCCGCTCCCGCGAGCTGGCCGGCCTTGGCGCCGTCTCCTGGAGCCGGCGGATGAGCTGGTCCAGCTCCTGCCGGGAAAGCTCGTCCACAGGTCTCACGGCAACGCTCATTGCGGACTCACTTCGGCCGCGCCGATCTCGTGCAAGGCCTCCGCGCCGGTCTGCCGCAGCATCTCGCGAGCGATCGCGAGCTCCAGTCCGGCCACCGTCGGCACCTCCAGCAGATCGCGCAGCGGCAGCTTGATCTGGAAGGCGGAGCAGACCCGCGACAGCACGCGGTTCGCCGCCAGGGAGTGACCGCCCAACTCAAAGAAATTGTCGTGGAGGCCCACCCGCTCCACCTGCAGGACCTCGGCCCAGATCGCGGCGAGCAGCTCCTCGACCGGCGTGGCCGGAGCGACGAACGGCGCCGAGGGAGTCGCCACGGGCCGGGAGAGAGCCCGGCGGTCGACCTTTCCATTGGGGGTACGCGGCAGGGCCGCGAGCAGGATGAACGCGGACGGCACCATGGAGGCCGGCAGCTTTCGCGCCACGAACGCGCGCAGCTCACCGGGCGTGGGCTCTTGCCCCGGCACGGCCTCGATCCAGGCCACCAGCGACGCCGGCTCGCCGGCGACGGCCACCACCGCCTCACGCACTCCGGCGTGCTCGCCGAGCACCGCTTCGATCTCGCCCAGCTCGATGCGGAAGCCGCGGATCTTCACCTGGTGGTCGAGACGGCCGAGGTAGTCCAGCTCACCGGTCGGCAGCAGCCGCACCAGGTCTCCCACCTGGTACAGCCGCGAGCCCGGCGGCCCATACGGGTTGGGCACGAACCGCTCCGCCGTTAGGTCCGGCCGATGCTGATAGCCGCGAGCGAGCCCTTCTCCCCCGAGGTACAGCGCCCCCGGAACCCCCAGCGGCACCGGCTGCATCCGGCTGTCGAGCACATAGGCCGCCTCGCCCGTCAACGGCCGGCCGATCAGCGGGCGCTCGCCCCGGCGCACCACCGACCAGGTGGAAAACGTCGTGTCCTCCGAGGGACCGTAGAGGTTGACGACCCGCTCGACGCCGGGGAGCTGGTCGTAGATCTCCCGCACCAGCGAGCCCTTCAGCGCCTCGCCGCCCAGGTTCACTGTGCGGATCGACGACGGCAGCCGGCCGAGGCGCAGCAGCTCGGCCATCGCCGACGGCACCGTATCGATCAGCACCACTTCCTCCCTCGCCGCCAGCTCCGTCAGCGCCAGGGCGTTCTCGGCCAGCAGGATCTTCCCGCCTGCGGCCAGCGTGGCGAAGATCTCGAACACCGACATGTCGAAGCAGGTCGAGGTCGAAGCCAGCACGCCGGCGTACTCCTGCGGCGTAAAGAACGTGTGCGCCCAGCGGATCATCGCCACCGCGTTGCGGTGCTCGATCGCCACTCCCTTGGGCCTCCCCGTCGAGCCCGAGGTGTAGATGACGTAGGCGAGGTTTCCGGGACCGACGCCGCTGGGGGAGGCACCGTCGCGGCCGGACCGGTCGAGGCCCGCCGTCACCGAGACCTGCCTCACCTGCGGTGGCATCAGCCCTTCCCCGGCGCCGTCCGTCAGCACCACGGACATGCGGCTGTCCTCGGCCATGAAGGCGAGGCGCTCTTCGGGGTACGCCGGATCGAGCGGCAGATAAGCGCCGCCGGCCTTGAGCGTCGCCAGCATGGCGACCAGCATCTCCGGCGAGCGCCGGGTGAGGATCCCGACCACCACCTCCGGCCCCACCGCCAGCGAGCGCAGGTGCGCCGCCAGCCGGTTGGCCCGGCGCTCCAGCTCGCCATAGGTCAGCCGCACGCCGTCGCACACCACCGCCTCGGCCTCGGGGGTCGTGGCCGCCTGGGCGGCGACCAGATCGTGCAGGCACCGCTCGCCCGCGGGAACATCGCCGGAGTCGTTCCACTCGACGAGGAGCTGCGAGCGCTCGTTGGCCGCCAACAGCGGCAGCTCCGCCACCTGCCGCTCCGGCTGGTCGACCGCGGCGGCGACGAGGGTCCGCAGATGTCTCAGGAAGCGCTCCACGGTGCCGGCGTCGAAGAGGTCGGAGTTGTACACGAGCACCAGCCCCAGACCGCGCCCGGACTCGGCGACCAGCAGCTCGAGATCGAGCTGCGCCGTGCTGCGGCCGATGGGCCGCGGCTCCAGCGCCAGCCCGCCGAGCTCGACGCGCAGGCCGGGCTGCCCTAGGGCCAGGGCCGCCAGCTCCGCGCCCATCCGCAGTGGCGTGTGCTCCATGACGAACAGGGCCTGGAAGAGCGGCGAGCGGCTGGGATCGCGCTCGGGCTGCAGCCGTTCGACGAGCAGCGGGAACGGGTAGTCGTGATGCTCGAAGGCACCCAAGGTGGTTTCCCGCGCCCGCGCCAGAACGTCGACGAAGGTCTCCCGGTCCGTCAGACGGGAGCGAAGCACCACCGGGTTGACGAAAGAGCCCACCAGATCGGCGAGGGCGGCCGCGGCGCGGCCGAAGATCGGCGAGCCGACCAGCACTTCCTCCTGGCCGCTATAGCGGTGGAGCAGTGCCTGATAGGCGGCGAGCAGGGTGACGTAGAGCGTCGCGTCGTGGCGGGCACCCAGGCTCCTGATCCGTTCCAGGAGGTCGCGGGAGAGCCACTCGGAGCGCTCGCCGCCGTTGAACGTTTGCAGGTGCGGGCGCGGCCGGTCTGAGGGGAGGTCCAGGGTCGGCAGCTCGCCGCGCAACTGCTCGCGCCAATACGCCCACAGGGCCTCGCCCCGCTCCCCGGCGAGGAGCCGCTCCTGCCAGGCCACGTAATCGGTGTAGCGCAAAGCCAGAGCCGGCAACGGCTCGACGTCGCCTTGCAGCAGGCGCGGATAGAGCTCGCTCAGCTCGCTGACCAGCAGGGCGAGCGACCAGAGGTCCGCGACGATGTGATGGATGACCAGGAGCAGGGTGCTCCCGCCCGCCGAGGTCTGGAAGAGGGCGACGCGCAGCAGCGGATCCCGCTCCAGGTCGAAGGGCCGGTCGGCGATCTCGCGCAGGCGCGCCGCGAGCTGGGCGGGGCTCCAGCCGGTCGCATCCGTGGCGCGAAAATCGAGCGTCCGCCCGGGGCACACCCGCTGCACCGGCCCGGCCGCCGTCTCGGCCAAGGCGTAGCGGAGGGCCTCGTGCCGCTCAGTCAGCAGCTCCAGGGCCCGCCGCAGAGCGCCGGCATCGAGCGCCGGCCGCACGTCGGTGGCGGCGGCGATGTTGTAGGCGGCGTTCGACGGCTGCAGCCGCTGCAGGAACCACAGGGCCTCCTGTCCGTGGGTGAGCGGCGCGCCGTCCGCGGGCACCGCCACCGGCACCGGCGCCATCTCCGCTCGCCGCGTGGGCGAGGCTGCGTCCGCCGGCCCGGCCAGCAGCCGCGCCGCCAGTTGCTGGAGCGTGATGCCGCGCAGCAGCTCCGCCAGGTCCACGGCCACCCCGAGCGCCGACTCCAGCTCGTACTGGATCTCGATGGCCGCCAGGGAGTCGAGGCCGAACGCGGTCAGCGGCCGGTCCTCGCGCAGCTCGGCGGGGGAGATCCGCATCGCCCGCGCCGCCAGCGCCCGCAGCGCCGGGCGCAGGGCGGCCTCCCGCTGCGGCTCCGGCAGGCCGAGCAGGGCTTCGCGGTCGATGCCGCCCACCGCCTCCGGCACGGCGGATGGCAGGGCGCCGGCCGCCTCCACCGCCAGCGTGCCGGCGAGGAACGCCGCGCGGGCGGCGTGGCGCTGGATCTTGCCGCTCGAGGTCTTGGGGACGGTGCCGGCGCGCACCAGCACCGCCTGATGCACCTGCGCCTCGTGCTCTTCCGCGACGGCCCGCCGCAGGGCTTCGAGGGCCGCGCCGGCCTCGTCGCGGCGGTGTGGGTCGAGCTCCTGTACGACGACCAGGCGCTCCTCGCCGTCGGCCTCGACCGCGAAGGCCGCGCCGCAGCCCCGGCGCAGCGCCGGATGGCTCTCCTCGACCGTCCGCTCGATGTCCTGCGGGTAGAGGTTGCGCCCGCGGAGGATCAGCAGGTCCTTGCGGCGGCCGGTGACGAACAGCTCGCCGCCGCGCAGGAACCCGAGGTCGCCGGTGCGCAGGAAAGGGCCCTCGCCGGTGTCGGCCAAGTGAGCGTGGAAATCGTGCTCGGTCGCTTCCCGCTGGCCCCAATAACCCTGCGCGACGCTCGGTCCCGAGATCCAGATCTCTCCGACCTGACCCGCGCCCGCGCGGCGGCCCGACTCCGGATCAACAATCTCGATGCGCTGATCCATCCAGGCGCGGCCGCACCCCACGAGACTGCGGCCATCCGCTGGCGAGGGGACGGCTTCGTGCCGCTCGAGGGCCGAGCTGTCGAAGGCCGCGACGACCGGCGGGTTGCCCTTGCCGCCGCCGCTGACGAAGAGCGTCGCCTCGGCGAGGCCGTAGCACGGGTAGAAGGCGTCGCGGCGGAACCCCTGGGGCGCGAAGGTCTGAGCGAAGCGCTCGAGGGTCTCCGGCCGGACAGGCTCCGCGCCGTTGAAGGCCACCTCCCAACTGGCGAGGTCGAGACCGGCCCGCTGCTCCTCGCCGATCTTGCGCACGCACAGGCCGTAGGCGAAATTGGGCGCGCCGCTGGTCGTCGCACGGTAGCGCGAGATGGCCTCGAGCCAGGAGAGCGGCCGCTGGAGGAAGACCGTGGGCGACATCAGGATGCACTGCGCGCCGAGATAGAGCGGCTGCAGCACGTTGCCGATCAGACCCATGTCGTGGTAGAGCGGCAGCCATCCCACGATGACCGACTCCGCCGACTGGCCGAAGGCGCGCCGGATCATCTCCTCGTTGTGCTGGAGGTTGCCGTGGCTGACCATGACGCCCTTGGGAGCAGCGGTGGAGCCCGAGGTGTACTGGAGGAAGGCCAGGGCCTCGGGACCGGGCCGCGGATCCCGCCACTCGCCGGCGAGGTCAGCGGAGATCTGATCCGTTGCTACCCAGGTGATCGCGTCGAACCCGGACAGCCGCGCCGCGAGGGGCCGCAACTTGCCGAGCAATTCGCTGCTGGTCAGGGCGAGCGCTGGCCGGGCGTCGCGCGCGATCGCCAACAGGCGAGGGAGGGAACGTTCCGAGGTCGGCGGGTAGGCGGGGACCGCGACCACACCGCCGTAGAGGCAGCCGAGGAAAGCCGCCACGAACTCCAGGCCCGGAGGGTAGAGGAGCAGCGCTCGCCGCCCGGTGCCTCGGAGCTGCTGAAGCTGGGCTGCGATGGCCAGGGCTTGGCGGTCGAGGTCGCCGTAGTTGAGGGGTGTGGCTCCGCCGGCTCCATCAAGGAAGGTAAAGGCTGTTTGCGTGGGGCGGGAGAGCGCCGTCTCTCGGAGGGCTTCAGTCAAAAACAGATGATGCCCACTGCGCATGGTCGGGATTTCCAGTTATATGGGATTCCCTTCCTGGCTAGTCAGCCGCGGGCTGACTTGAGATCGATAACGGCGGCGGAACCGGGTATCGGAGGGCGACCAGAGGTGGGAAAACCGAATGCATCGCGGAATGTCTCACCCTCGCAGATCAAAAATCTACCGGAGAAGATATTAAGAAGCAAAAGCTCCCTTCTTCTCTAGTGTCACTTGCTGGCACAAAGCGGGACAGGACTTCCTCGAGCTCGAGCGGATCTCGAAAGGTAAAACGTCGTCACACTCGGGGGCCGCAATCTCACGATATCTTTTCCCATCATGCCCGCCGCCGATCCTCTGCATCCTGTCGGTCCTCTCCTGGTGGCCGACCGCTTCGCCGATCTCGGCGCCGCGCTGATCGATCTGCTGCGCTCGCTGCGGGAGGAGCAATGGAGCCTGCCGACGGTCTGCCCCGCGTGGTCGGTCAAGGACATCGCCTCCCATCTGCTCGATACCGCCTGCCGGCGCCTTTCGTTCGGCCGCGACGGCTCGCGGCTGCCGCCTCCCGGCAGGAACCTCGCGGAATACCGGGAGCTGGTGGGTTTTCTCAACGATCTGAATGCTCAGTGGGTCGCGGCGGCGAAGCGGCTGAGCCCGCGGCTGCTGACGGACTTCCTGGAGCTCGTCGAGCCGCAGCTCGCGGAATATTTCCTGGCGCTCGATCCATGGTCTCCGGGCGTGCCGGTGTCGTGGGCGGGGGAGTCCGAGTCGCAGAGCTGGTTCGACGTCGCCCGCGAGCTGACCGAGCGCTGGCATCACCAGCAGCAGATCCGCCTCGCCGCCAGCGCTCCGCCGCTCGACGATCCGCGCCTGTCCGGTCCCGTGTTGGAAACCTTTTTACGCGCCCTGCCGCATCGCTATCGCGAGGTCGCGGCCTCCGAAGGCGCCACCCTCGTCGTGCGCATCAACGGTCGCGTCCCCTACGTCTACACGCTGCGCC
>Ga0075423_10007448_pt1 | contig 10334 bp, 12 predicted proteins | sample SoiMethybrSBSTD2_FD_80114 | JGI IMG/M metagenome (GOLD analysis project Ga0075423, IMG submission 80114) | Bulk soil microbial communities from a Populus tree surrounding site in Tennessee, USA - Soil MetaG P. TD hybrid SBSTD2 | ecosystem: Environmental > Terrestrial > Soil > Tree plantation...
GAAGCAGTCACGGACGAGGCGAAACGGCACTGATTGCTCGAGCCCTGCCTCGCGGAGCTGCAGCATGAGGCACTCGCGAAGGTCACGCGCACCAACGCCCGGCGGATCGAGGCTCTGGATGGTGGTGAGCATCTCCTCCAGCTCGGGCATCGCGTAGATCGGGAGATCCTCGTCCTCGCGTTCGGCGGCTTCGGCCGCCTTCTCGATGGTCTCGTTGACCTGGATGCGAATCTCCTCGAGCGGACAGGCGAGATATCCGTCCTCGTTGACGTTGCCGATGAACTCCTCGGCGAGGAACGCCTGACGCGGTGACAGCTCGAGCAGCGCGATCTGATCGCGCAGATGATCGGAAAGGTCGCGCGTGTCGACGGTGACGGGCTCGTAGTACTCCCGCTCCTCATGCTCTTCGCGGCGGCCGCCCGCGTCGAATCCATCGAGCAGGATCTCTTCCCAGTCGATCTCGTCGTTGGTTTCCTTCTCGGTCTCGGTGTTCGCCGTCTCTTTAAAATTAAAACGCTATTGGTACTCCGACGAGATCTCCGCCCTGCGCGAGGCCGCGCTCAACTACTTCAACAAGCCGCTCCTGCCCAGCTGGCACACGACGATCTTCGACGCGCAGCCGGTCCCCGCGGGCGACTGACCGCCGTCACTGGCGCTCCAGCGGCGCCATCGTGAGCCCGGCTTCCTTCAGTAGCTCCCAGTAGAGCTCGGCGGTCTCCTTCGCCCCCGTCCAGACGATGGCCTGGCCCGAGTTGTGGATCCGGTCGGCGAAGCGGTACCCGTCGTCCAGCGAGGTGCCGGGAATGACATTCGCAAGCGTTCGGGCAACGTGATCGAACGTGTTGTGATCGTCATTCAGGACGATCACCGACCAGTTTCCGCCGACCCCCGACCCGGGGCCGCCGGTGCGGGGGCGCTCGACCGTCTCGGTCGTCATCTAGGGCTTCGGAACCTGGACCGCGAGGCTGTCGAAGGTCGCGGAGGCCGGCTTCTTGCGCTTCTTCGCGTAGCCAAGCATGAACTCCAGCTTGCGGCCGTCGATCTGGCTCGACTTGCGATCGGCCACCTTCGCCACCCGCTTGCCGTTGACGCCGGCGGCGACCTGCGACCCGCTCACCGACAGGTTCAAGACGTTGCGCTTGTTCACGCCCTTGATCGCCTTGTTCGTGCCCTTGTCGAGGACGTTCACGTTGTCGCTGCCCGCTCGGCGCGACAGCCGGAACTTGTGCTCGCTGGGGAAGACCTGCAGCTCGTAGCCGATGTCCTTGGCGGAACGCACCGCGACGCCCACGTAGACGCGGTCGCGCACCTTCTTCGGCGTCTTTTTCAGCAGCTTCGCATCGACGCGGATCCCGTGATTGGGCCGCGTCGCGTCGCCCTGGACCGGTGGCCGGTACCCGCACACGGTCCTCCCCCGCTCGGCGTCAACCTCGAGGCTCTTCGCCTTCTTGCGCCAGCCCTTCTTGCAGTGCTTGCCCTCGGCGTGGCGAACCTCCTTGGCCTCTTTGCTGCTCGAGAAGTCGTTCTTGTAGACGGTCACGCCGGCGATCGCCGTCGCGGTCAGCACGGCGGCGGCCATCGCGACCAGTGCGGGTCCGAGGAGCCGGGCTCTGCGGGTTGCGGGTCGCACGATCCCGTGCAGCGTAGCCAGTCAGGATGCGGCTGGCGGGACCGCTCATCCAGCGCCGGAGGCGCCGGGCGGCTCCCGTTTGCTCCAGTAGCGCTCGAGGCCGAGCCATAGCTGCTCCGGGGGCGCGGCCTGCCGATAGCGAGCCGCTGCGCCGCGGTCGACCGCGCGCGTCGTCTCGGCGTCGAGATCTCGCAGGAACCGCTCGCGGTCACCCTCGTGGGCCCGCTCGGCACCGCGCCGCAGGCTCTCGCGCGCCGACTCGAGCTGCTCCAGCGGGCTGTCGGCTGCGCCGAAGTGGGTCAGGCACAGCCGACCCGGCCGCCAGTCGGCCACTCGATCCAGGGACGACTCCCAGGCCTCGACATCGATGTCGGGAGGGGGCGTCGGCGCGATCGTGAGATCGGAGGGCGCGATGCGAACCCCGGCCACATCGCCCACGTACGCGTCGCCGGACTCCTCGTGAAGGTAGGCGACGTGGTGGTTCGCGTGGCCGCGGGTGTGGACGACGCGGAAGCCCTCGATCGACTCGCCACCGGTGAGCGCCACGACGTTTTCGGCCGGGACCGGGAGGACCTCGCCCCAGAGGCGGTCCATTTCGTCGCCGTAGAGGCGGGCGGCGCTCCGGAGCAGCTTCCCCGGCTCGACCAGATGCGGCGCCCCGACCTCATGGACGTACACCCGGAGCCCGGGGAATCGCCTGACGAGCGACCCGGACGCGCCGGCATGGTCGAGATGGACGTGCGTGAGCAAGAGCGCCCGCGGCTCCGCGCTCAGCCCGGCGAGGAGCGCCTCCAACGCCGTGGATGGCCCCGGGTCGACGATCAGGCCGTCGATCTCATAGGCGCCGATGACCCGGTCCCTGCCGAGATGCATCAGGTCGATCAGCCGGCTCATGTCGGCGGAGCCTCGAACGTTCACGAGCGACCCGACTCCAGCGCGTCCTTCAGGCGGGTGTAGTCGCCGTCGAACTGGCGGCGGAGCAGGCGCCCGAGCACCGGCCCGGCCAGGCGAAGAGCGCCGCGCAGCTCCCCCTCCGCCACGAACTCGATCCGGGTCGCACCATCCACGGCCGTGAACTCATTCCTGCCGTCGATCGGCAGCGGGCCGGAGACGATCCGCAGGTCGAACCGGCGGTTCGCCTCATACGCGGAGACCTCGACGATCGCCTCCGCCGTCCTGCCGAACGGGGCGCGGCGCACCTCCCTGAATCGCGTGCCGGGCCCGACCGGCCCCTCGGTCTCCTTGGTAACCGAGACCAGGTTCGTCTGCCATGCGCCGAGCTTCGCGGGATCCGTCACGTAGGCGAAGACCTCCTCGACAGGACGATTCACCTCCACTGTCAGATCAACGCGAATCAAGCTGAGCGAGAGCGATCCTTCCGCTGGCGTGGCCCCCGAACCTACAATGCTCCGCATGGCAGACCACCGCCTGCCGGGGCCGGACCGGCCCTGGGTCATGCGTACGTACGCCGGACATTCGGACGCTCGGCGGTCCAACGAGCTCTACCGCCGCAACCTCGCCAAGGGCCAAACCGGGCTCTCCGTGGCCTTCGACCTGCCGACGCAGACGGGCTATGACCCCGACCACGTCCTCGCCCGAGGGGAGGTCGGCAAGGTCGGCGTGTCGATCGCCCACAAGGGTGACATGCACGCATTGCTCGACGGGATTCCGCTCGACGAGATGAACACGTCGATGACGATCAATGCGACGGCGGCGTGGCTCCTCGCGCTCTACGCGACGGTCGCCGAGGAGAACGGCATCGACCGCTCAAAGCTCAAGGGGACGACCCAGAACGACATCATCAAGGAGTACCTGTCGCGCGGCACCTACGCCTTCCCGCCCGGGCCGTCGATGCGCCTGATCGCGGACACGGTCGCGTTCACCGTGAACGAGGTGCCGACATGGAACCCGATCAACGTCTGCAGCTACCACCTCCAGGAGGCGGGGGCCACCCCGGTCCAGGAGATCGCGTACGCGCTGTCGACCGCGATCGCCGTCCTCGACGAGACGAAGGCTCGCGGTCAGGTCTCGGATGAGGACTTCCCCCGTGTGTTCGGGCGGATCTCGTTCTTCGTCAACGCCGGAATCCGGTTCATCGAGGAGCACGCGAAGCTCCGCGCAATGGGCAAGCTGTGGGAGGAGCTCGGTCGAGACCGCTACGGCGTCACCGAGCCGAAGTTCCTGCGCATGCGCTACGGCGTCCAGGTGAACTCACTCGGCCTCACGGAGTCTCAGCCCGAGAACAACGTCCCGAGGATCGTGCTCGAGGCGCTCGCGGTGACCATGGGCCGAAGCGCCCGCGCGCGGGCGATCCAGCTCCCCGCCTGGAACGAGGCGCTGGGCCTGCCGCGCCCGTGGGACCAGCAATGGAGCCTGCGTATCCAGCAGATCCTCGCCGACGAGACCGACCTGCTCGAGTATCCGGACGTCTTCGAGGGCTCCCGGGTGATGGAGGCGCTGACCGACGAGCTCGCCGAGGGGGCTCGCGAGGAGATGCGCGCCGTGGAGGAGCATGGCGGCGCGGTCGAGGCGGTCCCCTACATGAAGTCCCAGCTGGTGGAGTCGCACCGCGAGCGCGTGGCGAAGATCGAGCGGGGCGAGATCAGGGTCATCGGCCAGAACTGCTTCACCGAGACCGAGGATTCCCCGCTCACGGCGGGCGCGGACGGCGGGATCCTCACTCCGGACGCCGAGGTCGAGCGCGAGTGCCGCGATGCCCTCGAGCGCTGGAAGGCCGAACGCGACCAAGGCGCGGTCGACCGCGCGCTCGAGCAGCTGGCCGAGGCCGCTGCGAAGGAGGATGTCAACATCATGCCTGCCACCATCGAGGCGGCAAGGGCCGGCGCCACGACCGGCGAATGGGCGGGCGTCCTGCGCAACGTCTTCGGCGACTACCGGGCGCCCACCGGCGTCGGCGCCGCGCCCGAGTCGGTGGACGGTGACATGCTGGCCGCAGTACGCGAGCGGGTCGCGCAGCTCGCCGACGAGCTCGGGCACCGACCGCGGATCCTCGTGGGAAAGCCGGGTCTCGACGGGCATTCAAACGGCGCCGAGCAGATCGCCGTTCGCGCCCGGGACGTCGGGATGGAGGTGATCTACCAGGGCATCCGGCTCACGCCCGAGCAGATCGCCGCGTCGGCCCGCGACGAGGACGTCGACGTCATCGGGCTTTCGATCCTCTCCGGCTCACATCGCCAGCTCGTCCCCGACATCGTGCGCCTGCTCCGGGAGGAGGGCATCGACGTCCCCGTCGTCGTCGGGGGGATCATCCCGGCCGCGGACGCCAGGGCGCTCCAAGAGGCCGGCGTGGCCCGCGTCTACACGCCCAAGGACTTCGACCTCAATCGCATCATGGGCGAGATCGCGGACCTGCTGGCGGAGCGCGCCGCGACGGCGCCGGCGCCGGCGCCCGCTGCATAGTCGCGACGCCGGTGGGAGGGACGCCCCGAACCCGCTACGCGCGCAGCGGCGACGCCCATATCGCGTACCAGGTATTCGGCGATGGCGAAATCGACCTGGTCTTCGTACCCGGCTTCGTCTCGAACATCGAGCACTACTGGGAGATGGCCGGCGTCCCCGCGATCCTCAACCGACTCGGTTCGTTCGCACGCGTGGTCATGTTCGACAAGCGCGGAACCGGTTTATCCGACCCGGTCGCGGATGCCCCGCCGCTAGAGCAGCGCATGGACGACATGCAGGCGGTCATGGACGCCGTCGGCCTCGAACGCGCAGTGCTCTTCGGGATCTCGGAGGGTGGGCCGGCGAGCGTGCTGTTCGCCGCGACCTACCCGGACCGCACGAACGCGCTCGTCCTGTACGGCTCGACGCCGCGGTTTCGCGCCGACTCGGATATCTCATGGGGCGCTACCGACGAGCAGATCGAGCACGTGCTCACCGAAGCCTCGACGCGGTGGGGACAGGGCGCACTGCTCGCGGCGTTCGCTCCGAGCGCTGCGGATGACCCAGCGATGGAGGAGGTCTGGGGCCGCTTTAAGCGTGCGGGCGCGAGCCCCGCGATGGGACGCGCGGTTCTGGCGGCTCTCTTCGAGATCGACGTTCGCGACATCCTGCGGACGATCCAGGTCCCCACGCTGGTCCTCCACCGCACCGGCGATCTCATCGCGCCGGTCGAAGGCGCCCGGCTGATGGCCGAGGAGATCCCGAACGCCCGATACGTCGAATTCTCGGGCGACGACCATGTCCCGTTCACGGGTGATTTCAACCCGGTCCTCGACGAGATGGAGGAGTTCCTGACCGGCGGCCGCCGGCCGCGGCAGCTCGATCGCGTGCTCGCAACGGTGATGTTTACCGACATCGTTGACTCGACGCGTCGCGCGGCGGCCGCGGGCGACAGGCGGTGGCGGGAGCTGCTGTCCCGCCACGACGAGCTCACGCGCCATCAGCTCGAGCGCTTCCGCGGGCGGGAAGTGAAGACGCTCGGCGACGGGTTCCTGGCGACCTTCGATGGGCCGGCGCGAGCGATCGAGTGCGCTTGCGCGATCACGGACGGCGTCAACCCGCTCGGCCTCGAGGTCCGCGCCGGGCTGCACACGGGCGAATGCGAGCTGGCAGGTGACGATGTGCGCGGCATGGCGGTCAACATCGGCGCGCGCATCGGCGCCCTCGCCGAGCCGAGTGAGGTGCTCGTGTCCGGGACGGTGAAGGATCTCGTCGTCGGCGCCGACCTCGAGTTCGCCGATCGCGGCGAGCACGAGCTCAAGGGCGTACCGGGGACGTGGCGGCTCTTCGCGGCCTCCTCGTGACGGGCGCCGGAACGCGGCGGCTCGAATTCCCGGTGGAGGGGATCACCGACGGGCCGATTCGAATCCGGCTGCGCGCCGACGCCGACGACACAGCGATCGTCGCGGCCTGCCAGGACCGGGAGATCCCGCGCTGGACGCGGGTACCCGATCCGTACGACGAGAGCGCCGCAGCGGATTGGGCGGTGGAATCTCAGCGCCAGCGGGAAGCCGGCGAGGGCCTTCACCTCATCGTCGCGGACGCCGACACGGACGAGCTTCTGGGCTCGATCGGCGTTCAGGACGTCCGCCGTGCCGAGTCGCGGTGCGACATCGGCTACTGGCTCGCGCGCCAGGCGCGCGGGCGGGGTGTCATGACGCGAGCGGTCCGGCTGCTCAGCCGATGGGTGTTCGACAATCTCCCGATCGAGCGGATCCAGATCACCGTCCAGCCCGAAAACGAGGCTTCCCGAGCCGTCGCCGAGCGGGCCGGATATGCGTTCGAGGGCATCCTTCGCTCGTACATCGAGATCAAGGACAGGCCCCGCGACGCGGCCATGTACTCGCTCCTGCGCGTCGACCGACGCTGAGCCTGAATTCGGATGGGCACTAGCTAGGCTCAGTGCGATGAGCGAAGGCTTTCCCGAGGAGCGGGGTGCCTGGCTGCGGTGCTATCGCTGCTGGTCGCAGCGCCTCGAAGCCCAAGTCCATTACGACGCGATCCTGAAGGTCGACCCCGAGACGGGTGAGGCCGCCGACCGCGTCGAGGAGATTCAGGAGGCCGTCGTTCAGTGCCTCGACTGCATGCACGACCAGCCACACCTGACGGTCGCGGACGCGCGCGTCGTCCCAATGGAGGAGCGTTGGGAGCGGATGGTGGCCGGCAAGCCGTTCGTCGCCTCCTGCACCGTCACGATCGACCAGGATCAGGTGGAGGCGTGCTCCGGGCCCGAGGCCGCCGACAGCCTCACGTTCGGGGCGCTCGGCGATTCCGGCACCCGCGAGTTCTTCACCCACGTCCGCTTCCACAAGCACGACGACGATCTCATCGTGGTCCACCTGCTCGTTGAGCTCTACGCCCGCTCCGAGGAGGAGGCGATCGACGTCCTCGAAGGGGCCGCGCGCGGCACCCTCGAGGTCACGTCACTCGCGGAGGAGTCCCGGCCCCCTGCCCACGCGGCCGACGAGGCGCACTGAACGGATATAAAGGCCGTCGTGCCGGGAATCGGCGCCTTCATCTCCGCCGGGCGCGTTCTGGACTCGGCGCTCGACCGCGCGCGGCTGGCGGACGAGCTCGGGTTCGATTCCGTCTTCACGACCCACGTCGCGGGTCGGGACTCGCTGTCGCTCCTGATGGCGTACGCGTCCGTCACCGAGCGGGTGCGGCTGGGGACCGGCGTGGTTCCGATCTTCTCCCGGACACCGGCGTCCATGGCGCAGACCGCGGCGACGATCGACGAGTTCGCCAACGGGCGAATGGTCGTCGGGATCGGCGTGTCGCATCAGGTGACGGTCGAGAACTGGTACGGGGCGAAGATCGAGAAGCCGGTCACGCAGATGCGCGAGTACGCGAGCATCCTGCGGGCGATCTTCCGCGGTGAGGCTCCGCCCGAGGGCGAGTTCTTCCGTACGCGCTTCCAGTTCATGGGGTACTCGGCTCGATCCGACCTGCCCATCTACATCGCCGCGCTGTCGCCCAACATGCTGCGCCTGGCCGGGGAGATCGGTGACGGTGTGCTGCTCTGGCTGTGCAACCCGGATTACATTCGGGACGTCGTCGTCCCCTCCGTCCGCGAGGGACGCGAACGCGCCGGCAGGTCACTCGACGGTTTCGACATCGTTCCGGCGATCACGGTGGCACTCACCGACGACGTCGAGGCGGCACGATCGACCATGCGCCAGGAGCTCGTGACCTACGCGTCCCTTCCCTTCTACCGCGCGGCGTTGGAGCGCTCCGGCTTCGGTGACGACCTCGCGGCGTTCGACGAGGGAATGCAGGCGGGCGACGTCGAACGCGCCAAGGCCGGGCTCTCGAATGACCTGCTCGAATCTCTCGCCGGCCTTGGTTCCGCCGCCGACGTGCGCGCCACGGTCGAGCGATATCGGGATGCGGGCGCCACGTCGCCCGCCATCGGCGGCCTCAGGGGTGGCGATTTCGACGCCGCCCTGCGCACCGTCGCCGAGCTCATCTAGCGACGATCCGGCCGCCCGCTTCACCCGCACTGACGGGGTTAGGTGGGCTATAGCCCCCTTAACCCCGTCAATGTCCACTGGGGAGCTAGTCGACCGGGCCCTCCGCCTCGGGCCCGATGCCCTCGTTCGGTTCCGGCCGCCTGCGGACCAGCACCGCGCGCTTGAACTCGGCGACCAGCCGCCCATCCTGGTTATAGGCGCGCGTGTGGACCTTCACCACGCCGCGATCGGGCTTGGAGCTCGACGGGCGAACCTCGAGCACCTCCGATTCGGCGAACAGCGTGTCCCCGTGGAACACCGGACTGGGATGGCTCAGGTCCTCCGTCGCGAGGTTGGCGATCGCCTTGCCCGAGACGTCCGACACCGTCATCCCGAACACGAGCGAGTAGACGTATGGCCCGGCGACCACGTTTCGGCCCTGCTGCGAATCGGCCGCGTAAACGTCGTTCAGGTGCAGGGGATGGTGGTTCATCGTCAGCAGGCAGAAGAGATGGTCCTCCGCCTCGGTGACGGTCTTCGCCGGCCAGTGCTCGTAGACGTCGCCCACCTCGAACTCCTCGAGGAAGCGCCCGTATCGGTGTGCCCCGGACGCCTCGCGCGTCGCCTGGTCGGTGTGCAGCTCGTGCTCGCTCGACTCGGTGTCGGTCATGCTCCCTCGTTGATCGCTGTCCGTACGGGGCACGGCAGTATGCCCGACCACGTCCGTTGGCCGTGCCCAGCATGGACCCCACGGAAGCGCGAGTTACCGCGGAATCGCCTTCCGCGGTAACTCACGACCCAGGCTGTCAACGCCGAGGTTGACGCCTGTCCGAACTAGTAGCTGTAGCCGCCCCCGCCGCCGCTCGAACCGGCGTTCGAGGTGCTACCGCCGCTCTGCGATGCGCTTCCGGAGTTGCCGGTGGTGACGACGTGCCAGGTGAACTGCTGGCCGCCGAACGCATCCTGGAAGCCGTCTCCGGTGACCTGACCGGGCTGGTCCTGCGAGAACGTGTAGAGAGGCTTTCCGTTATACGTGACCTGCATCGACCCATCAGGACGCTTGACGGTACCGAGCTTGCCCGGAACGGATCCTGAGCTCGTCACCTTTCCATGAGCCGCGACCGGCATCCAGAAGGAGTTGCACGCCCCGGTGCAGAGGATCTTTCCCGAGGCTTCCTGCTCGGGTGTGTACAGCGCCATGCCATTCGAGTCGACGAGGACCATGCCGGATCCGCTGATGTTCGTCGCCGAGACCGTGCTCGCTCCAGAGCTGCTTGGCATGGTGGTGGCGTTCCCGCCGCCCCCACTCGCCGTGGCGCTCCCGCCACCCCCACCGCACGCGGCCAGCGCGACCGCCGCGGCGATCAGGATGAGCGGCATCAAGAGCTTCTTCATCGAGGACCTCCTTGTTGGTGGAATGAGGTTTTCCCTTCGCCAACTCAGACGCCGGCTGGGCGGGATTCCTTCCCCGCCGGTTAGGGCGGTTCGCTGATGCGCGCGCCTCGCAGGCTGGATCCGGACCGCGTCGTCGACCACCTCCCGCGCCTCTACCGCGCGGCGCGCGCCTGGACCGGGTCCCGTGAGGAGGCGGAGGACCTCGTTCAGGAGACGTGTGCTCGCGTCCTCTCCCGGCCGCGGCTCATACGGGGCGAGGGTGAGCTCGCCTACCTGTTGCGAGCGCTTCGGAACACGCTCGTCAGTCAGCGCCGCGCCGAGGACCGCCGTCCAGCCACCGCGCTGCTCGTCGAGGAATCCGGAATCGGCGCCCAGTCGAAGGATGATCCGGCGGAGGC
>Ga0075423_10007451_pt1 | contig 10332 bp, 8 predicted proteins | sample SoiMethybrSBSTD2_FD_80114 | JGI IMG/M metagenome (GOLD analysis project Ga0075423, IMG submission 80114) | Bulk soil microbial communities from a Populus tree surrounding site in Tennessee, USA - Soil MetaG P. TD hybrid SBSTD2 | ecosystem: Environmental > Terrestrial > Soil > Tree plantation...
GCCGCCCTCGATAATGGCCGATACGTAGATTCCATCCAGCGTCTGGCAGTCTTCCTCGTTGATGATCACATCCTGGCAGACGTCCACCAGCCGCCGGGTCAGGTAACCGGAGTCGGCAGTCTTCAGGGCGGTGTCCGCCAGGCCCTTGCGGGCGCCGTGCGTCGAGATGAAGTACTGCAGCACGTTGAGGCCTTCCCGGAAGTTGGCCGTGATGGGTGTTTCGATGATCTCGCCCGAGGGCTTGGCCATCAATCCGCGCATCCCCGCCAGCTGGCGCATCTGCTGCTTGGAGCCTCGCGCCCCGGAGTCGGCCATCATGTAAATGGGATTGAATTCCCTGCCGCTCTTGTCGATCTTCTCCATCTCCTTGAACATCTCATCGGAGATTTTTTCCGTGACTTCCGACCAGATTCCGATGACCTTGTTGTAGCGCTCGCCGTTGGTGATGGCGCCGTCGAGATACTGCTGCTCCACGGCAATCTGCTCCCGCCGGGCTTCCTCCACCAGGCGCCCCTTGCTGGCGGGAATCACCATGTCGTCGATTCCGATGGAAACCCCCGCCGCCGTGGCGTAGTAAAAGCCCAGCGATTTCACCTCATCCACCATCTGCACCGTCTTCTCGCTGCCCAGCCGGAGGTAGCAGTAGGACACCAGTTGGCCGAGCCCCTTCTTCTTCAGGATCCCGTTGATGAAGGGCACCCCCTCGGGCAGGTGATCGTTGAACAGCACCCGGCCCACGGTGGTGCTGATGATCTGGCGCTCCACTTCCTGGACGTCGGTGTGCAGCACGTCCTGATCGTCATAGACAGTGGTCAGATCCATGAGCTGGCCCGTGAAGCGCAGGCGAATCGAGGCCAGCAGGTCCACCTCCTTCGACTCCAGCGCCAGCAGCACATCGTCCACCGTGCTGAAGATTCTCCCTTCGCCCTTGGCGTTGCGGCGCTCCTTGGTGAGGTAATAAATCCCCAGCACGATGTCCTGGGTGGGGACCACCACCGGCTGACCATTGGCCGGCGACAGCAGGTTCTGCGTCGAGAGCATCAGGACCTGCGCCTCGATCTGGGCCTTCGGAGAAAGGGGGATGTGAACCGCCATCTGGTCGCCGTCGAAGTCGGCGTTGAACGCGGTGCACACCAGCGGATGAATCTTGATCGCCTTGCCTTCCACCAGCACCGGCTCGAAGGCCTGGATTCCCAGACGGTGCAGTGTCGGAGCGCGGTTCAACAGCACCGGATGCTCCTTGATGACCTCCTCCAGGAAGTCCCACACCCGCGGCTTCTGCAGCTCCACCATTTCCTTGGCGGCCTTGATGGTGGAGACCAGCCCCTCCTGCTCGAGCTTGTTATAGATGAACGGCTTGAACAGCTCCAGGGCCATCTTCTTGGGAAGCCCGCACTGGTTCAGCTTGAGCTCGGGGCCCACCACGATGACCGAGCGTCCCGAGTAGTCGACCCGCTTGCCCAGCAGGTTTTGCCGGAACCGGCCCTGCTTCCCCTTGAGGGTGTCGGAGAGAGACTTCAGGGGCCGGTTGTTGGTGCCCCGGAGAATCCGCCCGCGTCGCCCGTTGTCGAACAGGGCGTCCACGGCTTCCTGGAGCATGCGCTTCTCGTTGCGGATGATCACTTCCGGCGCCTTGAGCTCCAGCAGCTTCTTCAGGCGGTTGTTGCGGTTGATGACCCGGCGGTAGAGATCGTTGAGATCGGAAGTGGCGAAACGGCCCCCGTCCAGCGGCACCAGGGGCCGCAGCTCGGGCGGAATGACCGGGATCACGTCCAGGATCATCCACTCCGGCTTGTTTCCTGATCGGCGAAACGCCTCGACCACCTTGAGGCGCTTGGCGTATTTGAGCTTCTTCTGGGCCGAGGTCTCGGTTTTCATCCGCTCCCTCATCTCGATGCCCAGCTCTTCGACCCGCACCCGTTGCAGGAGTTTCTTGATGGCTTCCGCGCCCATCATGGCGGTGAACGACAATCCGTGCTCCTCGCGCACCTGGCGGAAGCGCTCCTCCGTGAGCAGCTCCTTCTCCTTGAGTGGAGCGCTCCCCGGATCGATGACCACGTAAGCTTCGAAGTAGAGGATGCGCTCCAAATCCCTGAGCGTGATGTCCAGGAGGTGTCCGATGCGGCTGGGCAACCCTTTGAAGAACCAGACGTGCGAGACGGGGGAGGCCAGCTCGATATGGCCCATGCGCTCGCGGCGAACCTTGCTCTGGGTGACTTCCACGCCGCACTTGTCGCACACCACGCCGCGGTGCTTCATGCGCTTGAATTTGCCGCACAGGCATTCCCAGTCCACCGTGGGACCGAAAATCTTGGCGCAGAAGAGGCCATCCCGCTCCGGCTTGAAGGTGCGGTAGTTGATGGTCTCCGGCTTGGTCACCTCCCCGTAGGACCAGGAGCGGATTTTCTCTGGCGAAGCCAGGGAGATGCGGATGGCTTCAAAATCGTTGATGGTCCGTGCTTTGTCGGAAAAGGGCGAGCTCTTGCTCAGGGGTCGGATTCCCTCGGCCGCCAGGCTCATCTTTCACCCCCGCTAAGAAGTTGCACATCAAGGCATAGGCTCTGCAGCTCGCGAATGAGCACATTGAAGGACTCGGGAAGCCCCGGCTCCACCGTGGTCTCCCCCTTCACCAGGGCCTCGTAGATTTTGGTGCGTCCATAGACATCGTCCGATTTCGCCGTCAGAAGCTCCTGCAGGATGTGGGCGGCCCCGTAAGCCTCCAGGGCCCACACTTCCATTTCTCCGAATCGCTGGCCTCCGAACTGCGCCTTGCCGCCCAGCGGCTGCTGGGTGATGAGGCTGTAGGGGCCGATGGAACGGGCGTGAATCTTGTCGTCGACCAGGTGGGAAAGCTTCATCATATAGATGTACCCCACGGTGACCTTCTGCTCGAAGGCCTCTCCCGCCTTGCCGTCGAAGAGCACCGTCTTGCCCGAGAGGGGCAGCCCCGCCTTTTCCAGCTGCTCCTTGATCTCCCCTTCCCGGGCCCCGTCGAACACCGGGGTTGAGAAGCGCAGCCCGAGCGCCTTCGCCGCCCACCCCAGGTGGGTCTCCAGAATCTGGCCCACGTTCATTCTCGAGGGCACTCCCAGCGGGTTCAGGACGATTTCCACCGGCGTGCCGTCGGGGAGCCTCGGCATGTCCTCCACCGGAAGGATCTTGGCGATGACCCCCTTGTTGCCGTGGCGTCCCGCCATCTTGTCGCCCACGCTGAGCTTGCGCTTCATGGCCACGTAGGCCTTGACCATCTTGATCACGCCCGGCGCGAGCTCGTCGCCCTTCTTCAGCTGGGCGATCTTCTCCTCGTAAAGCCTGCGGAGAATCTCCACCCGCCGCTCGGTGCGCTCGCCGATCTCGGCGATTTCCAGCTGCTCCGCCTTCTTGTGCTCCACCTCCACCCGCAGCATGTCGTCCACGGTGAGGCTGGCCAGGAGATCCGCGGTGAGCACCTCCCCCTTGGGGAGGAGCTCCTTGCGGCCGCGCTTTTCCTTCAGCGGCGCCGAAAGTTTTTTGCCCTCGAGAAGCTCGGTGATCCGCTTGCGGTTCTCTTCCTTCAGGATGCGGATTTCATCGTTGAGGTTCTTCTCCATCCTGGCGATCTGATCCTGCTCGATCGCCAAGGCCCGGCCGTCCTTCTCCACGCCTTTGCGACAGAAGATCTTGACGTCCACGACCGTCCCTTCGATGCCCGGGGGCGTGGTCAAAGACGCATCGCGAACGTCCCCCGATTTCTCTCCGAAGATCGCCCGCAGCAGCTTCTCTTCCGGCGTGAGCTGGGTTTCTCCCTTCGGAGTGATCTTTCCCACCAGGATGTCCCCTGGCTTGACGCTCGCGCCGATGCGGATGATGCCGCTCTCGTCCAGATCCTTCAGGAAGTCCTCGCTGACGTTGGGAATGTCGCGGGTGATTTCCTCCGGTCCCAGCTTGGTGTCCCGGGCCTCGATCTCGAACTCCTCGATGTGAATGGAAGTGAAGTAGTCGTCGGTGATGAGCTTCTCGGACACCAGGATGGCGTCCTCGAAGTTGTAGCCACGCCACGGCATGAAGGCCACCAGCACGTTCCGGCCCAAGGCCAGCTCGCCCCGATCGGTACACGGGCCGTCCGCCAGAACCTGGCCGCGTCGGACCTCCTGGCCCCCTTTCACGATGGGGCGCTGGTTGATGCAGGTGTTCTGGTTGCTTCGCTTGAACTTCGTCAGGCTGTAAATATCGGCCCCGAAGTCCTCTCCCTCGCGGGCATGAATGGTGCCGTCGTGGGTCACCCGGATGATCACCCGCTGCGAGTCCACGTAGTCCACCACGCCGTCCCTCTGGGCCAGCACCACCGCTCCCGAATCCTTGGCGGTGATCTCTTCCATGCCGGTCCCCACGAACGGCGATTCAGCTCGGAGCAGGGGAACAGCCTGGCGCTGCATGTTGGATCCCATCAGTGCGCGGTTGGCGTCGTCGTTTTCCAGGAACGGAATCAGCGACGCGGCCACCGAGACCAGCTGCTTGGGCGAGACATCGATGAACTGGACCTCATCCCGGTGCACCAGCTTGAACTCGCCGGCGACACGGGCCGAGACTCGTTCCTGCACCAGCATTCCGTCCTGGTCGATCTCGGCGTTGGCCTGCGCAATGACCGCCTTGTCCTCCTCCCATGCCGTGAGATAGAACGGATGGGGCTCGAATTCCGGGAGCCGGATCTTCCTGCCGGTGGTCTTCTTCAAGCGCTTCAGTTCCTCTTCCCGCTCCTCCCCGGCCACCACCTGGGCGACCTCCAGATGCGAGGAGCCCCGGCTGAGCACCCGGTAGTAATCCAGCACCCGCCCTTTCTCGACTTTCCGGTAGGGCGATTCGATGAACCCGAACTCGTTGATCCGCGCATAGCAGGAGAGCGATGAAATCAACCCGATGTTCGGACCTTCCGGCGTTTCAATCGGGCAGATTCGGCCGTAGTGCGTCGGGTGCACGTCGCGCACTTCGAAGCCCGCGCGCTCGCGCGACAATCCACCTGGCCCCAGGGCCGAAAGTCGCCGCTTGTGGGTGATTTCGGAGAGGGGGTTCGTCTGATCCATGAACTGGGAGAGCTGCGAGGACCCGAAGAACTCCTGGATGGCCGCCATGACCGGCTTGGCGTTGATCAGGTCATGCGGCATCGCCGTGGTCATCTCCTGGTAGACGGACATCTTCTCCTTGATCGCCCGCTCCATGCGCACCAGGCCGATGCGGAACTGGTTTTCCAGCAGCTCGCCGACCGCACGCACGCGACGATTTCCGAGGTGGTCGATGTCGTCCAGGCTGCCCAGCCCCTTACGCAGTCGGTAGAGGTACTGCAGCACCTTGCAGAAATCCTCACGGGACAGGGTCCGGCGGTCGAGTGGAATCTCACCGAGCTCGAGCTTGGTGTTGAACTTCAGCCGCCCGACGCGGGAAAGATCGTACCGGTTGGCGTCGAAGAACATTCCCTCGAAGAGATTGCGCGAGCCTTCCAGGGTCGGCGGATCGCCGGGCCGCAGGCGCCGGTAGATCTCCACCAATGCCTCGTCCTGCGTCTTGATGGTGTCCTTGCGCAGCGTCTCGGAGAGGATGTTGCCCACTTCGTCCTCACCCGGGAAGAACAGCCGGACCTCTTCGATGCCGCGCGCCGTGACCTTCACCAGCAGTGCCTCGGTGAACGGCTGGTTGGCCTCCAGAAGCACCTCGCCGGTCTTCATGTCGACAATGTCGGCGGCCGCGTAAGCCCCTTCGAGCGCTTCAGGATCGACGGGGATGGAATGAATCTTCGCCTTCTCCATGTGGGCGATCATGGCCCGGCGGATCTTCTTCCCTTTGGCAACGATCACTTCGTCGGTCTTGGGGTCGACTACGTCGATCTTGGCCTTGCGACCCGCCAGCCCCGGCGAGACGTCCCAGAGAATCTTCTTGGTGTCCAGCGACAGGCGCTCGACGCGGTAGAAAGTGCGGAGGATCTCCTCGTCGCTCTTCAGCCCGAGGGCCCTCAGGAAGATGGTACCCAGGAACTTGCGCTTCCGGTCGATGCGCACGTAGAGGATGTCCTTGGCGTCGTATTCGAACTCGACCCAGCTTCCCCGGTAGGGGATGATCTTCGCCATGAACACCGTGCGGTTGTGGTTGGACTGGAAGAAGACCCCGGGGGAGCGGTGCAGCTGGCTGACGATGACCCGCTCCGTGCCGTTGATGATGAAGGTGCCGTTCTCGGTGAGCAGGGGGATTTCGCCGAAGTAGACCTCCTGCTCCTTGATGTCGCGGATTTCCTTGTTGCCCGTAGCCGAGTCCTTTTCGAACACCTTCAGGCGGATCTTGACCTTGAGCGGGACGGTATAGGTCATCCCCCGCTCCTGGCACTCCTGCACGTCGTACTTGAACTTCAAGGAGACCGGATCTCCGCAAACGTCGCAGATGCCGATCCGGTTCTCGTTCACATGCCCGCAATCCGGACACAGGACGCTGAACACTTTCGGATTGGGGACGGCGATTTTCTTGTTGCACTTGGAGCAGGCCATGCGCAGGTGCTGCAGCCCCTCCAGCTTGCCGCACTTGCACTCCCAGTTCCCGATGGAATACTCCTCGAACTCCAGGGAGGAAGTCCCGCGGAAATCGGAGATCGGGAAAATGGACTTGAACACCGCCTGCAGACCCGTGTCTTCGCGGTCCGACGGGGCGGTGTACATCTGCAAGAACCGCTCGTAAGAATGCTTCTGCACCTCGATGAGGTTGGGAATCGGGATCGAGGTATGGATCTTCGAAAAATTGAGCCGCTCGCTTCGGGAGCTGTTGCTGGCGTTATGATCCACTTCGTTGGCTCCTGTTGTACCAGGTGTAGGCGGCACGCCTCGGGACACTCCGGGCGACCCCGGATCGCTTCCAATCGCATCCCGGGGGCGAATCTCCCATCCGGCGCTATTTCAGCTCGATCTTGGCCCCGGCCTCGGCGAACTTCTTCTTGATTTCCTCGGCTTCGGCCTTGGAGACCCCTTCTTTCACTGTTTTGGGAGCTCCATCCACCAGGTCCTTGGCCTCCTTCAATCCCAGGCTGGTGACCTCGCGGACAGCCTTAATCACATTGATTTTCTTGTCGCCTACGTCGGTCAGCACCACGGTAAACGAATCCTTCTCCTCGGCAGGGGCCGCCGCAGCGCCCCCTCCCGCCGGCATCGCCATCATGGGCATGGCCGCCGCGGCAGAAACTCCGAATTCGGTCTCGATTTCCTTCACCAGCTGGGCGATCTCCAGCATGGGAGCTTCTTTCAGGTAGTTCTTGACGTCTTCCTTGCTGATGGCGGGCATGATTTCCTCCAGTTTGAGCCCCGATCCGTTTTTCGATTCGATTCCGTCCCCGACCGCCACCGGCACGCTCGGCCGGAGGCTCTGAGAGGGACTGCCTTCGACCTCATCCGGCCTGTTTCTTTGAGGCGATTTGATCCAAAACGCTCGCCAGGTCGCGCATGGGCGCCAGGAGCACCCTCTGGAACGAGGCGAGCGGCGAGGTCATCTGTCCGAGCAGCTGCGCGATCAGGACTTCCCTCGAGGGCAGGGTCGCCAGAGCCTGTAGATCCGTCGCCCCCAGGACCTTCCCGTCCAGGAGCCCGACCTTGAACTCCAGCTGGGGGTTTTCCTTGGCGAAGTCGTTGAGTACCTTGGCGAGGGCCACCGGCTCTTTCGGGTGGAAGGTCAACGCCAGAGGGCCCTTCAGATGCTCGCGCAGCGGAGCCAGCGGGGTCTCTTCCAGGGCGCGGGCGGCGAGACGGTTCTTGAGGACTTTGTACGTGGACGACGTCTTCCGGATCCTGGCCCGGAGATCCGTCACCTGGTTCACGGTGAGGCCCCGGTAGCCGAACAGGAAGGCGTTCTTCACCCCCTCCAGCTGCTTCCGGAGGCTCTCCACATGCTGCTCTTTCATCCCTCGTTCCACTTGCGTCTCCTTAATCGATGGCGTCTTTCGCCTGCGCTACACCAGAGATTCGAGGGCGGCGGTGTCCAGCGTGATACTGGGCCCCATGGTGCTCGAGATGTGCACGCTTCTGAGGTAGCGTCCCTTGGCGGTGTGCGGCTTCGCCCTGAGGATGGCCGTCACCAGGGTGCGGGCGTTTTCCAACAGCTTTTTCTCGTCGAACGAGCTCTTTCCGAAGACGCTGTGGACGATGGAGGTTTTGTCGACCCGGAACTCCACCTTTCCAGCCTTGATCTCCTGAATGGCTTTTCCCACTTCGAAGGTCACGGTGCCCACCTTGGGATTGGGCATCAACCCCTTCGGTCCCAGGATCTTTCCGAGCTTGCCGACTTCCTTCATGGTGTCAGGCGTAGCCACCACCGCGTCGAAGTCCGTCCAGCCTTCTTGAATCTTCTGGACCATCTCCAGTCCGCCGGCGAAATCGGCTCCCGCCTTCTCGGCCTCGGCGATTTTCTCGCCTGAGGCGATGGCCAGAACGCGCTTGGATTTCCCGGTACCGTGGGGAAGGACCACGGTGCCCCGGACCATCTGGTCGGCGTGCTTGGGGTCCACGCCCAGCAGGAACGCAATCTCCATGCTCTCATCGAACTGGGAGGGTTTGAGGCGCTTGGAGAGAAGAACCGCCTCGTCCAGCGTGTAGGGCCGCGTCTCCACCAGTTTTTTCGCCGCCGCGTATTTCTTTCCGTGCTTGGCCATGATCTCTCCGCTCTAAACGATCTCGATTCCCATGCTGCGAGCCGTGCCCATGACGGTGTTCACCGCCGCTTCCAGAGTGTCGCAGTTCAGATCCGGGAGCTTGGTCCTGGCGATTTCCTCCACCTGCGCCCGCGTGACCTTCCCCACGGTCTCCTTCTTGGGGGTGCCGGAGCCCTTCGCCAGCCCTGCCACTTTCTTCAGCAGAATGGCCGCCGGAGGGGTCTTGGTGATGAAGGAGTAGCTCCGGTCCACGTAGACGGTGATCACCACCGGGATGATCAGCCCCTCCTGCTTGGAGGTCCTGGCGTTGAAGGCCTTGCAGAAGTCCATGATGTTCACGCCTTGCTGCCCCAGGGCGGGACCCACCGGCGGTGCCGGAGTCGCCTTGCCCGCGGGAATCTGCAGCTTGATGTAGCCCTGAATCTTCTTGGCCATGGATAGGTCCCTTCAGAAGCGGTTGCACCGGTTTGACGGCCGGCTAGAGTTTTTCCACCTTGAGAAAATCCAATTCCACCGGTGTGGCGCGCCCGAAAATGGTGACCATCACCTTCAGGGTGGCCCGATCGTTGTTCACATCGTCCACGACGCCCTGGAAGTTCGTGAAGGGCCCGTCGATGATGCGCACCTGTTCGCCGCGCTGGAACTGGAACTTGGGCTTCGGCTTTTCCGCCGCCACCGAAACCTGGTTGATGATCCGGTCCACCTCTTCCTGGGTGAGAGGCGTCGGTTTCGTCCCCATCCCGACGAAGCCCGTGACTTTCGGCGTGTTCTTCACCACGTGCCAGGCGTTGTCGGACATCTCCATGTTGATCAGGACGTAGCCGGGAAAGAACTTCTTCTTGCTGATGATTTTTTCCCCGCTGCGCATCTCCACCACGTCTTCGGTGGGGATGAGAATCTCACCGATGACCTCGTTCATCCCGAGCGCATCCACGCGCTGCTTCAGGGACTCCCGGACCTTGCCCTCGTATCCCGAGTAGGTGTGCACGATGTACCACTGCTTGGCCATGAGCGATTGGGTTCTCCCCGGCGTTTACTTGAAGACTTCGAAGATCTTGGTCACGCCCCGACTCAACACGAAATCCACCGCAAACAGAAACACGGCGAAGACGATCACCGTGATGATGACCACCAGCGTGGTTCCCTGGACCTCCTTCCGGCTAGGCCAGGTGGTGCGCTTGAGCTCCACCATCACCTCCGAAAGGAACTGTCGGACCTTTCGGAACCAATCCTTCATGGCTTTGTGCCCTTCTTCAAAGTTTCCCCGAAAGGGGAAGTCAAGCGTTGGCAGGCCAGGAGGGACTCGAACCCCCAACATCCGGTTTTGGAGACCGGCGCTCTAGCCATTCGAGCTACTGGCCTGTGCGTGAGGAGAGCCCCGCCTCACTTCGTTTCCTTGTGCACCGTGTGATTCCGGCAGTGGCTGCAGAATTTCTTCATTTCCAGCTTGCCGGTGGTCTTCTTCTTGTTCTTGCTGGAGGTATAGTTCCGCCGCTTGCAGGTGGAGCACTCCAGGGTGATGTTGTCGCGCATCGCCGACTCCTTCCCTCGCCTCTACGCCAGGATCTCGGTGACGGTGCCGGCGCCCACGGTCCGACCCCCTTCCCGGATGGCGAACCGCAATCCCTTGTCCATCGCAATCGGGGTGATCAGCTCGATGCTGAGCGCCACGTTGTCCC
>Ga0075423_10007452_pt1 | contig 10331 bp, 9 predicted proteins | sample SoiMethybrSBSTD2_FD_80114 | JGI IMG/M metagenome (GOLD analysis project Ga0075423, IMG submission 80114) | Bulk soil microbial communities from a Populus tree surrounding site in Tennessee, USA - Soil MetaG P. TD hybrid SBSTD2 | ecosystem: Environmental > Terrestrial > Soil > Tree plantation...
GACGGTGCCCATGTTCCGGAGCTGCAGCGTGGCCGCATCGCGGAGTGACTCGGCAATGATCGGCGCGAGCTTGCGCAGCTGCGGCGACGACTCGAGGTCCGAGAGTGATGTGAGCGCTCCGATCCGCAGGCCCTTGCCCTTCTCTCGCGTCCATCCGCGCAGGCCATCGATGCCGGTGAGGTCAACGAGCGCGTTCGGCTTCGCGAGGCCGCTGCGGATGAGACCAACGAGATCCGTCCCGCCCGCGAGCGCGATGGTGCCGTTCTTCAGCAGCCTCAGCGCTTCGCCGAGCGCGCGCGGCTTGGCGTAGGAGAACAGGCTCATCGCACGACCGCCAGCGCCTCGAGCACGCGCGCCGGCGTCATCGGCACATGACGCAGGAATACCCCCGTGGCGTTCGCGACCGCGTTCGCGACCGCCGCCGCGGTGGGGATGATCGGCGGCTCGCCGAGCCCCTTCGCGCCCAGGTTGTTCGCGCGGCGGTCGGGCCGGTCCGTGAATCGAACGACGATCTCGGGGACGTCCATGGACGTCGGGATCTTGTACCACTCGAGGTCGGCGTTCATGACGCGACCGAGCGCGTGGTCGACGACGCGCTCCTCGCACAGCGCGAAGCCGAGCGCCTGGATCACGCCGCCCTCGACCTGGTTGGCCGCGGTCATCGGATTCACGATGCGACCGATGTCGTGCACCGCAACGATCTTCTCGACGACGATCTCACCGGTGCGCGTATCGATCTCGACCTGCGCGAAGTGCGCGCCGAAGGTCTTGATCGAGAGCTTCTCGGGATTCGGCCAGCGCGAGCCCTTGCCGATCACGGTGTTGTTCTCGAGCTTCTTGCTCACGTCCGAGATCGGAGTGCGTGCGCCCTTGCTGACGATGTGCCCGCGCTCCATCCGTAGCTCGTTCTTTCGCACCTCGAGCACACCGGCGGCAGCGCCCAGGAATTGCTCGCGGGCATCGCGCGCGGCCAGGCGCACCGCTGGCCCGACCGAGGCGAGCGTGAGCGAGCCGGCGGAGATCGGGCCGTACGGCCCCTCGGTGTCGCCGATGCGCACGGAGATCCGGTCGAGCTCGACACCGAGCTCCTCCGAGCAGATCTGCGCGAGGACGGTGCGCGTGCCGGTGCCGATGTCCTGCGTCCCCGCGCGCAGGATCACCGTGCCGTCGGCGTTGAAGTGGACGGTCGCATACGCGGGCGGTCCGCCGCCGCCACCCCAGATCTGTGTTGCCATGCCGATGCCGCGCCGGCGATGCGGCGCGGAGCCGCGGGTCCCGCCCGCGCGGCGCTTGTTCCAGCCGATCTCGCGCGCGCCGATCGTGTAGCACTCGAGCAGGCGCTTCAGCGAATACGTCTTCGTCGTGCGAGGGTCCTTCTGCGACGCGGCATGACGGCGGCGCAGCGTGAGCGGGTCGACACCCAGGCGCACGGCGAGCTCATCGATCGCGCCCTCCAGCGCGAACGTGCCCTCGACGTATCCGGGCGCTCGGAACGCGGACAGCGAGCCCGCATTGGTGATGACGCGGTACGACTTCGTCGTGAGATTCGGGAAGTCGTACAGCGTATTGGTGGGACCGGTCGGATTCGCCACCCACTTCCCCTGCCCGGCGTTCGACCACGAGACATGGTCGACGGCGGTGATCCGGCCGTCCTTGCCGGCGATCTTCACCTTCTGCAGCGTCGCGGACCGGTTGCCCGCCGCGAGGTTCTCCTCATGTCTCGTGAGCACACAGCGGACCGGACGGCCCAGCTGTTTCGCGAACAGCGATGCGATGATCGAGTACTTCCCCACGCCGCCCTTCGAGCCGAAGCCACCACCCATGTAGTCACAGATGACGCGGATCCTCGACAGTGGAAGCAGGAGCGCCGCGCGAAGACCCTCGCGTACCCCGAAGACGTGCTGGGTCGACTCCCACACCGTGAGGATCTCGCCGTCCCAGGCGGCCACCGCACCGTGTGACTCGAGCGAGTTGTGCATCTGCGTCGAGGTCCGGTAGGTGGCCTCGACGACCGCGTCGGCGCTCTTGAACGCCGCGCGCGGATCGCCGCGCTTCAGCGAGCCGGCGTCGAACACGTTCCCGCCGTCCTCGAGCTTGGGCGCGCCGTCGGCGATCGCCTCCTCGAGATCGGTGACATGCGGCAGCAGCTCGTAGTCCACCTCGATCAGACCGAGCGCGCGCGCGGCGGTCTCCGCGTCGTCTGCGGCCACCGCGGCGACCTCGTCACCGATGAAGCGGACCTCCTCGCGGAAGATCGTCTCTTCGCCGCGGAACGCGGCCTTCGGTGAGTTGAAGCGGTGGAGGACGCCACGTACACCGGCCAGCGCCTCGGCCTTCTTGGTGTCGATCTTGCGCACCCGCGCGCGCGGATAGGGACTGCGCAGCACGCGCGCGTGCAGCATCCCCGGCAGCACGAGGTCCTGCGTGTACGTCGCCCTGCCGGTCACGCGCTGCACACCGTCGACGCGCTTTCGCGACTTGCCGATCTCGTCGAACTCGGCGGTCGCGGCGTGCGGGGGGAGGTCGGTCCCCTGGATGATCGAGAGTGACTCGTAGATCTCGCCCTCGAACTCGTCCCGGCTCTTGACCACTCTCAGTCCGGCCATTACCTGCTCCGTCTCGCGGCCGACATCCCGGCCTTCACGATGTTCACGTACGCGCCGCAGCGGCAGAGATTACCGGCGACCGCGCGCCGCATCTCGTCCTCGCTGGGCTTTCCCTTCGCGCGCAGCAGCGCCACGACCGACATCACCTGTCCCGGCGTGCAAAAGCCGCATTGGAAGGCGTCGTGCTCGATGAACGCTTCCTGCACCGGATGCAGTGCGCCATCTTTCGAGATGCCCTCGATCGTCTCCACCCGCTTGCCTTCGCACGCGACGGCGAGCGTGATGCAGGAATAGACCGGACGATCGTCGACGATCACGGTGCATGCCCCGCAGTTCCCCGCGTTGCACACGAGCTTCGTTCCGGTGAGGCCGAGCGAGCCGCGCAGCAGCTCGAGCAGAGACCGCTGCGGCGGCAGGTGCGCGGTCGCTCCCTGGCCGTTCACGGTGAGGGAAATATCGACAGCGTCTGGTCCACGGAAGGGGGGCATCTGCCCCGATGGTATCGAGCATCTCGGTATGCTGCGCACGCCATGGCCATCGAGCGCGTCGGGATCGTCGGTTTCGGGCAGATGGGCTCCGGCATCGCGCAGGTGTGCGCCATGGCTGGTCTCGACGTGTTGGCGCGCGAGATCGATCAGAGGTTCATCGAGCGGGGCTTTTCGCGCATCGACGGGTCGCTCGCCCGCGTGGTGAGATCCGGAAAGCTCTCGGAGGACGACGCGAAGAAGACGCGCGGCCGCATCAGCGGCACGACGGCACTCGCGGACTTCAACGACCGCGATCTGATCATCGAAGCGGTGATCGAGGTCATGGATGCCAAAAAGGAGGTCTTCGAGCAGCTCGACCGGGTGTGTCCGCCGTCGACGATCTTCGCGTCGAACACCTCGAGCCTCACGATCATCGAGATCGCGGCGGCGACCAAGCGGCCGGACCGGTTCGCGGGCCTGCACTTCTTCAATCCGCCGGTCGTCATGCAGCTCGTCGAGGTCGTGAAGGCGATCACGACGAGCGATGCGACCGTCGAGACGCTGCGCGCATTCGTGACACGGCTCGGCCACACGCCGGTCGTCTGCAAGGACACGCCGGGCTTCATCGTGAACCGGCTGATGATCCCGATCATGCTCGAGGCCATCCGCGCGCTCGAGCAGGGCGTCGCCACGGCCGACGACATCGACAAGGCCGTGAAGCTCGGCTTGCGGCATCCCATGGGACCTTTCGAGCTCATCGACTACACCGGGCTCGACATCAACCTGCACGTCGCCAACACGTTCTTCGACGAGTTCCGCGATCCCGCGTGGGCCCCACCACCGCTCCTCAAGCGCATGGTCCTCGCCGGTCACCTGGGCGTGAAGACCGGCAAGGGCTTCTACGAATACGACGAGAACGGAAAGCGAAAGCCATAGGCGTCGCTGGGAACGAAGCCACGCCGCAGGTCCTGGGAACGGGCGGCGTCGTGGACGGGCACGAGGTCATGGACGCGCACGAATACGAGGCGGTCTGGAAGGCCGCGGTTTGGACGACCGTAGCGGGCGTGGCCCACATCGTCGCTCCCGCGTTCGGCCCGGGCTTCTATCCGGCCTGGTTCTTCCTACTCACGGCATTCGCCTATGGCCTGATGCTTCCCGCGATCGCGTCGCTCCATGTGCGTCATCTCAGCGTGCGCGAGAGCGGTGCGATGCTCGGCACGATCAGCGGCACGGCGGTCATCGTGGTCGGCATCAGCGCGTCAGCCGCACCCGAGCTGGCCGTCGCGGCGCTGTTCGTTCGCGCGATCTGGTGGTGGGTCATCGGGAAGATGTGGTGGGAGACGGACGTGATGCCGCGCTGGCTCGGGGCCGTCACCTTGGGTCTGGCTGCGGGCGAGTTCGCCCTTGTGCTCGCGCTCGGTCCGATCGGCGCGGACATGGCAGTCGCGTGGCTGCCGCTCCGTGTCCTGCTGGGCATCTGGCTCCTCGCGCTCGCGTTCGCGCTGTGGAGATCGCGGGAGATACCCGCATCCGAGTGACGAGCGCGACCGCTGGGGCGGGCGCGGCCGCGTGGACCGGCGAGCCGTCGTTCGACGACGTGCTCGCGGCGCGCGACTTCCTCGCGACACATCTGTCCCCGACGCCGCTGATCCGCCGCGACGCGGTGAGCAGCGCGCTCGGCGTCGATGTGTGGCTCAAGTGCGAGAACCTGCTGCCGACCGCGGCCTTCAAGGTGCGGGGCGGCCTCAACCTGCTCGGCCGCGATCCAACCGCGCACGCCGGCGTCCTCGGCGCGTCCACCGGCAATCACGGCCAGTCGCTCGCGTACGCGGGCCACGTCTTCGGCGTTCCCGTGACCATCTTCGTGCCGAAGGGCGCGAACCCACTGAAGGTCGCCGCGATGCGTGCGAACGGCGCGACGATCGTGGAGCACGGCAACGACTACGACGACGCGCGCGAGGAATGCGAGCGGCGCGCCGCCGCGACCGGCACGCGCTACGTGCACTCCGGGAATGAGCCGTACCTCATCGCCGGTGTGGGCACCGCCGCGCTCGAGGTCCTGACGGACAAGCCCGACGTCGACGTCTTCATCGTTCCGGTTGGCGGCGGGAGCGGTGCCTCTGGCGCGGCGCTCGTCGCGAAGACGCTGCGACCGCGGATGACCGTGATCGGGGTCCAGGCCGAAGGGGCGTCGGCCGCGTACCGCGCGTGGCGCGACCGCGCGCCGCGGACGACTGAGCGCGCGGCGACGTTCGCCGAGGGGCTCGCGACGCGCACATCGTTCGACCTGCCGCAGCGGATGCTCGCCGCGCTGCTCGATGACTTCGTGCTCGTGAGCGACGACGAGCTTTATGCCGCGATGCGCCTGTTGCTGATAGAAGGACACGTCGTCGCCGAGGGAGCGGGTGCCGCGCCGGTCGCCGCAGCGCGCAGTCTCGCCGAACGTCTCGCGGGCAAGCGCGTTGTCTGTTGGGTGAGCGGGGGCAACGCGACCGCGGACTCACTGCGGCGCGCGCTCGAGCAGGAGTGATGCACAGGAATCGCTGCGGTCAGCGCGTCTGAAAGCTCAAGTTGCGCTGGTCGAGGTGGATACCATCACACTGATGGCGGTGCGAACACGCGACGGTAGCGACGCGAAGACAGAGCCCCGTCACATCGCTCTCGGTCTCAGCCTCGACGACGTCAAAAGCATGTACCGGAAGATGCTCGAGACGCGCATGGTCAGCGAGCGGATCCTGCAGCTCAACCGCATGGGCCGCACCCCGTTCGGTGCCGGGACCGACGGACACGAGGCCGCGCAGATCGGCGCGGCGTGGAACATCCGCGGCGGTGAGGACTGGACCGTCCCGTATTACCGGGACATGGGTGTCGCATTCGTGCTCGGGGTGTCCCCGCTCGAGGAGTTCCGTATGGTCCTCGCGAAGGCGACCGACACGCACTCCGCTGGGCGCCAGATCCTCAACCAGTTCTCGAGCCCGAAGGACCGCATCGTGACGCGTTCGGTGTGCGTCGGCACGGAGTTCCCTCACGCGGTCGGCCTCGCGCTCGCGATCCGCAACCTGAAGGAGGAGAACATCGTCTTCGCCTTCGGCGGCGACGCATCGACGAGCCCCGGCGACTTTCACGAGGCGATCAACTTCGCGGCGATCCACAAGCTGCCGGTGGTGTTCGTCATCGAGAACAACCTGCTCGCGATCTCGACTCGCTTTGAGCAGCAGATGGCCGTTCCGAATGTCGCGGACAAGGCTGCGGGCTACGGCGTCCGCGGCTTCATCGCCGACGGCATGGACGTGCTCGACTCCTATGACAAGACCAGGCTGGCGGTGCAGCACACGCGATCTGGCGCCGGTCCGACGCTGGTGGAGCTCAAGTGCTACCGCTATCAGCCGCACACATCTGATGACGACGACAGCCGCTACCGCACGAAGGACGAGGTCCGCGGGTGGATGGCGAAAGACCCCATCGATCGCGCGCGCACGTACCTCGTCGAGCAGGGCGTGACGGACAACGACTTCGAGGCGATCCGCGGCGCCCTCGACACGGAGATCGAGGCCGCGATCGCGCAGGCGGAGAGCGAGCCCGATCCCAGGCCCGAGGACGCGATCAAGCACGTGTACGCCGAGGAGGCTCCGCGCCCCGACGGCACCCGCTCCTAACCGCCGTGCGCGGCATCTTTGGCGCGCTCTCGTTCTTCCTCGCCGCCTGCACGGCGCCGCCGACCGAGATCAGCCCGACGCCGTCGCCGACGCACGAGCCCGGCGCGACAGCGGTGACGGTGCTGCTCGACCTTTCGGGCAGTCGCGCACCGAGCGGAGTCGCGCAGCGCAACGCGATGCAGCTGTGGCTCGACCAGGACCAGGCACGCGTTGGTCAGCGGCGCGTGCGCGCGACGTTCGTCGACCTGGCTGGAAGCGAAGCGCGAGTCCTCATCGAGCTCCGACGCGCGGTTGAGGTGGACCGCGCTGACGCCGTCGTCATCGGCGTGCCGTTCGCGTACGACGAGACGTTCGCCCGCGCGGTCGCCGTCGCGCGCCTGCCGGTGCTGCTCACGCTTCCCGCACCCGAGCCGATGTCGTTCTCGGGAGGCGGATGGGCCTTCGCGCTCGCGCCGACGTACGCCCGCCTCGCGCGGGCCGCGGTCGACGACGCGACGGCCCGCGGCGTCTTGCTGCCGGTCCTTCTCGCAAGCGATGAGTCCCCGCCGGGGATCGCCGAGCGCCTCGCGCTCGCGACCGATCTGGAGAAGCGCGGCCTCGCCGCCCCGACCGTCGTGACCGTCAGTGCCCAGGACGCCGCGGCGCGGGTGCGCGCGGGCGCTTCGTTCGCGCGGAGCGCATTCTTCACCGGCCCGGCCGCGACCTACATCGACACGACGCGCTCCCTGGCCGCCGCCGGCATCACTCCCCGCGTCTATCTCTCCTATCTAATGGAGTCTGGCGACGCCCTGGCCCTCCGGGAGGGTGCGGACATCGCGCTCTGGCCCGGCTCGCGGAACCTCGCGGCCATCTCCACGGCACCGACCACCACCGAGCGTGCGACGTTCCTTCAGACGTTCACCGCCCGCCACGGTGCGCCGAGCACGCTCGCGGCCACCGCCTACGACGCGCTCGCCCTCATCGACGCCGCGGCCGAAAGCATCGGCGGTACGCCGGATCGCGCGCGTTTGCGAGACCGCCTCGAGGCAACTACGTTCGCCGGCATCGCCACCCGCTATGCGTTCACCGCGGGACGCCACGCCGGATTCGAGACCGCCGATCTCGTCTTCCTGCGCTGGAGCGTCGGCGTGCGCGTCGGCTTCGCGCTCGCACCCGAGCCAGCGCCGAAGGAAGAGCGATGAGCGAGCTCGATCACCTCATCTACGACTGGAATCGTGACGGTCGCGCGGCGAAGGCGGACTACCGCGCCGTCGAGCTCGACGACGAAACGCTCCGCGACGGGCTGCAGGGCCCGTCGGTGCGGAACCCTCCGCTGGCGGTGAAGAAGCGGCTGCTGCACCTCATGGATCAGCTCGAGATCGACACCGCGGATATCGGACTCCCCGGCGCGTCTGTGCGCGCGCGCGCGGAGATCGTCGAGCTCGCGAAGGAAACAACGAAGCTGAGGAAGCTGCGGCCGAACCAGGCGATCCGGACGCATCCCCTCGACGTCCAGGGCGCGATCGAGACCGCGGTGGACTCCGGAGTGAAGATCGAGAGCTGCGCGTTCATCGGCTCGTCGCCGATCCGCCGCCTCGCGGAGGACTGGTCGCTCGACACGATGCTGAAGAACGTCGAGGACTCGGTCACGGCACTCGTGCAGAACGGATTGCCGGTGATGTTCGTGACCGAGGACACGACTCGCGCGGATCCCGAGACGCTCGCCAAGCTGTACGAGGTCGCGATCGGCTGCGGCGCGAAACGGATCTGCGCGTCCGACACCGTGGGGCATGCGACGCCCGAAGGCGTCCGAAATCTCTTGACGTTCCTCCGCGAGGAGGTGATCAAAGGCCGCGCGGTGAAGCTCGATTACCACGGGCACAACGACCGCGGCCTCGGAACGATCAATGCGCTCACGGCGACGGCGGTCGCCGACCGCGTGCACGGCTGCGCGCTCGGGATCGGTGAACGCGTCGGCAACACCTCGATGGACCAGCTGCTCGTGAACATGCAGCTCTGGGGTCTCATCGAGCGCGACCTCACGCCGCTCACCGAATACACGGCCCTGATCGCGGAGCACTGCGGCATCCCGATCCCGCCGAACTACCCGGCGCTCGGCTCTGACGCCTTCCGCACCGGCACCGGCGTGCACGCGGCCGCCGCCATCAAGGCGCTGCGCAAAGGCGACCGCGCTCTCGCGGACCGCGTGTACAGCGGTGTTCCAGCCTCGGTGCTCGGCCGCGAGCAGCGGATCGAGGTCGGACCGATGAGCGGCGAGTCGAACGTCGTGTACTGGCTGGAGTCACACGGGCACGAACCGACGCGCGAGCTCGTCGCGCGCGTCTTCGACGCGGCGAAGGCCTCGGATCGTCTCTTGACGGATGCCGAGCTCGAGCGACTCGCGAGGAGCTAACCGCGCCGCCGGCTGGCACCGCCTCCGAGCAGACCGACATCGACCGCGAGGCCGATGAGAACGACGATGATCCCGAGACCGTTCAGCCCGCCGAGCTCGTTCTGCGCGATCGCATACGCGAGCGTGGTGGCGGGAAGGAACAAGAAGCCGATGAACGGCAACACGAATCCGTCGAACGCTCGGCTCAGATAATTGGTGAAGAGCCACAGGACGAACAGCACGATCCGCGGTGTGAAGAACGCGAGCAGGATGAGGACGCAGCACACGAGGGGCAGAGTGCCACAATCGAAGCGATGACCCAGACCATCCGACCAGCCAAGCTACTGCCCGGCGTTGACGCGAAGACCATCGCTGTACCCGAGCGTGCCGACGGCGCTCGCGGAAATGGCGCGTCGGCGATCCGCGGAAAAGCGCTGATCTTCTGGGATCCCAAAGTGCCGGGGAAGAAGCTCAACGCCATCGATACGGACCAGATCACGCCGGCGACAGACTGCGTGTCGGAGAGCCTGGAGACGCTCGACCAGCGCTGGAAGGCCGGATCGTTCCGCTTCCTGATGCCCGACTTCCGCGAGCGCGTGCGGCGCGGCGAGAACTTCGTCATCGCCGGCGACCGCTTCGCGATCGGCTCGTCGCGCGAGATGAGCCCGGCCGGGCTCAAGGGCGTCGGCGAGGAGGCCGGCCGCGAGATCGTCATCGTCTGCGGCGCGGGGATGGGCGACATCTTCCGTCGCAACGCGCTCAACCTCGGCCTGCACGTCGTGCAGAGCCGCGCCGCGGTGGATGACGCGCAGGAAGGCGACTGGTTCGCGTTCGATCCCGCGACACGCACGCTCACCAACCAGACGCAGGGCAAGACCTACGAGCCCGCCGCGCTCTCGCCCGCCGAGGACGACATCCGCCGCTCCGGCGGGATCATCAAGATCGGCCGCCGTGAGTTCCGCGACTCCGTTCTGCGCACGCCCGAGATCTCGTGGCCGGATCACGACACCGCACGCAGGCTGACGTCGACCGAGCAGATCCTGTGGGCGCATCGCGTTGACAAGGACGCTGTCGTTCGCGCCGGCGCGACGCTGCGCGTGTACGCAGATCTCCTACCGGCATCGGACGGGACGGCGCCGTTCTCGATCCACACCTTCAACCAGATCACGGGCGGCGACGCCATCCGGCCGCGTCAGATCGCGATCGCGAACGACCACTTCGTGTTCAACCA
>Ga0075423_10007453_pt1 | contig 10331 bp, 7 predicted proteins | sample SoiMethybrSBSTD2_FD_80114 | JGI IMG/M metagenome (GOLD analysis project Ga0075423, IMG submission 80114) | Bulk soil microbial communities from a Populus tree surrounding site in Tennessee, USA - Soil MetaG P. TD hybrid SBSTD2 | ecosystem: Environmental > Terrestrial > Soil > Tree plantation...
GCCCGCAACGGGAACTGGATCGGCACGACCTTCGGCGGCACGCTCGACTACTACAACACCAAGCCGCCGCTGAACGTGTGGCTGATTGCCGCGTCGTTCAGGACGTTCGGCGTCAACCTCTTCACGCTCCGGCTCGCCTCCGCCACCGCCGCCTGGCTCACGGTGCTCGTCCTGCTGGTCTGGGCCCGCCGTGCCTTCGGCGCGGCCACGGCCCTGCTCGCCGGACTCGTCCTGAGCGCGACCTACGGCTTCATCTACGTCCACTCCGGACGGAGCGCGAATACCGACGCGATCTTCACGCTGCTGGTGCTGCTGACCGTGGTGGCGCTGTGGACGGCACGCGACCGCCCGTGGCGGCTGGCCTGGCTCGGCCCGATCGTCGCCGCGGTCTTCCTGCTGCGCGGGATGGCCGTGCTGATGCCGCTCATCCTGATCGCGGGCGCGCTCATCGTCGGGGGGCGGCAGCCCGGACAGCGCCGCTGGCCCGCGCTGACCGTCGCCGCGCTGCTGGCCGCGATCCCGATTGGCGCCTGGGCGTACGCGCGCTGGCGGCTCGACGGCTTCGAGTTCCTGGGCCGCATGTTCCATTACGACTTCGTGGCGCGCGCCGCGACCCCGCTCGAGGGGCACACCGGCTCGTTCCTGTACTACCCGAACAACCTGCAGAAGGATCACTACCTCTGGCTGCTCGCCGTCGCCGCCGCGATCGTCCTGTTTCCGGTGACGCGCGCGCGCTTCCGTCAACTCGGAGCCGAGCTTCAGGGGAACCCGTACGCGCAAGCCATCGCGGGCGCATGGCTCGGCGTCACCGTCCTGATCCCGACGTTGATGCAGACCAAGGTCGCCTGGTACCTGAATCCCTTCTACCCGCTGTTCGCGCTGATCGTCGGCCGCACGCTCGCCCAGGGATTCGTTTGACCACCGGCTCCCGTCGCGGTGCGACGACAGAGGATCCTGGCCGGCGTCGTCCTGGTGGTGCTGGTGGGAGTAGAAGCCAAGCTGTTGCACTACTCGCTCACGATGCGGGACATGCAGCAGACCGTCCAGGGCCTGCTGCTGGCGGAGCGGGCGACGCTGGCGGGGAAGCGCGTGTACCAGGACACCTGGACGCGTGCCGACCGGTTCGTGCTCGAACACGTGGTCGGCGGCCAGGCCCGCGAAGCGGTCGGCCTCGACGGCTTCGTCCGCCACGGCCGCCGCGGCGACTACGTGATCGTCCCGCAGCCGGACGGCGAGGCGCCGGAAGTCGTGCAGGTGCGCTCGAATCGCCGACACAAGCTGTGTAAGAGGGCGGAGTAGTCGGGGCTCGGGACTCGGGGTTCGGGGCTCGGCGGAGCCGGTGGTACTCAGAGGCAACAGGGGTGGGTTTCAGCGGCTAGTTGCCTCTGAGTACCACCGGCTCCGCCGAGCCCCGAGCCCCGACCCCCGAGCCCCGAACCGCCGAACTATTCCCCATCCCACCCATTGATGATCGTTTCCCGCAGATCGAAGCCGAAGGCGCGCTCGCTGACGGCGAGGATCGGAGGGCCCTGCAGGCGCTTGTAGACGGAGCGGCGCATGCGCTGAAACGCCTCGGAGACCACCGCGCGGAAGGTCTCGGGCGTGTGCTTGTCGTAGACGGTGCGGCCGTCGGGGTCGGGTACGAACCGGGCCGGGTCGAGGGCCTGTTGCGCGAACAGTGCGATCAGCTCCGAGGCGCTCCGGCGGCGCTCGGCGAGCTCGCTGACCACCGGCGCCATCACGTAGTAGTCGAACGGATCGAATTGATTGGCGGCGAGCTCGGCGGAAGGCTTCAGCGTGAAGGTCTCCTCGGGCACGATCTCGCGGCCGTGGCGCGCGTTGACGTGGCGCGCCAGCCGGTAGACGTCGACTTTGGACAGGTCGCCGATCACCGAGATCCCGCCGCACATGTCGCCGTAGAGCGTGGCGTAGCCGAGCGCGATCTCGGTCTCGTTGCCGCAGGAGATCAGCAGCGCGCCGGTGTCGTTCGACTCGGCCATCATCAGCAGCCCGCGGATGCGCGCGTGCAGGTTCTCGCGGGTCAGCGAGCGCTCGATCGGGTGCGCGTGCCGTTCGAAGGTGGCGCGCAGCTCGGTGTCGATCGAGGAGATCGGGATCACGCCATAGCAGACGCCCAGCGCGGCGCTCAGCCGCGCCGCAATCGATCGCGTGGTCTCCGTGTTGTGCTCCGACGGCAGGTTGTAGGCGCGGACGTGTTCGGCGCCGACGGCGTCCACGGCGATCGCCAGCGCCAGGGCCGAGTCGATCCCGCCCGACACCGGCACCACCGCGTCGCTGAAGTGGGTCTTGCGCATGTAGTCGCGCAGGCCCATCACCAGCGCGTCGTAGATCTCGCGCTCGCGGTCGATCGGCGGCAGCTCCGCGGCGGCGTGCGGCGCCGCGTCGGCGCCGAGGTCGACCACCAGCAGCTCTTCTTCGAACTGCCGGCCGATGGCAATCAGTCGTCCGTGCTCGTCAAAGACGAGGCTCTCGCCGTCGAAGGCGATCACGTTCTTGCCGTTGTCGGCGGCGCCGACCGTGTTCACGTAGACCAGCGGCCGGCGCACCTGCGCGACGTGCCGGCGGATCAGCGCGTCGCGCTCGTGGCGCTTCCCCGGATAGAACGGCGAGGCGTTGAGATTGACGATGACCGAGGCGCCCTTGGCGGCGAGCTCGGGGAGCGGCTTGATCTCGTAGAAGTCGTCCCACATGTCCTCGCAGATCGAGACGCCGATCCGTGCCGCCCCGGCGGCGGTCGCAATCTCCACCGGCTCGCGCGATTCGCCGGGCGCGAAGAATCGCTTGTCGTCGAAGTAGCGATAGTTGGGGAGCAGCGCCTTCCGGGCGCGCTGCAGGATGCGGCCGTCGCGCATGACCGCCGCGGCGTTGTACTTCCGCACCGTGCCGTTGTCGTTCCGCTGGTGGAGGTCGTAGTCGATGAAGCCGACGACCGACGTGATCCCGCGCGAGGCCTGGGCGATCCGCTCGATCGCGCGGTCGTTGGCGGCCAGGAAGTCGACGTTCTCGACCAGATCCCCGATGCAATAGCCTGGCAACACCATCTCCGGCGCCACCAGCAGATCCGCCCCCTGCCGAACCGCCTCGCCGATCGCGGCGCAGATCTTCTCCGCATTGCCGTCGATGTCTCCGCTCACCGGATTGAGCTGCGCCAGCGCGACTCGCATGTTCCTACAGTATCGCTCGCGTGGATCTCGCGCGAGCGTTTGTCCCTGGTCCCTTATCCCTTGTCCCTTGACGCCGGCGCGGCTCAACGCGCGCGAAGGTCCACAGGCGCCCCCCTTCGCGCCGACTCGTAGGCCGCCATCGCGGCAACGAAAGCGTCGCGCGCTTCGCGGATCGTCGCGGCCGGCGGGCGGCGCTCGTTGAGGCACTCGATCAGGTGTGCGAGCGGGAACGGCGCGGGGGGATTGAACGCCGGCGCTTCGGGCTGGCGCTCGAACACCCAGTCGGCGGCGCCCGCCGCGAGCACGGCCCGGCCCGGTGATCGGAACGACTGGTCGACGATTTCGCCCCGCGACCCCACGACCTCCAGCCGCACCACGCTGTTCTGCTTCGGCGAGGGGCCGCTCGGGCGCGGGGCGGTGATCGTCCACGAGGCCTCCAGCGTGGCGATCACGCCGTTGGCGAGCGTGAACGTCGCCATCCCCCAGTCCTCGACGGCGATGTCCTTGTGCACCAGGTTGGCCATGCGCGCCTCGACGCGCACGATCTCGCTGCCGGTCAGGTAGCGGAAGAAATCCACCCAGTAGATGCCCTCGTCTATGAACGCGCCGCCCGGCACGCGCGCCGGATCCGCGAACCATCCGGGTTGTCCGGATCGATACCAGTCCTCCGCGATCGACCAGCGGCACGTCTGATGGATGAGGAGCACCTCGCCGATCTCGCCGGCGCGGATCCGTCCGACCAGATCGGCGACGCGCAGCCGGCCGATCGCCTGGAATGGAAAACAGGCGACGCCGGCGGTTTCGACCGCCTCGACCATCCGGTCGGCCTCGGCGACCGACATCGCCATCGGCTTGCCGAGGATCATGTGCTTGCCCGCCTGTGCCGCGGCGATGGCGGCGTCAGGCATCTCCGACACCGGCGTCGCGAGGTGCACCACGTCGACCTCTTCCTTCGCGAGCAACTCGCGGTAGTCGCGATAGCCGCGCACGCCGAACGCGGACGAGAAGGCCCCGAGCTTCCACTCTTCGGGGCACGCAACGGCCACGAGCGTCGCGTCCGGATATTCCCTCAGCCCCCGGGCCAGGCCATACGCGGAGTACCAGTGGCCGAGCCCGACCACCGCGACCTTCTTCGGCTGTGTCATGCGCGCTGCTCCCGAACCGTTCGATTGGTGTACCTTGAGGCCATGTCTCTCTCCAGTGTCCGCGCGTGCGCGTTGCTGCTGTTTGCTGCTGTGCTCACCGTCTCGGGGCAGCAGTCCTCGCCGGTCAACCGGCCCTGGCCCCCGGACGTTCAGAAGGTATCACCGGAGTCTCCGGCGCTTTCTCCCGCGGACGCGTTGAAGACCTTCTACATGCCGCCCGGCTACCGCATCGAGCTCGTCGCGAGCGAGCCGCTCATCCAGGACCCGATCGCGATCGACTGGGATCCGCAGGGGCGTCTCTGGGCCGTCGAGATGCCCGGCTTCGTGCCGAACCTCCAGGCGCCCGAGCCGTACATGGAGCCGATCGGCAAGATCGTCGTCCTCGAGGACACCAACAAAGATGGCGTCATGGACAAGCGCACCGTCTTCGCCGACGGTCTGGTCCTGGTGCGCTCCCTCAAGGTCCTCGATCGCGGGGTGCTGGTCGGCGAGCCGCCGACGGCCTGGCTGATGCGCGATACCAACGGCGATCTGAAGATGGACGCCAAGGAGGCGGTGACGCAGCTCTACGGCCGCCGCGAGGCGCGCGTCGAGCAGAACACCAACGAGTTCTACTGGGCGATGGACAACTGGATGCACACCGCCAACGGCGACATCGTCATGCGGCTGAAGAACGGGACGTTCGAGGTGCGCAAGACGCTGACGCGCGGCGAGTGGGGCGTGACCCAGGACGATGCGGGGAGGCTTTACCGGAATACGAACGAGTCGTCCGTGCACGTCGACTATGTGCCGACGCCGTATTACCTGCGCAATCCGGCGCTGGTCCGGACCCGTGGCAGCTACGAGGTTGTCCGGGACGAGGACGGCGCCGTGAACACCGTGTGGCCGGTGCGGGCCAATCCGGGCACCAATCGCGCGTATCAGTTCGGCATCGATCGGCCCGACGGCACGCTCGCGCGATTCACGTCGGTGTGCGCGCCGCTGATCTATCGCGGCGATCGGCTGCCGTCCGAGGTCTACGGCAACGCCTTCGTGGCCGAGCCCGCGGCGAATCTCGTCAGCCGCATCGTGATCGAAGACGAGGCCGGCCGCGGGCTGCGGGCGCGGAAGGCGTACGAGCGCGGAGAGTTCCTGGCATCGACCGACGAGCGGTTCCGGCCGGTCTATCTGTCGAACGCGCCCGACGGCACGCTCTACATCGTCGACATGTACCGAGGCGTGATTCAGCAGCGCGCCGACATCACCGAGTACCTCCGCGATCACATCCTCACACGCAAGCTGGAGCAGCCGAACAGCCTCGGGCGGATCTATCGGGTGATGCACGACACGTCGAAGCGCGATACCGCTTCACCCGCCGCGCCGCTGACCGGCGCGCAACTGGTCGAACGGCTGTCGCATCCGAACGGATGGTGGCGTGATGCGGCGCAGCGGCTGATCGTCGAGCGCGCCGACAAATCGGTCGTGCCGCGGCTGAAGGAGCTCGCCGCGACGGCCAGGGACTGGCGCGCGCGGCTGCACGCGCTGTGGACGCTCGACGGCCTCGACGCCATCGAGCCGGCCGTGGTCACGGCCGCGCTCGACGACTCCTCGCGCGAGGTGCGCGCCTCCGCGATTCGCCTGGCCGAACGGTGGCTGGCCGATGCGAACAGCCCGGTGCAGGCTGCGGTCCTGAAGCGGTTGGACGATCGCGAATGGCCGGTCCGCCACCAGCTTGCCGCGTCAATCGGACTGCTGCCGGCCGCGGTTCGGGACAAGGCGGTGGTGACCCTGCTCGAGCGCGCCGGCGACGATCCGATTGCGCTGGATGCGGCGCTCAGCGGTCTGCGCGGCAACGAGCTGTCCGTGCTCGAACGGCTGCTCGCGCAGGAGGGCGGAGCGACGCCGCAACGCGAGGCAGCCGTCACGATGATCGCCGCCACGTTGTCGCGCGGAGCGCAGGACGCGGCGATGCAGAAGCTGCTCGGTCTGATCGGCGAAGACAGCCGCGCCGCGTGGCAACGCGCGGCGCTGCTGAGAGGCGCCGAGATCGCGTTGCTCGGCGCGGCGATGCCGGGGACGCCGGGACGTCGCGGCGGGCCGGCGACAACGGCGACCGCGCCCTGTCCCACGTGTCCCGGCGGCCGTGCCGGCCCCGGAGGCGCGTACGCGTTCCCCCAGGCGCCACGTGCGCCGGCGCCGACCCAGCCCACGCTCCGGCTGACGGCAGAGCCCACCACGTTCACCGCGCTGCCTGCGAAGGGCGGCGATCTGGGCGGCCGTGCGGAGAAGCTCCTCGCGCGTGTGGAGTGGCCCGGCAAGCCCGGCGCCTCCAAGCCGATCGCGCCGCTGACACCGGAACAGCAGCAGCGGTTCACGGCGGGGCAGGAGGTCTACCGCAACGTGTGTCAGGCCTGTCATCAGCCGGACGGGCGAGGCATGGAGAAGATCGCGCCGCCGCTGGTCGGATCGACGTTCGCGCTCGCGACGCCGGAGGTGCCGGTGCGGATTCTGCTGCACGGCAAGGAAGGATCGGTGGGCCTGATGCCGCCGGTCGGCCAGATCTTCACCGACGATCAGATCGCCTCGGTCCTCACCTACATCCGCCGGGAGTGGGGCCAGGACGGTTCGCCGGTGGAGCCGGCAACCGTGAACGCCGTCCGCGCCGCGACGAAGGGCCGCTCGCGGCCGTGGACCGACGCGGAGCTCACGGCGCTGGGTAGGGGTTCAGGGGGTTCAGGGGTTCGGGGGTTCAGGAGGTTGGGACTCGGAGGGCGGGCCGCCCTTTCGTGGTGAGTGCGGGCGCAGATCCAAGTTCGGATCGCAGGAGTCCAGATATCGGATCAGGCTGGAAGTCCCGGCAATTATTCGGATCGCCAGCCGAAAGAAGCGATCAGCCTGTACCGGCGAAAAGTACTTGGTTCGCCCCTCTGTGATGTGGCTGCGCGTCTCCATCGCGGAGGCACGCGCGATACGCAGATAATTCGCGAACGGGCGGGGCCTGAAGTGACCGTAGCCCTCGGCTATGTTCGACGCGACCGAGCGGCAAGAACTTTCGATCTGCCACCGGAAGTCCCTATCCAACGCAGATTCGCCCTGAGACAGTGCGGCACAGATCCCATCACGCAGCTCACACGCGAGAGTCCAGATGATCAACTCTTCGAGTCGCTTGGCGCCCGGCATGCTGCAGAGCCGTTGCACGAGCGGGACCAGGACAGAATCATCCTGAAAACGATGACCAGGCCCTGCGGTGTCGCAGTTTTTGCAACGGCGTAACACCTATTACTGAGCAGAATGTGAACCCCTGAACCTCTGAACCTCTGAACTCCTGAACCTCTGAACCCCTGAACCCCTGAACTTCTGAACCCCTGAACCTCTGATATCGTCAGAGCGCTTTGAGCCGCCTCGACAACCTCACGTTTCCGATCGTTCAGCTCTCACTCGATCTCACCTCGCTCCAGGAAGCGCTCGATACCGCGGCGATTGCGGTTGAGGCCGGCGTCGACTGGCTCGAGGCGGGGACACCGCTGCTGCTTGCCGAGGGGCTGCACGCGGTCGAAGGGCTGCGCGAGCGGTTTCCCGATCACCCGATCGTCGCGGACCTGAAGACGATGGACGGCGGGTATCTCGAAGCGGAGATGATGGCGAAGGCCGGGGCCGACCTGGTGGTCGTCATGGGCCGCGCGCACGAGGCGACGATTCGCAAGGTCGTGGAAGCCGGCCGCAAGTACGGCATCAAGGTCATGGGCGACAACCTCGCCGCCGACGATCGCGTCGCCAACGCGGTCTGGATGGAGTCGCTCGGCGTCGACTTCATCGTGCACCACATCGGCTTCGACGAGCGCGGCCTGATCAAGGGGCTGAGCCCGCTCGACGAGCTGGACGCGGTCGTGGCTGCGGTCTCGATTCCGGTGCAGGCGGTGGGCGGGCTTTCGATCGAGCAGGCGATTGCCTGCCCCTCGCACGGCGCGCCGCTCGTGGTCATCGGCGCGCCGTTGGTGATCGACGGCGCCGCCTTCAAGCCCGCCGATCGCGAACTCCTGCCCGTACTGCAGCGGATCTGCCGCGAGATCAAAACGAGGGCGCGGTCGGGCTGAGTCGCTTCGGTCCTGAGGTTGCCTTGGGGGAAAGGGAGGTGCCCTCCGTCTCCTCTTCGGAGGCCACACAATCGAACCGGTGATATAAACCGCTGCGTGAGGGACATCCGATGGAGAGACGTGACTTTCTGAAGACCCTGACCGCCGCCCTGGCTGCGGCGCCGGCCGGGCTGGCGGCGCAGCAGAAGCCCGCGGCTGGCGGATCGTCGTCACCGACCAGTCCCGGGACCATCCGGAAGTCGACGCTGATCTCGATGCTGCCGCGCGACAAGTCGTACGCGGAGCGCTTTGCGATCGGCAAGGAAGCCGGATTCGAAGCGGTCGAGATGCAGACGATCGGCGCCGAGGCCGAGGCTGCCGAGATCAAGGACGCCTCGGACAAGAGCGGGCTGAAGATCCATTCGGTGATGAACTCTGATCACTGGCGCTTCCCGCTGTCGAGCGGCGATCCCGGTGTGGTCGCGAAGAGCGTCGCGGGAATGGAGACCTCGATCAAGAACGCGAAGGTGTGGGGCGCGGAGGCGGTGCTCCTGGTGCCGGCGGTGGTGGACGCGTCGACGTCCTACCGCGATGCCTGGACGAGATCGCAGCGCGTCATCCGCGAGCGGCTGCTGCCCGTGGCCCGCGACCAGAAGATCATCATCGCGGTCGAGGAAGTCTGGAACAAGTTCCTGCAGAGCCCGATCGAGTTCGCCCGTTATATCGACGAGTTCGAGTCGCCATGGGTGAAGGCGTACTTCGACGTCGGCAACGTCGTGATCAACGGGTTTCCGCAGGACTGGATTCGCACGGTGGGCTCCCGAATCGTGCGCATCCACCTGAAGGACTTCAAGGCCGCGCGGCGCGATGAACCCTATCAGTTCACCAACCTCGGCGAAGGGGACATCGACTGGCCGGAAGTGCGGCGGGCGCTGGCGGAAATCGGATACTCCGGCTACGTGACCACCGAGATCAGGGGCGGCGACCTCGCGTATCTCAAGGACGTGTCGGCGCGGGTCGACCGCTTCATCGCCGGCCAGAAACCGGTCGAGGTCAAGCCCTCCGACGCAGTCTCGAAATGAGATCGGCGAAATCCGGCGGCGGCGGCGCTTCGAGATCGATCCGCCGCCCGTCGCCGGGGTGCCTGAAGACGAGCCGCCAGGCGTGCAGTGCGTGGCGCGGGAAGGGAACAGGACGCAGGTGCTCCGGGCCGAACACGTAGCGCTGCTCGCCGACCAGGGTGTGCCCGCGGAGTCTCGCCTGAATGCGCACCTGGTTCCGGCGTCCGGTGTGCAGCCGCACCTCGAGCAGTGAGGCTCCGCGTAATGCTTCTTTGACGCGGTAGTGCGACACGGCTTCCTGTCCGCGCGGGTCGCGCGGGTGCGTCTCCTTCTGAATCAGAGCCTTCTCATCCCACACCAGCACGTCGCGCCAGGTGCCCTCCTCGGGCTCGGGCCGTCCGTACACGACCGTCAGGTAGACGCGTTCCGTCTCGCGCCGCTTGAATTGTTCCTTGAGGTGCGCCTGCGCGCCGGGATCCTTCGCGAAGAGGACGAGGCCCGACGTGTCCTGATCGATGCGATGCACGACGAGCGGGCGGAGCTTGCCGTGAGACCGGAACCGATCCTCGAGCTGGTCGTACACCGACGGCACGCCGCGATTCCGTTCGAGCGGCACGGACAGGAGACCGGGAGGCTTGTTGACGACGACCAGGCGGTCGTCCTCGAAGACGATCTCGAGGTCGCCGATCTCACCGGTCCGCGGCCGCGCCTTGGCGCTGCCGGGGCGATCGGTCCAGATCCGCACCGCGTCGCCGGTGGCCAGCACGCGGGCGGCGTCGGCGAGCGTGACTTCGCCGCCGTTGACGTAGACCTTACCGCGCTCGAGCGCGGACGCCGCCTTGCTCCGTGACCCGAGGCGATCGCTCGCGGCGAGATACTTGTCCAGCC
>Ga0075423_10007455_pt1 | contig 10329 bp, 14 predicted proteins | sample SoiMethybrSBSTD2_FD_80114 | JGI IMG/M metagenome (GOLD analysis project Ga0075423, IMG submission 80114) | Bulk soil microbial communities from a Populus tree surrounding site in Tennessee, USA - Soil MetaG P. TD hybrid SBSTD2 | ecosystem: Environmental > Terrestrial > Soil > Tree plantation...
GATGCCGAGCTGCTCCCCATCGTCGATCTCGAGGGGGTACGCACGAAGGAAGACGATCCGTTCGTGCAGACGGTGCTCGACGCGGTCGCCGCGGCCACCGGAGAGAAGTCGCGGCCGGCGTCGGCGACGTACTTCACCGACGCGAGCGTGCTGACGCCCGCGTATGGCGGGATCCCGACCGTCGTCCTCGGCCCCGGCGAGATGGCGCTCTGCCACCAGACTGACGAATGGTGCTCCGTGCCGCGCATCGATCAGGCAGTAGGCGCCTACCTGCGCATCGCGCAGAAGTGGTGCGGCGCATGAGCTCGCCGAACGAGCTGCCCGTCGCCACCGCCGTCGCCCGCCTCGAACGGCGCGAGCTGTCGGCCGAGGAACTGATGCGCGCTTGCCTGTGGCGCATCAACGATCGCGAACCGCACGTGCAAGCGTGGGAGGTCATCGCGGAGAACGCCGTCGAGGAGGCGCGCCGGACGGACGCGCAGCCGCACCGGCCGCTGCTCTGCGGCTTGCCCGTCGGCATCAAGGACCTGATCGACACCGCCGACCTGCCCACGGCGTACGGCAGTCCCATCTACGCCGGCCACCGGCCGAAAGCGGACGCGGCGTGCGTCGCCGCGCTTCGCGCGGCCGGAGCCGTGGTCCTCGGCAAGACGGTCACCACCGAGTTCGCCGCGTACCGGGGAGGCAAGACGCGCAATCCGCACGACCCGGCGCGCACGCCGGGCGGCTCGTCGAGCGGCTCCGCGGCCGCTGTCGCCGACCGCATGGTCCCGGTGGCGCTCGGCTCGCAAACGGCCGGTTCGGTGATCCGGCCGGCGTCGTTCTGCGGCGCAGTCGGGTACAAGCCGACGTTCTCGGCGTACTCGTTGCGCGGCGTGCATCCCCTGGCGCCCTCGCTCGACACGCTCGGGTTCTTCGTGCGGCAGGTCGCCGACGTGCCCTGGATCGACGCCGCCCTGCGCGGTGCTCGCCGCCCCGCGGCGATCCCCGAGCTCCAGCGGCCACCGCGGATCGGGCTCTGCCGCACGGATCAATGGCCGCGCGCGCAGCAGTCGACGCAATCGCTCGTCGAGGACGCGGGGCGGCGCCTCGCGCGCGCGGGCGCGGCCCTGCGCGAGGTCGACGCGTTCGCCGGCCTTGCGGAAGCGCAGGCCATCATCATGGCCGCGGAAGCGGCGCAGTCGTTTCGCGACCTGATGCAGAAGCACGAGCAGCGCATCAGCGAGGTGTTCAGGTCGTTGTTGCGCGAAGGCGCGCGATGCCCGCCCGAGCGGCTGCTCGCCGCGCGGAAGAAGGCGGAGCAGGGACGCGGCGAGCTGGCCGGCGTCTTCGCTGACGTGGACGTCTTGATGACGCCCGCGGCCGCCGGTGAGGCGCCCGCGGGTCTCGAGAGCACCGGCGACCCGGCGTTCTGCCGCGCGTGGACGCTCCTCGGGTGCCCGTGCATCTCGCTCCCGGTGCTCATCGGGCCCGCGGGGCTGCCTGTCGGCTTGCAGCTGGTCGCGCCACCGGGCGCGGACGATCGCCTGCTCGCGGCCGCGGCTTGGGTCGAGCGCGAGTTGCGAGAGGGCGTTTCCGCCGGCTGACTTGGACCTCAGGGCGGCGGCACACTGGTCGCGGCGAGCACGCGCCCGCTTCCGTGCTCCTGCGCGAACGCGACCAGACGCAGGCCTGCGGCCCGGCCGTCGAGCTGGACATCCGCGGACCATGCGGTCCCATCGGCGCGGCCGACGCGCAAGAGCTCGCGGACGACGCGGACGTGCGACAGCGTGCGGCCGGCGTTCTCGCCGCGCTCGACGCGCGCCGCGGGCGGATCGTCCACCGCCGCGACCAGCACGTCCGCTCCGGAATGCGCCGGCAACGCCGCCTCGAGGTGCAGGGTCTTGCCTTCCCGGCGCGCCTTGAGCGTCCCGTGCGGCGCCACTGCCGCGGCGGCCGCGGCGTATCGCGCCGCCGCCTGGTCGCTGCCCAGCACATCGGCGCGCCCGTCGACGACGAGCTGCGGCGTGTAGATGGTGCCGCGGCCCAGCTGCGACGCGTACGCCTCTTGCCGCCGCGTGAACACCGGGCTCGAATAGGGATCGCGCCAGCCGAGCGAGTCCCAGTAGTCGACGTGCTCCGACAGGGCGACGATCTCCACGTCCCGCACGGGCTGCTCGCGCACGAGCCTCGCGAGCACCGCGTCCGCCGGCGGGCAGCTCGAGCATCCCTCCGAGGTAAACAGCTCGACGAGGATCGGCACGGGGCCGCCCACCTTCGCGACGGGCGCGGCGAGGAGCAGGGCAGCAGCGAGCGCGCAGTGCATCCGACCTCCAGCGGGGACACCATACGCAATTCGCGCGTCCCGGGCATGGAATTGCGTATGGTGTCCCCGAAATCATACGGACTGTGATGGCGACGCTCGAGCCGGGCATCCACCTCGTGCACAAGCCGCGCGGGCCGACGAGCTTCGCGGTCGTCCAGCCATTCCTCGCGGAGGCGCGTCTGCACAGGCCGAAGCTCGCGGTGTGCCATGGCGGCGCGCTGGATCCGTTCGCGGAAGGTCTCTTGCCCATCCTGGTCGGGCGCGCGACGCGGCTGTTCGAGCTCCTCCATCCGATTCCGAAGGAGTACGAGGCAGAGGTCGCCTGGGGCAGCGAGACGGACAACGGCGATCCCCTCGGTCAGGTCATCGCGCGAGGCGACGCGTCGCAGCTGGATCCAGGCAGGCTCGACGAGCTGCTCGCGCGCTTCGCTGGGTGGCGCGAGCAGGTGCCGCCGGCCACCAGCAACAAGCGGATCGGCGGCGAGCGCGCGTACGTGCGTGCGCACCGCGGCGAAGAGGTGCAACTCCCGCCTGCGCGCGTGTACCTGCACGACGCGCGCTGGCTGTGGCACGACCTGCCGCGAGCGAGCGGGCTGCGACTGGTGGTCCGCGGCGGCTATTACGTCCGGGCGCTGGCGCGCGACCTCGGGCGCGAGCTCGGCTGCCGCGCGCATCTGTCGCGTCTCTCGCGAACCGCAATCGGTCCGTGGCGCGACCCCGGCAGCGGCGACCGCGCCCTGGCGCGCGGCCCCGACGTGCTGCCTTGGACACGCGTGCGCGTCCTCGATCAGTCGGAGGCGCGGGCGCTGCACGGCGGATCGATCCCGCGCGGCGAGCTTCGCGCGCCCGACTGGCCGCTACCGGCGGGCTTCCCCGATCCCGACGCGCCGGTCCGTGCGGTGCTCGACGGCGCGCTCGTGGCGATGCTGCGCGAGCGGGACGGAATGCTGTGGCGGGAGATCGACCTGAGCGGGCTGTAAAAGACGACGCCGGGCCGCCGCGTTTCAGCGAGGCCCGGCGCCCTTCCGTGCGAAACGAACGATCTTCTACCGCTGAGTGTTGCTGTCCTGCGGCTGCGTGGTCGTCGACGACGAGCTGGTGCCCGGCGTCGTCGTGGTGCTGCCCGGCGTGGTGCTCGGGCTGCTGCCGGGCGTCATCGTCGCGCTGTCGGCGCTGCCCGAACCCGGCGTGGTCGTGCTGCTGCCGACGGATCCGCTCGTCCCGACGGAGCCGCTCGTCCCCGCGGAGCCGCTCGTCCCCGAAGTGCCGACGGTCCCGTTCGTGGTGCCGCCGATTGAAGTGTCCGTCGTTCCAGCCGGGTTGTTCGTCTGATCGGTGGAGCTTCCCGTCGTCGACGTCGACGAGCGCGGGCTCGTGGTCGACGAGCTGCTGCCGCGCGAGGGCGTCTGGCCGGCGCGGCCTTCGGGGGAACGGCTGCGCGTCGTCGAGGTGCCGCTCGGCGAGGTGGTGGTCGACGTCCCTACGTCCGTACCCGTAGTTCCGCTCGCGGAGCCGGTCGTTCCAGTGGTCCCGGTCTGCGACCCTGCCGTTCCGGTGGTCGAGCTGCCGATCGTCCCGCTCGTCCCGGTGCTGCTCTGGTCGGAACCGAGCGTGCCGCCCGTGGTGCTGGTGCTGGACTGGTCCGTGCCCATCGTGCCGGTCGTCGTCCCGGACGTGTCCGCGGTGCCGGTCGTCGAACCTTGCGGCGAGGCGACGGTCCCTTGCGCGCCGGTCGAGGCGCCGCCCGACGCGGAGCCGGACTGCGCCAGCGCGCCGACAGCGACGACCATTGCGCCGGCTGCGAAGAACGTCGCGACTTTCTCCTTCATCGTCATCGTATTCTCCTCGGTGAGGGGAGAAGCTACGGCGCGGCCCCCGCGGTGTGAACCTCCGACGCAGGGGACGGCGCTGCGCTCCGCCGCGCGCCCAGCCGCGAAACCGCCGAGCCCTGCGGCACCGAGCTGTCTACCGGTCACGTGTAGTCGCGGACGACGACCTCGCCGGGTTTCGGATCGGCGAGGAGTAGATCCAGCGCGTCCATGATGATCTTCTTCTGCACCGCCTCGTCGTTGGCGCGCCCCAGCGAATGCCCCGGGACGAAACCGCGCGGGCACAACGCGCGCGGCGGACGCGCCTGGGCGCTTTCCTCCGGCTCGACGGTGATGAGGACGGTGGGGATGCCGAGCATCTCGATGGCCCGTTGCACCGTGACCACGGTGCGGTGGCAGAGGCGTCAGCCGCCGGTGAGGAGGACCGCATCGGGCCGCGCGCCCGAGACGGCACGCGCGAGCTGCGGGACCGTCGTTTCCCGCAGCTCGCGCAACGCCTGCGAAAACCCCATGGAGAAGTTCTCCGCGCTGACCCCCCCGATGCGCCCTTCGCGCGCCAGCGCGCGCAGCCGATCGACGGGAAAGACGCAGTTGACGTCCTCGTCGATGCACGCGTGGTCGTAGTGCGAATCGTCGACGGCCAGCTCGGCGGCCGACAAGCTGCCGTCGATGCGCCGGAACGAGTTGTCGCCCTCCTTGTCGAACGGCGTGTCGCTCTTCGCCCGCACGCCCGCCGTGCTGACCAGGCACACGAGCGCGTCCGCAAGCGTCCGCTTGAAGGGCGTGAACGGCACGCAGTAGCGCGACAGCTCCAGCGGCTTCTCCACGTCGGAATCACCTCAGCTTGTCGAGGGCCTCCATGATCTTGTCCGTCGGGGGCTGCTCCGCGATGTTGTGCACGTCGATGTAGCGGATGACCCCTTGCTTATCGATCACGAAGATGGCGCGCTCCGTGGTGCCCGAGCCGCGCAGCACGCCGTATTGCGTGGCGACGTAGCCGTACGGCCAGTTGTCGCTGAGGAGCGGATACGAGAGCCCGCCCATCGATTTCGCCCACGCCTCGTTGCTGAACACCTGATCGGTCGAGATGCCCAGGACCTGGGCATTGCGCCGCTCGAACTCGGAGAGATCCTCCTCGTACGAGGGCATCTGCACCGTTCAAACGGGCGTGAACGCCGCCGGATAGAAGGCGAGCACCACGTTCTTCTTGCCCCGGAAATCGCTCAGGCGGACCTTCTTTTGCGGTCCCCCCTTTCCGGCGCCATCTCCCGTGGCGGTCAGCTCGAAGTCGGGAGCCTCCTCTCCGACTTGCAGGCGCCAGACCGCCCTCTTGGGTTGTGCCATGTCCGTCCGTTCCTTTCCGCGCGCCTCAGGCGCTGGCGCACTCTACTCATTTCCCTCGAAACCGGCGACGAGTCTGTTGCGCGGGAGTGGGGGCCGTGGCATCCCTCCGACATGCGTTGGGCATCGGCGCTGTCGGGCAAGCAACGGACCGAGGACGCCACGGCGGAAGCGGCGGCCGAGATCCGCCGCGGGCTCGCTGGCGCCGCCCCCGATCTCGTCGTCGCATTCGCCTCGCCACAGCATCTCGACTCGGCCGCGCGAATCCCCCAGCTGATCGAGGCGGCGCTGCCCGGCGCGCTCCTCCTCGGGTGCACCGGACGAGGGATCATCGGCGCGGGACACGAGGTCGAGGACGGCCCGGCGCTGTCGCTGACCGCGGCGTCGTTGCCAGGCGTACGGCTGACGCCGTTCCATCTGGACGAGCGCGAGCTGCCGGAAGGCCCCGACGCCGCCGAGTGGCGCGACGCCATCGAGGTCGACCCGGCCACCAGCCCGCACTTCCTGCTGCTCGCGGACCCGCTCACCGTCGACGCGGACGCGCTCATTGCCGGACTCGACGCGGCCTATCCGTCCGCGAGGAAGGTGGGCGGCCTCGCCAGCGGCGGCGCGGTGCCCGGAGCGAACCGCGTCTTCCTCGGCGAGCACACCCATCGCACCGGCGCCGCGGGCGTTGCGCTGGCGGGGAACGTCGCCGTGGAAACGATCGTCGCGCAGGGCTGCCGGCCGATCGGCCAGCCGATGATCGCGACGCGATGCCAGGGCAACGTGCTGCTCGAGGTCGACGGCCACCGGCCCGTCGACGTCTTGCGCGAGCTGTACCCGACGCTGTCTTCCCGCGATCAGGAGCTGTTCCGGCATTCGCTCTTCGTCGGAATCGAGATGCGGGACTCCGTGGAGTACCGCGAAGGCGAGCTGCTCGTCCGCAACCTGATGGGCATCGACCCGCGAAGCGGCGCGCTGGTCGTCGGCGCCGCGCTGCATCCGATGAAGGTCGTGCAGTTCCTCCTGCGCGATGCCCGCACCGCCGAAGAGGACCTGGCGCGGATGCTCGACCGCAGCCCGGCGCGCGCGCAGCCGCCCCGCGGCGCGCTGCTCTTCTCCTGCCTGGGCCGCGGAGCGCACCTCTTCGGGCGCCCCGACCACGACACCGACCTGTTCCGCGCGAAGATCGGGCCGGTGCCGCTCGGCGGATTCTTCTGCAACGGAGAAATCGGGCCGGTCGGCGGTGCCACCTTCCTCCACGGGTACACGAGCGCGTTCGCGCTCTTCCGCGAGGCGGCGTCGTGAAGCTCAACCGGCGCATGCAGCGCTACCTCGGGGAGCTGCGCAGCCGCAGCATCGACGCCGAGCCGCTCCTGCCGGGCAAGTGGCCCGACCTGACGGTCGCCGAGGTGAACGGATTGGTGCTGCTCGAGTCGTTCCGGCGCAAGCCGTCGCTGCGGCCCGCCGACTTCGATGGCCCGAGCGCGCTGGAGGCGTGCGCGAACAAGCTCTTGATGGAGAAGATGCTCGACCCGCGGCTCGTGAATGCGTGCCCGCTGCTGCTGCTCACCGCGGGCCTGCTCATGGCCGAGGCAGTTTCGCGGAAGCTCGTCGGCGTCCCGGGCCGGTTCAACGTCATCGTGTCCTACGACGGCGAGAGCTGCGCGGTGCGGTTCCACAAGATCCGCCGCGGCGAGAGCTGGCTCTCGAACGACCTCGAGGACTACGTCGACGAAGGCGTGCTCGTCGTCGAGGCAGGCCACGGACTGTCGCCCTTCGCGCAGCTCGCAGAGGCGACGAGCAAGTCGTCGGGCGTCTGACGCGTCACGGGTAGTCTTCGGCGTCGTGGGCGTGCTGCATTGCATGCACGACGCGGTCCGGCAGCCTCTTCGGGTCGACGATGACCTTCTCCTCGACGACGCTGGAAACGGCGTCGAGCGGGATGACGAAGTCGCCCGCGTTCTCGATGTCGACGACCAGCTCCGGGCGCCCGCCCGGCGCCACCTCCCGCACGGCGCCGACCTCCTCGTCGCCACCCTCCTGGAACACGTGGAACCCCACCTCGATCAGCGGAAGCTTGCGCGGCATGGCCGAAAGGTTTGGCACCGGCGCGGCGCACAGTAAAGCCCGCCCGGCCGCTTTGCCGACTTCCTCGCATCGCCGCCTGCCGATGCGCATCTGTCGCGCCGGAAAGGAGAGCGCCATGGCACGAGGGAAAGTCGCCTGCCTGCTGGGTCAGGGATTCGAGGACTCGGAGTTCCGCATCCCTTACGACCGCGTCCGCAAGGAGGGGTTCGAGGTCGATATCGTCGGCCCCAAGGCGGGGATGGAGCTCAAGGGCTACAAGGGCAAGGAAGCGGTGAAGGCCGACAAGGGCATCGACGAGGTGCGGCCGGAGGACTACCTCGGCCTGCTCATCCCGGGCGGCCAATCGCCGGACCACCTGCGCGCCGACCAGCGGTTCGTCGAATTCGTCCGCCGCTTCGACGCGCGCAAGCTACCGCTCGCCGCGGTCTGCCACGGCCCGCAGCTGCTGCTCAGCGCGCGCCTCGTGCGCGGGCGGACGCTGACCGCCTGGCAGACGGTGCAAACCGATCTCGAGCTGGCGGGCGCGAACGTGAAGGACGAGCAGGTCGTGGTCGACCAGAACTGGATCACGAGCCGCAAGCCCGACGACCTGCAGGCGTTCAGCGACGCATTCGTCCAGGCACTGCGGAAGGCGGAGCGGTCCGCCACCGACGGCGAGGTGCGCGCGCGGGTGTAGTCTCCTGCTGTGAAGGTGCATCAGGAGGAGATCGCCCTGCCGGCGCGCGGGCGCGGGATCCACGACGTGACCGCCGAGGTGCGGCGCGCCGTGTCCCGCGCCGGCGTGCGCACGGGGTTGTGCACGGTGTTCCTCCAGCACACCAGCGCATCGCTCGTCGTCCAGGAGAACGCCGATCCCGCAGTCCGCCGCGATCTGCAGCGCTGGGCAGACGGGATCGCGCCCGAGGGCGCGGACTACGAGCACGACACGGAAGGACCGGACGACATGCCGGCCCACATCCGCGCGTCGTTCACGCGCACGGCGGAGACCATTCCCGTGCGCAATGGGGAACTGCTCCTCGGCACCTGGCAGGCGATCTACCTGTGGGAGCACCGCCGCGCGCCGCATCCGCGGCAGCTGATCGTCACCGTCGTCGGTGCGTGAGTCTAGAGCGCCGTGGATGCTCTTCACGTCTTGCAGCGCTCAGAATTTCTCGGTCGAGATCGGGGACGACTTCACGGCGCCTCGGATCGCGTCGTAGAGATGCGCGGCGAACGGCGAACGAGGAAAGTCGTCGGGCATGTCCGCCGTGACCGCGACGACGAGGCCCAGATCGCGGAAGACGCCGATTCGCTGGCCCGCCCCTCCCCACGCCTCGAACAAGCCTCGTTCCGGATAGAGCCACCAGTAATAGCCGTAATCGGCGGCCCCGCCGCGCGTCGGCATCTTTCCGTGCGGATGGAGCGACTTCTCGACCCAGGCACGATCGAGGACGCGGTGCGCGCCCCACTCGCCGTAGCCCAGAATCAGCGAGCCGATCTTCCCCATGTCGACGGGGCGCATCTGGAGCGCGGCGGAGCCGATGCTGTGCCCTTGCGGATCGGCGTCCCAGGCGACATCGCGGATGCCGAGCGGGGCGAAGAGGCGGGCCTTTGCGAAATCGAAAGCGGTGGCTCCGACCGCCTTTTGCAGCACGGCGGAGAGGAGGTGCGAATCGCCGTTGCTGTAGTTCGTGACGCTCCCCGGCTCCGCTGCCATCGGACGATCGAGGATGAAGCGCACCCAATCGCCGCTCCGGCCCATCTCGTCGGATGCGTTTTCGGCGGCGGTCTGCGGCCAGCGGATGCCGGAGGACATCGTGAGCAGATGCTCGACGGTGATCCGATCCCGGCGCGGGTCGCCGTCCGTGGACGCGTGGTCGGGAAAGTACGACAGCACGCGGTCGTCGAGGCGCAACTTGCCGTCGTGGACGGCGATGCCGACGAGGGCCGAGAGCACTGCCTTGGTCGCGGAATTGAGGTAGTGCTTGCGCTCGCGATCGTACGGCGGCCAGTACGACTCGAACACGACGCAGCCGTTCCTGACGGCGACGACGGCGTGCAGGCCCGCTTTCTTGGCTGCGAGGTCGCGGACTGCGCTCGCGAGCGCGCGGGAATCCATCCCCTGCCGCTCCGGAGTCGTATTGCAGTCGCCCGGAGCCGCGGCGAGCGCAGCACCGGACCACGCGAACAATGTCGCGGCGACGAGCAACGACCGCTTCACAGAGCGGCGCGAAGGATGTCGAGGAGGTCGCTCTCCGAGTTCTGCGCGTTCGCGACCGGGCGGACCGCTTCGCGCAGGTCGCCGTCGGAGAGCTTGTACGCGGCGAGGTGCTGCGGAAGGCCGAGCTGCGCAACGAGGCGGGAAATGCCCTCGGCCGCGTCCGGCGCGTCCAGCGCCGCGGCGATGCGCTTCATCGTCTCCGGCGCGGCCGGCGCGAGATAGCGGACGACGTGCGGCAGAAGGATCGCGGACGTCACCCCGTGCGGGATGTCGTGCCGCGAGCCGAGGCGCTTTCCCAAGGTGTGGCTGAGGCCTTTCGCGGCGGGGCCGGGCAGCAGGTACGAATGCCACGCGCCCAGCTGGCACTCGGTGCGCGCCGCGAGGTCGCCGGGGTTCGCCTTGGTGGCGAGCAGTCCCTCGCGCAGGCGTCGCAGCCCGTCCAGCGCGGCGACGTCGGGCAGCGGGTGCTCGCCCGGCGCGAGCAGCGTCTCGACGGCGTGGTCGACCGCGCGGATCCCGGTCGTGAGCCACAGCTCGAGCGGAGTCTTCACCGCCAGCTCCGCGTCGTAGAACACGGCCGC
>Ga0075423_10007456_pt1 | contig 10328 bp, 4 predicted proteins | sample SoiMethybrSBSTD2_FD_80114 | JGI IMG/M metagenome (GOLD analysis project Ga0075423, IMG submission 80114) | Bulk soil microbial communities from a Populus tree surrounding site in Tennessee, USA - Soil MetaG P. TD hybrid SBSTD2 | ecosystem: Environmental > Terrestrial > Soil > Tree plantation...
CGGCATGGCCTTGGCCGCGATCGCGCTGGTGGCTGCCGTGGTGGCGACGGGGGGCGCGGCGGCACCGGCGGCGGTGGCTTTCTATGCTGGTCTTGGCGCCGCGGCACTAGGCGTTGGATCGACGCTCGCCAGCCTGCATGAAAAGAGTCAGCAAGGTATTCTCACCAGCTCTGACGTCGATGAAGCGATGATCTCCATCGGCATCGATATCGTTACCGCGACCTCGATGGGCCTGGGCCGACTAGTGGCTGCGCCGCGTGCTGCCGCCCGGCTCGGTCTTACGGGCGAGCGTTTCATCGCCTTGCAGCGGGTGACGCAAGTTGCACGCGCCGGTGCCTTGGCGGGCGACGTCTATCAAGCCTATTCCCTTACCAGTGGGTTGGTCTCCGCATTTAACGCGATCGAGAATCAGCCGGGCCTGAGTAAGGAAGAACGCGACCGCATGCGTGGGCAACTCGTCCGACGAGCGCTGATCTCCGGCGCCTTGCTAGCAATTGCGATACGTGGAGATATTCAGGATTACCAGGCAGGCCGCACCTTGCGGGTTTCCCACGTAGATCCGGACGGCGCGCTGGTGGCGGCGCGCGGCGACGCCGACGCGCCCCATCAGCATGCAGATGCGCCCGGTGCTTCCACCGCCGCTCACGCCGCGCCCCATGCGGACGTGACCGCTCCCGTACACGAAAGTTCAGGACGAATCGGCACCGGTCTCGCCGTCGGCCCGCAAAGCCACGCGCTCGCTGCTGCCGGGACCGGGCGAAGACGTGACTTCTATTTCTGCAGCGACCTCTGTGCGCCAATCGTCCAACGCTTGGAAGTTATAATCGCCGTGTTGCCGCGAAACCATCCGGAGCGCGAGATTTTTCAGGGTTTGTTGAGTCGCGCTCGCGGAGCAAGTCGTCGGCTCAAGCGTGGGAAATTGACTCAGGAAGAGGCGGATGCCATCGCGCAACAGATTTCCAGCGACATCAGCCGACATAGCCAGCAAAGCGAGCTATTTTCTGCTCTGATGAATACGGATCCCGCACTGTTGGCGACGCATGGAGCGGCCATACGTCAGCGTCTTGCCCGAGGGCGCGATGTTCAAACAACCCGCGAAAGCATTGAAAGTCAACGCCACGAAGCAAATCGCGGGCGGAGTCGTGGAGGCGAGCCCACTGAGGAGCCTGACACGCGCTCACCCATCGAAACCGATGTGCTGGGTGGCTTTAACATGCAGGACATGGCGCGGCCCAGTCGGCGACAACAGCCCATCCATTTCGATGTTGGCAACTTTTCCCATACTCACGCAGAGGCCTTGGTCCCAGGTCTTCCGAGAGGTCTCAATCCCGAGGTGCCGGTCACCTTGCCCGACGGAACCATCGGCCGGGCGGACCGCGTTCGCTTTGTCTACGATAGCGACGGCGACAGGATTGGGGCGCACGTCTTCGAAATCAAGCCGAATACTAGAGACAACGTCGCGCGGGGCCAGGAGCAGGTTCAGGGATACGTGGATGGATTCAGGGCGGAGATTGAGGCAGACCTGCGGGCGAAAGGAAAGGCCGTGCCCACCAGCGCACCCGACGGAGGGCCGTTGTACAGCGGACAGGTCCTGACCTATAACTATGATCAGATGCTCGCAGTCCTGCGAGCACTTCGCGCGAGTCGTCGTGACGCGGCTCGTTTGGCGGAGTATGAAGCGATCGCTAGACAAGTATTCGGCGCCGCGCCATAACAGCAGTCGTCACTCTTACTCCCCTTGTCATGCGAAAAGAAGCTCCAGCGTAGCGTGGCGCACGCGCCTAAGGAGCTGGATCCGCTAGAGATCGAGGGCTACCATGTTGAGCTGCGACCGATCGCGCAACGCCTTGTCGACGACCTGTTGAAAGATCCGATTGCATTCCTTGAACAGAGCTTTGGCTTATTTGGCGTGAAGGCCGGGCATGAGCGTACTTCGTAGAAACCTCGTGTAGCGAGATGGAACCATGGCGTTAGCAAGAGAGCATGCTGCTCCCAAGTCGCTCTGGATGGGCAAGGAGGAGGCGATGGCAGTCTACGGGCACCGCGAGCGAAACGGCGCAATAGGACACACCCTTGGTGAACACGCCAGGCAAAACACAGGTCGAGTCAACAGCGAAGAGCGCCCCCGCGTTCGCGGCCGGGCAGCAGCCCGCGCTGCCCGGAAAACAGGCCGGCCCATCGCGGCCTGCGCCGCTCCAGCGCGCCGCCGCACCGCGACGCGACAACTCCGCCATGCAGGGCAGCCTCTCCATCAGCAAGCGAACGCGATAACAGTGCGGAAATAGGTCGCGCCTGGCGATGCATCCCAGGTCGATCCAGAAGTAGAGACACACATCTTGACAACAATGACGCGGCTGGATTATAGTATGGGAACACTTCCCCCAGCATCATTCCACACAGCGCTTTATAGAACAATTGAGCCTGTCGAACGCTCCATGAGAGCCTATCGTAACAATGCAGGATCAATCTTCGCGCACATTGCTACACATACATAGTATCAGGCGAATGTTCATCTATAGCGAGCAAACGTATGAGAACAGAAATCACAATCAACGCCAGCAACAACCCAGCCGCAAACTACATCGGCTGGGCTCCTGTCCGCAGTCAGATTCGGCTGGCCGATCTGAGCGGCGTCACAGGCCCGGTTACTGTCAGGCTACGAAACCAGAACTCAGGCACAGGAGGCCAAATTACATTCTTTTCGACCATCCTTAGGACATGGGGGGATGAATTGCCGCTAACCCTACCAGCCAATGGCTCGCCCGTCGACTTCTTCATCGCCGGTAGATTTGGCCGGCCGAGTATGGCGGACAGAGATGCGGCAATCCAAGTTATCAATGCCAGCGACGCACGCGAGCTTTCAATAACACGCTTGATGGTTCGTATCAGGAAGAATGCCAATAACTTAACGATCGCCGAGCGCGACCGCTTCCTATCCGCATTGGCGAGACTCAACGACCGAGGCATGGGCAGGTTCAGCGATTTCCGCAATATCCACAGGAGTGCTGCAAATGATGAAGCACACGGATTTGCCGGCTTCCTGCCCTGGCATCGGGCGTTTTTACTCGATTTGGAGCGAGAACTACAGCAGATCGATCCGAGCGTAGCTCTGCCATATTGGAGATTCGATCAGCCGGCCCCAAGGCTTTTTAGCCGGGATTTCATAGGCGTCGCGGATTTTAATCTGGGCCGAGTTCAATTTAGCCCCTCTAATCCCCTACAATTTTGGACTACCGATCTAGCGCCGGGGGTTGTCAGACCGCCGCGTTTCAATACATCAACATCACGGGCTAGCAACGAGCGGGGAGCAGTAATAAGTGAAATAGACACACTACTACAGGGAGGGCCGAATAACCAGTACAGAGCGTTTGCCATCTTGGAGGATAAGCCACATAACCACGCACATACGTGCTTTGGTGGTTTCATCTCTGATCTCGACACAGCCGCAAAGGATCCTTTGTTTTTCTTGCTGCATGCCAACGTCGATCGCTTATGGGCCAAATGGCAGTGGTTTAACCGCCGTTTCGATATAACCAGTACCAACAGCTATTCTTTCTTGGGCAGGGCTGGAGACCCTAGAGCCACCAGGATCGGGCACAACCTGAACGACACAATGTGGCCCTGGAATCAAATGACGGGCGGCTTTCGTCCGAACACCGCGCCAGGCGGCAACTTTCCTAATTCCTCGACCACACGCGCTCCTGGCCCCACACCGGCGGTGCGCGACATGATTGATTATCAGGGACTTATCGATCCGGCGCGTCGTCTCGGCTTCGACTATGACGACGTCCCGTAACTATTTGATGAAGATGAGTAGCTAATACACCCTGAGGTGAAACTATGGACGTGGAGCAATACCGTAAACAATATGAGGAGCAGCTGCGGCGCGCTGCTGAACAGCAGACCAGCTACCGCGACCTTTTGGACAAATCTAAATCTACTCCAATGGTGCTCGGGCTTGAGGAGTCCGAGGGGGGAGAACAGGATGAGATGGCTGAATTAATCAAGCTGATTCGTAATAAAGACGAAGATGTCGAGCTTCGAATCAGGACATTGGATGCGATCAGTCGCGAAGCTGGAGAGCATGGCGAGTTATTTGACGTGGCGCTTGAATTATTGCAGGACACTAATGAGCCTGCTGCATTACGGAGATCAGCGCTATCATTCGTGCAGCAGATCAGTTTTGGCTCTACGAGATTCGCTGCGAAACGCCCTAACTATTTAGCAGTATTGCGGTCTGTTGTCGACGATAAGGATACTACGCTGCGCCGGCGAGCCATGGGCATCTTAGCCAGGGAAAAAGATGAGTATGTGCAGAGGCGCTTGATCGAAGGGCTGGAACACCGCTCAAAAGCGCTGATCCCCCCTGCAAAAGCGATACAGCTGTTAGGCTACGATATCCACGCCGAGCATTACCCTATTCTCAGGCAAATCGTGGAACGCCCTCCTAGCCGTGCGGCGAAAAAGGAAGCGATCCGCTTATTAGCTGCGGATGCATCATCCAAAGATTTGCTGCTCGAGATCCTTAGAGACAAAGGCGAGAGCAGCGATGTCAGAAACATCAGTGCAATTGCCGTCCAATCGCTCGCTCCGACCGAGTTCGAAGAGATTGCTAAACAGATTGTGATGGATGACAGTGAAGATAATGCCATGCGAGCGACTTGTATCAATGCGCTGGCCCATTTCGCAAATCCCGCCGTATTGAGTGAAGACTCGAAGTTGGACGAACATATTGAGCAATTGAGCGCAACATCTAGCTCTAGGCAATTAAAGCAGGCCACACGCAGCTATATCGCTAAGCGCAAAGAGTAACTTTTTGATCTTACAGTCTGATAGATCGGGTAAGCCAGGCTGTGCCACGCCCTGCCCCCCTCAGACCGCCAATTAAGCCAAAGCTATCTTTCTAAAGCCGTATGTAGACAGGACTCGCGACATGCTATCCAAGCAAATCCTCGATAAGGATACTTCTGAGGATAGAATCGCCGAACTGGTCGATGCGATCAAGCGATCAGGTAGCCATGGGGATTCGCTGGTCGAGCTGTTGCCGGAGCGAATTCCGCTTTACGTCAATCGAAGTACTAATCAGACGATTCGCATAAGAGGCTACATCCTGGCCGCCTTCGAGCAGACGGGCCTGCCTGGCGCAGCTCTCCCCTACGTATTGGAAGAGTTAGAGAATGGGCGAGATGCTTATCTGGTAGCTGGTGCCGCTAAAGCGCTCAGAGGTCTCGAAAAGCCTACCGGTGAAATCACCCCATTTTTGTTTAAGGCTATCGAGAACATCAAATATGTAGACGATGCGTTGACGTTCGAGAGCTATAAGCCACAATGGCCGGTTTCAAATTATACAACTGCCCTCCAAGAGATTTTTACGACATTCCGGTGGCTGGGCGCATATGCGTACAGCGCTCTATCTGACTTAGAGGTGCTGTATAAAGAGCGGAATGATTTCTCTGTAGCGATTAAAACAGAAATCAAGCGTGCAATTGATAGCATACGAGCTGACGAAGGAACTATCAATGCTAGCTGCTGTGCCATGCCGACGAGCCTAAGTTTGGCTGTCGAACTTTCTCAAGACAGGTGCTGCGACGCCGTCTCCATCGCCGCCATTGAGCTAGAAGATCAAGATGGAAACATCCTGAGATATGGGGATTTCTTCAGCCAAACTCCGTCTATCGTTGTTTTCTTTTACTCCAGGTGCAACAATCCCAATAAGTGTTCACTAACCATTACCAAGTTAGCCAGACTGCAACAAGCCATACGCGCGGAGGAGTTAGAGGGGCAGCTAAAAACTGCGGCTATAACCTACGATCCTGAATACGATCTGCCGCCAAGGTTGAAGGCATATGGCGAAAATCGGGGAGTGGTATTCAGTGACAATGACCGGCTTTTAAGAACGCGAACCGGGTTCAAAGAGCTACAAGATTATTTTGATCTGGGTGTGAATTTTAATAGTTCGATTGTTAATCGTCATAGAATCGAGCTTTTCATACTTGACGATCAAGGAAGAATTGCCACCACCTTTGCTCGCTTACAGTGGGATATTCATGACGTGCTCGGTCAGGCAAAAGCGTTATTGCGGTCTAATATCGATGTAAAGAAGACTCATCAAGAACATTGTGATTGTACGTGTTCATCTGGTATACTCGTCGGGTGATTCATAGCCGCGAACACCAAATCGGTGTCCATACCACCGCTTCCGATTGCCGCCTGACCTTGGTTGCTCCTGGCTGGAGATTTCAATTGAGATACTTGCGCAGCTGCGCAGCCAGGGTTTGGATGTGCGGCTGACTGATCATCGTATAGTGATCGCCAGGTACATGAACGACCTCGACTGACCCGGCGACATATTCGCCCCAGCCTAACATCGCATCGGCAAACTCCTGCGATGCGCTCTCGTCACCACGAAAGAGGATCGGCCGGAGCGGAGTGCGCTGCGGCGTGTAACGTTCTATGGCCTGGATGTTTGCTTTGAAGACCTCGAAGCGCTGGCGGAATCGATCTAGCCCGATATCCGATGATACGATGCCGATGCTCTGCGCTTGCTCAAACAGGTAGGCTAGCTGCTGTTCCGGCGTGAGTGCGCGCAGAGGCTCCACCGGCAGCGCAACCGGTATACCCAGCGTGCTGCCGAAGTCCTGCGCAAACCGGATCAGCAGCGCTTCGGCGTCGAAGGCCGTGCGCCCATTCTGGCGCATCAAGTGGGGAGCAATGCTATCGAACAGCGCCAGTAACGCGACCTCCTGCCCTTGCTCGACGAGCTGACGAGTCATTTCGAACGCGATCACACCGCCGATCGACCAGCCGCTCAATTGATATGGCCCGTTCGGCTGCACCGCCCGCACTGCGGCGATATACTCAGCTGCCATCTCGACCACATCGCCATACGCCTCCCGCTCGCCTTCTAAGCCAGCCGCCTGCAACCCATAAAACGGCTGGTCGGGGCCGAGCTGCCGCGCTAGCTCGACATAACTTAGGACGCTGCCGCTGACCGGATGGACGCAGAAGAGCGGTCGGCGCGAGCCGCCGGTCTGGATGCCGACGACCGGGGATACGGTTGTGACGGTCTCCTGCCTGCGCAGGAGATCGGCGAGTTGCGCGATCGTCGCTCCTTGAAAGAAGATCGTCAGCGGCAGCTTCTGTCCAAACACTCGCTCGATCTGGACTGCCAGGCGGATCGCCAGCAGCGAATGCCCGCCGAGGTCAAAGAAGTTATCGGTCACACTGATCGGGTGCAGGGATAGTATCTCTTCCCATAGCTGTGCAAGCCGCAGCTCCAACCGGTCGCGCGGAGCGACCGAGGATGCCTGTGGTGTCGTGCGATCCATATCGGGCGATGGCAGTGCCTTACGATGGATCTTGCCGTTGGGCGTTTTCGGCAACGTAGGGAGGAGCATAAACACGCTCGGCAGCATGTAGTTGGGTAGGCGATCGGATAGGAAGGAGCGCAACTCAGCTGCCAACGCTGAACGCTGAACGCTGAACGCTGAAGAAGACCACTCCGGCCCATTTATCGTTCTGCGTTCAGCGTTCAGCGTTTCGGCGGGGACGATGTATGCCACCAGCCGTTCCTCGCCCGAGATATCGGTGCGAACCGCGACTGCAGCCTCCGCCACCTCCGCACGACCCAGCAGGGCGGCCTCGATCTCGCCCAGCTCGATGCGGAAACCGCGCAGCTTCACCTGCCCATCCGCTCGGCCCAGCACCTCGATCCGCCCGTCTGCCCGCCAGCGCCCCAGGTCGCCGGTTTTGTAGAGCCGGGTCCAGGGATCAGGGGTCGGGGGTCGGGGGTCCGGCACCTGATCGGTCACTCCTGATCCCTGACCCCTGATCCCTGACTCCCAAGTGTTGGGCACGAAGCGCTCGGCCGTCAGTTCGGGCCGGTTGTGGTAGCCGCGTGCCACGCTCGTTCCGCCGATCCATAGCTCTCCCGTCACCCCCACCGGCTGCAAGCTGCCTGCTCCGTTCACGATGTAGATGCGGTTGTTCTGTAGCGGTCGGCCGACCGTCACCAGCTCTTCCCCCGCTGCTGCGCGGATTACCGACGAGGCGTTGATGTCGGTCAGCTCGGTCAAGCCGTAGATGTTCACCACCGCCACCCGATCCCCCAGCCGCGCGAAGATCGTGCGCAGCAGCCCGCGCTCCAGCTTCTCCCCGCCGATCAGCAGGTAGCGCAATGCCGTCGCGACCGGCACGTCCAGCGCGCTCAGCACAGTCTGGTAATAAGATGGCACACCGTCCAGCACGCCGATGCCGTGGCGCTGCACGTATGCCAGCAGGGAGCTGCCGGCATACTTGATCTCGTCGGCGAGCAGGTGCAGCGTGCGACCGAACAGCAGCGTCGGGAAGATCTGGTTGACCGAGATGTCGAAGCTGATCGAGGTGATCAGCCCGACCGCCGCGACCTGCGGGTCGGCGAAGAACGTGCGCAGCCCATAGCAGAGGTTGATCAGCCCGCGCTGGAGCACCATCACCCCTTTGGGCCGACCAGTCGAGCCCGACGTGTAGATCACATACGCGCGCTGGGCGCTGTGCAGCGGTAGCGCGAGCGATGTGGTGGACTGTGCAGCGATGGTCGGCCAGTCGTGATCAAGGCAGAGCAGGTGCGTGCCCGGTCCAATGAGCAGCCGCTCGCGCAATCCCTCCAGCGTCAGCACGACTGGCGCGGCGGTATCGGCGAGCATGAAGGCCAGCCGCTCGGCGGGGTAGGTCGGGTCGAGTGGGACATAGGCACCGCCGGCTTTGAGGATACCCAGCACGCCGATCAGCAGTGCGAGCGAGCGGTCGAGGCACAGCCCGACCAGCGTGTCCGCACCAACCCCCAGGTGGTGCAGCTGGTGTGCGAGTTGGTTGGCGCGGGCTTCGAGGGCGGCGTAGCTGAGCGCGCCGTCACTCGCGACGACTGCGATCGCGTCGGGAGTGCGCGCAGCTTGAGTGGCGAAGAGCGACGCGATGGTCGCGTCGTGCGGGTAGCCAGCGTCGGTCGCATTCCATTCATGCAGCACCTGTTCGCGCTCGGCGGCGCTGAGTAGTGGCAGTGCGTCGATGCGCGTGTGCGGATTCGCGACGATGCTGGTCAGCAGCATCGTGAAGTGCTGCATCATCCGCGCGATCGTGGTCGCCTCGAACAGCGCGGTGGCATATTCGATGCTGCTCCACAAGCCATACGGCGTCTCGCTCAGCGCCAGCGTCAGGTCGAACTTCGCTGTCCGCGTCGAGATACCCACTGGCGCAATCGTCAGTCCTGGCAGCGTCAGCAGCTGCTGGGGTGTGTTTTGCAGCGTCAACATGACCTGAAATAGTGGGGTGTGGCGCAGCTCGCGTACTGGCTGTAGCGCCTCAACCAGTCGCTCGAACGGCAGCTCCTGATGCGCATACGCCCCCAGGCAGACCTCGCGCACCCGCTCAACCAACTCCGTGAAGGTCGGGTTGCCGCCTAGCCCGACCCGCAGTACCAGCGTGTTCACGAACAAGCCGATCAGCCCTTCGACCTCGTGCTGCTGCCGCCCGGCGATCGGGCTGCCCACCACCACGTCGGTTTGGCCGCTGTAGCGATGCAGCAGCATGGTCCAGCCGGCTAGCAGCACCATGAATAGTGTCGCGCCAGTCTTCCGGCTCAACGCCTGCAACTCCGCCGCAACTGCCGCCGCTACTTGCACGGTCGCGACTGCGCCAGCCGAGCTTGGGACGTGCGGGCGCGGGTGGTCGGTGGGTAGATCGAGCAGCGCCGGCGCACCGGCCAGCTGACCGCGCCAATAGTCTAGTTCAGCGTTCAGCACCGCACCGGTCAGCCGGGCGCGCTGCCAGAGCACGTAGTCGGCATACTGGATCGGCAGCTCCGGCAGCACCACCGGCACGCCAGATAGGTATCCTCGATAGAGCGCCTCGATCTCGCGCACGAACACCCCTACCGACCAGCCGTCCGAGATAATGTGGTGCATGTTCACAATGAGCACCTGCTCGGCTGGGTTCAGCTGCACAACGACGACGCGGAGCAGCGGCCCGCGTCCCAAGTCGAACGGCTGACCAGCCACTGCCATCACCACCGGCTCCAAGGTTGCCGTCTGCGCGCTTTCGGGCAGCCCGCTCAGGTCCAATAGGTCCGCAATCCGGCCAGGTGCAGGATGGATCACCTGGACGGGCTGGCCGTCGTGCTCGGCGAAGCTGGTACGCAGCGTCTCGTGGCGCGCGCACAATATCGTGAGCGTCTGCGTCAGCGCGCGCAAGTCCAGCTCGCCGTGCAGCCGCAGCGCGATCGGGATGTGGTAGCGCGCGCTGCCCGGCAGCAGCTGCTCCAGGAACCACAAGCGCTCCTGTGCGAACGAGAG
>Ga0075423_10007457_pt1 | contig 10328 bp, 5 predicted proteins | sample SoiMethybrSBSTD2_FD_80114 | JGI IMG/M metagenome (GOLD analysis project Ga0075423, IMG submission 80114) | Bulk soil microbial communities from a Populus tree surrounding site in Tennessee, USA - Soil MetaG P. TD hybrid SBSTD2 | ecosystem: Environmental > Terrestrial > Soil > Tree plantation...
GTGAGCCGCCGACAGCGCGTCCGCCAGGGCCGTCGCGACCTCGATCGCCCTCAGGCGCGGAAGCGGTCCCGGGATCAGGGCGGCGCGAAGAGTTTCACCCTCGAGAAGCTCCGTGACCGAGTACGTCACGTCCCCCTCGCGGCCGAAGTCGAAGATCGAGAGGATGTTCGGGTGGGACAGCGCCGCCACCGCCCGCGCCTCGCGTTCGAACCGCGAAAGCGAATCCGGATCGGTCGAAAGATGCGAGGGAAGCACCTTGACGGCCACGTCGCGCCCGAGTCGCGGATCGCGCGCCCGGTAAACCTCGCCCATTCCGCCCGCTCCGAGAAGCGAGAGAACCTCGTAGGGACCGAGCCGCGAGCCCGCCGGGAGAGTCATTTCTCGTTCTTAAGAGATGCGTCCCAATTGACGATCACACGGATCGGGGACTCACGGACTCTCTGAGCGGGCAGGCTGACCAGAAACCGTGATCCGTCCGGGGAAACGTCGTAGTTCTCGATTTCCGCGTCGCCACGGAAGAGCGGAACAGGAGCGCCGACCTCCAGTAGCGGGCCCAACGTCACTGGTTGGGCCATGAGGACGTCGCCCTGCGCGACGTAGTAGAGCTCTTTCCCGTCCCTCCGCCACCGCGGAAGTTTCCCTCCCGCAGGTGAGATGCGCCGCTTCTCCCCGCCACCCTCCGTCAGTGCCGCATAGATCTCGGCTTCTCCCGACTCATCCGACTCGTATGCAATCCACCGCCCATCCGGCGAGAAGCGCGGGCTCGTCTGGTTGAACCCCGTGCGAAGCCAGGGGGCCGGCTTGCGGTCCCCCTGGAGCGGCATGAGCCAGATGCTCCACAGCGTCGTTCCCAGCGCGTTCACGTAGGTGAGGAGGCGGCCGTCGCGCGAGATGTCCTCAGGCTGCTGGAGGCCGGGTTCCTTCAGGACAACCTTTTCGCTTCCCGGCACCCCGATCGTCATCTCGTATGCGTCCGGCGCACCCTGGCGGTCGGAACGGTAGATGAGCTTCGATCCGTCGGGCGACCACAACGGCAGGATCTCATCGACGGAATCGAAGTGAAGTCGCGTCGAAACTCCGCGTGAGAGCTCGAAGAGCCAGATGTCCGAGGTTCCCGTCCGGCGATCGGCGATGTCCACGGCCACTCTCCCGCCGTCCGGGGAGATCCGGAGTCCCTGCACGACCGATGGCTGGCCGAGCTGCCCGATCTCTTTCCCTTCGCGGTTCAACCAGACCAGCCGGGAGGGAGGCACCGCAGTCTCGTAAACGAGAACTCCCGCTTGCGAGACGGAAAAGGCCGCACTGCTCGGTCCGATGTGGTAGTAGACGTCGTCGGCGAGGAGATGGGGCTCTCCGTGAAGCTGCGCGGTCCGCTCGTCAAAACGTTGTGCGTAGAGCGCTCCCTCCCGGGCGAAGATCAGGTAGCCGGGCGAGACGTACTCGGCGCGGGAGTCCAGGCGGGCCACGGTACGACTCTCCTTCGAGTCGAGGGAGGAGAGGCGCAGCTCCCGATCTTGCGTTGTCTGGGGCGGATTGACGACGTACAGGAATCGCCGGCCGTCGGGCAGGAAATGCGGCCACAGGAGATTCACCTCGAGCTTCGAGGGACCGGGCGAAACGACCCGAATCGCTTGTCCTCCCTGATCCGAAACGCGATAAATCCCGGGTGGTGGAGCGAGCCGTGAAAAGAGAATCGTCCCTTCGCGGTTCCACGTCCCCACGATGGCGAATGGAGCCTCGCAGAGCTCCTCCGGATGACCTCCGGTTGCCGGGATCTTCTTCAGCTTCCCGCCCGCGAAGAAGGCGATGAAACGGCCGTCCGGCGACCAGAAAGGGACCGTGGCGTCGAGCGAGCCCTCCAGCTCCACGGCCTCTTCCGAATCGAGCGGCCGCAGATAAAGGCGACTGCGCCCTCTGGAGACCGCCTCGATGACCAGCCGCGTTCCATCCGGTGAGATCGAAACCGCTCTGGAAATCGGCGAGACCGAGTAGGTCGTTCCGGCCGGGATCGGAATGGAGAATCGCATCGGGCGCGCGGAAGGCTCTGGCCGCGGACGACGACCGATCAGGACCGCCGCCAGAGCGGCGGCGAGAAGCAGCGCAACAGCGGAAGCGGCAAAGAGAGGGGCGGCGAGTCTCGGCCGCCGGGTAATCGCGGGCGCCGCCTGGGTGTCGCCGGCCTGCACTCCCGACAGCGCTTCGAGATCGAAGGCGAGATCGTGGGCGGAGTGGAACCGGGCCTCAGGGTTCTTCTCGAGGCAGTGGCGGACGATGCGATCGACCGCGGGAGCGATCGATCGGTTGGTAGACGAAAGATCGGGCGGGTCCTCCCGCAGGATCGCCGACATCGTGTCGGCGGCCGAATCGCCGTGAAACGCTCTTTGACCCGAGAGCATCTCGTAGAGAATTGCCCCGAAAGAAAAGATGTCGCTTCGCGCGTCGGCGGGCTTGCCGCGAACCTGCTCGGGGGACATATAGCCGAGCGTACCCAGCACGACCCCCGGCTCGGTGCCTGCCGTTTCGGTCGGAAGGTTGGTCTGCGGTCCCGACGACTCCCGCTGCGTCAGCTTTGCCAGGCCGAAGTCGAGGATCTTGACGCGTCCGTCTTTCGTGACGAACAGGTTCTCGGGCTTCAGGTCGCGATGGACGATGCCTTTCTCGTGCGCCGCCGCCAGCCCGTGCGCGATCTGGACCGCGTAATCGATCGCGCGGCGCGGTGTGAGTGGCCCGCCGGCGACGTTGCTTCGCAATGTCTCGCCCTCCAGCAGCTCCGTGATGACGTAAGGCGAGCCGTCGTGCTGGCCAACGTCGTAGACCGCGGTGATGTTCGGGTGGTTCAGGATCCCCGCCGCGCGAGCTTCCTGCTCGAAGCGACGCAGCCGATCGGGATCGGTCGAGAACGAGGCAGGAAGGACCTTCACCGCGACCTCGCGACCGAGGCGCGTGTCTTTTGCGCGGTAGACCTCTCCCATCCCGCCCGCGCCGATCGGTGCGACGATCTCGTAGGGGCCCAGCCGGAGACCCGCAGCGAGGGTCATTTCTCCTTCTTCAATGCCGCGTCCCAATTGACGATCACACGGATCGGCGACTCCGGAGACTTCTCGAGCGGAGTGGTCACGAGGAATCGGCTTCCGTCGGGGGAGACGTCGAAGTTCCGGATCCCCGTTTCCAGCCGGACGAGCGAAGCGCCCGGTCCCGCCTGCAGGCTCGCGCCCGAGGTGACGGGCACGGCCACGATCGAGTCGTCCGGCGCGGCGTAGAAGAGCTCCTTTCCGTCGCGGCTCCACTTCGGCGCCCTTCCCCCCGACGGCGAGATCCGCTTCTTGTCGCCCGCCCCGTCCGTCAATGCGACGTAGACCTCGCGCGTCCCCGACTCGTCCGAGTCGTATGCGATCCACCGCCCGTCCGGTGAGAATCGTGGATTCCGCTCGTTGAACGGGGAGCGAAGCCAGGGCTTCGGCTGATGGTCTCCCTCGAGCGACGCCAGCCAGATGTCGGCGGTCGATGCTGCGTCTTGCAGGAAGACGAGACGACGGCCGTCCGGCGAGATGTCCTCGGATTGCTGGACGCCCGGCAGGATCAGGAGCGACCGTTCGCTTCCCGGCGACCCGACGACCATTTGGTCGATGTCCGGCGGTCCCTTGTCGTCCACCCGGAAGACGAGCCGCGCGCCATCGGGGGTCCACACGGGAGCGCCTTCATCGATCTGGCCCGAGGTCAATCGGGTGGAAGCTCCGCTCGCGGCCTCGAAGACCCAGAGATCGGACGTGCCGAACCGGCTGTCCTCGATGTCAACAGCGACCTGGTTCCCGGCTGGAGAGATCCGCAGATAGTTGACGACCGCGGGCTGGCCGAGGACTCCGATCTCCTTACCCCGCCGGTCGAGCCACGCGAGCCGCACGGGAGTCTCCGCGGCCTGGTACGCGATGACACCGGCCTGGGAGACGGAGAAAGCGGCGTGCCCCGGTCCGAAGAAGTGTTGGACGTTTTCGGCCAGAAGAGTCGGCTCCCCCGAGAGAACCGCCTTCTTCTCGTCGAACGGCTGCGCGAAAAGAGCGGTCTCACGGACGTAAATCAGGTAGCCCGGCGCCGCATATTCGAAACGGGAGGCGAGCGAAGTGATCGCGCGGACCTCTCGTGAGTCGAGCGACCCCACGCGGAGCTCTCTCGACTTCATGTTCGGCGCGAGTGCCTGAAAGAGAAAACGCCGGCCGTCCGGGAGGAACTGGGGCCACAGAAGCGCGACCGGATCGGAGGGGTCGACGCCCAGGACGCGGACGGGCTCCCCGCCCCGGTCCGAGACACGGAAGATCCCGGGCTCGCTCGGCGGGATCTGCGAGAAGAGAATCGTCCCGTCCCGACCCCACGTCCCGAGCCAGTCGATCGAGGCCGGGCAGAGCTCTTCCGCCGGACCGCCCGCGGCCGGGACCTTCTTCACCTTCCCGTCGGCAAAGAACGCGATGAAGCGGCTGTCGGGCGACCAGAAGGGCGAGCTCGCGCCGAGAGTCCCTTCGAGCTCGGTGAATTTCTCGGAGTCGAGGGGACGAAGGAAGAGGCGGCGTCGTCCGTTGGAGACGGCTTCGACGACGAGGCGCGTGCCGTCTGGCGAGATCGAGAGACCCCTGGAGACCGCGCCGGGCGCGTAAGTCGTGCCGGGCGGGATCGGTACCGAAAAACGCACGGGCCGCAGCGCTCGCGTCGACATCGGCCGGCGGAGAAGGAGTGCCGCGACGGCCGCTGCGAGAACGAGGGTGATCGCGCCCATCGCGAGGAGCGCCGGCGGTGTTCGGCGCTTCAGCGAGGGCGGCGCAGCGATCCCGGAGGTTTCACCGGTCGCCGGAAACTGCAGCTGGAACGCGAGATCGTGCGCCGAGTGGAAGCGCGCCTCCGGGTCCTTCTCGAGGCAGTGGTGGATGATCCGGTCGAGGGCCGCGGGGACCTGCCGATTCGTCGACGAGAGGTCCTCGGGCTCCTCCCGCAGGATCGCGGACATCGTGTCGGCCGCGGTGTCGCGGTGGAACGCTCTCTTCCCCGACAGCATCTCGTAGAGGATTGCGCCGAACGCGAAGATGTCGCTGCGCGCGTCGGCGGATTTGCCGCGCACTTGCTCCGGAGACATGTAGCCGAGGGTTCCCATCAGCACGCCGGGCTCGGTTCCTGCGGACACGGGAGTCGTCGGAAGATTCGTCTGCGGCCCGACCGCGTCGATCTGCATCAGCTTCGCCAGGCCGAAGTCGAGGATTTTCACGCGCCCGTCGCGAGTGACGAAGAGGTTCTCCGGCTTCAGGTCGCGGTGGACGATGCCCTTTTCGTGCGCGGCGGCGAGTCCGTTCGCGATCTGGATCGCATAGTCGAGGGCACGGCGCGGGGCAAGGGGCCCACCGGCGAGCCGACTGCGCAGCGTCTCCCCTTCCAACAGTTCCGACACGACGTACAACGAACCGTCGACGGTGCCGATGTCGTAGACCGCCGTCACGTTGGGATGATTGAGGACGCCGGCGGCGCGCGCTTCCTGCTCGAAACGACGGACGCGGTCGGCATCGTCGGAGAACGACGCGGGCAGGACCTTCACCGCCACTTCCCGGCCCAGCCTGGGATCCCGGGCCCGGTAGACCTCTCCCATGCCGCCGGCGCCGATCGGCGCGACGATCTCGTAGGGGCCGAGTCGGGAGCCGGCAGCGAGAGTCACGACAGAACCGTCAGAGAGGCACCGACGTCTCGACGTCCTTCCGGTAGAGCTCGTATGCCTTCTGATACTCCATCACGCGTGCGACCTCGCCGATGAACCCCTGACTGTATCCGGCGCGCCTCAGCAGGTGAAATCCCATCTCCATGCCGGACGTGATGCCTCCGGCCGTGATGATGCGTCCGGCATCGACGACCCGGGCGCGGCTGATGCGAGCGGCCGGCGCGATCTGAGCAAGCCGGTCGATCGGAACCATTCCGGCGGGCGAAGACTCCAGGCGATCGGGTTCTTTGCGATTCGTCGCCGGAAGCCCGTCGAGGAGTCCCATCTTTCCGTAAACCCATGACCCCGTGCAGACGCTCGTCAGGAGCGTCGAATCGGCCAGTGACCGGACGTATTCGTGCAGGCGCCGGTTGTAAACCTCCTGTCGAGTGCCGAAGCCTCCGGGGATCAGAAACGCGTCCATTGCCGGAGCGTCGTCGAAGGAGTAGTTCGGCAGAACCGTGAAACCTGCCTGGGTTTGGACCGGCCGAAGCGAGTCGGCGATCAGGAACGCGTCGAGCTCCGGATCGAATCGTCGCGCCACCGAGAACACGCCATACGGCGCGGCGAAGTCCACGATCTCCGCGTCTTTGAATACGTAGATTCCGAGTCGAAACCCGGATATTCGGGGCTTCTCCGGCATGAATCCCTCCAGCGAAATCGTCGAGCTGAAAGTCTATGCCCCGCGGCGGCATCCCGTAGTCCTCATCGGAAGGTAGAGTTTGCCGACACCCCGATCTCGCCTGGCGAGGAGGTTCGAGCTGAAATTCGAGCGCGCGGATTTTACTGCGGTGTTGATCGTTTCGCTCGCGGAAGCGATTGCGTGCTCACGCGGCGACAAGAGCCATCCGGTGAAGGGATCTGCCACGACTCCAACTCGGCAACCAGCACCCGCTGTGGCGTCCGGGATCGCGGAGTGGTCGCACGGTCCGCACAACTACCGACTGCACCTCACGACGGAAGACGATCTGTCGAGCCGCGAAGCCGACGTCACGATCACGGAGAACGAGGATCACACTTTTCGAATCCAAGAGCAGCGACCCGGAGGTGCTCGAAGCGCGGTGACGGAAGACGGCGCATGGCACGAGACCGCGGGCGGCGCCGTGGCGGTCGACCTGACCAACGTCAACGGTCGAAAACCCCGCGCGACGGAAGAGCTCACGATCGAAATGAGAGACGGGTTCCCCGTCGTCACCGGCTATTCGGGCAAGACGCTTTACGACATCCGGGCGGCCGCTTTCGACCTCGGCACCGGTGACCGGCATCCGCTCGTCCGGGAGCTGCACCGACGGCTCGCGCGCGTCCGTTACCTGCACTTCGATGACCCGGGTAGTGACTTATTTGCGGAGGAGACCCGCAAGGCGGTCGTCGCGTTCCAGGAAGCCGAGGGCCTGTACCCGGACGGTGAAGTCGATGTCGAGACCTGGATGCAGCTGGCTCATCCCCCGCCACCGCTGCCGACGGAGACTCCGTTGCCGCCCGAACCGGCCGAGAGAAGACAGAAGATCACGCCGGGCACGACCCATCTCGAAGTTCCCCGGCGAACCGAGGACGGGCGCCCGATCATTTATTTCACGTTCGACGACGGCCCCTCGAAGCCTTATTCCCAACAGATACTCGATTTGCTCGCGAGGAATCGCGCCCGGGGCACCTTCTTCGTCGTTGGAAGGCAGATGCGCGCGTACCCCGGTCTCGTGCGAGCCGAGGCCGCGGCGGGGCATTTCGTCGGCAATCATTCGATGCACCACAAGAATCTCTCGCGGTTGGAGGCGCACGAGTTTCTGGCGGAGGTCGCGACCACTCGCGATCTGATCCTCGAGACGCTGGGCGATGTGCTGGTCCTGGATAAGGGCATGCACTATCTTCGTCCGCCCTATGGGGCCTTGAGCCCCAACGCGTTGCAGTATGCGGCTCGGCACGGCTTCACGATCGCGCTCTGGGACATCGACCCGATGGACTGGCGCCGGCCGCCGGCGGACGTGATGACACGAGACATTCTTCGCAGCGCTTTTCCAGGCGCGATCGTTCTCCTGCACGACGGCGGAGGTGACCGCAGTCACACCATCGCTGCGCTCGAGGTCGTCCTGCGCGAGCTGAAGGCAAGGGGATATGTCTTTCGAAGCATCGGTACGCCCCCGTCGACGAGCCGGCGATTTCGCTGACGCGATGCTCCGCAGCCGGTTTCAGCCGGCGACGTGGAGCTGGTTCAGCAGGAACGCGTAGTCGAACGCGGTCTCGCGCAGCTTGTCGTACCGGCCGGACGATCCGCCGTGCCCGCCCGCCATGTTGACCTTGAAGATGAGCGGGTTCGAGTCGGTTTTCGTTGCGCGGAGCCGCGCGACGTACTTCGCCGGCTCCCAGTACATCACCTGGCTGTCGTTGAATGAGGTCTTCACCAGCATCGCAGGATAGGGCTTCGCGGCGATGTTGTCGTAGGGGCTGTAGCTCCGCATGTACTCGTACTGCTCGCGGATCCGCGGATCCCCCCACTCCTCGAACTCTCCGACCGTCAACGGGAGGGTCGCGTCGAGCATCGTGTTGATCACGTCGACGAACGGCACCCGCGCAATGGCCGCCTGGAAGAGGTCGGGACGCATGTTGACGACGGCTCCGACGAGGAGTCCCCCGGCGCTGCCTCCTTCGATGGCGAGCCGGTCGGGCGACGTCCACTTCTCGCCGACGAGGTACTCGGCCACCGCGATGAAATCGGTGAAGGTATTCTTCTTCGCGAACATCCGGCCCTGGTCGTGCCACTTCTTTCCCATCTCGCCTCCGCCGCGCACGTGCGCGATGGCGCAGACGACGCCGCGATCGAGCAGGCTCACGCGGTTCGACGAGAAGCTCGGATTGTTCGAGATCCCGTACGACCCGTACCCGGTCAAGAGCAGCGGGTTGTGACCGTCGCGCTTTACGCCCTTCCGGTAAACGATCGAGATCGGGATCGACGTGCCGTCGGCCGCCCGCGCGCGGAGCCGCTCGGAGACGTATCGCGAGGCGTCGTACCCGCCGAGAACCTCCGTCTGTTTCAGGAGCTTCCGCTCTCGCGTCGCCATGTCGTAGTCGAAGACGGATTCCGGCGTTACGAGGGACTGGTATCGGAAACGAAAGATCCCGGTGTCGAACTCCCGGTTGTCTCCGGAGAACGCGGCGTACACGGGCTCGGGGAAGTCGATCGAGTGCGAGATCCCGCTCCCGAGATCGGTTACGCGGAAGCGCCGCAGCCCTTCGACCCGCTCGTAGAGCACGAGGTAATTGGCGAAGAGGTCGTGACCCTCGAGCATCACGTCGTCGCGGTGCGGGACGATCTCCTTCCAGTTCGCGGTGCGCGGGTCCGACACCGGCGCCGTGACGAGCCGGAAGTTCCGTCCCCGATCGTTGACGCGGATGTAGAAGAGGTCGCCGCGATGATCGACGTCGTATTCGCGATCCTTCTCGCGCGGGGCGATCATCGTTAGAGCGCTCGCCGGTTCCGCCGCGGGAACGAACCGGATCTCGCTCGACGTGTGGCTGCCGGCGACGACGAACACGTACGCGCCGCTCCGGGAGCGGCTGAGGTCGAGGGTGAAGCGCTCGTCCTTCTCCTCGTAGAGGAGCGCATCGGCCGCCGGATCGTTCCCGACCGCGTGGCGGTAGAGCCGATAGGGCCTCTTGGCGGCGTCGTCGGTGACGTAGAAGAGCGTCCGGTTGTCGGCGGCCCAGGCCATCGAGCTGACCTTCGCGATGCGTTCCGGGCCGATGGTCCCCGTTCGGAGGTCTTTGACCGCGAGCGTGTACTCGCGGAAGCCGGTCACGTCCGTCGTGAACGCGAGACGGTTGGCGTCGTCGCTGACCTCGGCGTCGCCGATCGCGAAGAATCTCTCTCCCTTCGCGAGCTCGTTCTGGTCGAGATAGACCTCCTCGGGCGCGTCGAGACTTCCCTTGCGCCGGCAGAGGATCGGATACTGCTTCCCCTTCTCCGTGCGCGAGTAGTAGAAGTAGGGGCCCTTCCGATAGGGCACCGTCAGATCGGTCTCCTTGATCCGGCCGAGCATCTCGGAATAGAGGGTCTCCTGGAGTGGCTCCGTCGGCTTCATCAGCTTGTCCGTGTAGGAGTTCTCCGACTCGAGGTAGGCGCGGACCTGCGGGTCGTCTTTTCGGCGGAGCCAGAAGTACTCGTCAGCGCGCTTTTCGCCGTGCATGACGTCCACCTTAGCTTCCCGACGCGCGATCGGCGGCGACGGAAGAACCGTGACCGGTGAGGCTGCCGGACCGGCGAGCAGAGCGACGCCCAGGGCGAGCAGCGAAGATGTCATTGGGCCACCTCATAGCTCCGAAAGTCGCCGATCTTATCGGACCGGCGCCGCCTTAGAATCAAAGATTCTGCGGAGGTCACACTAATGAAGAGCTCGAAGCCTGCCGTTGCGCTCGCCCTCCTTCTTCTCACTCCGGTCGGCCGGGCGATCGCCGACGTCGGACACGAGCACAAAGAGGGGGATCCGACGAAGCTCGGGAAGGTTCACTTCCCGATCTCCTGCGGCGCAGAATCCCAGAGAAAGTTCGACGTCGCGCTGGCGATGCTCCACTCGTTCTGGTACGGCAAATCCGACAGGGCCTTCGCCGA
>Ga0075423_10007458_pt1 | contig 10328 bp, 11 predicted proteins | sample SoiMethybrSBSTD2_FD_80114 | JGI IMG/M metagenome (GOLD analysis project Ga0075423, IMG submission 80114) | Bulk soil microbial communities from a Populus tree surrounding site in Tennessee, USA - Soil MetaG P. TD hybrid SBSTD2 | ecosystem: Environmental > Terrestrial > Soil > Tree plantation...
CGAGCTCGGCCCGGGCCGCTATCGATTCACGGTGCCCGGCCTCGACGCCGGCTCGTGGAAGATCACGCTCAGCCTGAGTGATGCCGGCAGCGGCGTGTACGACCTCGAGGTGAGCCGCTGACGCGCTCTTCGACGCGCCGCGTGCTCGTCATCGTCGTGATGTCGATGCTGGTCGTCGGGTGCGACGGGCAGCCTTCGGTCACGTACTCGAGCGCGCCACCGGCGTCGGCATCGCGCGCGTGGAATTTCGACAGCGATCCTCCCGGCAGCCTGCCATCGGGTGCCGAAGCATTCAGCGGCAGTTGGACGGTGCGGTCAGAGAGCGATGCGCCCTCCCGACCGAACGCGCTATGCCAGGTCGGGAGCGCGGAGTTTCCAGCTGTCGCGCTGAGCGGCACCGTCTACGGTGACTCGACGATCACGGTCCGTTTCAAGCCGATCTCGGGCCGGACCGACCAGGCGGCTGGGATCATCTTTCGCGTTCAGGACAGGGACAACTACTACATCCTGCGCGCGAATGCGCTCGAATCGAACGTGAATCTCTACAACTACGCCGGCGGACGCCGCAGCGGGATCAAAGACGGGAGCGCGAAGGTCGCGGCCGGCGAGTGGCACGAGCTACGTCTCGAGGTCGCCGGCGATCGCATGCGGGGCTACCTCGACCGACAGCTCGTCGTCGAGGCCGTTGACGGCACGTACAAAGCCGGTCGGGTCGGCGTCTGGACGAAGGCAGACTCTGTGAGCTGCTTCGATGACTTCAAGGTCGAGTGATGCGTTTTTCCGTACTTCCGCACGGCGCGACCGGCACCTGGCTCGACGAGATCCTCGAGTTCGGACTGCCGCTCATCATCCTCATCGTCCTGTACCTGTGGTCCTCGCGTAAGCCGAAAGAGAAGCAGAAGACCAAATGAACTTTCCCATCTCCCGTCAAGGTCTTCAGGACATCGCGCAGTTCCTCATCGCCGGGGCGGTCGTGTTCCTCGTACTCGCTCTCGTCACGCGTTACCGCGGTGGCGACTGGCGCCGGTTCGCGATCAGCGCCGGCGCACTCGGCGCGCTGGTCGTCGTGTCATACGCGCTCGCGTTCACGGTCGCGCCCAACATCCCCACGCCGTCCGTCCCTTTCACCGCGCGCTTCATGCAGAACCCGACGCCGGACACGCCCGAGACGATCGACCGCGGGCGCGTCGTCTTCCAGGCGAACTGTGCCATCTGCCACGGGCCGCGCGGCCTCGGCGACGGTCCCCAGGCATTCGTTCTGCGCCCCATGCCGGTGAACCTCCAGCTGCACGTACCGCAGCACGCCGCGGGTGAGATCTACTACTGGATCACGAACGGCGTGGCCGGCACCGGCATGCCGGCGTGGAAGGAAGTGAGGGCGACTGACGGGTCGCAGGGGAGCGGACTGACGGACGAGCAGCGTTGGGCGATCGTCCGGTACCTGCAGGCCCTGGCCTCAGGAAAGATCGACCGCTAGCCGCACGCACAGGCGGACCGGGCCCTACCGCGGCCCGGTCCGCCTCGCGCGATGGATGTGGCTAGCTGTTGCGCGAAAACTGCTCGCGACGCATCCGCTCCTCGATCACCGAGTTGGGTCGGCCATCGCCACCCGCGGGCGAGGGCTGCGGCGATGTGTCCAGTCGATCCATGGCTGAGGTGGCCTGCCCGCGCCATTCGCGCAGGACCCTTCCGGCCTCCTCGCGTCCGCCCAGACCGAACGCGAGGGCGAACGCCAGAGCGACGGCTGCGACGACGCCGGTGAACAGGATGTTGATGAGCGTCGCGGCGACGCCGATCTGCGAGGCGGCGGCGACGATGCCGAAGCCGAGCACCGTGGCGTAAGCGAGCGTCGCGAGCGCGCCGGAGTTCGGCACGGCTGCGCTCTCGGTCGCGCCGAGGACGAGATTGCGGGTCACGCCGGCGAGCCACGCGAACGCCCCGAGGATGAGCAGCGCGACCAGCAGATTCGGAATGAAGCCGATGATCTGGCTCAGCACCGAGCTCACGGCCGTGATGCCTACCGCGTTGGCGGCCATCACGACGAAGATGAGCCGTACGTACCAGGTGACGATGCCGCCCACGAGGCCGGCTGCGTCGAGCTTGAGACGCGCACGTTGCAGGAAGGCGGTGATGCCCGCCTTCGTCGCGAGCTGATCGACGCCGACCTTGCGAAGCAGGCGCGAGACGAAGCCGCCCGCGATGCCGGCGACGATCCAGCCGATGACGAGCAGCAGGAGCGCACCGACGATCGATGGCAGCGCGGCGAGGAAGTTAGTGAGCATCGTGTTCACAGCGTCCATGGTTGCAACACCTCTCTCGAAATTGGGCCTTAAGTTCGCTCGCATGACGAGCATTCGCGGAGCCTGACTGCCTGGCGCGTTAGGACGCCGTCATGCACTTCCGCAACGAGGACGCGCCGAGTGGGTAACAGCCCGCTAGATCGGGCTGGAGCCGGTGATCGTGGCGCGCGAGACCTTGATCGGCGGGCAGAGGCAGACGATGGAGCCCATCCCGTTCGAGGACCACCAGTCGCGCGCGAGCCGCTGCGGGCCCATGAGGTCGATGCCGGAGAAGAGGTCGAGCGCGCTCATCGTGTAGCGGACGTTCGCGAGCGCACGCGTGATGCGACCGTCCTCGATGAGGAACGTTCCATCGCGCGTGGTCCCCGTCATGGTCGCGCGCTTGGGGTCGGGCGTGTTCGTGTAATGGAAGCGCGTGATGAGCACGCCGCGCTTCACCGCGCGGATGAGCTGCTCGCGCTTCGCGTCTCCGCCGCCCATCGTGAGATTTCCAGCATGACCGCCGACGCCATAGCGGCGCGGGTCGGCCGCGTGCCCCGTGGAGCGCGTGTTGAACCACTGCGCGGATTGGCGGTCGTGCACGACGCCTTTCGCGACCCCGCCCTCGACGAGCGCGACCCGCTGCTTCGCGGTGCCCTCGACGTCGAAGGGTATCGCGAGCGTGCGGTCATCGAGCCCGTCGTCCCAGAGCGAAAAGCGAGGACCGGTGACCTGCTCACCCAATCTGTCCTTCATGAACGATCGACCGTCCTTGAGCGTCTGGCCGGTGAGTCCGGTCAGCGACAGGAAGCGCAGGACCTCCGCGACCGCGAGCTCCTCGAACACCGCCTCGTAGTCGCCGGGCGCGAGCTGCGTACGGTCCCGATCGAGGGCAGCCTTCTCGATCGCGCGTGATGCCACGCCGTCGGCATCGAGCGAGCGCGTGCTCCACCCGAGATCCTCGGCCCAACCCGTTCCGGTGTCGCTCGTGACCAGAGCGCGGAGGTACGCCGTCGTACTCGGCGCGTAGCGCGCGACGCCGTTCGTGTTGGCCAGGGAATCCTCGGTCAGCTCGATCTGGTGCGTTCCCGCGGCCCGGAAGCCGCGCGCCTTCGCGGCAGCGGTGATGCGCTTGATCGCGTCCGCCTGGTGCCCGGCATCGGCCCGCGCGGTGCCGGCGTCATACGACCTGGGCTCCGCGGCGGGGCTGGGCTCGGCGAGGCCGGGCCACTCGGCGTTCGGCGCGCTCTCGCGCGCGGCCGCGGCCGCGTCGCCAACAAGGCGCCGGAGATCAGCGGGATCGAGCGAGTTCGCGCTCGCGATGCCCACTGCCCTCCCAATGGCAACGCGTGCCTGCACATGTGTCTCGTCGGCGACGGCGTTCTGATGGATCTCGTTCTTCGCGTAGCGCGTGATCGCGGAGCGGCGGCGATGGACCCAGAGCTCGGCCTCGTCGCCCTTCGCATCGCGGAGCGCGGCCTGAAGCGGCGCGAGCATCGCGTCGCGCCCGAGTGCGGTCACCCGCGCACCTCGATCGGCACGTCGCGGAACCGTGCGTGTGCGGCGCCGTGGCCGACGCGCATGAGCTGCAGCGGCTCGCCCTTCGCGCACGACAGGAAGCCATGCAGCTCCCAGTCATCCGCGACGCCGTCACAGCGTCCCCAGAACGCGGGCGTCAGCGACTGGAAGGAGACGCCTCGCGCGTAGCCCTCGAGCACGCCGTTCCTGATGACGCGCGCGGACTGCGTCGAGAAGTGGAAGTTCTGCCTCTTGTCGTCGAGCGAATACGAGGCAGGCGACTCCATCAGCAGTCCGTTCTCGACACCCTTGATGAGCGCGTCGTAGCTCTGCGCCCCGGGATCCAGGCTCACGTTCACCATCCGCACGATCGGGAAGTGCTGCCATCCCTCGGCGCGCGCCGAGCCGATCGCGACCGGCATCCCCAGCGCAGCCGCGGTCTCGCGCGACGTGAGATACCCCACAAACGTGCCTCGGTCGATGAGCTTGGTGCGCATCGCCGGCACGCCATCGTCGTCCCACCCGAACGTGCCCATGCCGCCCGGGACCGTCGCGTCGGCGGTCATCGACACGTGCTCCGAGCCGTACCGGAGCGAACCGCGGTCCTTCGGCCACATGAACGTCGTCCCCGCGAAGGCGACTTCGTACTCGAGCACGCGGTCGGCCTCGGTCGGATGGCCACAGGACTCATGCACCAGAAGGGCGAGGAACTCGGGCGTGAAGACGAGCGTGGTCGGCCGCTCCGCGGCAAGCGGCGCCTCGAGCATCGCCTCGGCATCGTCGCGATAGCGGGCCGCACGGCTCGCGAGGTCGAGGTGCTCGATGAACTCCCACCCGGCCTGGCGCGTGAGACGGCCGTCGTAGCGCTGCGCCGGCTTGGCGCCGGCCTTCACGGCGGTCACGCTGACGCCGGCACCGGACTCGACGATCTCCTGACGCACGTCGGTGCCCTCGCTCGTCACGAGATGCTTGCGCGTCCGGTACGCGGCGACGCTCCCTCGGCGCGACACGGCGTGCGGGCCCTTGAGGTTGGCGTCGGCCGCGCGCAGCAGCGCGATCCGCTCGGCCACCGGGACCGCGAACGGGTCTCGCACGATCGTGGTCCGGTACTCGCCCCGCTGCGGCGCGACCGGCGCCAGCGCGACGGACGCCGTGCGTGTGCTCGCTGCGGCTTCGGCACGCGCGAAGGCCTCATCGACGATGTTCCGGAGCGCCGACTCGTCGACGCGGTCGGTGGCAGCGAAGCCCCACGCGCCGCGGTGAAGGACGCGGAATCCGATGCCGCGATCACCCGATCGCGTGACCGACTCGACCTCGCCGTCGCGCACCGAGACCGCCTCGAACTCACGCTCGACGTGACGCGCGTCGGCGTACGCCGCGCCTCGGCGCGCGCCGAGGTCGACGAGATCCGCCAGCTGGGAGTCGCGCTCGGGCACCCGCGAAAGATTAAGCGAGTGCGGATGGCTGGTCCCCTTGGGGGGTTCAGGGGGTTCTCCCCCTGCGATGACAAGGTACACTCGGATCAGAACAAAACGGCGCGCGCGACGACCAATGCGTTCGTGAGGGACGCGCTCGCGTACCGACCGCGCTTCGGCATCACGGATCTCGTGAGCTAAAGAGCGTCTTGGGACGAGGGTGAGCAACTAGCGCGTGACTCCGGGAGGGGTCCGCGAACGGGTCGGGCGGCGTGTGCGCTCCATAGGAGATTCCCATTGCCCGACGTCGCTCTCCTCATTGACTGGGAGAACGTCTACTACACGCTGCGGCAGCACACCACAGGACCGCTGCCGTCATCACTCGCGATCCTGCAGGCGATCCTCAAGAAGGCCGCCGAATTCGGCCCGGTACGCGTGAAGCTCGCGATCTTCGGTCAGGAGGTCGCGATGCAGGACGAGACGCTGCTCATGGCGCTCGAGTTCACCGGCATGGAGCCCATCCCGGTGGCGCAGCGCATGAGCGGCCGGCTCCTCAAAGGACGGTCCGACGCGGTCCTGATCACGCGCGCGATGAAGCTTCTGTACAAGGATCGGCCGGACATCGAGGTCTGGTTCATCGTCTCCGGCGACCGCGACCTCAACGCCCTGTGCAAGGCGCTGAAGGACGAAGATAAGAAGGTCTATCTCGTGGCCGGCGATCTCTCGCTCGCCAACGAGCTCCGCGAGTCGCCGCATCTGCGTGACGACGTCTTCTTGCTCGAGGACCTCATACCCGAGGCGCGCTGGACGCGTGGCGGTCTGCGCGTCGACGACACGCAGCACGGGAAGGAAGAGCGGCGTCCCGAAGAAACCGTGGCCGCGCGCACGCGCGCTCGTCGCGGCGGAAGCGGACGCGGTGGCGGAGCACGCCCCGCGCGCGCCACGCCTCCGGTGGTGCCGGCGGTCGTGCCGACCGCGGCGCCCGAATCCGATAAGGAGCAGAGACGGCTCGCCGTCCTGCTGCTCGACCAGCTTGTCGCGACACATGCCTCCTCGATGGCCCGCGGCGACTTCGTCCGGTCCGTCGTGCCGCTCTCAGAGAAGGAAGCCTCCAGCGTCCTCGAGGAGCGGATCGACGCTGCGATCGAGCAGCACCACATCGAGGCGAAGCTCGAGGGTCGCATGCGCGCGAAAGCGAAGCAGCTCCTCTCGCCGAACTTCAGCTCCCCGCTCGTCGCCGAGACGTACTTCCACTTCGTGCGGCTCCTGCGCCGCATCAACACCGTCACGAAGGACACCAAGCGCGTACCGGTCGTCGAGGCGGTCCTCGATCCCCTCTCGCGCGCGGATCAGCCCGGCGGCATCGCGCGCGGTCGGACGCAGCGTCGCGTCCTGCTGGAGACGCTGTTCAACATCGCCGAGGAGCGCGGCGCCATCCAGAGCGAGTCGGTCCAGCGCGACGGGCGCGAGATCACGATGTGCTGGCTGGTGGACGATCATCCGCTCGTGATCTACGCGCGTCAGCCAGCCGCCGCGATCGCGCACCTCTTCAACTTCGTCAGCACGACACGTGCGCGCGGCGACCGCGCGGACTGGGTCAACGCGGCACTGTTCGCGGAGCTCCTCTCGCGGGTGGAGGGCGACGCGCTCGAGTCGAACATCCGCAGCGCCGTGGAGCGCGGGATCATGAAAGGGGAGGACCACGGAAAGAAGGCCGGCTTCGTCGTCATGCGCGACCACCCCGAGGTGCGCACGGTCCTCGGCGAATTTGGCGGCCTGAACGGCGACGCCGTCGAGCGGGTCGTGACGGCGACTGCTGCGGCGTCGGAGACGGACGACGCCGACGAGGGCGAGCCCGCGACCCCAGCGCTGTCGCCGCCGGCGACGAGCGCACTCATGAACGGAGCACCCGTCCCGCCACGCAAGCGCACCCGGCGTGGGTCGCGCGGTGGACGGCGGCGGGGTGGACGCGGGCGCAACAAGACGACGGCCGCGGGAACGGGAACGGAAGCAGCCGACTGATGGCCCGCATCCTCATCGTCGAAGACGACGCGTCGAGCATGGACCTGGCGCTCCGCATCGTGAGGCTCGCCCGTCATGAACCGATCACGACGATGGACGGCGAGACCGCGTTCGCGGTCGCGCAGGCGACGCATCCACAGCTCATCCTCCTCGATCTGCACATCCCGCGGCTCGATGGCTACGCCTTCGCACGTGCCGTCCGCAGAGAGACGTGGGGCAAGGACCTGCGGATCGTCGCTGTCTCAGCGTCCGCGACGCCACCGGATCGCGATCGGGCGATCGCTTCCGGATGCGATGGATTCCTCGCCAAGCCCTATTACCCGGAACAGCTTCGCGCTGTGATCGACCAATATCTGCCCGCGCACGCTAAGCGCACACATAGGGACCGATAACGCGCAAACCCGCGTTTCTGTGGCCGGTTGGGCGCAGCGCGCGGACCCGCGTTCGACGGCCGATACACGACCGTTGCAATAAGCACGCATGACCGGCGTCACGCGGTCAGTCCCTGGCACGAGATGCGCAGCCTTTCACAAGACATGGTGACAAATGGTCACGTACACACGCGGATCGTCATCGTCGTCGAGGACGACAAGCCGATCGGGGAGCTGCTAGCCGGCGTGATCAACGACGAAGAGGGCTATCACGCGATCCACGTGACACGGCCCACCGAAGCGCTGCGCGCGATGGAGCAGGTGAAGCCTGACCTCCTCGTGCTCGATGTCGGCCTACCGGGAATGAGCGGCCTCGAGCTCTGGGACCGCCTGCATCGCGATGAGCGGCTGCGGAATGTGCCCGTGATGTTCGAGACCGCGGTGTCGAGCGAGAACCGGGCCGAGTTCCGGAAGCGTGGCATCCGGAACGTCCTGCAGAAACCCTTCGACCTGAACGAGCTCATGGCCAACGTGAAGGAGCTCGCGCCGCCGATAGCGGCTTAGTCGGCGGCGCCGTCCTCTAGACGGCTTCGCTCCTTCGCGACGCGCGCGACCTCGTCGCTCGTCGCCTGTGAGCTCGCCATGAGCATCCGGAATGCCTTCGAGTCGAGTGCCATGACCTCGAGCGAGGTCTTCGCGCGGACCGTCGCATTCCTGGCGTGTCCGCTCAGGATGCCCACCTCGCCGAAGTAGTCGCCCGCACGCAGAGTGCTCAGGACGCGCTCGGCACCATTCGCATCGCGATGGACGACGTCCGCTTCGCCCTTGGCGATGACGTAGAACCGATCGGACTTCTCTCCCTGGCGCATCACGATCGCACCTGGAGCGAACGTGAGGATCTTCATGCGGCTCGCGGTCTGGGCGACGACCTCGCGCGGCGCCTTTGGAAAGACCTGCTCGGTGTGCTTGAGCTCCTCGATGTAGCGCTCCGCGTGCAGCACGGCTGTCGTCGCGTCGCCGACGGCGGTGGTGATCTGTTTCGCGAGCTGCGCGCGTGTGTCGCCAGCGGCGTACACGCCCGGGATGCTGGTCTGCATGTATTGGTCGGTGATCAGGTATCCGTTCTCGTCGTGGGCGATGTGATCGGCGAACAGCTCTCGGCCGACCGGCTTGAAGCCGATGAAGACGAAGACGCCTTCGACCGGTATGCGTTCGACCTTGCCATCACGGGTCACGTCCATCCACTTCACGGCCGTTCCGTCGCCGCCGATCTCCTTGACGGTCGCTGGCGTCACGGTGTGGACCATGTCCTTTCCGAGGAGACGCTCCTGGAGGATCGCCTGGGCTCGGAAATCGCCGCGGCGATGCACGACATGGAGGTTCTTCGCGAAGCGCGTCAGGAAGAGGCCCTCCTGGAACGCGCTGTCGCCGCCACCGATGACAGCGAGATCGTTGCCCTTGAAGAAGGCGCCGTCGCAGACCGCGCAGTACGACACACCCTTGCCGTGGTACTCGGTCTCTCCCGGAACGCCGAGCTTGGTCGGCTCGCCGCCAACGGTGACGATCACCGCGTACGCGCGATGGCTGGTACCGTCTTCGAGCTCGACGATCTTCCGATCGCCGTCGACACGGATCTGCTTCACGCGCGCGTAGGTCTCGATCCTGAGACCAAATTTGCGTGCATGGTCGGCCATCTTCTGGGCGAGCTCCTGACCCGTCACGGACTCGAACCCCGGGTAGTCCTCGATGAGGTCGGTGTTGAGGATCTCGCCGCCCGTGTCCTTGCCCTCGAGCAGCACGGCGCTCATGTTCGCCCGTGCGGCGTAGAGTCCGGCGGTCAACCCGGCGGGGCCACCGCCGATGATGATGAGGTCGTAGTCGGCCAAGAAGAGTCCTTTCCCCGAAGAGCTTCCACAGACTAGAACAGCGGAGCATTCCATCGGCATTCCGTCGACAGAGCGCTGGCTTGCCCTCGGTGACTCGTTCACGATCGGAACGGGGTCGTCGCCCGACCGTTCGTTCCCGGCAGTGCTGACACGCCTGTGGGCGGACCGTGGGCGCGCGGTGGAGCTGCGGAATCCCGCGGTGAACGGCTATCGCACCGACGACCTGATCATCGATGAGCTCCCGCTCGTCGCATCCTTCCGCCCGACGCTCGTGACGGTCCTCATCGGCGCGAACGACATCGTCGCCGGATCCTCGGACGAGCGGTATCGCGAGCGGCTGCGCGTGATCCACGGGCGCGTGCGCACGGACGCGCCGGAGGCGACCGTCTACGCGCTGCCGCAGCCGGACTGGTCGCTGTCGCGAGCCGGCGCATCGTTCGGCGCGCCCGAGGCGATCGCCGCGCGGATCGAACGCTTCAACGCCATCGCTCGCGAAGAGGCCGAACGCGCCGGCGCGACCTACATCGACATGTTCCCGCTGATGCGCGAGCAGATGCGTCGTGGGATGTTCGCGCCCGACGGGCTGCATCCGTCCGCCGCCGCGTACGCCGAGTGGGCGGAGGCGCTACGCGAGCGCCTCCGGGCTTAGCCGGCCGGCTTCGTGACCATCAGGAACACGATGACGATCACGATGATCCCGAGGACGATGCCGAGTGTGCGCCCGCGCGAAGAGAGGCGCTGGTATTCCTCGCTGCCCGGCCCTTCGCTCTCGAGCACGCGGATCTGATCGCGGAGCGTCGGCGTATACACGCCGAGCCCGACGACGACGAGCACGAG